>Ga0318575_10000475_pt1 | contig 9804 bp, 8 predicted proteins | sample GRESIP089b5f23_FD_203671 | JGI IMG/M metagenome (GOLD analysis project Ga0318575, IMG submission 203671) | Tropical soil microbial communities from Luquillo Experimental Forest, Puerto Rico - GRE.SIPMG.089b5f23 | ecosystem: Environmental > Terrestrial > Soil > Tropical forest > Bulk soil | place... | reverse complement strand
CAGCCGCGGCGGCTCCTCGACAGCCCGTGCTGGACCGGCATCACCCAGGGCGGCCGGACCTACTCGGCGTACTGCCTCAACGTAGAGCGGCTCGTGCCGTGGCGCACGCTGACCGGGCGCCAGCACTTCTACCTCGACCACCCCGGGTTCCTCGCCTTCGGCGAGGCGCTGCCGACCTACAAGTCGAAGCCGGAGGAGGGGCAGGTGCGCGACCTGGCGCGGACGCCGGACGGGCGGCGCGCCATCACGCTCAACTACCTCACGCCGCACGGCAAGTGGAGCATCCACTCCACGTACGGCGACAACCTCCGCATGCTGACGCTGTCGCGCGGCACGCACCCGCTGTGGATGAACGACCGCGACGCGGCCGACGCCGGCATCGCCGACAACGACTGGGTGGAGGCCCTCAACGACAACGGCGCCGTCGTGACGCGCGTCATCGTGAGCGTGCGCATCCCGCGCGGCACCTGCTACCTGTACCACGCCCCCGAGCGCACCGTCGGCGTGCCGAAGTCGCCGTCCCGCAAGCAGCGCGGTGGCGGCCACAACAGCCTGACCCGCGTCCGCCTCAAGCCGACGCTCATGCTGGGCGGCTACGGCCAGTTCACCTTCGCCCTCAACTACTGGGGCCCCACCGGCAACAACCGCGACACCTTCGTGCGGGTGTCGAAGCTCGACGGCCCACCCGTCTGGTAGGGCGCGAGGAGACCATGGACGTCCGATCGCAGATCGCCTCGGTGTTCCACCTCGACAAGTGCATCGGGTGCCACACCTGCAGCATCGCGTGCAAGAACCAGTGGACCGACCGCAAGGGCGTCGAGTACGCGTGGTGGAACAACGTCGAGACGAAGCCCGGCGGCGGGTACCCGGTCCTGTGGGAGGACCAGGAGAAGTACCAGGGCGGGTGGAAGCTCGAGGGCGGTGACCTGAAGCTGCGCCAGGCCGGCCGCGCCAGCACGCTGGCCCGCCTGTTCCACAACCCGTCCCTGCCCGTGCTCCAGGACTACTACGAGCCCTGGACGTACGACTATGGCGAGCTCTTCAACGCGCCGGCCGGGAACGACCAGCCCACCGCGCGCCCGATCTCGCAGATCGACGGCAAGCCCATCGACATCCAGGCCGGCCCGAACTGGGACGACGACCTGAGCGGCTCCGGGCTCTACGCCGCCAACGACCCCGGCCTGGCGGCGCTCTCGGCCGAGGAGCGGGAGCAGGTCTTCTCGGTGGAGCGGCTGGTCCATTTCTACCTGCCGCGCATCTGCAACCACTGCCTCAACGCAGCGTGCGTGGCGGCCTGCCCCTCCGGCGCCATCTACAAGCGCGGCGAGGACGGCATCGTCCTCGTCTCGCAGGAGAAGTGCCGCGGCTGGCGCATGTGCGTCTCGGCCTGCCCGTACAAGAAGGTCTACTTCAACTGGGCGACCGGGAAGTCCGAGAAGTGCATCATGTGCTACCCGCGCCTCGAGGCGGGCGAGGCGCCGGCCTGCTTCCACACCTGCGTCGGCCGCATCCGCTACCTGGGCGTGCTCCTCTACGACGCCGACCGGCTGCGCGACGCGGCGGCGCGGCCGGACGCCGAGCTGGTCGCGGCGCAGCGCGACCTCATCCTGGACCCGAACGACCCGGCGGTCGTGGCGGCGGCGCGCGCCAGCGGCGTGAGCGACGCCCTGCTCGATGCGGCCCGGAGGTCGCCCGTCTACCGCTTCGTCAAGGAGTGGGGGCTGGCCCTCCCGCTCCACCCCGAGTTCCGCACCCTCCCCATGGTCTTCTACGTGCCGCCGCTCCTCCCGGCGCTGGCCGCCTCCGCCGCGGCCGAGACTTCGTTCTTCACCTCGCTCGAGACGGCACGGCTCCCGATGCGCTACCTCGCGAGCCTGTTCACGGCGGGGAACGAGGAGCCGCTGGTCGCGGCCTACCGCCGCCTCATCGCGGTCCGGGTGCACCGGCGCGGCCTCCAGGTCGACGACCTCGCGCCCGGCGCCGCCGCGCAGGCGCTCGCGCTCGCGGGGCTCTCCGCCGAGCAGGCCGATGCCATCTACCGCCTCACCACCCTCGCCAGCATGCGCGAGCGCGTGGTGGTCCCGGCGATGGAGCGCGAGGCGCAGACTGAGCCCACCCTGGAGCCGCAGGCGCAGTACGCCTCCGGCTTCGCCTTCCTCCGCTCGCCCGTCCGGTGAACGACAATGGACCTTCGCACGCGCCGGCTCTGCACCGCCCTCGCCGAGCTCCTCTCCTATCCGGCCACCCCTGAGGCGACGCTGGCGGCGCTGCGCGAGGCGGTGGACCTCGTGCCCGCCGGGACCCCGGGCCGGGAGGCCCTGGCGCGCTTCGCCGCGCACGTGGAGACGAGCGATCCGTCCTCGCTCCAGGAGCTGTACACGTCGACGTTCGACCTGCAGCCAGCCTGCGCGCCCTACTTCGGCCACCAGCTCCTCGGCGAGGAGGAGAGCGCGCGCCGCGGCCCGCTGCTGGCGCGCCTGGCGGCGATCTACGCCCGGGAGGGCTTCCGGCCGCGCGAGGAGCTGGGGGACCACGTGGCCGAGGCGCTGCGGTTCATCGGGTGCGCGCGGTCCACGCCCGAGCGCGACGACCTCGTCCGAGACGGGCTGGTGCCGGCGATGCGGCGGATGCTGGACACATTCACCGACCGTTCCAACCCGTACCGCGACCTGCTCCTCGTGGTCGACGACACGCTGTCGGCGCGGCTGCAAACGCCGGCCACGGCGGAGGTGGCCCGATGAGCGACGTCTTCCTGTTCGCGGCGTTCCCCTACCTCGCCTTCGCGCTCGCGGTCGGCGGCGCCGTCTACCGCCACCGCACCATGCCGCAGACCGTCACCGCCCGTTCGTCGCAGCTGCTGGAGGGGAAGCTCCTCTTCTGGGGCTCGGTGCCGTGGCACCACGCCATCCTCGCGATCCTGGCGGCGCACCTCGGCGCGACGCTCTTCCCGGAGACCTGGGCCCGGCTGCTGGGCTCGCCAGCGCGCCTGTTCGTCCTCGAGGTCACCGGGCTCGCGCTCGGCGGGCTCGCGGTGCTCGGCATCGTCCTCCTGCTGGTGCGCCGCCTCGGCCTGCCGCGCTCGACCACCGCCATGGACTGGGTGGTGCTCCTGGGGCTGGCGGTCCAGGCGGCGAGCGGCGTCTACGTCGCGTTCGCGCTCCGCTGGGGATCGGCCTGGTACCTCGGCACCGCCGCGCCGTGGCTCGCGTCGCTGGTGCGCCTCTCGCCCCAGATCGACCGGATGGCGGTGCTGCCGTTCGCGGTGAAGCTCCACGCCGTCAATGCCTTCGTCCTGCTCGCGCTCATGCCGCTGTCGCGCCTCGTGCACGTCACCACGATCCCGGTCTCGTACCTGTGGCGCCCGCCGCAGCTCGTGGTCTGGCGGCGCGCGCCCAAGGAGAACCTGCGATGACGAAGCCCGCCACCGCCTCGGCTGCAACGGTCCCCCTCACGGCGCCGGCGCGCGCCGGGTGCACGATCCACGTCTGGAACCCGGAGGACGCGCAGTTCTGGTCCGCCACCGGGCGCCGGGTGGCCCAGCGCAACCTGTGGATCTCGATCCCCGCGCTCTTCCTGTCCTTCGCGGTCTGGATGGTGTGGAGCGTGGTCGTCGTGCGGCTGCCCGAGATCGGGTTCCGCTTCACGACCGACCAGCTCTTCTGGCTGGCGGCCCTGCCGGGACTGTCCGGCGCCACGCTGCGGATCTTCTACTCGTTCATGGTGCCGATCTTCGGCGGCCGCATCTGGACGGTACTCAGTACCGCCTCCCTGCTCGTGCCCGCTCTCGGGATGGGCTACGCCGTCCAGGATCCGGCCACCTCCTACCCGACCATGCTGGTGCTCGCCCTCCTGTGCGGTCTCGGAGGCGGGAACTTCGCTTCGAGCATGGCGAACATCACGTTCTTCTTCCCGCGCGAGCAGAAGGGCACGGCGCTCGGGCTCAACGCTGGCCTGGGGAACCTCGGCGTGAGCGCGATGCAGTTCTTCGTGCCGATCGCCATGACCACCGCCGTCTTCGGCGCGCTCGGTGGGTCTCCTCAGCCGGCCGCCAGGGGCGGCCAGCTCTGGCTCCAGAACGCCGGCTTCCTGTGGGTGCCGTTCATCCTCGTCTGCACGGTCGCGGCCTGGTTCGGCATGAATGACCTCGCCAGCGCGAAGGCGTCGTTCCGCGATCAGGCGATCATCTTCCGCCGCAAGCACAACTGGCTCATGTGCTGGCTGTACATCGGCACCTTCGGCTCGTTCATCGGCTACTCCGCGGGGTTGCCGCTCCTCATCAAGAGCCAGTTCCCGGGCATCGACCCGATCCGCTACGCCTTCCTTGGACCTCTGGTCGGCGCGCTCGTGCGGCCGGTGGGGGGCTGGCTGTCCGACAAGATCGGCGGCGCGCGCGTGACGCTGTGGAACTTCCTGGTCATGGCGTTCGCGGCGGGCGGCGTCATCCTCTTCTTGCCGAAGGGCGGCGCCGGCGGCAGCTTCGCCGGGTTCCTCGCCAGCTTCCTCGTGCTGTTCCTCACCTCCGGCATCGGCAACGGCTCCACCTTCCGCATGATCCCGGTGATCTTCACCTCCTTCCACGATCGCCTGGCGGCGGGGCGCGGGCCGGCGGAGCGGGAGCAGGCGCGCAAGAACGGTACCAAGGAGTCCGCGGCGGTGATCGGCTTCAGCTCGGCGGTCGCCGCGTATGGCGCCTTCTTCATCCCGCGCGCCTTCGGCGCCTCCATGACCGCGACCGGCAGCCCGGCGCCGGCGCTGCTCGGCTTCATCGCCATGTACGTGAGCTGCCTCGCCGTGACGTGGTGGTTCTACGCCCGGCGCGGGGCCGAGATGCCGTCCTGACCCGACCCTCGAACGAGCACGGACACCCCATGCCACGGTCCGAGAAGTTCCAGCGCAACACCGTGCTGGCCATGAACACCCTCGGGTTCACGGTCATGTTCGCGGTCTGGGTCATCTTCGCCATCATCGGTATCGCGATCCGCAAGGAACTCGCGCTGACGGACACCCAGTTCGCGGTCCTCGTGGCGCTGCCCGTCCTGACGGGATCCCTGCTGCGACTGCCGATGGGAATGGCGACCGACTGGTTCGGCGGGCGCCCGCTCTTCACCGGGCTCCTCGTGTTCACGGCCGTGCCGCTCCTGCTGCTCACGCGCGCCGATGCCTACTGGCAATACCTGGTGCTCGGGCTCTTCATCGGGATGGCTGGCACCTCGTTCGCGGTCGGCATCGCCTACACGTCGGCTTGGTTCCCGCAGCACCAGCAGGGCACCGCCCTGGGGATCTTCGGCGCGGGCAATACCGGCGCGTCGCTCACGAAGCTGCTCGCGCCGGCGCTCATGGCCGTCGTGCCGGTGGGCGGCGCCGGGCTCGTCCCCGGGGGCTGGCGCTTCGTGCCGTTCGCCTACGCGGGGATGGTGCTGGTCACGGCCGCCATCTACTGGGCGTTCACCTACACCGATCACGGTCACCACAAGAAGGACTCGCTCCGGCAGATGCTGGCGCCGTTGCGCCACGTGCGCGTGTGGCGTTTCGGCCTCTACTACTTCCTCGTGTTCGGCGGCTACGTGGCGCTCTCGCTGTGGCTGCCGAAGTACTACATCGACGTCTTCGGTTACGACCTCAAGGGCGCCGCGCTGCTGACCGCCATCTTCGTCTTCCCGTCGGGCATCATCCGGGCGCCCGGTGGTTGGCTCTCGGATCGCTTCGGAGCGCGGTCGGTCATGTACTGGGTCCTCGGCACCTGCGTCCTCTGCTCGGGCCTCCTCATGATCCCGGACCTCGAGCTCACGCTCGCCTCGCCCGCGAAGTACGCCGGCGCCGGGCCCCTGCGCCTCGCTTTCCACATGGACCCGTACGTCTTCACCACCATCGTCCTGGTGCTCGGGATCGCGATGGGGATCGGGAAAGCGGCGGTCTACAAGCACATCCCGCACTACTTCCCGGACCGGGTCGGTGCGGTGGGCGGCTTGGTCGGCGTCATCGGTGGCCTCGGCGGTTTCGTCCTGCCGATCCTCTTCGGCGCACTGGCGCAAAGGACCCGGCTGCCCACCACGACGTTCATGTTCCTGTTTGGTCTCTCGGCGGCCTGCCTCGTCTGGATGCTGGTCGTCGTGAAGCGGATGACCCGCGTCGCGGCGCCCCGGGTGGCCGAAGAGCTCGACGAGGGATACAAGGTCCGCCCGCTGGCCGCAGTCGCGCAGCACGCTGATCGCGCCGACGCGGTCGTGGCCCGCGCCAGCGGAAGCGAGTAGGGCTGGCCGCGTCGCGTCGCGGGCGCGGTCTACCGAGACTTGGGCTCGTGACCTGACGCCCACGCGCGAGCGACGTCCACGAACGCACGCAGCGCCGGCGAGACCTGCGCGCGGCTCGGGAAGTACAGAAAAAGCCCCGGCACGCTCGGAGCGTAGGGTTCCAGGACGAGGCGCAGGGTCCCGCGCCGCAGCTCGTCGGCGATCAGCGGCTCGAAGGTGTAGAGGAGGCCCACTCCAGCTTCGGCGAGAAGTCGCATGAGCTCGAAGTCGTTCGTCGTGACCGAACCTTGGACAGGAACGCGCCACGCCTTCCTCCCGCGCTCGAGCTCCCACGCGTAACGCGCTCCGCTTGTGGAGGCGCGGATGCAGAGGCAGTCGTGCTGGAGGAGATCTGGCGGCTTTTGCGGGGTGCCGCGTCGCGCCAGATACGAGGGAGCTGCCGCCACCACGAAGCGGCCCGGCTCCGTGAGCTGGACCTGGACCATGTCACGCTCGATGGCCTCGGTGAGGCGGATGCCCGCGTCGAGGCCCTCGGCGACGATGTCCTCGAACCGATTCTCGACCCGAACCTCCACCTCCACCTTCGGATAGCGCTCGATGAACCGCGGTAGCAGCCGGGCGACGACAAGCGCCACCGCCACGGTCGGCACCGAGAGCCGGACCCGGCCCGTGACTTCACCGGGCCGGGCCGAGACGGTCTTCAGCGACTCGAGGGCCTGCTCCACCGCGGGGCCCGCATTCTCCACCAGGCGCAGACCCGCGTCCGTGAGGGCCACGCTGCGCGAGGTCCGCATCAGGAGGGTGACGCCGAGGCGGGCCTCGAGCTGCCGGACGGACTGGCTCAGCGCGGACGTCGATATCCCGAGGTCCCGTGCAGCGGCCGCGAAGCTCCGGCGCCGCGCCACCGCGATGAACGAGTTCAGGGCATTGAGCGGAGTGAAGGCCACCGTGAAGGTTTCCTACACGACCTCACGGCCAGGAGCCACCCAGGCGGGAACCCCGGCTCGCGGAACTGCGGTTCCCCCCGCGCGCGTCGCTCAGCGGTCGATCTCCGCCATTTGCCGCTCGCCGTAGCGGGGGCCCGCCGTTGAACCGGGTGGAACGGCCGCATCGAGCTCTGCGGCCTCGGGAGCCGTGAGCACCAGATCCGCAGCGGCCAGGTTCTCCTCCAGATACTTGCGGCGCTTGGTCCCGGGAATGGGCACCATGTCGTCGCCTCGGCCCAGCAGCCACGCCAGTGCCACCTGAGCCGGGGTCGCCCCCTTCCGCTTGGCCACCTCCTGGACCACGTCAGCGATGCGCATGTTGGCGTCGAAGTTCGTCCCCTGGAACCGCGGATCGTTCCTGCGGAAGTCGCCCTCCGAAAAGGCCTCGGCACGCCGAGCGGTCCCGGTGAGAAAGCCCCGGCCCAGCGGGGCGAATGGGACCAATCCGATGCCGAGCTCGCTCAACAGCGGGACGATCCGGGCCTCGAGGTTCCTTTCCCAGAGCGAGTATTCGCTCTGAAGCGCCGAGATCGGATGCACGGCATGGGCGCGGCGAATGGTCTCTTCACCAGCTTCGGACAGGCCCAGGAACCGGACCTTGCCCTGGCGAACCAGGTCCGCCATCGCGCCCACCACCTCCTCGATCGGCACCTGCCGGTCGACGCGGTGCTGGTACAGGAGGTCGATGCGGTCGGTACCGAGGCGTCGCAAAGAGGCGTCCACCACCTCGCGCACGTGCTCCGGCCGGCTATCCAGCCCCACGATCTTCCCGTCCTCGATGTGGAAGCCGAACTTGGTGGCGATGACCACCTGGTCGCGCCGGCCGTGCAGCGCCCGCCCCAGGAGCTCCTCGTTCCGGTAGGGGCCGTACACCTCGGCGGTGTCGAAGAAGGTCACCCCGAGATCGATGGCTCGCTGGAGGGTGGCGACCGATTCAGGATCGTTGGGGACGCCGTACGACTGGCTCATCCCCATGCATCCCAGCCCGAGTGCCGAGACCTCGAGCCCCTGTCGCCCCAGCCTGCGCTTGGTCAGCATGATCCCACTCCGGCTCACTCCGACTTGAGCGAAGCCATATCGATGGAGAAGCGGTACTTCACATCGGACTTCAGCAGTCTCCCGTAGGCTTCGTTGACCTTTTGGATGGGGATGACCTCGACGTCGGCCGTGATGCCGTGCTTCCCGCAGAAGTCGAGCATCTCCTGAGTCTCGCGGAGACCGCCGATGGGCGATCCGGAGAGGCTGCGGCGCCCGAGCAGGAGGCCGAAGGCAGAGACGGCGAGAGGCTTCTCTGGCGCGCCGACGAGGGTGATGTTGCCGTCGCGGCGCAGGAGGTGGACGTAGGCGTCGATGCCGTGATCGGCGGAGACGGCGTCGAGGATGAAGTCGAAGCTGCCCGCGTGCTTCTTCATCTCGTCGGCGTTGCGCGAGATGACGACCTCGTCGGCGCCGAGGCGGAGGGCGTCTTCCTTCTTCGTGGGTGAAGTGGTGAAGGCGACGACGTGGGCTCCGAGCGCGTGAGCGAACTTCACGCCCATGTGGCCCAGTCCGCCGAGGCCGACCACGCCGACCTTCTTGCCCTTGGTGACGCCCCAGTGGCGCATGGGCGAGTAGGTCGTGATCCCGGCGCAGAGGAGGGGCGCGGCTCCCGCGAGATCGAGGTTCGAAGGAACGCGCAGGACGAAGCGCTCGTCGACGACCACGCTGTCGGAGTAGCCGCCGTACGTCACGCCGCCGAGGTGCTTGTCCCGCGCGTTGTAGGTGAGGGTTCCGTTCGGGCAGAACTGCTCGAGGCTGGCCCGGCACTCGGGGCAGGTTCCGTCGGAGTCGACCAGGCAGCCCACCGCGGCGAGGTCGCCGGGCGCGAAACGGGTGACTGCGGATCCGACCCTCTTGACCCGGCCGACGATCTCGTGGCCGGGGACGCACGGGTAGACCGTGGGCATCACGCTGCTCCACTCGTTCCGGACCGTGTGGAGATCGGAGTGGCAGATCCCGCAGAAGAGGATCTCGATCTGCACGTCGTGCGCGGTCGGATCGCGCCGCGCGATCTGGGTGGCGGCGAGCGGCGATGTCGCACTGGCGGCCGAGTAAGCCTTCGCGTGGTACATGGATTGGTTCTCCTTCTGAGGTTCGCTGCGGCTCCTGCTCGGGAACCCGACAGCGATGGAGAACCTACGCGCCGGACGACGTTCGTGAAACGGGCGCGAAGCGGATGGGCCGTTCAGTAAACCTTCACGATTCGCCTGCCGCGTGCAGCGTGCTGGAATGGTTCGTCTGCACCGCTCTAGAAGTCGAGCACCGCGTCGAGACCGCGGTGGACGCCGACCAGCGTGGACACGTTCCGTATCGCGAGCAGCGCACCGTCCACGTACGGCCTGGCGCTGCTCCCCGCGTTGTGGCGCAGCACCAGCGTCTGGTCCGGCATCCCGAAGATCACGTCCACACCGAGCACGAAACCCGGGAGGCGCACCGAGTGGACCTGCGAGCCGGAGAGCTCGGCTCCGCGCGCCTCGGGCCGCCCGAGCGTGTTCGCCACCGGCACCCCGATGTCGGGCCGGCGCACC
>Ga0318575_10000456_pt1 | contig 9919 bp, 8 predicted proteins | sample GRESIP089b5f23_FD_203671 | JGI IMG/M metagenome (GOLD analysis project Ga0318575, IMG submission 203671) | Tropical soil microbial communities from Luquillo Experimental Forest, Puerto Rico - GRE.SIPMG.089b5f23 | ecosystem: Environmental > Terrestrial > Soil > Tropical forest > Bulk soil | place... | reverse complement strand
GGTGATCCCGCCTGATGCAGGATTCGCCCGTCACTTGCGGATTGGGGGTCGGGGTTGCGGCGGATTGGCTTGGCGGGTGCGGCGAGCGCGCAGCTGATGGACGGGGTCGTCCCTCTGCGGCCGGAGGAGGCGATGGTCGAGGCGATGCTGCGGGGCTGGCAGGCCCAGCAGGCCGCCCGCGGGCTGCGCGAGAAGACGATCGGCGCGCGGGAGCGGATGGTACGGCGATTCCTCGCGTTCACTAACGAGGTCCCGTGGCAGTGGAACCCGGCGCATGTGGACGAGTGGACGCTGACATTGACCGCTGAGCATCATCTGGCGCCGGCGGCGGTGCGCGGTTACCAGACCGAACTGCGGCTGTTCAGCGAGTATCTCACCGATGCCCGATACGGCTGGGTGGCCGCGTGTGAGGAGGCGTTCGGAACCTTCCCGGTACCGATCTGCCACGAGTGGAACACCATCGCGCATCTAAATGAGTACGAGGGCAGCCCGGAGGCCCGGCCGTTTACCCGGGAGGAGGTGCAGCGCTTCCTGGACTATGCCGACGACCAGGTCGACCGCGCCGCGCGGGCAAAGCGGAAGGGGGCGCTGGCTGCCTACCGGGACGCCACGCTGTTCAAGGTGGTCTACGGCTGGGGCCTGCGGCGCACCGAGACCGCCCGGCTGGATCTGGCCGACTGGGGACGCAACCCGGCCGCGGCGGAGTTCGGCCGGTTCGGGATGCTGCACGTCCGCTATGGCAAGGCGGTGCGCGGGCAGCCGCCGCTGCGGCGCAACGTGGCTTCGGTGATGGGCTGGGCGGTGGAGGCAGTGGCCGACTACGTCGAGAACATCCGGCCCCGGTTCGGGGCGGTGGATCATCCGGCGTTGTGGGTGACCGAGCGCGGCGGGCGGATCAAGCCCGCGGAGATCAACGCCCGGTTCGTCGCCTACCGGGACGCGCTCGGATTGCCGCGCGAGCTGTCGCCGCACTCGCTGCGCCATTCCTACGTGACTCACCTGACCGAGGATGGCGCAGACCGCCGGTTCATCCAGCTTCTCTCGAGCCCTCGGGAGGGTGTCCACGACGTGCACCACGGGCCTGGCCGGTGCGGGAATCTGCGTGCTGGAGGTGGTTATCTGCGGTCGTCCATCACGCAGATACCACGGAGGTCCGATGCTTGTGCAGCGGGTGCTGATGCCCGTCTCGTCGCTTGAGTCCTGGACGGTCCTTGGCGACGGAGGCGGGCCGGTGGAGCCGATCGAGCGCTACTTGGCCTACCTGACCGACATCGAGCGGTCGCCGAACACGGTCAAGGCCTATGCCCACGATCTGAAGGACTGGTTCGGCTTCCTCGATGCGCGGGGCCTGGACTGGCGCGAGGTGCGGCTGGAGGATCTGGGCGAGTTCATCGCCTGGCTGCGGCTGCCGCCGCCGGGCCGGGCTGGCGGGGTGGCCATGTTGCCCTCGGCTGACCATCACTGCTCGGCTGTCACCGTCAACAGGAAGCTATCGGCGGTCAGCGGCTTGTATGCGTTTCACGCGCGGCATGGGGTCGACCTCGGCAGCCTGGTCACTGAGCTGCAGCCTGCGCGGCGGCGTTCGGGATGGAAGCCGTTCCTGCATCACCTGTCTGGCGGTGAGCCGGAGCGGCGCCGGACGATCAAGCTGCAGGCGCCGGGGAAGCATCCCGCCATCCTGACCGCTGCTCAGGTGCAGGCGATCTTGGATACGTGCACTCACCTGCGGGATCGCTTCTTGTGGGCGTTGTTGTGGGAGAGCGGGATCCGGATAGGCGAAGCCCTGGGCCTGCGGCACGAGGACCTCGCGGCGGCCGAAGGCGAGCTGACGGTTACCCGGCGGGTCAACGACAACCGCGCCCGGGCGAAGTCGCCGGCCTCGCGCACCATTCCGGTCGGCCCCGAGCTCGTGCGGCTTTACGCCGATTACCTGCATGCCGAGTACGGCGACCTGGACAGCGATTACATCTTTGTCAACCTGTGGGGCCAGCCCTACGGGCGCCCGCTGACCTACGCCGCCGTCCACGACCTGGTGCGGCGGATCCGCCGCGATACCGGGATCGACTTCGACCCGCACTGGTTCCGGCACTCGCGGGCCACGATCTTGCTGCGCCACGGCACTCCGATCGAGGTGGTCAGCACGCTCCTCGGGCATTCGTCGATCGCGACCACCATGGACGTATACGGCCATCTCACGGTGGAGGACGCCCGCCGCGCCCTGGAGGCCGCCGGCTTCCTGACCGGGCGGGAGGTGCGCTGGTGAGCGACGCGCTGCCAGACGCCGCGGTCACCGGCGAGGGCCTGCTGGGCAAGCTGATGTCTGGCGTTCGTCCCGAGTTCCGCGCCGACATCTTGGTGCCCGCACGGGGCACGCTGGTCTTCGGCACCGCCTCGTGCCGGGTGCCGGGATGCGTGCGCCAGCCGCGAACGCGCAGGCTGTGCCGCGGCCACTACTGGGCCTGGAAGAAGGCGGGCCGCCCGGACCTCGACGCGTTCACCGCGACGGCGGATCCGGACGGGCTGGGGCGCAAGGAGCTGACGGTCTGCATCGTGCCGGGATGCCGCTATGGCGGCGCCCGGCACGGGCTGTGCGTGCGCCATCACCGGTTCTGGGAGCGTGCCGGCCGGCCGGACCGCTCGGCTTGGCTGGCCGGCCTGGAGCCCGCTCACGATCCCGGCCATCCGGTCTGCACCTTGTCCTACTGCACCTTGTGGGCGCAGGGACGCTCGCAGTTCTGCAGCAGCCACCGCTCCCGCTGGCAGGCCGGGGGGCGTCCCAGCCTCGATGAGTTCATCGTGCTGTGCGAGTCCTACGGCGATGACCGGTTCGACTTCCGGGCGCTGGGTGATCGCCGGCAGCTCAAGCTGGAACTGCAGTACGCCCTGCAGTGCCGCCACGACGAGCGCACCGCCGGCACGCCCAGCGCGGTCGCGCGCCCGGTGATTGCGCTGGCCGCCGCCAGCGGGGTGCGGTCGCTGCTGGACTAGCCGATCACCGGCTGGGTCGAATACTTCGACGCCACCCATGCCGCCCGGCACGGGCAGAACGGGCAGGTAGCGTTCCTTCGCTACGCCTACCGTCACGTCGAGGATCTTCGGCTCGGTCACGGCTGGGAAGCCGAGTTCCCGCGCGATGTGTGGGAACTGCGGCGCCTGGGGGTCGAGGGCGGCCGGCGGCTGCGGTTCGACGGCATCCCCCAGCCCTGGCTGCGCCAGCTGGCGAAACGGTTCGCCCGCTGGCGTTTGAGCATCGGCCGCAGCCCCAGCCAGGCCTCCATCGACACCCGCGCCATCACCCGGTTCGCCCAGTTCCTGGCCTCCCCGCAGGCCGGCATCACCGGCCTGGCCGGCATCGACCGCGCGGCGCTGGAACGCTACCTGGCCGATCTGGCCACCGACACCCGGGCCCAGCACTCCCGCAGCCGCGACATCAGCTCGCTGGGCGCGTTCCTCGATGCGATCCGGCGTCATGAGTGGGACACCAGCTTGCCCGCTGGGGCGGCCTTCTACCCCGATGACTTCCCCAAGCCGCAGAAGCGACTGCCCCGCGCGCTGGCCGAGCACGTCATGACCCAGGTCGAACAGCCCGGCAACCTCGACCGGTGGCACCACCCGGAGGGCCGGCTGGTGACGTTGATCCTCATTCGCTGCGGGCTCCGGGTCGGTGACGCCTGCAAGATCGCATTCGACTGCATCGTCCGCGACGGTGACGGCGCCCCCTACCTGCGCTATACCAACCGCAAGATGAAGCGGGAGGCCCTGGTTCCCCTCGATGAGGAGGTCGAGCACGCCATCGCCGCGCAGCAGCAGCGAATCCTGCAGCGCTGGCCTGGGGCCAGCCCGTGGTTGTTTCCCGCGCCGCGGATGAATCCCGATGGCCGCCGGTCACTGACCACGCATTCCTACCGCGGCCAGCTCGGCATCTGGCTGGAACGCTGCGACGTTCGTGACGAGCACGGCCGTCCGGTCCATCTCACCCCGCACCAGTGGCGCCATTCCTTCGGAACCCGGTTGATCAACCGGGACGTGCCGCAGGAAGTCGTGCGGGTCTTGCTCGATCACACCAGCGGGGAAATGACCGCGCATTATGCCCGGCTGCATGACACCACGGTGCGGCGGCACTGGGAGAGGGCCGGCAAGGTCAACGTGCAGGGCGAGATCGTCACCATCGACCCCGACGGGCCATTGGCCGAGGCGAACTGGGCCAAGCAGCGGCTCGCCCGCGCCACCCAGGCCCTGCCCAACGGCTACTGCGGGTTGCCGGTGCAACGGACCTGCCCGCATGCCAACGCGTGTTTGACCTGCCCGATGTTCATCAGCACGGCCGAGTTCCTGCCCCAGCACCGCCAGCAGCGCCAGCAGACCTTGCAGATCATCACCGCCGCCGAGGCCCGCGGCCAGGCCCGCGTGGCTGAGATGAACCGGCAGGTCCTGACCAGCCTCGATCGCATGATCGCCGCGCTAGAATCCGAGCCCGGCACCGGCGGGCAGGAGGCCGCCGATGCGAGCTGACAACAGGCACCACATCGTCCAAGCCGCCCGCAGGCGCAGCGAGCACACCCGGGCCAAGGCAATCCAGGCCCTCCGCGTCCTCGACAACTCCGGCCAGCCGGTCACCTTCGAGGCCGTCGCGGCCCAGGCCCTGTTGACTGAACTATGCCTGGAGTTTCAGCAGTTCAGCGGGTAAATAGCTGTTCCTGGCGATACGTTCTCCGGTCGTGATGGAAGAAGGAGATCCGGACCGGGACTTGGCGGTGCTGAGGGTGCCGCAAACAGGCCGTCTCGTGGCCACGGGGAACCGGTACGAGCCCTATCAGGTCGTCGACCCGGACGGCGTCGTGATGGACGGTGCAGCCCAGTTCTTCCGGGACTTGCTGGCGGCGGGGAAGGCGGAGTCCACTGTCCGTTCGTACGGGACCGACTTGCTGCGGTGGTTCAGGTTCTGCTGGGCGGTCCGGGTGGACTGGGACCGGGCGACGCGGACCGAGGCCCGTGATTTCAGCCGGTGGCTGCAGGTCGCGGGGAAGCAGTCCCGTCCTCACTGGCGGGCGGGGCCGCTGGCAGCAGTGTCGGCCGGCGCCGCCGGCGGCGAGGCGTACGCTCCGTCTGTCCGGGCGCATTCGGAGACGGTGCTGCGGTCGTTTTACGGCTTCCACCTCGACGCGGGCACCGGGCCGGTCATCAACCCGTTCCCGCTGGACAGGTCGAGGCGGCACGGGCGGGCGCATGCGCATCACAATCCGATGGAGCCGTACCGGAACGAGCGCAGCGGCCTCTACCGGCCGAAAGTGCCCAGCCGGGTGCCCCGCAGCATCCCGGACGGGGAGTTCAACGAGATCTTCGCCCGGCTGCCGTCGCACCGGGATCGGGCGCTCGTCGCGTTCTACGTGTCTACCGGCGCCCGGGCCTCGGAACTGCTGTCGGCGACCGTCGCCGGGACCGATCCCGGCCGGCAGGTGATCACGGTGGTCCGCAAGGGCACCCGCGAGCTGCAGGAGCTGCCCGCCTCCATCGACGCGTTCGTCTGGCTGCGGCTCTACCAGGTTGAGATGGACGGACTGGTCCCGAAGGGGCGGCGGCAGCCCTTGTGGTGGACTCTGCGGCGGCCGGTCCGGCCGCTGTCCTACCACGCCGTCCACCGGATGTTCGAGCGGGTGAACGAGCAGGCCGGGACCTCTGCCACGCTCCATTCCTTGAGGCACACTGCGGCTTACAGGATGGCGGAGGATTCCTCGCTCCCGCTGACCGATGTCCAGTTTGTCCTTGGCCATGCCCAGTTGACCACTACGCAGATTTACCTGACTCCCCGCAAGGAGGAGGTCATCCGGCGGGTGCTGGCCCATCATGCCGAGCAGACCCGGCAGGCGGCTGCGCGGAGCCGTCCGTCCCCGGCGCAAGGGTACCGGCCCGAGACGCTGGACGTGCTGTTCCGGACCGGCGCGTCGTGACCGCCACGCAGGCCCGGCCCGGCCCGGACATGAGGACGCTGCCGACACCGCGGGAGACGGGACGGGCGCGGTTCCCGGCACGCCCGGCGCTCGCTTCCTGGCCGGCGACCGCCGTGTCCCGCGGGCGGCTGGAGGACCGGCTGGTGCGGGCGCCGTTCACCGCCGGCAACGATTACACCGAGAAGATCCGGCGGCGCGGGCTGGCGTTCCTGCTGGACTGGCTGGAGGAACAGCCGGGCGCGACGTGGCAGGAACGCTGGCTGGCCAGCGGGTCCGACGCGGCCGGGACCGCATGGCGCGGCACGCCGGCCGCGTGGCTGCGGGACAGGGGCATGACGGCTGACTGGCGGCTGCACGCACTCGGCTCCTCGCTCCTGACCCTGATCAGCGGTGATGTCGTGCGCCCCGCCCTGAGCTGGCTGGCGGTGAAGCCGACCGGCCCGGGCAGCCTGGTGCGCCACATGGCCCGCGCCCGCGATCCCGGGGGGTTCGCCGCGCTCCGGGCGCTCTGCGCGGAGGACCCGCATGTGTCCGCGGTATCGGGCAGCCACACGCTCTACCGTGCCGCGGAGATCGCCGCGGCCAGGGGCGGCGGGATCGCGGACATCACCGTCGGCGACGTGCTGGAACTGCTGGATGTCGAGCTCGGGGAACTGTCCGCGATTCCCGGCGATGTCGCGGTGTTCTACCGGCTGCTGCGCGCCATGGGCATCTTCGGGCCGGGCGCTCCGGCGACATGGCGGGAGGTCCGCAGCACCGGCCAGCGCACTCCCGAGGAACTCATCGGCCGCTACCGGCTGGAGTGCCGTCCCGTCCGCGACCTGCTCGTGGACTACCTCCGCGAGCGCCAGCCGGTGCTGGACTACGGGAGCCTGACCTCCCTCGCCTGCAACCTGGGCATGCGCTTCTGGCAGGACCTGGAGCGCCACAATCCCGGCATCAGCAGCCTGAACCTGTCCCGCGAGGTCGCCGACGCGTGGAAGGAACGCCTGCGCACCAAGACCGAGACGGTCACCCGCCCGGACGGCACGACGGCCCAGGTCAAGGTGCCCCGGCTGAACTACTGGGAATGCCTCATCCCGGTGCGGGCCTTCTACCTGGACATCGCCCAGTGGGCTGCCGGTGACCCTGCCCGGTGGGGGCCGTGGGTCGCGCCCTGCCCCGTCCGCGACGAGGAGACCAGCCGGCGCAAGGAACGCCGGCACCGCAAGTCCCGCATGGACGCGCGCACCCGCGAGCGCCTGCCCGTCCTGCCGGTCCTGGTCCAGACCGTCACCCAGCGGCTGCAGGAAGCCCGGGAACTGCTGGAGGCAGCCCGCCCGGCCGGGCACGGGGAGCCCTTTACCGCCGGCGGGCAGACGCTGGCCCGCGTCGTCACCCGGCGCGGCACCGCCGTGGGCAGGATATGGGGCGCCGACCCCGTGACAGGGAAACGCCGCGACCTCACCTTCGAAGAAGAGAAGGCATTCTGGACCTGGGCGATCGTGGAAGTCCTCAGGAACACGGGCGTGCGCATTGAGGAGCTCCTGGAAATCAGCCATCACAGCCTTGTGCAGTACAAGCTGCCGACTACCGGGGAAATAATCCCGCTCTTGCAGATAGCCCCATCGAAAACTGACGCGGAAAGACTTCTCGTCGTTTCCCCGGAGCTGTCGGAAGTCCTTTCCGTCATCATAAGGCGCGTCCTTGACAGGACCGGGAAGGTGCCGTCTATTACCGCATACGATAATCACGAGAAGATTTGGAACCCGCCGCTGCCCCTGCTGTTCCAGCGCCGGATCGCCGCCGAGAACCGACGGATCAGCCCTGACGTTGCCCGGGACATGCTCGCCGACGCGCTCCACGACACCGGCCTCACCGACCCGGCCGACGGCGGCCCCCTGCGCTATACCCCCCATGATTTCCGGAGGCTCTTTATCACGGATGCCGTCATGAACGGGCTCCCGCCGCATATAGCGCAGGTCATCGTCGGCCACCGGGACATTAATGTGACAATCGGCTACAAGGCCGTCTACCCTGAAGAGGCAATCCAGTCCCACCTGGCATTCCTTGCCCGGAGGCGGGGGTTGCGGCCTACCGATGAATACCGGGTCCCCAGCGAAGAAGAATGGCAGGAGTTCCTCGGCCACTTCGAGCGTCGGAAGGTCGCCACCGGGATATGCGGCCGCGCATTCAGCACTCCCTGCATCCACGAACATGCGTGTTTGAGGTGCAGCATGCACTGGCCCGATCCCGCCCAGCGGCACCGGATCGCCGAGATCCGCGACAACATCAACGCCCGCATCGCCGAAGCCGAGCGCGAAGGCTGGCCCGGCGAGATCGAGGGACTCAAGATCAGCCTCGCCGGCGCCGACGGCAAGCTCGCCCAGATTGACCGGCGCTCCCAGGTCCAGGCCACTGTCAGCCTCGGCATGCCCGGTCTCCCCGATGCTGCCGCCCCCCGCAAGGAGCCCTCATGAGACCCGCCGCGGTCACCGATTCCCTGCTCCACGACCTCGTCATGTCCTCCCTCGCCGAAGGCAGAGACCAGTTCGCCGTCGCGGCCGCCGTCATCCTGGATGACCGCATCCTGCTCTGCGGGCGCGACACCAGTGACTTCGACCGCGAATGGGACCTCCCAGGCGGGATGGCGCTGCCCGGCGAAACCCTCACCAGAGCCCTCGACCGCATCCTGGCCTGCGACTACGGGCTGGACACCACCCAGGTCCGCGCCTACCTCGGCAGCTACGAGCGCGTGCACGGCGAAGAGGTGATCCGCGTCTTCGTCTTCACCGCCAGCTGCGCCGACCCTCTCCAGATCTGCCGGCACGCCCGCATCGCCCACTGCTGGGCCGACCCCGCGAGCCTCCCGGAACAGACCAGCCAGGAACTCGCCCGGCTGACCGACCTTGCCGTGCAGGCAGCCGAGCCCGCCGGCGCGCTGCCCGGCCGATGGCAGCTGACCGCCGCGCTCCGCGCAGGCAGCAAGGGAATGTACTGCGACCAGGCCGCCACCGAACTGCTCATCCGCCACAGATCCTGGCTGCGCAGGGACGACTTCACCGCGCGGTATATCCTCATCGGCACCAGCCAGGCCGGGGACATCACGGCGGCGATCGACTGGGAACAGGCCATCACCGCCCTGCACGCCGGTGACCTGCCGTGCTCAAGCAGCGAAGCCGCCATCCTCGGCCTAGCCGCTAGCTTCGCCACCGCCACGCCTGTCGTCCTGCGTCACGCCATCACCGGACTCGACCAGGCCAACCTCTACCTCGTCACCAACGCCATCAGAGACGCCGGCGGCCACAAATAAGCACGGACAAGGCAATTCCGCGCACAACGCCCAAGTTCAGAGAAGCCGCCGTCGACCGCACTTTCCTCTACCGGCACCGCGACCTGCTCGGCAAGATCCACGCCACCCAGGCTGGCCCGTCCGCTGCCAACGGCGGCGCCGGTCCGGCCGTCACCCGGGCGTCGCTGCAAGCCGACCTGCTCGCCGCCCACGAACGCTCAGCACGGCTCGCCGCCCGCGTCCGGCAGCTCGAAAAGCACCTGTCCGAGGCGCTCGGCGAGCAGGCCTGGCGCGAATCCGGACTCGGCGCGCCCGCCGACATCGATGCCCTCACCCAGAAGATCACCCACCTCGAGCAGCAGGCCATCGACCTGCGCCTGCAACTCGAAGAACGCGACCAGGACCTCGCCGCGGCAAGGGACGCCAACCGCGAGCTCATGGCCCAGCTCAACACCACCGCACGACACCGATGACACGCCGCACCCGGTCCTTGCGCCACACCTGCCGCACACGCTAGCGTCTTCCCATCAGCCTCTGAGCTGCGCAAACGTGCAAATCGGCTTGCACCACAGCGGGTGACCCGCGGAGAACATCCCCGTGTTCCTGAGGACTTCCACGATCGCCCAGGTCCAGAATGCCTTCTCTTCTTCGAAGGTGAGGTCGCGGCGTTTCCCTGTCACGGGGTCGGCGCCCCATATCC
>Ga0318575_10000446_pt1 | contig 10011 bp, 8 predicted proteins | sample GRESIP089b5f23_FD_203671 | JGI IMG/M metagenome (GOLD analysis project Ga0318575, IMG submission 203671) | Tropical soil microbial communities from Luquillo Experimental Forest, Puerto Rico - GRE.SIPMG.089b5f23 | ecosystem: Environmental > Terrestrial > Soil > Tropical forest > Bulk soil... | reverse complement strand
GCGCGGGTCTTGACGACGTGCGCAGGCGCGGGCGCTCTTGCAGAGGCATTTGGGTCCCGGACTCGCGAAGGTTGTTTGTAATAATTATAACGTGGTACGCACCAGGGCCAGAGCCGCGCTCGGTGCCGCGCCCGCGCAGGCGGGCATCCAGTGGCCGCCATCGCTCGACCAGTCGTCGAGACGACGCTTACCGGACCATGCGCCTGCGCGGATGCTGACAGCGAAATACATGGCACTTCTCGCACAGCCGGAGACGAAATGGCCGATCGGCCGCCAAACATCTTGATCTGCTCGTGCGAAGACACGATGCCGCTCGACGGCTCGGCGGTGCGGCGTGGCTGTCGCGGCGCTGAGGTGGCGACCGCGCGCCAGCTCTGCCGGGCCGAGCTCGAAAAGTTCCGCGCCGCGGCGGCTGGCGGGGAGCCGCTGATCGTGGGCTGCACCCAGGAGGCGCCGCTATTTTCGGAAGTAGCCGGCGGCGCCGACATCACTTACGCCAACATCCGCGAGACCGCCGGCTGGTCGAAGGATGCGAATGCGGCGGGTCCCAAAATGGCGGCATTGCTCGCTGCTGCCGCCGAGCTGGCGCCGGAGGTTCCGTTCGTCAACCTCAACAGCGAAGGCGTAATCCTCATCTATGGGCGCGACGAGCAGGCGATCGAGGCCGGCAACCTGCTCAAAGACCATCTCGACGTGACGGTGATGATCACGCCGCCCGCCGAGGTAACACCGCCGCGGGTGACCGACTTCCCAGTGGTGAAAGGCTCCATCCGCTCGGCCAAGGGGTATCTCGGCGCATTCGAGCTCACAGTCGATGGCTATGCCCAACCAGCCCCGTCGTCGCGCGGCGCGCTGAGTTTCGCTGCGCCCCGCGACGGCGCGGTGTCCCGCTGCGATCTCGTGCTCGACATCTCCGGTGGCGTGCCGCTTTTCACCGCATCCGACCTGCGTGACGGCTACCTCCGCGCCGATCCCGCCGATCCGGCGGCCGTGCTCAAGGCGGTGCTCAAGGCACGAGATCTCGTCGGCAGCTTCGACAAGCCGCGCTACGTCGCCTTCACCGACGATCTCTGCGCCCATTCGCGCTCGCACATCGTCGGCTGCACGCGCTGCCTCGACCTCTGCCCGGCCGGCGCGATCGCACCGGGCGGCGATCACGTTGTGATCGATGCATATGTCTGCGCGGGCTGCGGACAGTGCGCGGCGGTTTGCCCCACTGGCGCCGCCGCTTACGCGCTGCCGCCGGCGGATGTGCTGCTGCGCAAGCTGCGCGCGCTGCTCACCGCTTATCGCGATGCCGGAGGACGCCAGCCGCCCACCGTGCTCGTCCATGACGACGCCCACGGTGTGCCGCTGATCGACGCGCTCGCGCGTTTCGGCGACGGTCTGCCGGCCAATGTCCTGCCCGTGGCAGTGAATGAAGTGACCCAGATCGGGCTCGAAGCCCTTGCTGCCGCCTTTGCCTACGGCGGGGGGTCGGTGCGGCTGCTGCTGCGCGCAAAGCCTCGCCATGACGTGACAGGCTTGAGGAGAACGCTTGCGCTCGCCGAGCCGATCCTCGCCGGGCTCGGCTTCGGCGGCGCGCGTGTGGCGACGATCGAAACTGACGACCCCGATGCTCTTGCCGCTGCCCTGCGCGCGATCGGAAATCTAGAGGTCGCGCCGCGCCCCGCAAGCTTCCTGCCCGTTGGAGCGAAGCGAGACGTCATGCGACTCGCGCTGCGCGAGCTTCAGCGTGCCGCGCCGACGCCCGTCGACGTGATCGCGCTGCCCGCGGGCGCGCCCTTCGGCGCGGTCGAGATCAATGTGGAGGGCTGCACGCTCTGCCTCGCTTGCGTGTCGGCTTGCCCGACCGGCGCGCTCAGCGACAATCCGGAGCGGCCGCAGCTGCGCTTTGCGGAAGACGCGTGCGTGCAGTGCGGGCTGTGCAAGGCTACCTGCCCGGAGAAGGTGATTACGCTGCGGCCGCAGCTCGATTTCCGCGCGGCGACAGCAACCGCCCGCGTGCTTAAAGAGGAAGAACCGTTCCACTGCATTCGCTGCAACAAGCCGTTCGGGGTCAAGAGCACGATCGAGCGCGTCGCCGCCAAGCTCGAGGGCAAGCACTGGATGTTCCAGAATTCGGCGCAACGCCTCGAGGTGATCAAGATGTGCGAGGACTGCCGGGTCATAGCGATCACCGAGCAGGAGTTCGATCCCTACGCCGCCCCGCCACGACCCAAGGCCCGCACGACCGAAGATTACCTGCGCGAGCGCGAGGAGCAGGAGCGCACCGGCAAGCCCGAGAGCTGAGCGTTACCCGTGGACCGGCCATCCATGCTCAACCGCGCCCGTACCAGCGTGCTGGAGATCGCCTACGAGGAAAGCGGACCGGCAGATGGCCTTGCGGTCCTGCTCATGCATGGATTTCCCTACGACCCCCGCACCTATGACGACGTGGTGCCCCCGCTCGTTGAGACCGGATGCCGGGTGATCGTGCCCTATCTGCGCGGCTATGGTGCGACGCGCTTCCTCGCCTCCGACACGCTGCGCTCCGGCCAGCAGGCGGCGCTGGGCAACGACCTCAAGGAGCTCATGGACGCGCTCGGGGTCGAGCGCGGCGTGCTCGCCGGCTACGACTGGGGCGGGCGAGCCGCGTGCATCGTCGCCGCGCTCTGGCCGGAGCGCGTACTCGGCCTGGTCTCCGCCAACGGCTACAACATCCAGGACATTGCCGCCTCGGCCAAACCGGCATCGGCCGAGCAGGAGCATCGCCTTTGGTATCAATACTACTTTCACACCGAGCGCGGCCGCGCGGGACTTGCGGCCAACCGGCGCGAGTTTTGTCGATTCATCTGGCAATTATGGTCGCCGAATTGGCGATTCGATGACGCGACCTATGACCGCACCGCCGCGTCGTTTGACAATCCGGATTTCGTTGATGTCGTGATCCACTCCTACCGTCACCGTTTCGGTTACGCCGATGGCGATCCGAGTGTGGGGGCGATCGAGCGGCGCTTGGCCGCCAAGCCGCGTATTTCGGTGCCGACCATCGTGCTGCATGGCGATGGCAGCGGCCTCTCGCCGTCGGAAAGCTCCCTGAAGCACGCCGCCTTCTTTACCGGACCCTATCAGCGTCGAGTGATCCCAAGCGTCGGCCATAATCTGCCGCAGGAAGCACCTGACGCGTTTGCCGATGCCGTTCTCGAATTGGTTCGCGCAACCAAATGAACGCCCATATGGCCGCTGTCAGCGGGCCTTGGTCGTCCTCTCCAGAAATTTCACCAAGGCGGTGCGATCCTCGGCCGAGCCGATCCGCTGCTCCGGCATCTTGGTGCCGGGCGTATAGGCCGCGGGTCCGATCTCGAATAGTTTCGACACCGTCTCTGGCGTCCACACGATATTGAGCTTCTTGAGCGCCTCGGAAAAATTGTAACCCGGGAGCGTCGCTATTCTTCGTCCGAAAATGCCGGCGAGCGTGGGGCCGGCGCGAATGCCGTCATTGGCATGCAACGTGTGACACGCGACGCAGGCGCGAAATACCTCGGCGCCCGGGTCGCCCGCGAAGGCGGCGAGCGGATCCTCTGGCGTACCCGTGACCACGTTGCCGATGGGCTCGCCGGTCACTGCGTCCCAGCGGCGGATCATCCGGTCGCTGCCTCCGGTGAGAAGCGTGCGGCCGTCGGGGAAGAACGCGGCCGACCAGACCGGAAGCCCCGGTCCGACCAGGGTGCGCTCGAGCTTGCGCGCACGCCGGTCGATGATGGCGACCGAGCCACGGATGCCGGCAGCGGCGATGAGGCTGCCGTCACGCGACATGGCCACCGCGATGATGGGCGCTTGCGCCGCCTCGATCTCGCCGATCAATTCGCCGGCGTGCGAGAGGACATAGACCTTGCCGTCGGCGCCGGCGGTGACGATCTCGCCGTCGGGCGCGACCGCGACCGTGTTGAGTGGTGTCGGCAGCGTGGTGATGACGGACGCACCGCCACCAAGCGGTGAGATGCGCAGCGTCGCGTCGTAGCCCGCGGTGACGAGCGCGCGGCCGTCGGGCGCAAACGCAACACCATTGACGTTCTGTGCATGATCCTCGATCACGCGCGGCGCGCCGCCGGCGAGCGGCCATAGCCGCGCGGTGTGATCCCAGGACGCCGAGGCGAGCGTGGTCCCATCGGGCGACACCGAGAGCGCGACCACCGGCGCTGTGTGGCCTGCAAGCACCATCGACGGCTGCGGCGCGCCCGGCGTCCAGATCGCGATGCGCGCGTCCTCGCCGCTGGTAGCGATCCGGCCGTCGGCGAGGAAGGCCGCCGCGTTGACCGCGCCGTCATGGAACCGTAGCACCTGCTCGGCCGCGTTCTTCTGCAGCGACCAGCGGATCGCCGAAGTGTCGAAGCTGCCGGAAACCGCTTGCGTGCCGTCGGGCGAGATCGCGAGCGCGCGCACCGGCCCGCCGTGGCCGCGCAATTGCGCTTGCGCCATGTGGGGGGCGACCGATAGCAGCAGCGTGCAGACGGCGAGGACGCGGAACATCATCGCGAGTCTCGGGGACAAATCAGGCGTCCGCGGGGCGCATGCCAAGCGCGCGGATTTTCTCGCGCACGTTCTCGTCGCGCAGCGCGGCGAGAAAGGCCGCCACCGCAGAGCGGTCGCGGCGACTTTCCACCAGTAGAAAGTCGTAATCCTCGGGCGCGATGGGCAGGAAGCCGAGGCCATAAAGGCGGGCAACCGACTCGATGGCGATGCCCCAGTCGGCACGGCGCTGCGCCACTGCGGCGGCAACAGCGTTATGCGACCGGGGCTGGTTGCTGTAGCCCGCGGGCCGCGCGCCGTTAAGCAACCGGTCGATAAGCACGCGCGTTCCGGCGCCGGCATTGCGGTTGACCATCAGACAACGCGGATCGCCGAGCGCGACGATGAGTGCGTCGGCCGCGCTGTGTCCGGCAAAGCGGGCGTCGTCGCGGCGGTGAATGAAACCCTGCATCCGCTGCCAGCCCTTCACCAGTGCCAGACCGGGACGCAGCAGGTATGCGTTGTAGGTCCCGCTTGCGGGATCGACGAGATGCACCGGCGCAAGATCGCATTCGCTGCGCTCGGCGGCGGCGACCCCGCCCATGCTGCCGACCGCGATGGTGCGCGCGGCCATCCCGCGCTCTGCAAGCGCGCCGAGCACAGCGTCGAGCGCGATGCAGTGGCTGCCCATGACCACGAGATCGGGCATCGCGGCCGCTTGGCCGATCAGGCTCACGCGCGAGCGCGTTCCCGCATCGAGTGCGCCCGCGAGTGCATCGATCTCCAGAAAGCCGTCGGCCTGGGAGAAGCTCGTGACTGCACCCGAGCCCTTGCCGATCGGAAATGCGACTGGCCGGTCCTCGCCTGCCACCAGCGCCACCAGGACGAACTCTTTGCGGCCGAGCTCGGAGGCAATGCGTACCGGAACGTCAGCCTCGATGCTGCGTGCGGCTTCGGGCCTACGACCGGCGCGTGCACGGATCACCGGCGCGACAAAGGCGTGGAAGGTGAAGATCGCGGAGGTGGGGAAGCCCGGCAGCACCGCAACCGGCTTGCCGCCGATGACGGCGAGGCAGAGCGGCTTTCCCGGCTTGAGTGCGACGCCATGGACGAGAATGTTGCCCAGTTTCGAGACGATGCGGTGGGACAAATCGCCCGCACCCTTCGACGTGCCGCCGGAGAGCACGACCATGTCGCAAGCCGCGAGCGCCGCGCGCATGGCGCACTCGAGCGCCGCCTCATTGTCGGGAAATGCGCCGAAAGGAACCGCTTCCCCGCCCGCTTCCGCGACCGCGGCCGCGATGATCGCACCGTTGCTGTCGTAAACCCGTCCCGGGGCGAGCGCGCCGCCCGGCGCCACCAGCTCGTCGCCGGTTGAGAGCACCGCGACTGTCGGCTTGCGGACCACCTCGATCGCCGCGAGGCCGCAGGCCGCCAGCATTCCGATCTCGCGCGACGAAAGGCGAGTCTTGCGCCGCAGCACCACTTCGCCGCGTGCAATGTCGGAGCCGGCATAGGAAATGAACTGCCCCGGCGCGACCGCGCGGCGCACATCGATCGCGGGCATTCCGCTGTCGTCGACCAAATCGGTGTGTTCGATCATGATGACAGCGTCGGCCCCACGCGGGACCACGCCGCCGGTCGCGATCGTCGTCGCGCAGCCCGGTGTCACTTCCAGCGCCGGCGCATGCCCGCACACGATCACTTCGCCGTTGAGACGAAAGCGGCGCGGCGCGGCATCGCTCGCGCCCACCGTGTCGGCGGAGCGTAGCGCAAATCCATCGACGTTGGCACGATCGAACGGCGGCACGTCGATCGATGCAGTGACATCGCAGGCGAGCACGCGGCCGAGCGCTGCCGACAAGCCAACCGTCTCGCCCGGCAGCGGCGACAGATCGACGTGCCGCGTAAAGCGCGCGTGCGCCTCTTCGGCCGACACGACTTCGAGGAATTGTTCCTGCCGCGCAGCGCGGCGGATCGCGGCCATGATATCGGATGCATGGTCGTGCTCGGCCGATTTCGGTTCGAAACGCGCAGTCATGGCCAAGGTCTTATCACGACCTCGCTCTGCGCCGGATATCCTTCGCTGTCAGGTTTTATGAAAATCCATCCGTTCGCTTGCGCGAGCGCCGCGAGCGGCACATAGCCCGAGGCTATGGGAGTGGCGGCGAGGCCCTCGCACCGCACCGGCACCAGTTCCGAAAGGCCCACGGGCGAGGACACTTTGTGCGTGAGCTTTGCCGTCCGCATGGGCGGCGCATCCAGGCTCCCGGCCAACCGCGCCAGCAAGGCACGACCCAACAGGTGCCAAGCGGACAGCGCCGCATCGAGCCGCCCTGGCAATGCCAACACCGGTCGCGCGCCGACGGTTCCAAAGGCCGTCGTCTCACCAGGCAGCAGGGCGATCCCGTGGACGAGCAGCTCACCGAGCGAGGCGAGCGTATGCACCGTGGTGTCGTTCCTGCCGCTACCGGTGCCGCCCACGACCACGACCGCATCCGCGCTTGTGTCGGCCAATGCATCGGCCAGGCTGTGCTCTGCGGCGATGGCGGCGATGCCGCCTTGCGCGGCCATAGCGTCGGCGATGCATACGATCGCGGCATCGATGACGGCATCGCCGCCCGGCGCGGCGCGCATAAGACGTAGCCGCGGCGCGCGGACGCGCGCCTCCGCGACGCCCGCCGCGGCCAGCAGCGCGATCTCAAGGCTGCCGAGTCGTCGACCTGCCGGCAGCAACGTTGCGCCGGGCGCGACATCGGCGCCGGGTGGCAATACCCCTTCGCCGGGGCCGACCGGGGCGAGCGCCTGCGCGGCGGCATCGCGCATCGCTACGCCATCGAGCGGCGCCACTGCGTCGGCATCCCCGGGCAAGGGCTCCCCGACATCGATCCATACTGCCGCCGGCAGCGGCGCCGGGGCATAAGCGCTGGCATCAGTGGTGAGATCGGATGACACCGCCCAACCGTCGCGCAGGGCGCGCGCCGTCGCGGGGATGGGGGCATGGAGGATGACGTCCTCGGCCAGCGTCCGCCCGAGCGCAGCCGCGAGCTCGGCCGTGCGCGGCGTCACGGGCTTGACCAGCGCATCGAGCCGGGCGAGCACGTCGGCGAGCGGCGTCAGCCGGGCGATCCGCTGCCGTCTATCGGGCTCCACGATCATCACTCGTGCCTTTACTATGGTTATTTATATTGGCGTCTCCCGCGAAGTCTGTCCGCCGGGAGCCGAGCACGCAGAAAACGAGAACCCCGTGGCCGAGAAGACGCTGAATTTGCGCGGACTCAAATGCCCCTTGCCGGCGCTGCGCGCACGCAAAGCCCTGACCGGACTGAAAGCCGGCGACATGCTCATCGCCGAATGCACCGATCCGCTCACGGCCATCGACATCCCCAACTTGCTCAACCAGACCGGCGATCGGCTCGAGTCGAGCGCGCGCGAGGGCGATGTACTGGTGTTTCGCATCCGCAAGCGCTGAGGGTTCATCTATCGCTCGTAACCGAGCCGTGAACGCGTTCACGCGATCGTTCGCCGCTTAAATCCTGAATTCGTCGCGCTTGCGCCCTTCGGAGACATTGAGGAACAACTCGTCGAGCGGGAGTCGCCGCTTGATCAGCCCCTGCTCGTGCGAATACGTCACGAGCCGCTCAAAGTTGTTAGCGTTGCGTTCCGCCAGTCCGTATTCCCAAGGGTCCCTGCCGAGAATTCGCTCCTGCTCCTCCCATTCCTCGCGGTACCAGGCGAGTGGGACGATGCGCGGATTCTCCATTCGTTTCATGGCAAGCGCCTTGGCCTCGTCGAAAGCCTTATACAAGTTGATCGCCACCCATGGATGTCGCTCGACGATCTCACGCTTGATGGCGACGACGTGCATGATCGGGAAAATGCCGGTCCTGCGGTAGAAGGCGATCTCCTCCTCCTTGTAATTCGCAAATAGCCGCCCCACCCGGTTATCCCCGGCCGTCAGCGGCCTGATCAGGTCAGGCGAGAGCAGCGCGTCGATTTCGCCCTCGACCAGCATGTCCTCGAGCGATCTCTCGTGTGGCACCTGCGTGATCTTGAGGCCAGGCGGCGGCGTGAAGTCGACGTCCTCATCGAGCTCGCTGAGCCACTCGATCGATTTGTGCGGCACGCCGTAATCGTGCTCGAGGATGCCGCGCATCCACAGGCCAGCGGTGAATAGATAGCCCTTGGTGCCGACCTTGCGGCCGATCAGGTCGGTCGGCTTGCTGATGCCCTTCGACGTATTGATGAAGATGAAGCCATGACGGAAGCGGCGGTGGGGAAAAACCGGAATCGCGCGGAACGGAAGATCTTGATCCCGCGCCGCCACATAACCCGAGCCCGACACCTCGGCGAGATCGAATTCGCGGCCGCGCAGAAACCGCCAGTGCCGCGGTGACGGAGCCATATCGGTCAGCACCGTGAGCTCGATCCCTTCCGGGCGCACGATGCCTTCCTTCAAGGCGCGCACGATTTCGTAATCGCCACAGGCGAGGGTGAGCTCGAGTCTGCGCGCCATTTCAGCCTTTCGCCCGATTGGTGAGATGAATGACTTCGAGCGCGTTGTTATCGGGGTCGTGGAAATAGGCGCTGCGGCCGGTGAAGATGCCTTCGTCGCGCTGGTCCTCCCGGAACACGTCCACGCCCTTGGCTTTGAGCTCGGCCACCGTCGCATCGTAGGCGTCGCCGTCGACCATGAAGGCGTGGTGGATGATGTCGGAAAACCGCCCGCGGCTGGTGTCGCGGCCGAGTATGACATAGTCGGCTCCGGATTTGAGGAACACGAAATGAGGATTTTCCTTCGGCACTTGGGCCACGAACTCGAGACCGAGAATGTCGGTGTAGAAGGCGCGGCTACGAGCGAGGTCGCTCACCGGAATCGTCACATGCAAAATGCCTTTGGTCTTGATCATGCGAACCCTCCTTTACAGTGACGGCATACGCCCACGCGCGGAACACTTTCCATCGACAGCTTGGAGAAAATTTCACGCACGTTCAACCCAACATACCGAAAGCGCAATATTTTGCCGAACCGATCGACAATTTGAGGTTGATCAAAAATCAACACCGTTGCGAATGCTTCACGGAACGTTCAGTTGCCGCAACCGATCGATGACGCGCGGCGGGCTCTGGTAGGCGCGCTCCATCACTTCCTGGATCTGCGCGCCGGTGCGTGGCGCATTGAGCCCAAGCCCGATCCTTTCGCCCTCCGCCAGAAACTCCGGGTCCGCCATGGTGGCGGCGAATGCCGCGCGCAACGCGGCGAGGCGCTCGACCGGAACGCCTGGCGGCAGGAGGAACGGCCGGCCGAGCGCGAGCGGCGCGAACGCCGCCTGCATCAGCAGCCTGTCGTCGTCGCTTGAGACCAAGTCGGGGGCGAACGGGACGTCGTGGAGGCCGGCGAGCTTTTCCGGCCCATATTGGACGATGGCCTTCGCGGTCTTGTCGCGCAGCCATGCGGGCCGAGTTGAGCGCAGCGAGCTGAAAAAGGCGCTGGGATGGCCGTCGAGCTCGCCCCGTTCC
>Ga0318575_10000440_pt1 | contig 10025 bp, 9 predicted proteins | sample GRESIP089b5f23_FD_203671 | JGI IMG/M metagenome (GOLD analysis project Ga0318575, IMG submission 203671) | Tropical soil microbial communities from Luquillo Experimental Forest, Puerto Rico - GRE.SIPMG.089b5f23 | ecosystem: Environmental > Terrestrial > Soil > Tropical forest > Bulk soil... | reverse complement strand
CTAGCTGGAGGAACGCATGCTTGCACGACTGAAATGGCGAGGCGCCGTGGCCTCGTTCTTCGCCGCGGCCGCGGTGGCCGTGTTCTTGCCGCCGGCAAAGGCCCAGGCGCCGTCCGGCCAGCCGGTCACGATCGGCTTCTCCATGGCGCTGACGGGACCGCTCGCGGCCAATGGCAAGCAGGCGCTGCTCGGCATGAAGATCTGGGAGGAGGAGATCAACAAGAAGGGAGGGTTGCTCGGGCGTCCGGTCAAGTTGGTCTATTACGACGACCAGTCGAACCCCTCGACGGTGCCGGGCATCTACACCAAGCTGCTCGACGTCGACAAGGTCGACCTCGTGCTCGGCCCTTACGCCACCGCCCAGGCCGCCCCGGCCATGCCGGTCATCATGCAGAAGGGTAAGGTCTTCATCATCCTGTTCGGGCTCGATGTGAACCACGAGTTCAACTACCCGAAATTCTTCGCGATGATCCCGACCGGGCCGGATACCAAGCCGTCCTTCACCGACGGCTTCTTCGAGGTCGCGGCGGCGCAGAATCCGAAACCGCAAACGGTCGCGCTGGTCGCCGCCGACCAGGAGTTCTCCCGCAATGCCTGCGACGGCGCGCGCGACAACGCCAAGAAATCCAACCTGAAGGTCGTCTACGACAAGACCTATCCGCCATCGACCACCGACTTCACGCCGATCGTGCGGGCGATCCAGGCGGCCAATCCGGACGTCGTCACGATCTGTTCCTACCCGCTCGACTCGGTGGGGATGGTGAAGGCGGTCAACGAGCTCAACTACAAGCCGAAGATGATCGGCGGCGCCATGGTCGGGCTGCAGGCGACCGTGTTCAAGCGGCAGCTCGGACCGTTGCTCAACGGCTGGGTCAATTATGAGACCTGGGTCCCGGCGAAGGCCTTGACGTTCGACGGCACCGAAGCATTCCTCAAGCGGTACCAGGCACGGGCCGGCGCGGAGGGCGTCGATCCGCTCGGCTACTATCTCGGGACCTGGGGCTACGCCTACATCCAGATCCTCGGCGAGGCGGTGCAGGCCACCAAGAGCCTCGACGACAACAAGCTCGCCGACTACATCGGCAAGACCACGTTCAAGACCATCATGGGCGACGTGAAGTTCGGCAAGGGCGGCGAGTGGGCGCAGGGCCGCATGCTGCAGGTCCAGTACCACGACATCAAGAGCGGCGACCTCGAGCAGTTCCGCGGCATGGACACGCAGACCGTGCTCACGCCGGCGCAATACAAGACCGGCAACGTGATCTATCCCTACGAGAAGGCGAAGTAGGGTTCTGCGCTTTAGTCCCGGATGCGGCGCGTTCCCCGCGAAGCGCCGCATCTGGGACCCGTAAGGTCGGCGTTATGCTGCTACCCACCACCCTGGTCGGCTCCTATCCCCAGCCGGACTGGCTGATCGACCGGGCCAAGCTTTCCAAGCAAGTGCCGCGCGTGCGCGCGCACGACCTCTGGCGCGTCGATCCGCAACGGCTCGACGGCGCGCAGGATGACGCCACGCTACTTGCCATCCGCGATCAGGAGCGCGCCGGCCTCGACGTCATCACCGACGGCGAGCAGCGCCGCGAGAGCTATTCCAACCGGTTTGCCACGGCGCTCGCGGGTATCGACCTCGACAATCCCGGCAAGACCCCCAACCGGACCGGCGGGTTTTCGACCGTGCCCCGGGTGGTGGGGCCGATCCGGCGCAAGCATCCGGTCGAGGTGCGCGACGTCGAGTTCCTGCGCGCCAACACCGACCGGACGATCAAGATGACGGTGCCGGGGCCGTTCACCATGTCGGCGCAGTGCCAGGACGATTTCTACGACGACGAGGAGCGGCTGGCGCTCGACTACGCGGCGGCGGTCAACGCCGAGATCAAGGATCTGTTCGCGGCCGGCGCCGATATCGTGCAGATCGACGAGCCTTGGATGCAGTCGCGGCCGGACAAGGCCCGCAAATACGGGATCAAGGCGCTCGATCGCGCGCTCGCGGACGTCGGCGGGACGACGGCTGTGCATATCTGCTTCGGCTATGCCGCGGTGGTGAAGGACAAGCCGTCCGGCTATTCCTTCCTGGCGGAGTTCGAACGCTCGGCGGTCGATCAGGTCTCGATCGAGGCGGCGCAGCCCAAGCTCGATCTTTCGGTCTTGCAACAATTGCCGTCGAAGACGATCATCCTCGGCGTGATCGATCTCTCCGACCTGACTGTCGAGGCGCCCGAAACCGTCGCCGCGCGCATCCGCAAGGCATTGCCGTTTGCCCCGGCCGATCGGATCGTGGTGGCACCGGATTGCGGCCTCAAATATCTTCCGCGCGAGGTCGCATTCGGAAAAATGCGCGCGATGGTCGAAGGCGCCGAGATCGTGCGCCGCGAGATCGCGGGATAAGCATCATGCCGCAAGCAAGCAAGAACAGGAGCCAGCCATGCCCTACGTGACCGAAGACAACCTGACCGATGTCGCGATGGAGCGGTGGAAGGATATCCCCGATCCGCGCCTGCGGCAGATCATGCAATCGCTGATCAAGCATCTCCACGGCTTCGTGCGCGACATCGAGCCGACCCAGGCCGAATGGGCGGCGGCGATCGATTGGCTCACGCGCACCGGCAAGCTGTGCTCGCAGAAGCGGCAGGAATTCATCCTTACGTCGGACGTGCTGGGCGTGAGCATGCTGGTCGACGCGATCAATCATCGCCGGCCGAGCGGAGCGACGCCGAGCACGGTCGAAGGCCCGTTCCACGTGCCCAACGCCCCGCCGATCGCGAACGGCGGCAACATGGCGCAGGGCGCGCCCGGCATCCCCTGCTTCGTCACCGGCACGGTGCGCGGTCTTGACGGCGAGTCGGTCGCGGGGGCGCTGCTCGACCTCTGGCAGACCGACGGCGAAGGGCTCTATGAGGACCAACGCGACGTCACGGGACCGTGGATGCGCGGCCTCTACCGCACGCAGCCCGACGGCAGCTACGCGATCCGCACCGTGGCGCCGATCGCCTACACCATCCCCATGGATGGCACCGTGGGTGAACTCATGAACCGCACCAATATCAGCCACATGCGGCCCGCGCACATTCACTTCGCGGTCTCTGCGCCGGGCTACCATGGGCTCGTCACCCACCTCTTTCAAAGGGGCGACGACTATATCGAGACCGACGTGGTCTACGGCGTAAAGGAGCCGCTGATCGTCGACTTCGCCAAAAAGCCGCCGGGCAAGGGGCCGACCGGCGAAACGGTGGCGACGCCGTTCTACGAAGTGAAATACGACTTCGTGCTGGAGAAGCGGGCAAAGGCGCTGGCCGCGGCGGAGTGATCGCCCGCTTGCTAGGTGTTGCGCTGCGTCAGCGATAGGGTCGGGCATGCCCCGCACCAAGCCGCCGTTTCGCGCCGATCACGTGGGAAGCCTGCTGCGTCCCGCTGCGCTCAAAGCGGCGCGTGGCAAGCGCGAGCGCGGCGAGATCACCGCGGCCGAGCTCGCGGCGGTCGAGGACCGCGAGATCGAGACGGCCATCCGCAAGCAACAGGGCGTCGGGCTGCGATCGGTCACCGACGGCGAGTTCCGCCGCGCGTTTTGGAACTACGATTTCCTCGGCAAGCTTAACGGCGTCGAGGCCTATCTCGGCGAGCGCAAGATCAAGTTCCAGGGCCGCCAGCCCAAGCCGATGATGTTGCGCGTGATCGGCAAGCTCGGTGCCCAGCGCGCGCATCCCATGATCGAGCATTTCAAATTCGTCGCCGCGCATGCCAAGGCGACGCCGAAAATGACGATCCCTTCGCCGTCGTCGCTGCATTTCCGCTACGGGCGGGACGCGGTGCCGGCGTCGATCTATCCGGTGATGGAGGATTTTTATCGCGACCTCGGTGAGAGCTATCGCGCGGTGGTGCGCGCCTTCGCCGACGCCGGCTGCCGCTACCTTCAGCTCGACGAGGTCAACTTCGCCTATCTCTGCGATCCGAAACTGCGCGCGTTCGTCGCCGAGCGCGGCGACGACCCGCAGATGCTGCCGCACATCTATGCCCGCATGATCAATGCCGCGATCTCCGACGTCCCCGCGGACATGACCAAGGCGATGCACCTGTGCCGCGGCAATTTCCAGTCGAGCTTCGTGGCCTCCGGCGGCTACGAGCCGGTGGCCGAAATCCTGTTCAACGAGATCGACATCGACGCCTACTTCATGGAATACGATAGCGACCGCGCCGGCGGCTTCGAGCCGCTGCGCTTCGTGCCCAAGGGCAAGATGGTGGTGCTCGGCCTCGTCACCTCCAAAAGCGGCACGCTCGAGGAGAAGGACGCGCTCAAGCGCCGCATCGACGAGGCGGCGAAATTCGTCGACCTCGACCAGCTCTGCCTCTCCCCGCAATGCGGCTTCGCCTCGAGCGAGGAAGGCAATATCCTGGCCGAGGACGAGCAATGGGCGAAGTTGCGGCGGATCGTGGAGGTGGCGGATGAGGTGTGGGGATGATGCCGACCACTATCGGACGACGACGATGACAACGCGACAGGTCCAGTCATGAAGCGAGCCAAGCCCCCGTTTCGCGCCGACCACGTGGGTAGCCTGCTGCGTCCCGCCGCGCTCAAAGCGGCGCGCGAGAAGCGCGCGAAGGGCGAGATCGGCGCGGCGGAGCTCAAGGCGGTCGAGGACCGCGAGATCGAGCGGGTGATCAAGAAGCAGGAGGAGGTGGGGCTGCAGGCCGTCACCGACGGCGAGTTCCGCCGCTCGTGGTGGCACCTCGATTTTCTCTGGGGCCTCGACGGGGTCGAACGTCACGTCATGGATACCGGCATTGCCTTTGCCGGCGTCACCACCCGCAACGAGGGCGTGCGCGTCACCGGCAAGCTCGCATTTTCCGGCCATCCGATGATCGAGCATTTCAAATTCGTGCAGGCGCACACCAAGCGCACGCCGAAGATCACGATACCGGCCCCCTCGGCGATCTACGGCCGCCCGGTGATGACTCCCATCGACAAGACGGTTTATCCCGAGCTCGATCAATTCTTCGCCGACCTCGGGCAGGCCTACCGCAAGGCGGTGCGCGCCTTCGCCGACGCCGGCTGCCGCTACCTCCAGCTCGACGAGGTCTTCATCGCCATGCTGTGCGATCCGAAATATCGTGCGCAGATGACCGCCCGCGGTGACAAGCCCGAACGGCTCGGCGCGCTTTACGGCGATCTCATCAATACCGCGATGTCGGACATCCCCTCCGACATGACCATCACCATGCACCTGTGCCGCGGCAACTACAAATCGACCTTCATGGGCACCGGCGGCTACGACGCGGTGCAGGAAATCCTGTTCGACAAGATCAAGGTGCACGGATATTTCATGGAGTACGACGATCCTCGGTCCGGCGGCTTTGAACCGCTGCGCATGCTGCCGAAAGGCAAGCTCGTCGTGCTCGGCATCGTGACCACCAAGAGCGGCAAGCTCGAAAGCAAGGACGAGCTCAAGCGCCGCATCGAGGCGGCGGCGAAATATGCGCCGCTCGACCAGCTCTGCATGTCCGGCCAGTGCGGCTTCGCCTCGACCGAGGAGGGCAATTTGCTGAGCGAGGACGAGCAGTGGGCGAAACTGCGCCGCATCGTCGAGGTCGCGGACGAGGTGTGGGGGTAGCGAGATGGCGATTAGCGCCCACGGCCGCAGCGAAGAGAACGACGCATGACGGGCATGGTCGCCGGCAAGGTCGCAATCGTCACCGGCGCCGGCCGCGGCATTGGCCGCGGCATTGCGCTGATGATGGCGCGCGAGGGCGCCGCCGTCGTCGTCTGCGACATCGGCGCGAGCCTCGAAGGCGCCGGCACGGATGCCTCTCCCGCGCAGGAGGTGGTCGAGGAGATCAAGCGCAGCGGCGGCAAGGCGATCGCCTCGACGCTCTCGATCGCGGAGCCCAAGAACGCCGACGAGATCGTCAAGGCCGCGCTCGCCGCCTTCGGCCGCGTCGACATCCTGGTCAACAACGCCGGTATCTTGCGCGACCGCATCTTCCATCGCATGAGCTGGTCGGACTGGTCGGACGTGCTGGCGGTGCATCTCAACGGCTCTTTCAACATGAGCCGCGCCTGCGCGGTCCAGTTCCGCGAGCAGAATGGCGGCGCCTTCGTGCACATGACGTCGACCTCGGCGCTGGTCGGCAATTTCGGCCAGGCCAATTACATGGCGGCCAAGTTCGGAATCGTCGGGCTCTCCCGCGGGATTGCGCTCGACATGCAGCGCTTCAAGGTGCGCTCGAACTGCATCGCGCCGTTCGCTTGGACGCGCATGATCGATTCGATCCCGACGGAGACCCCGGAGGAAAAGCTGCGGGTCGAACGCATGCAGCAGATGACGCCGGAAAAGATCGCGCCGCTGACGGTCTTCCTAGCCTCCGACCGCGCCGAGGGTATTTCCGGCCAGATTTTCGGCGTCCGCAACAACGAGATTTTTCTGTTCAATCAGCCGCGCGTGGTTCGCGCCATCCATCGCTCCGACGGCTGGACGCCGGAGAACATCGCCCAGCAGCTCAGGGGGGCGCTCGCGCCCTCGTTCACGCCGCTTGAACGTTCGAGCGACGTGTTCTCCTGGGATCCGGTGTAAGCTCGCGGACAAGGACGCGGCCGACCCAAGCGTCTACGAAAGCCGCGCCGACGTGAGACGATGGCAAGTGCGGTTTGAAACCGATGGCCCAAGCCGAGCGTAGTCCCGCCAACGAGGATCTCGCGCAGATCCGCGAGTCCGTTCGCGCGCTTTGCGCCAAGTTTCCCGGCGAATATTGGCGCGACCTCGACCGCGAGCGCGCCTATCCGACCGAGTTCGTCGCGGCGCTCACGCAAGCGGGTTTTCTCGCCGCGCTGATCCCGGAAGACTATGGCGGCAGCGGGCTGAGCATGACGGCCGCGGCGGCGATCATGGAGGAGATCCAGGCGTCGGGCTGCAACGGCGCGGCCTGCCACGCCCAGATGTACACCATGGGCACCTTGCTGCGGCACGGCAGCGCGGCGCAGAAAGCGCGCTGGCTGCCGGCGATCGCGTCGGGCGAGCTGCGGCTGCAGGCGTTCGGCGTCACCGAGCCGACTTCGGGCTCCGACACGCTCAGCCTGCGCACCACCGCGGTGCGCGAGGGCGACCACTACATCATCAACGGCCAGAAGATCTGGACGTCGCGCGCCGAGCATTCCGATCTTCTCCTGCTCCTTGCCCGCACCACGCCGCGCGAAGCGGTGACGCGGCGCAGCGATGGCCTCTCGGTCTTTCTCGTCGACATGCGGCTCGCGCAAGGCACCGGCATCAGCATCAATCCGATCCGCACCATGATGAACCACGCGACGACGGAGCTGTTCTTCGACGACCTGCGCGTGCCGGCGGAAAACCTCATCGGCGAGGAAGGCCAGGGCTTCCGCTACATCTTGAGCGGCATGAATGCCGAGCGTATCCTGATCGCGGCCGAGTGCATCGGCGATGCCAAGTGGTTCATCGCCAAGGCGACCGGCTATGCCAAGGAGCGGATCGTGTTCGGCCGGCCGATCGGCCAGAACCAGGGCGTGCAGTTCCCGATCGCGCGCGCCTATGCGCAGATGCGCGCGGCCGAGTTGATGGTGGGTGCGGCCGCGTCCCGCTATGAGGCCGGGCGCGACTGCGGCGCCGAGGCCAACATGGCCAAGCTCCTCGCCGCCGACGCCTCCTGGGCGGCGGCGGACATGTGCCTGCAGACCCACGGTGGCTTCGGCTTTGCCGAGGAGTTCGACGTCGAGCGCAAGTTCCGCGAGACGCGGCTCTATCAGACCGCGCCGATCTCGACCAATTTGATCCTGTCCTACCTCGCCGAGCACGTCCTCGGCCTGCCGCGGTCGTATTGAGCAGTTGCAGCACGGGAAAAACTGCAATTCCGGCTTGCCGACGCGGCAACCCGTTGGCTAGGAGAGGGTTATCAATCGGGGGTAACCGCGATGGCTACGAGCCTTCTCGCCGATATCGGCGGCAGCAAGAGCCGGTTCGCGCTCGCCCATTCGGCCGGGCCGCCCGAGCGCGTGTTGGTGATCGAGAACGACACGGTCGCCGACCTCGACGCGGCGGTCGCGCGCTACCTCGAGGAGACCGGCGCGCGCCCGCGCGCGGCGACGCTCGCCGTTGCCGGCCCGGTCGAGGGCGAGGAGATCGCGCTCACCAATCGGACGAGCTGGCGCTTGCGGCGGCGCGAATTCGCCAAGCGCTTCGGATTTTCGCGGCTTCGCGTGCTGAACGATTTCGAGGCCATCGCCTGGGCGCTGCCGCGGCTCGGCTCGGCGCAGACGCGGCCGCTAGGCAAGCCGGTCGCACCGCGCGCGGGCGTCAAGGTCGTGCTCGGCCCCGGCACCGGCCTGGGCGTGGCGGCGCTGTTGCCCGCGGATGGCCGCTGGCACGTGGTCGCGAGCGAGGGCGGACACGCCTCGTTCGGTCCGCAGGCGGCGGACGAAATCGAGGTGTTCGCGCGGCTGCGCCAGGAGTGCGGGGCGGTCAGCGCCGAGACAGTGTTGTCCGGCCCGGGTCTGGTGCGGCTCGCGCGCGCGCTCGACCCGCGCGCGGCCTGCCACGAGGCGGAGACCATTGCCGCCAGCGCGCTGGCGCGCGAGCCCTCGGCGCAGGCGGCGGCGCGGCTGTTCGTACGCCTGCTCGGGCGCTTTGCCGGCGGGCTTGCGCTCACCTTCAAGGCGCTCGGCGGCGTCTACATCGCCGGCGGCGTCGCCAGCGGGCTTGGGCCGCTGCTCGACGAGCCGCAGTTCCGCGCCGCCTTCGAGGCGCACCCGCCCTACCAACGGCTGCTCGAGGCAATCCCGACCCTCCTCATCACTTGCGAGGAACCCGGCCTGATCGGCTGCGCGGCGGTGGCGAATGCGCACGTCGTAACGGCGTAGGCGATCGCCGACATCCCCGGCACCGCGCCGCGCGAGCGTCAGGCCAGCCCCAACTCGGTGAACGCGCGCGTGTGGTGCTCGGCCGCATCCGGCGAGAAGCAGCAGAAGACGACGCGCGTGAGGCCGCGCGGCGCATGCGCGATCTCCGCCGCCACGGTGCCGACGGCGACGCGCGCCGCGCGCTCCGGCGGAAAACGATAGACGCCGGTCGAGATGGCGGGAAACGCGATCGAGCTCAGGCGCTGCGCGGCGGCGAGCGCCAACGCCGTGCGATAACAGGACGAAAGCAAGTCGTCCTCGCCCTTGTTGCCGCCGCCCCACACCGGGCCGACCGCGTGGATGACGTGCTTGGCTTTGAGGCGATAGCCGCGGGTGATCTTGGCGGAGCCGGTGTCGCAGCCGCCGAGCGTGACACATTCGGCGAGAAGGTCAGGGCCGGCGGCGCGGTGGATGGCGCCATCGACGCCGCCGCCGCCGAGCAGCGTGCGGTTGGCGGCGTTGACGATGGCCCCGACATCGAGCGTGGTGATGTCGGCGACGCAGATCTCGAGCCGCGCGGTTCCGACTTCGGCGGTGAGGAGGGAAGCGCTCATCGCCGCCGATGGTAGCGCAATCGCGCGCGCGGCGCAGCGCCATACGCCCCATGCAACATCCGTTCGTCCCCGCGAAAGCGGGGACCCAGATCACGAATCGCGAGCAGGCGGCTCTGGATTCCCGCTTGCGCGGGAATGAGCGGAAGAGGTGCGCGAACGGGATTTGCTCTGGCGCTACTCGACCAATTCCGGCTCGGCTTTGGCGGGAAAATCGAGCGTGCTGCGGCGGCCGATGTCGTCGAAATGGGCGTCGAGGAAACGCCGCGTCGCGCGCTGCCCGAGCTTGCGCAGCATCTCGAAATATTCGTAGTCGGTCTTGAGCGTGCTGCGCGCGCCGAAGGCTTCGCCCAGATCCTCCATCACGATGCGATGGAGCTTGAGCCGGCGGAATTCGCCCGGCCGTAGTCCGCGCGGCAATCGTCCCTCGTCGATGAGCCGGTTGACGAAGGCGACCCCGCGCAGCTCCGAGAGCAGCGAGGCGTTGAAGTTGATCTCGTTGACGCGGCTCATGATCTCGCGCGGACGCGTCGGGACCTTGCGGCGCTCGCGCGGATTGATCTGAACGATCAGCGCGT
>Ga0318575_10000416_pt1 | contig 10201 bp, 6 predicted proteins | sample GRESIP089b5f23_FD_203671 | JGI IMG/M metagenome (GOLD analysis project Ga0318575, IMG submission 203671) | Tropical soil microbial communities from Luquillo Experimental Forest, Puerto Rico - GRE.SIPMG.089b5f23 | ecosystem: Environmental > Terrestrial > Soil > Tropical forest > Bulk soil... | reverse complement strand
AGCGCGCCGCCGCTTCGAGGCTTCATGGAATCGGGTGACTGGCGAGCAACCGATCAACGGCCTCGCCGAGGTGCAGCGGGTGACCAAAGCATTGGGCGCGCAGTCCTTACAGTTGCCCAAGATCGGAGTCGACTTGGAAGAGCTTGCGGCCGCCTTGGCCGAGGCGCAACGCATCGGCGCAGCGTTGGTCGTGACTTTGGATAGTCAGCTGCAGCAGATCGACAACCAACTCGGCCACGCGCTGGATCTGGAAGCAGACACCCAACTCACCGCGGCGGATCGGTCCGCGCTCGACGCGCTTATCCGTGCGATGGAACAGCAAGCCATTGACGACACCGAATGCGCGCTGAACCAACTTCATTCAGTACGCGGCAGCTACTCGAACTTCCTGCAGAGGTCGCTGACCACCCTGCGCACCGACGCGTATGACCCGACGGTTCTCCTGGCGGTGGACGCCGCGGACTCGGCGACGAACTCCGAGGAACCGATGCAGATCCCACCACCGGGAAGGACCGCGGAGGAAATCAATCGGTGGTGGAAAACGCTTGGCCCGCAACAGCAAAGCCAATTGATCGCCGACCACCGATCGGAGCTGGGAAACCTCAACGGTGTTCCCGTCGTCGTCCGCAGCAGGGTCAATCAGGCGGTGATGGACAATGACCTCCGCCGAGTGGAGGACGCCGCCAGGCAGCACGGCGTGTCGGTGAACGAGGTCCTGGACGACCCGGGCAGGCACGGGCTAACCGCAGTTGCCATCACCCGCTACAACAACGCCCGCCGCACCCGAGAAGGACTGAACGCGCCGCATGACGCCGTCGACCGGGACATATTTCTGTTGAAGTATCAGCCGGAGGCTTTCGGCGGCAAAGGGACCGCGGCCATCGCGATGGGCAACCCCGACGCAGCGGCTAACACGGCGGTTCTGGTGACGGGAGCGGGCACTAGCTTGCAAGCGGGGACGCTGGCCAAAACCGAAGCCGTGCGTCTCTACCAGGAATCGGCGCTCGCCGATTGGGGCCGTCAGACCGCAGTGGTGCTTTGGGTGGGCTACGACGCCCCCAACAATTGGTACGACCCGGGCCTGCGGGAACCGAACATGGCTCGTGCCGGTGCCCAGGCGTTAGCCGACGATGTGAACGCTCTTGCGGTCACCCACGAAGGCGGCCCGACGCACATGACCGTCGTCGGCCATTCCTACGGATCTACCGTCGTTTCGGATGCGGCGGCCGCCTACGGGATGCACGCAAACGATGTGGTCCTCCTCGGCTCCCCGGGCACCGACCTGGCTCATTCGGCGGCCGACTTCCACCTGTCACATGGTGGGCATCTCTACGTCGGAGCGGCCTCCGGCGACGCGGTCACCTGGTCACCCGGTCAGGTGACGGGGCCCGGCCTAATCGGTGTGAGTTTCGGCGGCCTCGGAGACGACCCGTCCGTCGACGCTTACGGTTCGACCCGATTCAAAGCCGAGGTGCCCGGCCACTACACGAATCCGGTCTATGACCATCTGCATTACTTCGACGACGGTTCCGAATCGCTGTTCAGCATCGCCGATGTGGTCTCTGGCCATGGTGATGCGCTGCAGAAAGACGGCATGACCGCACGTCACCGCGGCGAGTATGGCCTGGGCGGATGGCTCGACCCCGAGGCCGCGCGAACCGCGACGACGGGACACCGCCATCGCGCGCCGACGGGCTGACCGACGACACTCACCAGACCTAAAGTGTCGCGGCTGTCGTCGGAATCGGTAACGCTCCGAAGGCGCCGGCCTGAAGTGACACCGCAGTTTGGGCGATTAGCCTTTATCAGGTGATGAATCCCCAGCCGCCTCCTCCGGCGCCGTGGACACCACCTGCGGAACCCAGGAGGCCAGCGTCGAGTGGGCGCATCGCTGTCGCCTTGGTGGTGATTGGCTTGATTGCGGTTGCCGCACTGGTTCTCGGTGTCATCGATCTCGCTCGGCCGAGTTCGAGTGGCGCTAGCAAGGCTTCGACAACCGTGGCCCCTTCGCCAACCTTCTTGCCAGACCAGGCTGCGAACGCCAAAAAGGAACTTTGCTCCGTGTATCAGGTCGCATCGCGATCGGTAAACGCAGACACCAATGGGACAGATATCGCCATTGCGCGAGTCTCGCTTACCAATGCCGCCGGCATGCTCGACACGGCAGCGAATAATCCGGCATTGGGGCAAAGTGAGCGCAACGCCGCACGGACGCTTGCGTCCGCATATCACACCTATGTCGCTGTCGCCAGCGTGTTCGACAAGACATCACCAATCATGCAGAACGCGTTGGATGAAGCGAATCGGGCAGATGCAGCAATGGCGACCATGTGCCCGTAAAGGGCATACCTACCAACGTGATTTACCCATATCTGGGCGCCTACCCACGGTTATGCGTGGGCGGGAGCGAGGCCCGAGGAGGCGACGGTAGTGACAGGAGACTTGCCGGCGGGGAACTATACGGCCGCCCTCATTGGTGCGTGGTGGCCAAAGCCGTCATCGACACTCCGTGCTGGTGCTCAGCACTGGCGCGTGCAGCAGCAGCAGCAGGAACAGTATGCCCAGGGATTGCACAGCCAATGGACAGTGCTGGCGTCAGCAAATGAGGGACATACGGCCGATGATCTCGTTTTTCGGTTTCAGCAAGGCGAAAAACATCGTCTTGATCTGGCTGAGAAATACCAGGTTAAAGCCGACTCCTTTGAGAAGGGCGCTGACGCAATCGATAGTTTGCGCGAGGGTCTTCGAGGGATTGCTGACGACTACAACCAACGGATCGCCAACGTCGAGAACTCGAAGGAACCCGAACCGATGAAGGTCGCGGAAGTCGAGGAGCTTATCGCCGAAGCAAATGGATTCGCGGCACACAAGGCAGGCGCTGCGGTTGCCACAATCACCGATGCGATACAGAAGATCCTGACTGCTGAGGGAATGAGCATGTCACCGCAGGAGTTCCTCGCGAATCAGGGCCTGGGTACCGGCAGCAGCGGCAAACAACCTTCTGTGGGCGGCGGCGCCATTGGCGCCGGCACACATAGCGGTGGCAGCCAAGGCACCCACACGGTTTACGGGGGCGGGATCGGTACGCAATCTAACGTAACCGGGCGTCCTGGCGCGGGAGTCGGGGCCGCCGGCACTGGCCAGCCCGGCGCTGCGGGCGGTACTGCTCCGGTGGGCGTGCCTACCGGAGTTGGTGGACATATGCCAGGTGCCCCTGCAGTGAATTCGCCGCTGCCCGGTGCCGGTGGGCTCTCACCAGCCGCGGCTCTCGGTGGGCCTTCGCCGAGCCAGCTGGGCAATTCATTCGCGACAGGAATCATGACAGGTCAGCCAGCAGCGGCCGGTGCACATCAATTGTCCGAGGGTGTGATGAACGCGGTTGGGTCGCCGGGGAATCCACCGCCGCAGTCGCCGGTCGTGCCGCCGGTATCCGCACCGACGATGACGGGTGGTGTCGAATCTGCTGCAGCCCAACATGGTTCGGCTGCAGCGGCCTCGGCTGGCTCCGGCGCGCCAGTGGCCTCGACCGGTGGCGCAGTGCCCGTGACGCCGACAGTGGTCAGTGGTGGACCGGTGTCGGCGCCCATGACCCCGCTAACCGGCTCCCCGGCCACCCCCGCCGGACCGTTGCCCGCCTATGGTTCGGATTTGCGTCCCCCGGTTGTTGCCGCACCATCCATGTCGGCGCCGACAGCTCCGGTGTCCGGCTCACCGGTAGCGCCGTCGGTGTCAACATCGTCCTCAGCGGGCAGCCCGTTGATGTCTACCGTCCATCGCACCGCGGCTGGGCGGGCTGGGACAGGCCCGGCAGTTCCGCCCGCTGCCTCAGCGTTGTCTGCGGCAACCGGCGCCGTTGCCGGCGACGCAACGAGGCGCGGCGCGGAGCAGCATCGGCTGCAGCGCCTCGTCGACGCGGTGGCTCGGCAAGCCCCGGGCCTTTCCTGGGCCGCGGGCCTGCGCGACGATGGCACAACCCTGTTGGTCACCGACATCGCGTGCGGATGGGTCCCGCCAAATGTCAAGATCCCGGTCGGCGTGAATCGACTGTTGGAGCCAGCACTACGCCGATCCGACGCCGGTGTGGTCGATCTGCTGGGCGCCGTCACCGCAGCCGCAGTGCACCAGCCCAACGGATTTATCGCCAAGCCGCGACCCGATGACCCCGCCCTCACCGGTGATCGCGCAGCCCGCTCCGGGCCCGAAGTGGACGAGCTTGGCCCAACGCTGGTTGAAGCTGTACGACGACGCGATGGTTTACCGCGGGTCGCCCAGACGTTGGCCCAAGCGGCTACCCGCGGAACAGGGGTTACCGAGAAGGAGATCGACCTGCTGCAAAAGGAACAGGAGTCGGCCTACCACAAAGCGATGGATGACCCCCACGACCTGTCGCGGGTAGCCGACTGGATGCTCCTGGCAGCTATCGGCGCCCTGATTGATGGCCACGAATCCCTGGCGCACTACCACGTGGCGTGGTACGAAGCGGTCTCGGCGAAGCTGCGATGACTACCTTTCAAGTGGCTGGCGCTCTACTATGCGACCCAATACGACTGGCTAAGCAGGCGAGACTCGATTTGCGGTCCGGTACGCGTGGGGGTTGAGGTGCGAGCATGACGGGCGGAATCCCGATAAAGGCAAGTCCGGGGATCTATGGCGGGATAGCCGCGGCACCCCCAGGTCCGCCGGTATTGCCGTTTGGAGTCCCTGGCGTACCCGGCGGTACATCCCCCGATCAGGCTGTCACCGGGCTGCTGAACGCCGGCAATCTCGGTGTCCCTGGCGACCAGGCCGCCAGCATTCAAGGCGATGTGGATCGTAGGGCGCATGCGGCCGATGCCGCGCAGAAGTTTCCGGCCAACGAAGATAGTGCGTCGCAACAGTTCCAGCAGATACCGCAGATGATTCAACAAATGGCATCGGGCATCGCGGGTGCTATTACCGGCGCGCTCGGCGGCGTGATGGGGCCGCTCACGCAGGTTCCACAACAGGCTATGCAGGCCGCAGAGAGCGCTATTCAGCCGCTGATGGGGGCGGCGAAGGGCGGCGGAGCGGCGGAGGCCGCTCTAACCGGTATGGCGGGTGATGGGGTCGTCTTGGACAGCGCCAGTCACGGCGACGCCGGTCTTGGCGGTGGCGCTGGCGGTGGCACTGGTGCTGGTGCTGGTGGTGGCACGACCCCAGCCGGCGTTCTGGGTCCGCCGCCGGTGCCGCAGTCGTCGCCACCCACGACCCCTGCTGCAGCATCAATTAAGTCAGCGTCCGTCACACCGACTGGTGGCCCGCCCCCGCCTGCCGGGCCGATGGGCATGGCCGGCATGCCGATGATGCCCGGGGCGATGGGCGCCCATGGTGACGGCGGCAGTAAGGACAAGCCCGCAGAAAAGCGCGTTACAGTGCCGGGTATCCCCAATGGCCAGCCGGTGAAGGGTCGCTTGACCGTTCCGCCGAGTGTTCCCGTGACGAAGTCTTCTGATGGCAAACCCGCCGTCGTCGCCAAGCCCAGCCGACGGATCGTGATTATGCCGACGGACGAAGAGCCGCAGGAATAGGGCCGGGCCCTGGATTTCATATTGCTGTTGTATTTCGGAAATAACCGGATTAAACCGGCATGACGACAGCCATGACAGCTAATGGCGCTCCGAAGGTCAGTGTGCGGGTGCACGTGCCGACGCACTACGGTCGATCCCGTCCGGCCACCCGACACCAAGCGTGCGAACGGCGGTTTCGTGCATGCTATGGGTGCGGCCGAAGCGATGACGGCCGGCGGGCCAGAAGGTATGGGAGCAGTGGCTGAGGTGTCCGATACGGATGCTGTGCGCCCGGACGCGGCGGGGGACAAGGCGTTGGTCGATCAGGTCTTAGCCGATTTGAAGGCGAATTTCGAGAAATGGGAAGAGGTTCTGGCCGCCCAGGAGTCGCTGACCTACACCGCCGACGTGGGCGACATCTATGCAGTGTGTAATTCGGATGGGCGCCTCACCGGGCTGTCGTTGGCCCCGCATGTGATGACGTCCTATACCTGTCGCGAGTTGATGGATCGGCTGAATATGGTCTTTGAGGCCTTGCGTGAGGAAGCGCAAGCCGATTTCAATCGGAATTACGGTGGGGGAACGGTTGAATGATCCTGTTGTGACGCAGGCAGTGGCCGCTTTGTCTCGCGGACACGGCTTGTTCGTCGGCGGCGATGCCGGTCGTGGCGTCGGCCGTACGCCCGCGCTGATGCGCGCCCGCGCCCACGGGATACGGCAAGCGACGAACGCGGCCGGACTGCCTGGGGGAGCGGCCAAGCGGTCAGGCGCCTTAGTGACGCGACTGCATCGGTTAGCCAACACCGATAGGGCGCTGGATTCCATCCTGGCGGGAGCTCGGGCCGATCGCGCGCACGCGAGCGCGGCGACGCGCCTCAATCTGGAAGCCGCAGTGTCCGATGTGATGCCGGCGAGCGATACGCCGATGGGTCGTCGTGAGGCGATGGCCCGGATGGCCGCACGCTTGCGTGCGCAGCACGGCCACATCGCGCGATCGCGCTCGCAGGCGCGGTTGTTGGCGCTGCGGCTGCGACGGCTGCACTACCTGCGGTCGCACGCGCTCGCGGGGCGACGGGACCGCATCGGGGGTGGCAGCGGCCGTGCCTCCGTGTTGGCCGCAATTCGTAAGGCCCTGGATATCAAGGGCATTCATGATCCTGCGGCGCGTGCACGGTGGGAACGCGGCATGGATTTGGTAGCGCGCCGCGAATCAAACTACGACCCCAACGCCGAAAACGATTGGGATTCCAACGCAGCCAGAGGCACTCCGAGCAAAGGCGCCTGGCAGTTCATCGCCCCAACGTTCGCGGCGTATCACGAGCCGGGTACCTCGGCGAGCATCCATGATCTGGTGGCGCAGGCCTGTGCCTTCATCAACTACGCGCAGCGACACTACGGCGTCGCCGCCGATGCATCGGATTTGACCGGTCGGATTCAGCAGGCGGATCCCCGCCGCGGACCCAGGGGTTACTGACCAATGCCACTCAGTTTGTCAAACCGCGACCAGAATTCGGGGCATCTGTTCTACAACCGGCGGCTGCGGGCGGCAACGACGCGCTTCTCGGTGCGAATGAAACACGATGACCGCAAGCAGACCGCGGCGCTGGTGTTGTCGATGGTATTGGTGGCCATCGCCGCTGGCTGGATGGTGCTGCTGAACGTTCTCAAACCCAGTGGCGTGGTGGGTGATTCGGCGATCATCGGTGACCGCACTTCCGGGGCGATCTACGCCCGCATCGACGGCCGGTTGTATCCGGCACTGAATTTGACGTCCGCGCGGCTGGCGACGGGAACAGCCGGGGAGCCCACATGGGTGAAACCGGCCGAGATCGCGAAGTATCCAACGGGTCCGTTGGTCGGGATTCCGGGTGCGCCGGCGGCGATGCCGGTGAACCGGGGCGCCGCGTCGGCGTGGGCGGTGTGCGATACGGCGGGCCGGCCCCGCACCGCGGACAAGCCCGTGGTGACCTCGATTGCCGGCCAGCTCACCGGTGGTCGGGCGACCCCGATGGCCAACGGTGCGGGACTGTTGGTGACGTTTGAGGGCGCCACGTATGTGATCTGGGGTGGCAAGCGCTCGCAGGTCGATCCCGCCGACAGGGCAGTCACGTTGAGCCTTGGGCTGGATCCCGGAGTGACTGTCCCAGTGGTGATCTCGCGCGCGCTCTTCGACGCCCTGCCGGCTACCGAGCCGCTGCGCGTGCCCAAGGTGCCCGAGGCGGGAACTCCGTCGAAGTTGCTGCCGGGCTCGCAGGTTGGTGCGGTGCTGCAAGACCAAACGGCCGGCGGGGGCAGTCAGTTCTATGTGTTGCTGGCCGACGGTGTGCAAAAGATCGCGGGCTTCGTGACCGATCTGTTGCGCAGCGCCAACTCCTATGGGTCGACGTCGCCGCGGACGGTGACTCCGGACGTGCTAGTCAACATTCCCGAAGTGACTTCATTGTCGGTCGACTACTACCCGAGCAAGCGGCTGAATTTTATTGATTCCGCGGCGAATCCGACCACGTGTGTGGGGTGGGAGAAGGCGTCGACGGATCCGCAGGCCCGAGTCGTCATCTATAACGGGCGCGGGCTTCCGGTCCCGTCGTCCATGGACAACCGGATCGTGCGGCTGGTGCGTGACGACCGCGACCAGGCGTCGGTCGTCGCCAACCAGGTGGTGGTGTTGCCGGGCGCCGCGAACTTCGTGACGTCGACGAGCGGCGTAATCACCAGCGACTCAAGGGAATCGTTGTTCTGGGTGTCTGATAACGGTGTGCGGTTCGGCATCGCCGCCGACGACGCGACGCTGCGCGCTCTTGGTCTTGACCCGGTTGCGGCGGTGCAGGCGCCGTGGCCATTGTTGCGGACTTTTGCTGCGGGGCCTGCGTTGTCGCGGCAGGCGGCGCTTGTGGCGCGCGACACCGTGCCGGCGGCCGGGCAGGTGACGGTGCTGACGACGTCGGCCAGGGCGGGAGGCTGAGAAGGTGTCTAAAAGGGCGTTTCCCATCAACCGCGTGAAGATCCAGCCGCCGAAACCGGTTCGGGTAGCACCGACTGCGCCGATAGCTCTGCCCGAGCGCGAGCCGCGCAATATCTGGGTGATGATCGGCGTGCCGGCGCTGATCGTCGCGCTGATCGGCACGATCGTGATGCTTTACGTGTCTGGGGTCCGCAGTCTGTCGACCGGATTCTTCCCGCTCATGGGAATCGGCGCGTTTAGCTTGCTGGCGTTCTCCGGTCGTTTTGGGCGGACGCGCAAGATCACCTGGGGGGAGTTGGAAAAGGGTCGCCGCCGCTATCTCCGCGACCTTGACAGCAATCGCGATGAGATTCAGTCCGCGGTGTGCGCGCAGCGCAAGTGGCAGGAGTTGGTGCATTCGGATCCGCGTGGATTGGGGGCCATCATCGGCGGCCCGCGCATGTGGGAACGCGGCCGCGGCGACGTCGACTTCTTGGAAGTGCGGCTGGGCACGGGTGTGCAGCACGCCCCGGATTCGGTGTTGTCGGTGACCTGGCCTGACATCGCGTCTGACGAGGAGCTGGAGCCCGTAACCGGTCAGGCCTTGCGCGATTTCATCTTGGAGCAGCGCAAGATTCGGGACATCGCCAAGGTGGTCAACCTGCGATCCGCACCGGGGTTCAGCTTCGTTGGCGAAGATTTGAACAGGGTGCGGTCGCTGATGCGTTCGGTGCTGTGCTCGCTGGCGGTGTTTCACAATCCTCGCGATGTCAAGTTAATGGTCGTCACTCGCAACCCCGAGTTGTGGTCGTGGATGGTGTGGCTGCCCCACAACCTGCACGACGAACTGTTCGATGCCTGCGGGTGGCGACGGCTGGTGTTCGCCACACCCGAGGAGCTCGAGGGGGCGCTGGGAGCCGAGCTGCACATGAAGGGCAAGCGCGGCCAGTGGACGCCCCTGGCGGCCGCGAGCCCAACCACGACCGGCTCGGCCTTGGAGACCGGCCAAGCCGATCCAGCGGCGGAGTTGGGCCCGCACTGGGTGATCGTCGACGACAACACCGGCAGCCCCGAGGCGTGGGAGAGCGTGGTCGGCCAAGTCGGCAAGGCGGGAATCACCGTGCTGCGCATCGCCTCTCGGGTCGGCATCGGCGTGGGGTTCGACAAGGATCAGCGGTACGAGATGAGCGAGCGGCACACCCCGGCGGTCAATGCCGCATCCAACGGTTCGGCCGAAGATCGTCGGAACAGCAGCGACGGCGAGGACGACGACGGCCGTCCGGCACCGCTGCTCCGCTCGGGTGGCAAGTTCTTCGCCCACGCCGACCAGCTGTCGGTGCCCCGGGCCTACCGATACGCGCGCGCGATGGCGCGGTGGTCACCGACAAGCAGCAGCGAGATCGTCGATTCGGCCAGCGGGGCGGCGGAGCTCCTCCGGTCGCTGGGCATCAGCGACCCCCGTGAATTGGACGTCGACCGACTGTGGGCCGAGCGCCGCGGCAGGGGCGACGAGCGGTGGTCGGAGATCCCGGTGGGCGCCAAACCGAACGGCGAGCTGCAGAACGTCATCATCCGCGCAAAGGACTTCGGCGGCTTCGGGTTTCACTCTGTGGTCATCGGTACCAGCGGCTCGGGCAAATCGGAGTTCTTCCTGTCGTTGGTATACGGGATCGCGCTGACGCATTCGCCGGAGACATTCAACGTGATCTTCGTTGACATGAAGTTCGAATCGGCG
>Ga0318575_10000404_pt1 | contig 10254 bp, 8 predicted proteins | sample GRESIP089b5f23_FD_203671 | JGI IMG/M metagenome (GOLD analysis project Ga0318575, IMG submission 203671) | Tropical soil microbial communities from Luquillo Experimental Forest, Puerto Rico - GRE.SIPMG.089b5f23 | ecosystem: Environmental > Terrestrial > Soil > Tropical forest > Bulk soil... | reverse complement strand
CTCCGCTGCGCCTGGCCGGCGTGGTCGCGGGGCTGGGCGTCGCCGTCGCCGCCGGCACGGCTGTGGCCGTAGTGATCGCCACGCAGTCGCCGGGCCGCGTCGGCAGCTACTCGCAGGCGCTGCCCTCCCACCAGGTCGTGCGCACGAAGCTGCTCGATGCGCTTAGCGCCGCCGCAAGCGAGATCGTCTATGACCACATGGAGATCGTCTCCAGCGACATAACCGGCCTCTCTGGCACGCCCGATCCGTTCCTGCCCGGTCTCGCCACGGGCACAGCCAGCGAAAGCTGGTATTACCCCTGGCGGGCGAATCCCGGACAGCAGGTGCGCGGTCGCCTGCTGACCCTGAACCCTGGCGGCGCTCCGGCGCAGGACATCGGGGTCAGCTATCCGGAGCCCACGGAGGTTCAGGAGGTCGCCACCGCCAGCGAGTACACCCACGTCAACTACGCCAGCCGCACGTGGTCCAAGCTGCACAACAGCTCGGGGTGGATCGCTGACAGCCTCCCCGGGGCGCCGCTGAGCATTTGGGAGCTCATCCACAACGAGCCCTGGTCCGTCGTCGGCAGGACCGAACTTGGCGGGCAGCCCGCCATCAAGCTCAAGCTCGACGGCTCGGGCTCCAGTTACCTGTGGGTTGATGCTCAGACCTACCGGCCGCTCCGCGAGACCTACAATTTCGGCGGCGGCGCGCTCCAGAAGCGCATAAACGGGGTGTGGCACAGTCTCGGCGCTGGGCAGGCCAGCATAGTCACGGACTACCAGTACCTCGCGCCGACGGCCGCGAACCTGGCGAACCTGACCGTGCCGATCCCGTCGGGCTTCCGCCAGACGACGGCTCCGTAACCGCCGAAGATCCGCCAGCGTCATGCTAAGTTACTTTCGAGTAGGACGACGCTGGCGATGTGATTCACGGGCAACCTTGCCGTCGGCACCACAGATCAGCTCACGGCCGCCTTCGGGTTGCGCGCGTACCCCCCGAGCTGGCGTAGATCAGCCCGTCCACCGTCAGCGGGACCAGCCGCCCTATCCAGGCCGTCTCCCCGTGCGCCCGCACCAGAGCATAGGCGTGTTCGTAGGACGCGACCGCGGCGACGCCGATCACGGCCCCGCCGTGGACCACCTGATAACCTGCCCGGTGGTGGCGGTCATCGCGCACCACCAGCCGCGTCCAAGAAGAACTCCGAGGTCAGGACGCATTGGTTATTTGGTGCACTCGGGCCTCGGACACACATACAAGTCCCTGACCTGCGGTTACGCGCTTCCCGGTATGGTCCAGGTACGCAAACGCCCAGGTCACAGACATGGGGGTTCAAGTCCCTCTCGGACACCAGCCCTTTGCCCATGCCGCGATGACGCCAGTACCGCTGCTGACCCCATTGAGGCGCGCCTAACGCCGACTCCGCTGTCAACGGCCATTAGGAAATCCGGGTGGGTGGCTTTGTTCCTCCGGGCTGGCGGCCACCAGATTTCCAGGCTGGTGGCCGCTAGTTCTCCCCGTGCCGAAAGAGGTTCAAGTCCCCCTCGGACACCGCATTGACGCAGGTCAGCGGCCGGTAATCCGGCCCAGCGGGCGGTGTGGTGCGTCGCGCTGCACACCCCGACCCGACGTCATAATAGAGACCGGTATCCTGCACGGCGCCACGAGCCAGATCGTGCTCAAGGCGCTATCGTGGTCAACACCGCCAGCGCTTGAAGCGGCACCAGCAGATATCGTGCGCCGATCGCAACAGCGTCCGCAGTGCCAGACTTTCCTGTCTAGGTTCTCGCCAAGGTACCGCGCCTCGCGTGGGCCAGACGCCGTTATGACCGCGGCCTCGCCACACGTCGCACCCATGCCAAGACGGCCTTTAGGTCACCGTCGTCCAAGAGGTAAGCGACGACGCAGAACGCGATGATCGCGCAGCCGGCCGCGGGCAGGGCCAGGGCGACGGCCTCCAGCTTGTGGTGCAGCGGTATAGCCATGCAGACAGCCAGGCCCACCGCGGCACCGGCCGCGCAAGCGGCCAGCCCAGCCAGCGCCGCGTGGCCAAACCCGTGCACGGCGGCAGGGCCGCAGATCCGCCGGGTGACGAAGACCAGCGGAATGGCCACCACCACCTGGCCGATGGTTGCACCCAAGGCCAGTGCCGCTGGCACCAGGCGGTCCGGGACCAGCTGGACCAGCACCACGTCGGCGACGATCACGAGCAGCCAGCTTCCGGCCAGCGCCGCCGCGGCGACCTTGAGCCGACCGATTACGAACATTACGCGGGTCAGGTTCGCGATCACGGCAACACCCGCGATACCCGGCGCGAACAGCACGAACGCCCAGAAAAGCTGACGGACCTGATCGGGCTCCTTGGCAAGCACGTGTGCGGCGGGGATAGCGATCGCCGCGATCACCGCGGTGCCCAGCCACGACATCAGCAGCACCGCCCGCGTCGACCCGGCGCTGGTCCGGTCAAAGTCGGGCCCCTCCCGGGCGGACAGCACCGGGAAGGCACTAACGACGATGGACAGGGCCAAGATTGCCGCGATGGAGTTGAACACCTGCGAGCCGTAGTTGAACAACACGATCGCGCCCGTCTCTCCGTGCCCGTTCGCCAGTGCGATGGCCACCACGGTGGCGATGTCGATAGCGATCAGCTCGACCAGGCCGACCAGTGCCAGACCGCCCGCCCGGCGCGCGACACCGGGCGGGAACCGCAGGACGGGTCGGAATCGAAGGTGCAGCCGCCACGTCGGCGGCAGGGCCACCACGACCAGGGCGGCGATACCCAGCGTGGTGCCCACCGACAGGACAAGCTCGGCCGCCATCGGCAACTGGGCCAGCGCGCGTCCCTTGTTCAACGGCACGAAGGCCAGATAACAGGCAATGAGAACCAGGCTGGAGATTCCTGGGCCGATCGACGGCGCGGCGAACCGCCGGTAGGACTGGAGCAGCCCGTACAGCACCACGGACAGCCCATACAGCAGCGCCTGAGGAGCGAACACCCGCAGCATGTCAGCGGTGACGCCGACAATGTCGGCCTGCACGCAGTGCGCGTTTGGATTAGCCGGATTCAGCAGTGAGGCGATCGGGCCGGCGGCCGCGGCAATGGCCACCGTCAGCGGCACAACGATGACAACGGTCCAGGTCAGCAATGCCGAGGTGATCTGGCTCACCCGCGCTTTCTCCGCCGGGTCGCTGGCCGCCCGCTCAGCCGAGCGGGCCAGCACCGGGACCATCGCGCTAGTCAGCGCACCGCCCAGGATCAGGTCGTACAGCAGGGTGGGCACCTGGTTCGCAGTGATGTATGCCGTGCCTAGGCAACTCGCGCCGACAGTCTGTGAGAACACCAGAGTACGGACCAGGCCCAGAATCCGCGATAGTATCGTGAGGCTGGCGACGACAGCAGCACCGCGAGCGATGCCCTCGCCGAGACGCTCCGCCAGACCTGGGTCTGTCGGCTCCACAAGGCCGGTACCCCTACTTTCGTTGGTCTCCACATGCAAATCGCGATCTTTTTGCATGCGAGGCCTCCACTCAGGCACGCAACCACTGGCCGAGAGAATCGAATGTCAGTCGGACTGGATCGATCCTGCATAGATAGACGCGTGGTACTGCTCATAGGAGTCCGTAGCCGTCCGGAAGATACGTAGCTCCGGATTGTCCAGCGCGCGGCCGCTGCGTCGATGGCAGCCCTTCCGGGCCGCCATGTACGGGATGCGGCCGGTCTGTTGGATCGGTTCGCGGGTGCCCTCAGCCGGGCGTGGTGCTGCCGAGATCAGACACCCCAGCCGTAGGCGTCGTGTGTCGCAAGCTCGCGCCAGAACGTCGGCTCGATTTGCGCTGTTACTCGTGCGGCTTCGAACATCGGCCGGATCTCGGACTCCTGCTTCTTGAAAAACGACTCGAAGCTCTGCGGGTCAGGCCACTCGCCCAGCACCATCAAGGCGCCGCCGTCTTCGGAGCCGTAGAAGCGGTGCGCGATGAGGCCATGCCGCCCAGCCGCTTCTAGGACGCCCTGCATCTTCTCCTTCTCCATGTTGTCCGAAACGAACTGCTCCAACGCCTTCGGATCACCGGCGGCAACCAACGTCATGATCACCGACATGGCCCCTCACCCTTCGGCCCTACGCTCGTACTGAGCAGTTGCAACAGCGAAATTGAACCCAGTGGAGCCGCCCCCCTGCACCCGCATGCCATCCCGGCTGGCACGCGTTGGGCCAGCTCGCCGCGTTGCCTCCCTGAATTTGAAGCTAACACTGCGTAACCCACACCGTCCAGGCTCACCTGCTGGTGGATCATGCAGAACCTTGATTGAATCTCTGTGAGCAGATGCGATCGCTTGCGCCGACGCTGGGCAGGACTCGGCGAGATCCCGGCGACCACCGCCAGTCCTGCACCCAGGCCAGCAGGGCCGCGCACGGGTCACTGACGTCAGCGCCGGGCGCTGCCTCGGGGAGGTCCGCCCGCCGCACGCCAGGTCGTTCCCGCAGAGCAGTCAGATCAATGCGCCTGCTCCGTCGCGCAGACCAGGACGTGTCTCGCGATCTTCCTCGCCTCCGCCCGTCGGCGGCCGCAGTCGTCTGGCCGATGCCGTCTGCTACGTGGCCAGACGATGGGCTCGTAAGCATTCACCCACTTGCCGCGCTGTGATCAGTATTCACGTTCCGCCGACAAAACAGCCCGTAATCAGCCGAGAACAGGTTCCCGGCTAACTTCGTAGACCCAGTAATGGTCAACCGACGAGTCCTCGGTGTGGCCGCCAGTGCCAGACTGGCGGGGACGCTCGAATGCCAGTTGACTGAACCTACCCGTCACCGAGCGCATCCAGATACGCACGTACCTGTTGCGCTCGCGGTTGCCCCACACGCAGCCGCGATCGGATAGCCCGGATCGAGGGGACGCGGCCGGCCGCTACGTCGGCCACGAACACCTCAGCAGCCTGTACCCGCAGCAGGTCCGTCTCAGATACGGCTTCGGATACGTGCTCCGCCTCGGATACCCGGTTATCGGGCTGCTGGGTACCGCGGATGATCGTCATGAACAGCTCATAGGATCCCACCAGGGCGACCGCCGGCCATGCGGCCACCGCGGCGCCGACCGGACCGTGGCCCAGCCCGTGCGCCACGTTCGCCGCCAGCGTCGCCGCGATGCCCAGGCCGAGCAGCCACCGCGCCAGCGCCGGAACCGGCGCCTCGCGGCGCGCCGAGTCCAGCAGCACCATCGAGCTGGCGTAGATCAGCCCGTCCACCGTCAGCGGGACCAGCCGGCAAATCCAGCCCGTCTCGCCGTGCGCCCGCACCAGGGCATAGGCGTGCTCGTAGGACGCGACCGCCGCGACGCCGATCACGGCGCCCGCGGTGGACCACCGGATAATCTGGCCGGTGGTCATCGCGCACCGCCAGCCGCATCCAAGGAGAACTCCGAGGCCAGGAGGCATTGGTATTTCGGTGCACTCGGGCCTCGGACACATGGGGGTTCAAGTCCCCAGGGACACAACCCATCACGGCTTGAGCCATGGAGGAACCCGACCTGCTCGTCGCCGATCTGCGCCAATTCTTCCGGCTGATCCGATAGGTGTGTTAGCGGCTTGTACGGGTCCCGGCGCATGCGGCCCCGGATTAGCCGAGGACGTGGGTGTCCTCGTCCCCTCTGCCGGACGCCACCGAGTCCCTAGCGCTCTACGCAGCGCGGCGGATACGATCGCATCCCAAGCGGTGGCGTGATGACGTTCAGCGAAGGGCCAGCGCTAGGCGATACTGTCCGGGTGCTACGCGATTCCGGCCGGGACCCGCGCCGTCATAGCGCACGCCTGGGGACGGGTGCGTATACCTGCACCGAACCGCCGACCTCCCGCACCTCCAGTCGCGGCAGTGCGGGAAGGCTGATGGGGAACCGATGGGTGAGCACCGCGCCGTCGAGCGCGAACGTCGCGCCGTGGCACGGGCAGGCCAGCCGGGCCGGGTGCGCGGTTAGCGACAGCCTGCATCCTTGGTGGGTGCAGATCCCCGAGACCGCGCGCAGTCGGCCGCCGGTCCGTTCGATGAAGCCGGTAACCGCGCCTGCGGTGAACGGCCGGATGGCGCCGTCTGGCAGGTCCGCGCTGGCTGCCACGGTAAGCCACACCCCTGGCTGGGGGATCAGCGCGCTGGCCGCCGGGGCGGGGACGGCTGCGGGCGTGCTGGCGGTCAGTGCGTGGTCGATTCCAGCGCTTGCCGCGGCAGCTCCCGCTGCCACGCTGGCGGTGCGCAGGAACACCCGGCGCCTGCTCATCCCGCTCCCCGGGACGGGCGGGTCGAGTTCCGTGGCGAGCCGCCGGTGCAGTGCGGTGACGAATTCCTCCCGTGGCGCGCCGCCGCCGGGCCGGGCGGCCCGCAGTATGACCGCTGCCTGCGCCAGGTCGGCGTCGGCCGTACTGGCCTGGAAACGACGGGGGCGGCGAGAATGCAGCAGGTCCTCGACATATCGTGCGATCCCACGCATCATCATTCCTCCAGTTCGGCCGCTATGTCGGCAGCCCGGCGCAGTGCCCGGTGCTGAAGCACCTTGGCATTAGCCACGCTGATCCTGAGAGCCTGCGCCGCCTCCGCGACCGTACATGCGTCCAGGAACCTGAGCTGGAGGATCCTCCGGTAGCGTGCAGGCAGCGCGGCGAGAATCCGCTCGGCCTGCTCTGGCGCCGCTGACTCCAGCGGCCGTTCGGCACGTGCCTCACCCGCGTTTTCGTTCAATGTGGTCACCGGGTGGCCGAGGGTCCTGGCCCAATAGCGGGCCAGCACGGTCCGGGCGGTGGCGAGCAGGTAGGCGCGTACCTCGCCCACCGAGGCGGGCAGCCGCAGCGGGCGCAGGGCCGCCAGGAACACCTCCGTGGTCAGGTCCTCGGCATCGGGCCTGTTGCCCACCTTGGCGAACATCAACCGGTATACCAGCCCGATGTTGTCCCGGTACACGGCATCCCAGTCCGGGTACTCTTCGCTCGTCACCGCGCGCAGCCGCCCCGGCGACGCCGGATCACTGGCCGTCCTCGGGTCTTGGCCGTCCGCGGTCGCAGCTGGTTCACGAGCGGCTGCCCGGATGAGCCTCACAGGCCGGTCCTTCCGTCTCCCGCCAGGCTTTCTCCCATCACACCGCCTTTATCGTGTGCCCTGCGCCGTCGCTGAGGAATAGCAGGGCGGGTTACAGTTTCGCCGCGCACAGCCAGTCCCGTCCGTTACGGATTCAAATAAGAAATTCTCGAACGGACGTTGGCGTCTGCACGGACCTGTCACCGGCTCTCCATCTCGCTGATCCATTTGCCGGTTGCTGTAACCAAGCTCGCTATCTCAATCCGGGCGCCGGTCCGTGCTGAAACGGGTAACCCGCCCGGGCGGATCCTGCTCGCGCCCGATCGAGAGGAAACGATTGATGCTTCGTACACGTGCGATGCTCACCGTGCTGGCAGGTGTTGCGCTGGCAGCCGGAACGGCGGCGTCGGCCTGGGCCGCCTCAGCGACAGGAACCGGCGGCCAGGTACTCCGCCAGGCCGGGGCCGGCGAGCGCCAGGCCACCATCCCGCGACCTGCGACCAGCCCGTTCGCGCCGGACTCCGGCCAGCTCGTAGTCGACTGGAACAAGACTCTCATTGCCATCCTGAACATCCATGGCGCGCAGCCCGCGACCATTCACCCAACCCGCAGCTTCGCGATCTTGCAGGCAGCCGAGTACGACGCGACCGTGGCCATCACCCACGCGGGCCGCCCCTATCTGTTCCGCGTCCCTGTTGCCCGCCCAGCGAGCGCCGCGGCCGCCGCGGACCAGGCTGCACACGATGTCCTGGCGGGGCTCTACCCAGGGCAGGCCAGCATCGCTGATGACCGGCTCGCGGCCGAGTTGGCCGTCATACCAGACGGCCCAGCCAAGCAGCACGGGATCAAGACAGGCAAGACAGTGGCGGCCAAGCTGCTGACCATCCGCTCCACGGACGGCTCCGCAGCGCCGCCACCCCCGTTCGTCTCAGGCACGGCACCGGGCGCGTACCGGCCCACACCCCCCAGCTTCACGCCGCCCGTATTCACCACCTGGGGAACGATCACCCCGTTCGTGCTCGAGAGCGGCGCGCAGTTTCGGCCAGCGGCGCCACCGTCGGTGACGAGCGATGCCTACAAAGATTCGCTTGCCGTTACGAGCAGCCTCGGCCAGGACACCAGCACCACCCGGACGGCCGACCAGACCACCGCGGGGAAGGACTGGAGCTCGACCCCGGTGTGGAACGTGTGGAACGAAGTGGCCCAGGACCAGGTGGTCACACACGATTCCAGCCTGCAGAGCAGCGCCACCGCGTTCGCCGCCCTGGACCTCAGCCTCGCTGACTCGGCCATCGGCCTGTACGACGCTAAGTACACGTACCAGATCTGGCGCCCGATCACGGCGATCAGGGACGGCTCCGAGTTCGGGTTCCCGCCGAACCCGAGCTGGAACCCGCTCACAGCCACCGCGCCTGACCCGTCGTACCCGGGTGCGCACGCCACCTTCAGCTTCGCCGCCGCCACTATACTCACCGCTGTCTTCGGCGACGAGCAGCCGGTGACCGTGCACTTTGACGCGTTGCCCGGCCAGACCCGCGGCTTCGCCAGTTTCTACGACGCCGCCGGCGAAGCGTCGCTGAGCCGGATCTGGGCCGGCCAGCACACGACGCTCGATGAGGACGCGGGACAGCAGCTTGGCAGCTACACCGCGCGGTTCGTCTTGCGCCACTTCGATTGGGATCTATCTCGCACGGTACGGTCGTAGCGCGGCTAGGTTCCCGGCTGCCTGGCCCGCCGGGCAAGACAGCCGGGAAGCCTGGGCCGACGGCCAGGACTGCGCTTTGCGATGCCCTCGGCACCGGCGACAACGACTTCTCCGTCGCGGTCTGCACCGGCGACGTCACCGAGGTACGCCGGTCGAGGTGGGAAGCCAGCTGCCCGGCGCTAAGCCGTCGTTCCGCGGGTACGAGACGGCGGTCGCGGTGGTCGCCCGTGCGAACGACCGGTCCTGAAGGCCGCCCAGTAGTTCGCTCATCCGCCAGTTCTACCGCCTCCAGGCGTCCCGCTCCGGTGAGTTCGGTAACAGCAGCCAGCGCCTGTTCGCTCCGTCACTCGTGCCGTCCCGGCGGAACTGCCGGGACCATGCCCGGGCGCACGAACTGTCCATAGGTCCGTGCCACGACAGGCCCGCCGCCCCTGCCGTCCGGACCGGCCGGCCGCGAAGCTGAGCTTGTTCCCGCTCAGCGGGCCAGGCCCGGGAAGGGCAGGCAGCCGATGACGTTCCCGCGGGCGCTCGCGCGGTGCACGCGCGGCGCGGTCAACACGATGACCCTGCACCTGGCGGGCCACGCCGCGTTCGCCGACCTGGAGCACACCGGCCGCAGGTCCGGCATCGTGCGCCACACTCCCGTACGCGCGTTCCGCGCCGGGGACACCGTGATCATCGGCTTGAACTTCGGGCGCCACTCGGACTGGTACCAGAACATCAAAGCGTCCGGCACCTGCCGCATGCGCCTGGGCGGGGAGCAGCTCACCCTCGGCACGCCCGCGCTCGAGCCTGCCGGGCAGGCCGCCCAGGACATGCCCTGGCTGTTCAGCTTCGCGCTCAGGCACGTGGTTCACACCGCCGAATGCGTCCGGCTGCCCATCGTGCATTCATCGCCCGCCCCGGTCACCCGGCACTAGCACTCTCAATGGCGCGAGCCTCGGCGGCCATCCTGCGCGTGCATATCATCGGCTCTGCGCCGATCCAGCGCCAAGCCGTCAGGCCTTGACCGCCGCCCCGAACGGCCGCCTTGGCAACGTGTCCGCGCCGTGCCATGCACGACGGTGTCTCATGGGATCGGCGACGCCTGGGCTGCGGCCACCGTCGCGTTGTAGTCGGCTTGGGTGAGGAAGCCGCTGGCCAGCGCGCTGGAGGCGGCGGCCGTGTACTTGGCCACGTAGTCGGCGTGCGTCGGGTACAGCGCCTGCAGCACCGGGGTGCTGAACGGGGCGTAGTAGCCCTCCAGCAGGCACAGGCCCTCGTTGCGCAGGGTGGTGTCGGTTATCACGCCGGTCTGGAGCGTGGTGAAGATGTTCTCCAGGGTGGTCAGCAGCTGGGCCGGATTCAGGCTCTGCTGGCCGGGCTGGGAGAAGTTGATCGCCGAGAACGTCTGAACCGGCACCGTGATGTCGGGCAGCCGGATCCCGCCCAGCGCGTTCCCGTACTGGTCGCGTTCTACCAGGTTGAAGAACGGCGTGGTCGCGATCCGGTTCCCGTGCGGCGGCTGGGCGCCCT
>Ga0318575_10000400_pt1 | contig 10261 bp, 8 predicted proteins | sample GRESIP089b5f23_FD_203671 | JGI IMG/M metagenome (GOLD analysis project Ga0318575, IMG submission 203671) | Tropical soil microbial communities from Luquillo Experimental Forest, Puerto Rico - GRE.SIPMG.089b5f23 | ecosystem: Environmental > Terrestrial > Soil > Tropical forest > Bulk soil... | reverse complement strand
GCTCCAGGCGCTTCGGGGCAGCCGAGATGGGAGCACTGGCAGCGGCGGTGGGACGAAGCCGACACGGCAGAAAAACGCGAGCTATTGAAAATGGCCTTGCGTGGCAGGCACCTCGTCGTCGACCCGGCCAGCCTTAAGCGCGCTGAGCGGTCAGACGTCACCCGCCGGATCAGGATCGTCCCAGCAGAAGGCGAAGACCTGCCAGACACGACGATGACGATCGCCGACGTGATCGCAGCCAGGGCCGAACACGGTGGGCTCGTGTCCACCCCGAGCACGCCGGACACCAGATGGTCCAAGCGCCGGTTTTTCACCGAAGAGTACAAGAGCCGCATTCTTGACGAGTACGAGAACGCGGCACCGGGAGAGCGCACTGCTCTACTGCGCAGAGAGGGCCTGCACTACACGAATATCTCCTCCTGGCGCCGCAAGAGGGGCGGGTAGACCGTGGCCGCCGAACTTGTCAGCTCAGACCTGCCGATTGATATCTACGCCCGTGTCAGTCAGCTCAAGCGCAACGAGAAGCGCGAACCGTCGACCGACGGCCAAGTATCGGTATGCCGGGCCCGCCTCATCGACCTCGGTCTTGCGGAAGGCAAGGTCTTGGTTGATCCTGGCCGCTCGGCGTGGAACCCTGCTATCCAGCGTCCGGCGTGGGACGAACTGATGGACCGGCTTGAGCGCGGCGTGTCCGGTGGGTTCATCGTGTTCGACCTGGAGCGGTTCACCCGCCAGCCGAAGGACGGCGAGCGGATGATTGCGGTGGCCGCCGCCGGGCTCCTGGTGCTGGACAGCGAGAGCGAGTACGACCTGCGGACCCCGAACGGCAAGAAGGCGTTCCGCGACGCGGTCAACGCCGCCGCCTACTACTCCGACCGCCTGTCCACCAGGAGCGCCCGCGGCAAGAAGCTCAAGGCGATGGCCGGCGAGCCGAACGGCTCGGCGCGGCCCTTCGGCTTCGAGGACGACCGCGTCACCCACCGCGAGGACGAAGCCGCCGTCCTGCGTGAATTGACAACGCGCCTGCTGGATGGCGAGCTGCCTGACGCGCTGGTCGTGGACCTGAACACGCGGGAGATCTCTACGGTCCAGGGCAAGCCGTGGACGCCCACGGCGTTGAAGACGCTGCTCACCCGCCAGCGGAATTGCGGCAGGATCATCTACACCGACCCCGCGTCGGGCCTGACGTCCGTCGTCGGCCGCCTGCCAGGCGATCCGATCGTTCCCGAGGCAGACTTCGATCGGGTGACCGCGATTTACGCCGCGCGCCGACGGGGCCGCCCGAGTTCACCGCACTACCTCTGCTCGTCCTTCGCCGTCTGCGGGCAGCCCGGCTGTGGCCACATCCTCCACGGCCGGACCCGTAACGGCCTCAAGCCCTACCCGGACGGGTCGGGACGCCGTTCGTACTGGTGCAACCCCACAGCCGGAGGGTGCGGAAAGACCGAAGTGGACCAGCGGGCACTCGACTCAGCGGCACGCGCGCTCGTGGTTGAGATCTTGTCGGACCCGCGCAACACCGACGAGATCGAGCACGCCGCCTACGCGGCGGCCAGCGAAGCCGTCCAACTCGACATCAAGATCGCCGAGGCCGAAGCAGTGGCGGAAGCCCTCGCCAATCGGCTCGGACGAGGGGAGATCACCCTCGCCCGCTACGACCTGGTCATCAAGCCAGTCGATGAACGCATAGCTAGCCTTCAGGCCGAGCGTGGCGCAGTCCCCGATCCCGGCCCCGTCCTCGGGGAACAGCAGCCGTTGGGAACGAGCCGCGTGCAATGGCGGGAGCGGTGGGACGCCGCCGATCACACAGGAAAGCGAGCCCTGCTCAAGATGGCGCTGCGGGGCAAGCACCTGGTGATCCAGCCAGCTCAGCGAGGCAGGGGCAGTGCCGACCTGGGTGACGTGATGGGCCGCGTCAACGTTGGCCAAGTGACGCGGGGAGCGTAAAGCGGCTTGGTCCTGGCCGTCGCTCCTCGCGTCGAGGCGCGCGGCAATCCTGGCCACCGCAGCAGCCTGCGAGCTGGTCAGCGGCGGCAGCGTGGCCGCCAGCGCCGCAGCCCACGCCCTGAGGCCCTGCTCTCGTGGGACCGGCTCAGGTTCCTGGCTGGGGCACAAGTCTCCAGCCTCCTGGCCTGGCGGGTCAGGTTGCGTGGCCGGTGACGTTCCGTTCGAGGGGTGTGGGATGTCAGGGGAACCGTCAGCCGTGGCACCGGAGGCAGCGTGCAACGTCATCAGCGCTCCTGGTCCAACTCGCGGTGTTCGCGTTCTCCTTGCTCGCGGGCGAGGCGCCAGGGGTCGGGCAGAACGTCGGCCAGGTCGATGAGCCGCATCGGCCCATGGCCGCCGTGCAGCGGCATCCAGGTCGGCCCGCAGGCCGGGCAGGTGACGCGGGGGTCGAGTGCGGCGGTGGCGATCTGGAGGCTGAGGGACGCCGCGGTGGCGGCTAGTGCCTTGCGGGCGGTCTGCTCGCGGCGGGGGGAGAGGAAACAGAACAGAAGCGGTGCCTTGAACACGAGCTGGTGCCGGGCGTTCTCGGCGTAGCCGGGGAGCTTGTCGGCGAGCTGGGGCAGGTGCTCTGTGCCGGTGTCGTATTCCAGCAGGAAGCAGATGTCCCGGTCGCCTTCGGCCCAGATGCCCAGCCCGTCCGGGTGCGGGCTGTGCTCGGCGTCCCAGGTGCTCAGGTACATCCGCTCGGTGACCTCCTGCTCGCTGAGCCAGGACTGGAGTTCCCCGCCGCCGTGCTGGCGGGCGTGGCGGGCGAGGGCGACGAAGAACCAGGACGTCCCGGTCATGTGCCCCAGCCGCTGGGACCGCTCTAGGGCGAGCTGCCGGTCGGCGCGGACCTGCGGCAGCCATTTCTTCTCCTCGCGGTCTTCCTGGCCCAGCAGCGCCGCGCCGATCGGGCCGAGGACGTAGTGCCAGGGCGCGGACCCGGCTTCGCGGCGCGGCCGGAACCGGCGCAGCAGGCCGAGCCGCACCAGCCCGCTCAGCCGGTGCCTGGCCGTCGTGAGGTTGCCGAACCTCAGCGCGGCGAGTTGGTCGGTGGTCAGCACGCGGTGGCGTGCTACCAAGCGCACCAGCTCGCGGTCGCGGTCGGTCAGGTGAGCGGACACCGATAGCACCGCAGCCTCGTCCCTGGCTGCCGTACTGCCTATCCCGGCCCCTGTGCCCGCCCCGCGCGAATGATTGTTAGATGACATAGGTCATCAGCCCCGGTTCCACGGGGCAGGTACATTAGGCCGCTGACCAGGGCATACGGCCCGGCCAGGGTCGGCAGGTGCGCCGGCAGTCCAAAGCTGCCTGGTCACCTGCCGGGTAACCGTCCGGAGGGCTTGCCGGGCAGAACGCTCGCTGACAGAAGATGTCATGGGAGAAAGTGCCTTTCCGCGCGTGAACAGCGACGGTCCCCGCGCACGCCAAAGGCCGCCTTGGCCCCGGAACTGAACGAGGGCAGGCGGAAGATTGTCAGGAAAGGCGGATCACGCCGCCGTGCCGGGGGTCGCTACCGTGCCATAGGCCGGGCTGTCAGCCTCGTGTCTGCTGGCTGTCAGCTCGCGTGCCGGGCGCGGTGCCTGCCGGACGGGTGCCCGCAGTGCCACCACGTCGGCTCATGACCCAAGGGGCCGGGCTGGCGCGTGCGCCGGCGTCGCCTCCCCGGCACCAGGTCCGCCCGGTCCAGGGCCCGCCGCCCGCACGCTCCCGCTAGAGGGGTCCGTACGCCAGCCTTCGTCTCGCGCGCCCTGTCCCGGCCGGCAAGAAGTCGGTGCCGCACCGCGCGACAGTCGCGCACCTTGCATGAACGCTCCATGCCCGGTGCCTTGTCAAGGCACCGGAACCCCTGGTAAGGAAGATCTATCCAAAAGGTAAGTAGACAGGCCGGACGCCGACCGGGATAACCCTCAGGTCTCCACGCCAATAATGCGGGGTCAAATATGCCCCTGACCTGGGCAGGTACACGAGAGGTATACGTCAGGTCAATGTCAGGCACAAGGCAGGTTGGCCAGTTGCTAGTCAGGCACCACTCGTCTGTCAGTGCGGGAACCGAGCGCGCTGGTACGTGTCGGTGGCCATCCGGATCTGCCTGCTGGCGGCCACGAAAAAGACCCCCTGGCCATCACAGAGCGTGACTGGATTCGCTAGTTGATGCACCGCTACGCTGCCCCGATCCGCCGTTAGGCGCTGCGGTCAGATGGGAGTTGTCTGGCGTCGTGGACGCGCATATCCGGTTGTTTTGCCGGGTTGGCGGTGTGGCGACGGCGCCGGTGACGGCGGTCGTTCAGCCGGTGATCAAGCACGAGCATGAGGACGGGGCGGCAGGCCGGGCCCGCACGCGGGATTGTGTACGGCGCACGTCGAGAGATTGAACAGCTGGCAGCGGGCCGTGTGGGCGGGTGTGGTGCGATGATCGGGACCATGGGGTCCGCCTTCGGAGCGGGCGCCGTTGCCGACGGTGCCGCTGGTCGTGGTGCGGGGGGTGTGGTGGCCCGTCCCCGGCTGTTCGGGCGGCTGGGGGCGCGGGCCCGGGTGAGCGTGGTGTCGGCGCCGCCGGGCAGCGGCAAGACGGTGCTGCTGCGGTCCTGGATTGGCCAGGCGCGGCTGGCCGATTGTGCCGCGTGGGTCGCGGCCGGGCGCGGCGAGCGGGATCCGCCGGGGTTTTGGCTGTCGGTGCTGGCTGCGCTGCGGCAGACGGGGCCGGGGTCGGCGCTGGTCCGGGAGGTGACGGCGGCGCCGGATCTGGACGGGTGGGTGATCACCGAGCGGCTGCTGGCGGATCTGGCGCCGTTGGATGAGGCGTTGTGGCTGGTGGTCGACGACGTGCACGAGCTGGGCGGCGACGCGCTGGCGCAGTTGGAGCTGCTGATCATGCGGGCCCCGCCGGAGCTGCGGTTTGTGCTGGCCGCGCGGCATGACGTGCGGCTGGGGCTGCACCGGCTGCGGCTGGAGGGGGAGCTGGCCGAGGTCCGCGAGCCGGATCTGCGGTTCACTCTAGCCGAGGCGCGGGAGCTGTTCGAGGCGGCCGGGGTGGACCTGCCCGAGGTGGCGCCGCTGGTGGAGCGGACGGAGGGGTGGGCGGCGGGGCTGCGGCTGGCGGCGCTGGCGCTAGCGGGGCACCCCGATCCGGGGCGGCTGGCGGCGGAGTTCTCCGGGGCCGAGCGGACGGTGGCGGAGTACCTGCTGGCCGAGGTGCTGGACCGGCAGACCGAACAGGTCAGACGGCTATTGCTGCGCACCTCGGTCCTGGAGCGGGTCAACGGGGAGCTGGCCGCCCTGCTGACCGGGGATAGCGGTGGGGAGCGGGTGTTGCAGGATCTGGAGGCCGCGAACGCGTTCGTGGTGGCGCTGGACGCGGGGCGGTCGTGGTTCCGTTACCATCACCTGTTCGCCGACCTGCTGCGGCTGGAGCTGCGCCGCACCGAGCCGGACCAGGTCGCCGGGCTGCACCGGGCCGCCGCCGGGTGGTTCGCCGGGCACGGCTACCCGGTGCAGGCGGTCTGGCACGCCCAGGCGGCAAAGGACTGGGACCTGGCCGGGCGGCTGCTCGCCGATCACTGGCCGGGCCTATACCTGGACGGGCAGGCCGCTACCGTTCACGGGCTGCTCGCCCGGTTCCCCCCTGGGCAGCTCGCAGCGGATGCGGAGCTTGCGGCGGTGGCCGCGGGGGATGAGCTGGCCCGGGGGTCGCTGGAGGCGGCCGGGCGGTACCTGGGCCTGGCGGAGCGGGCGCCGGTGCCGGACGGCCGGCGCGGGCAGGCGCAGCTGCTGCTAGGCATCGTCCGGCTGCTGCTGGCCCGCCAGCGCACGGACCCGCCGGCGGTGGCCGAGCAGGCGCAGCGGCTGCAGGCCGCGGCCGACGCCCTGGACGCGGCGCAGCCTGCCCTGGGCCAGGAGCTGCGCGCGCTGGCGCTAATCAGCCTCGGCAGCACCGAATTCTGGGCCGCCCGGTTCACGGACGCCGAGCGGCACCTGGACCAGGGCATCGCGCTAGCGCGCCGGATCGGGCGGCCATATCTCGAGTACACCGGCCTGGTCTATACGGCGAGCGAACTCTTCCGGTCGGCTGCCGTGGCGGCCGAGCACAGCCGGCAGGCCGTCGAGCTGGCCGAACGGCACGGCTGGACCGACGAGCCGGCCGCCGGCGTGGCGAGCATGAACGTCGCACGCCTGCTGGTGCGGCAGGGACGGCCGGAGGAGGCAGAACCCTGGATCCAGCGCGCCGAACGGACCCTCCGGGCCGAAGCCGAGCCCGCAGTGGGACTGGCGATCCGCTCGCAACGCGGACTGCTGGAGCTGGCGCGCGGCCAGGACGCGGGCGCGCTGGCCGCCTTCCAGGCCGCCGACCGGCTGGCCGGGCGACTTGCCGAACCGAGCCTGATGGTCCTGCCGAACCGGTCATTTGTGGTGCAAACCCTGGTCCGCCTGGGTGAGACCGACCGCGCCGAGCAGGCCCTGGCCGCACTCGGCGACCAGGACCGTGACGGCGGGGCCATGCGCACCGGGCTGGCGGTGCTGCGGCTCGCGCAGGGCGACCCGCGCGCGGCGATCGCCGCGCTCGCGCCGGTTCTCGACGGCTCCGCGCCGGTACCGTGGCCGGGCTGGTTGGCTCAGGCGCTCTTGCTGGAGGCGATCGCCCGCGACGCGGTCGGCGACCCGGCCGCCGCCGGGCGCGCGGTGGAGCGCGCGCTCGACCTGGCCGAACCCGACGGCGCGCTGTTTTGGTTCCTGCTGCACCCGGCACCGGGCCTGCTGGAGCGGCACGTCCGGCGAGGCACCGCGCACGCCGCGCTGATCGCCGACATCCTCAGCCTGCTCGCCGGGCGCACGCTCGCCCCGCCGCCCGCCGGGCCGCCGCCGCCCCTGGAGGCGCTGAGCGACAGCGAGATCCGGGTGCTGCGCTACCTGCCGACGAACCTGACCGCGCCGGAGATTGCCCGCGAACTGTACGTCTCGCGGAACACCGTCAAGACGCACACGCGCAGCCTGTACACCAAGCTCGGCACGCACACCCGGGCCGAGACCGTCGCCCGCGCCCGGGCCCTCGGCCTGCTGGCCCCCTCCCCGCTGCGGAGCCAGGCCACGCACCCTGGCTGACGGCCGGGGCAGGCGGGCCTGGCCGACGGGGTTTCCTGGACCTCACGCTGGGGTTCGGTGAGCTGGTGTCACCGGCCGGCTCCGGCGCCAGTGACGGACAGGCGGCTGACCCGGGTCACGGCCAGCGTGGCCACCGCCGGCCAGGGCGGTGCGCAGTTCACCGATGCCGTAAGCGGAATCGCCATAGACCTCCACCGGGCCCGGCTCGCGGGCGATCAGCCGCCCGGCCATCGCGGCGTCGGCATTGTACTCCCCGCTGCTGGCCACCAGATCTGCCGGTGGCGGCCATCAGACGGGCCGTGGGTGGGTTGGTTCAGGCGGATCGCTCGCGCGAGTGCGGATCGTTGGACGAGTGAGCACAAAGCATCGGTGCCGTAAACAATCTCAGTGCTCACGATCGCCAAAGGCGCGGCGAGTTGCCAGAGCAGTGTCATGCCTGGGCCTGGAGGCCGCCGAGCGGCGGCAGGGCGCCGATCTGCTGGAACATCTGCATGAGGTTCAGCTCGTCCCAGTGCTCGGCGAACATGCCGTCCTGGACGCGCCAGATGTCGATGCTGCGCATCTCGACGGGTTTGCCGGTGGCGGGGATGCCCGCCAAGTCCCCGGTGTAGGTGCCGCGGTAGGTGAAGCGCCCACGACGCGGTCACCGGAGATGACCACGTCTTCCATGGTGACTTTCACGTCGGGCAGGCCGGTGAAGAACGCGGCCCAGAACTGTTGGTTGGCCTCGCGTCCGTCGGCGACGAAGTCTTCGTGGTTGATGTAGTCCTCGGCGAGGAATCGGTCCTCCAGGTCCGGGTTGTGGGTGTTGATCATCTCGACGTAGAGGTCGGCGAGCTGGTGTTCGCGTGTGGTCATGTCGGTCTGCTCACGGTGGTTGGCATTGTTACCGCTAGCATTGCGGGCTGGATTCAGGCTGTCGTCGGGCGGGGTGAGCGGGCGTCACCCGGTTGGTGCGATCGAGGTCGCTCGCGGGGCTGGGCGGCCCAGCGTCGTGGGCGATGCGGTGGGCCTGCGGGCACTGGGGCACGCGCCCGGCCGGCTCGAGGGCGGCTGCCGGGTACCGGTGAGGCTGGCATCCGGCCCGGTGACGCAGCCTGTCCGCGTCGTTGATGTGCTTGTGCTCATCGGCGGCAAGGTGCCGGCAGGCACGAGTATCGTTGGGGATCTGCGGCTGGCAGCAAGACCTGCGGCGATGGCTGAGGATGGACGCCCGGCCGGGGGCGGGGCGTCACACCGGTGGCAGGCGGCGGACTTCGAGCAGCTCGAGGCCGAGCGCCTCGATCTCCGCGAGCACGCCGTGCAGCGCCGCGCGGTCAGGCAGCGGCCCGGTCAGCACGGTGTCGCCGCCGCTCGCCCGGGCCTGCAGGGCGGGGAACGCGCCGCGTATCGTTTGGCCCAGGTGGCCTCGGACGCGGATGCGGTACCGGTGCGGCGGGTCGTTGGGTGCGCGGGTCACGTCCTCACCACCGGCAGGGGTGACCCGCCGGCTGGCGGCGGCACCGTCGTCGGGACCTGCATGGGAGCCCTTCCTGATGTGGCGGATCCTCACCGCGAGCCTCGGCGCCGGCGGGGTGAGCGGTCACCGCATGATCCGGGTGATCCTGGCGGTGCTCAGCGCCCGGGCCAGCAGGAGGTGAGCGTGCCCGGGGCGCGATGTGTGGCGCGGCTGCCGGGAACGGCGCATGTCGCTTCTGTGTCGCCGGCGCCGGGACCGGATGGTTCGTGCGATGGCACCTCACCGCCTGCGGCGTGATGCTCGCCGGACAAGCCCGGTTGGCACCAGGATCGCAAGGCCTGCCGCGAAGTTTTCAGCGACGGTGAGGGCCTGGTGCAGCAATGGTAGGTGACCCAGCTCACGCGTCTGGGGATCCCCGGCCGCTGGCGCAGGCCGAGGCCGATCGCGTCGGCTGGCATCAGACCGCCCGGCTGGCTGCGGCGGTACCGTCCGCGGTCAGCAGCCGCGCCCGGGCTGGCGCCGGGACCCGGCGGCAGCAGGCAGGCCGGTGGCAGGCACCACGGTCCGTCCGGACCATCAAGACCCCCGGTTGTCCCGGACGGGCAATGGCGGGCCGTGCCGGTACCGGTGACCGCCCCGGGCCGGCGGCGCTGCGCGGCAGCAGTCTCCGCTGGCAGCGCTGGGTCCTGCCGGGCCGGTGACGGCGGCGGTGCCGAGCCCGGCACGGGTTCGTATCCCGGTCAGCTGGCGCGGCTACCGCGTCACCGCCCGCCCCGCAGGCGGGCGATCACCTCATCGGTGTGAGGCCCGCTCACCCCGCCAGAAGGCAGCCTGGCCAAGGCGGCCACGACCCGCGACACCAGCGACCGCACGGCCAGAAAGATCACCATGAACCTCGTCTCGACCCGCATCCTCACCCCGCGACGTCGCGCGCCTGGCCGGCTGCTGCGAGAAAGACACCGGAGTACACGAAGAAAGAAAGAAAGAGAGAAGGGAAACAATGAACATCACGGACACGACTGCCGGCCGCGGCCTGGAGGCGCTGCGGGCGGCTATCGCGGGCCGGGTTTTCGTCCCGGGCGAGGCCGGCTATGACCAGGCGCGCCGGGCGTGGAACCTGGCCGTGGACCAGCGGCCCGCCGTGGTCGTGGAGGCCGGGTCGGCCGCCGACGTGGCCCGGGCGGTCCGGTTCGCCCGCGCCCACGGCATGCGGATCGCCCCGCAGGGCACCGGCCACGGCGCCGGACCGCTCGAACCGCTGGTCGGCGCGATGCTGCTGCGGACGACACGCCTGCGGACGGTGCGCATCGACCCGGCTGCCCGCACCGCCCGTGCCGAGGCCGGCGCGGTGTGGCAGGACGTGACCGTCCCGGCCGCCCAGCACGGCCTGGCCGCGCTCGCGGGCTCCTCCACGACCGTGGGGGTGACCGGGTACACCCTCGGCGGCGGCCTCGGCTGGCTGGCCCGCCGCTACGGGCTGGCCGCCAACAGCGTCACCGCGGCCGAGCTGGTCACCCCCGGCGGCGACCTGATCCGCGCCGACGCCGACCACCAGAGCGACCTGTTCTGGGCCGTGCGCGGCGGCGGCGGCATCGGCGTGGTGACCGCGCTGGAGATGCGGCTGTACCCGGTCGGCGAGCTGTACGCCGGGAGCCTGTTCTTCCCGATCGCCCGCGCCGCGGAGGTGCTGCACGCCTGGCGCGCCTGGACCGG
>Ga0318575_10000388_pt1 | contig 10353 bp, 7 predicted proteins | sample GRESIP089b5f23_FD_203671 | JGI IMG/M metagenome (GOLD analysis project Ga0318575, IMG submission 203671) | Tropical soil microbial communities from Luquillo Experimental Forest, Puerto Rico - GRE.SIPMG.089b5f23 | ecosystem: Environmental > Terrestrial > Soil > Tropical forest > Bulk soil... | reverse complement strand
TCAATATAGAGAACGTCGAACTGCTCCAGGACCGCCCCGGCGAGCGGCCCCGCAGTCGCTCCGCCGGCAGAGCGTTCGCTAGAGTATTTATGAGGGCTGCGGGGAGTGCCGTCGCGGTCGGCGCGATGTACCGGACCGTGATCCACTCGTCCTGCCCCCGCACCCGCTGGCATCCGACGCGTTTTGCGCTTTGATCCAGGTCAAGGTCCGCAGGAGAGGTTTGCGTTCTGTTGCCAGCCGGCACGTAGAGCTGTGCTCGGCTCTTCCGCCTAAGAGGCGATCCAAAGGAGGTCGACCGTGTCGATATCGGTCAAAGCGCTGTTTGCAATTTTCGTGGGTCTCGCGACTGCGTCGGCCCAGGCGCAATTGCTGCCGACCTGGGAAACGAATATCGTCCTCACCCAGCAAGACCTCGACATGATCCACGGCGCTGTGACGAATCAGGTTCACGGAAAGCCCGTAGGAACTGTCGCTTCCTGGTCCAATCCGGCGTCCGGAAACTCGGGCTCGGTCAAGCTGGTCAAGAAACTCCGTCGTAAAAACCAGCAATGCGAGGACATCGAATATATGGTGCGCTCAGGTGGCTCGCCGGTTTATTCCGAGCACTATCATTTCATTAGCTGTCTGCAGCCGGACGGGACCTGGAAAATTGCGTAAACTGCACGGACGCTCAAGTGCCGACGGAACCGCGGTGACCATTTGAATTATCCGCAGGCCCGGTGACATTCGAGCCTACCGCAACCCGAGCAAGGCTTCCGATGTCCGACCAGAGGATGCGTTCAACAAAAGTTGCCAAAAGCCGCGATACTGGGGTCGAGCCAAGCGCCGAGTCGGAAGAGCATCGCATTGTTCTCCCTGCCGTCATCGAGCATGCGCCGCTACGGCCGCAGCGACGCTCGAGATCGCGTCTCGCGCTTCTGCTGGTTTTGCTGATGATCGGCGCCGGGGCGGGCATCGGCGGGTTCTGGTGGCAACACCATCAGTCGCGGCTGCCGCCGGGCATCGCATGGGGCAATGGCCGCCTCGAAGCGGACGAGATCGACATCGACACCAAATTTGCCGGCCGCATTGCGCAGCTGTTCGTCGACGAAGGCGACATGGCGAAGGCAGGTCAGGTGGTCGCGATGATGGATACCCGGGATCTCACGGCTTCGCTGAAGAAGTCCGAGGCGCTGGTGAACCAAGCGCAGCGCGCGCTCGAGGAGGCGAAGGCGAACCTGGTGCAGCAGCAGACCCAGGTCAAGCTCGCACAGCAGGAGTTCGACCGGACCAGCGCGCTGGTGCCAAAGGGCTTCGCCACCGTCGAGCTACTCGATCAGCGGCGGCAACAGACGAACGCCGCCGTCGCCGCGCAAACTGCGGCGACCCACAAGGTCGCCGAGGCGGAGCACGCGCTCGACGCCGCCACGCACGACGTCGAACTCTATCGGGTCAACATCCTCGACAATACTCTCGTCGCGCCGCGCGACGGCCCGATCGAATACCGCGTCGCCAATGTCGGCGAGGTGCTGCCGGCCGGCGGCAAGGTGTTTACGATGCTCGACGCCTCCTATGTCTACATAGACATCTACCTGCCGACGGCGGAAGCCGGCCGGGTCAGGATCGGGTCCGACGCCCGCATCGTGCTCGACGCTTACCCCGACCATGTCATCCCCGCCAAGGTGGTGTTCATCGCCAGCCAGGCGCAGTTCACTCCGAAAACCGTCGAGACCAAGGTCGAGCGCGACAAGCTGATGTTCCGGATCAGGGTGCGAATCGATCCGGAGCGGCTCAAAGGCCGCGAGACGATCGTCAGAAGCGGGCTGCCGGGGGTCGCCTATGTGCGCACCGATCCCTCCGTCGCCTGGCCCACCAGCCTGCAGCCGAGCGCGCCCCCAAGCATTCCGACCCCAGTCACGCAGTGACCGGAGAAGGTGGCGCCCCCGGATCGCCGTCCGGGGCGGGAATCGGGCGCATCGAGGACGTCACTCAGCGTTACGGCAAGGCCACGGCCCTCGACGGCGTCACACTCGCTCTTCCGGCCGGGTGCATGGTTGGGCTGATCGGACCCGACGGCGTCGGCAAGTCGTCGCTGCTCGCCATCATTGCCGGCGCCCGCCAAATCCAAACCGGGAAGGCCTACGTCCTCGGCGGGGATATCGCCGATCCTGCGCACCGCGCCGAGGTCTGCGCGCGCATCGCCTACATGCCGCAGGGCCTCGGCAAGAACCTCTATCCCGATCTCAGCATCCGCGAAAACATCGAGTTTTTTGGCCGCCTGTTCGGACAGTCCCGTTCCGAAAGGGAGGACCGCATCGCCGAGCTTCTCAAGAGCACCGGGCTTGCACCTTTCGTCGACCGTCCGGCGAAAAAATTGTCGGGCGGCATGAAGCAGAAGCTCGGACTCTGTTGCTCGCTGATCCACGATCTCGACCTCTTGATCCTCGACGAGCCGACGACCGGCGTCGACCCGCTGTCGCGCCGCCAGTTCTGGGAGCTGATCGAGCAGATCCGAGCGCGGCGCTGGGGCATGAGCGTCGTCGTCGCGACGGCCTATATGGAGGAGGCCCAGCGGTTCGACTGGCTCGTCGCAATGGAAGCCGGCAGGATCCTGGCGGCCGGTACGCCGGCGGAACTCGAGGCGGCAACAGGAGCGCAGACCGTCGAGGACGCGTTCATTGCGCTCCTGTCGGAGCGGCAGCGCGGCGGTCACCGCGCACTGCAGATTCCGCCGCGCCGAATCGTCGATACCGAACCGGTCATCGCAGCGCGCGGCCTTACTCGCCGGTTCGGTGATTTCACCGCCGTCGACCACGTCAGCTTCACGATCGAACGCGGCGAGATCTTTGGGTTTGTCGGCTCGAACGGCTCCGGCAAGACGACGACGATGAAGATGCTGACCGGGTTATTGCCGGCCAGCGAAGGCGAAGCGCTGCTGTTCGGTCGGCCGCTCGATGCGAGCGACCTGGGTGTGCGCAGACGCGTCGGCTATATGTCGCAATCCTTCTCCCTTTACACCGAGCTGACCGTGCGGCAGAACCTCGATCTGCACGCGCGTCTATTCCATCTGCCGACGCGAGCGGGGAAGGCGCGCATCGCCGAACTGATACGGCGCTTCGGTCTCGCAGACCACATCGACCAGCGCGCACAGGACCTGCCGCTCGGCATCCGTCAACGGCTGTCGCTCGCTGTCGCGATCGTTCACGAGCCGGAGATGCTGATCCTCGACGAGCCGACCTCCGGCGTCGACCCGTTGGCGCGCGACCGGTTCTGGGAATTGCTGATCGATCTCTCGCGCAACCAAGGCGTGACGATCTTCGTCTCGACCCATTTCGTGAACGAAGCCGAACGCTGCGACCGGATTTCGCTGATGGATTCTGGTCGCGTGCTGGCGACCGATGCGCCCTTGGGCCTCATCGCGGCGCGCGGGGCCGCTACTCTCGAGGAAGCGTTCATCAGCTACCTCGAGGAGGCGACGGGATCGCGTGGGATCGCCACGACGGCGGAGCCCGCCGCTGCAGCCCCGGAGACCGCCGGAGCGAGCGGCGCGGAGCGACCGCCGAGCAGCGGCTCATCCTTCAGTCTGCGGCGTCTTGTCGCCTGCACGATCCGCGAAACGCTGGAACTCGTACGCGATCCGATCCGGCTCGGCTTCGCGCTGTTCGGCACGACATTCCTGATGCTCGTCTTCGGCTTCGGGATCTCGACCGACGTAAACTCTCTCACCTTCGCCGTCCTCGACCACGACCAGAGCCACGAAAGCCGCGCCTATCTCGAGGAGCTGCGCGGCTCGTCCTACTTTGTCGAGAAGCCGTCGCTTACCGATTACGCCGATCTGGAGAAGCGGCTCGCAAGCGGGGACATCGGCGCCGGCATCGAAATCCCGCCCGGGTTTGGCCGCGACATCGCACGCGGCCGGTCCGCCTGGGCCGCCGCCTGGATCGACGGGGCGAGGCCGTTCATCGCCCAGACGATCCGCGGCTACCTCGAGGCCATGCATCAACTCTATTTGGCCGACCCGGCGGTGAAGACGACACAGCAAGCGCTACCTCACGCTGCTGATGTCGCAGTCAGGTTCAAGTACAACCAAGATTTTCAGAGCGTCTATGCAATGGTGCCGGCGCAGTTGGCGATGCAGCTCGCACTGTTCCCGGCGATCTTGATGGCGCTCGCCATCGTGCGCGAAAAGGAGCTCGGCTCGATCACCAACTTTTACGTGACTCCAGTGACCCGCCTCGAATTTCTGCTGGGCAAGCAGGTGCCGTACGTCGGGCTGGCGATGGTCAATTTCGCGCTGATGTTCACGATGGCATTGTTCGTCTTCGAGGTGCCGCTCAAGGGAAGCTTTCTCACGCTGCTCCTCGGCACGCTGATCTACGTCAGCGCGACGACGGCCTACGGGATGCTGGTCTCAGCCTTCGCCCGCACCCAGATCGCGGCACTTTTCGGCACGGCGATTTTAACCGTCCTGCCGGCCACGATGTTTGCCGGCATGATGGTTCCGGTGTCCTCGCTCTCGGGCATGGCACGGATCATGGGCCGCCTGTTTCCGATGACCTACTTCCTGCCGGTCAGCGTCGGCACCTTCACGAAGGGCCTTGGCTTTTCCGACCTCGCTATGAACATCGGCGCTCTCGCCGTCTTCATCCCGGCGCTGACGATGCTGAGCATCCTGTTGCTGCGCAAGCAGGAACGCTAGGCCGACCCCGCCCGATGCGAGCGCTCGAGAACATCTTCTGGCTCGGCACAAAGGAATTGCGCAGCTTTATGCGCGATTTCGTGCTGTTGGGACTGGTCATCTATGCATTCTCGCTTGCCATTATCGCGCAAGCGCAGAGCAGTTCGCAGGAAGTGCACAATGCGTCGATCGCTATTGTCGACGAGGACCATTCGGAACTGTCGCGGCGGATCGCGCATGCGTTCCTGCCGCCTTATTTCCAGACGCCGCAGCCGATCGCCGAACGGGATATCGTACCGCTGATGAACGCCGGGAGATATACGTTCGTGATCGACATCCCGCCGAATTTCGCACGCGATGTCCTCGCTGTCCGCCAGCCCGCGATCCAACTCAACGTCGATGCCACGGCGTCGGTTCAGGCCGGGATCGGGGCCGATTATGCACAGCAGATCATAACGACCGAGGTCGCCAATTTCCTGTCGCGGGCGGAGGGCACCCATCTGTCGCTTGTCAATCTCGTCGTGCGTATCGCCTTCAACCCGAATGTCGAGACAGCCTGGTTCACCAGCGTGATGGGCATCATCAACAGCGTCACGATGCTGGCGATCGTCCTGGCGGGAGCCGCCGTCATTCGCGAGCGTGAACACGGCACAATGGATCATCTCCTGGTCATGCCGCTGACCCCGTTCGAGATCGCGATGTCCAAGATCTGGGCCAATGGTCTGGTCATCGTCGTCGCGGTCGGCCTGTCGCTTTATCTTGTCGTGCGCGGGCTGCTCGGCATCCCGATCGCCGGTTCGATCCCACTGTTTCTGCTGGGTGTTGCGGTCTATCTGTTCTTTGCCACCGCGATCGGCATCTTCCTTGGAACGATCGCGCGGTCGATGCCGCAGCTCGGCCTGCTCTACCTGCTGGTCTTCCTGCCGCTGAACATGCTCTCAGGCAGCAACACGCCCCTCGAGAGTATGCCGCCGTGGCTCGCAACGATAGCGCAAGCATCGCCAACTGTGCATTTCGTCTCGTTCGCGCAGGCGATCCTTTATCGCGGCGCCGGTTTCGCAGTGGTTTGGCCTCAGTTCCTGATCGTCGCGCTAATCGGCGGGCTGTTTCTCGGCCTCGCGCTGGCGCGCTTCCGCAAAGTTACCGCCGGCGCGGTGACGTGACGGCCAACCGACGCGGTCGGGCGTCCGCCAGGCCGATCGCCACGTCTTCCGTCTCTCTCAAGAGCGGGCTCGACTGGGCCTATGCGTCAGTGATGATTTGCATTGCCAAGCTGCGGCCGGCCTGCAGATCGCCCCGTTGCGGGAGCGTTCTGCGCGCTCAGAGTAAGCATAGTGCCGACGATTTGAAGCGATCGAGTGCCGCAGCTTATGCGGCACTTCCCAGTCGTTGCACCAGATAGTCGATCGCGTGGCCGAGCGTGGCGAGCTTCGGGTAGTCGATTTCAGGGATATCGATCTCGAACCGCTCGCTGAGTCCGGTAACCAGATTGAGGAAATCCATCGAGTCGATATCGAGCTCCTCGCGCAGTTCGGCATTTGGATCGAGCCGGCTCGCGTCGATCTCGGGCGCAATCCGGCCGAGCTCATCGATCAAGACAGCGGTGATATCGTTGCGTGTCACAATGTCTCCGGGCTTTGCAGTTTGCGGTTGATATTGGCCAGGAAGAGGGCACCGCGATGGCCGTCGCTGGCGCGGTGGTCGGCGGCGAGGGTTGTCGTCAGCACGCGCCGGGCCGCAACCTCCCCGGAGACGACCCAAGGCCGCTCGACTGGCATACCAAAGCCGACGAGCGCGACCTGAGGCGGATAGATGACGCCGAACACCGTCTCGACGCTGCGCTCTCCCAGGTTGGTGACCGTGATCGTCGGATCCGACAGCTCGGAGCTGCGCAGTGCACCGCTGCGAGCGCGGGCGACGAGATCGCGCAGCTGCGCCATCAACGCTTCGAGTGACAGCTTGTCTGCGTCGCGGATGGCCGGTGCGATCAGCCCGCCGCCGCGGATTGCAATCGCCGTCCCGATATGGATGCCGGCACCGGGCTGAAACCCTTCGGCGGTGAAAAACCCGTTGAACTCCGCGGCCTCGCCGAGAGCCCACGCAACCGCCTTGATCAGCAATGCCGCGAGCAGCAACCGTTGCGCCGGCGCACGGGTCGCATTCGTCTCCTCCAGCCAGGCGAGACTTCGGGTCAGGTCGACAGTTGTACTCAGATAGTAATGTGGGATCTCGCGCTTCGAGCGCGCCATCGCCGCGCCGATCGCACGCCGCATCTCCGCGAGATCGAGGCGCTTTGGCTCCGCCGGGCGAGGCGCCGCTTCGGCTGCCGCGCGCTCGACATCGGCATAGAGGATCGCACCCCCGGGCCCGCTCCCGGTTAGCCGATCGAGTGTGACCCCGCGCTCGGCGGCCAATCGGCGGGCGGCAGGCGACACACGCGGGCGGCCTGCCCCGGTCCGCGGTTCGAGGAGCGGGGGCATTGAGGGCGGCGCTGCCGGCGCGGGCGTTGGCGTCACGGTCGCCGCAACCTCCATTTCTGCCACCGCGACCGCAGGCCGGGTATCGGCGATTACTGCGAGCGGTGTGCCGACAGGTACCGTGGTGCCCGGCTCGACGAGCCAGCGCTCGATCACGCCCTCCTCGAAAATGTCGACTTCGATGGCGCCCTTCTGGGTTTCGACAACGGCGACGATATCGCCGCGCCGCACCCGGTCGCCCGGCCGCTTCAGCCATTCGACCAGTGTCCCGGCTTCCATGTCGGCGCCGAGCGAGGGCATGCGGAACTCGCTCATCACCCGCCCAGGGCCGCCTTCGCTGCGGCGACGATCGCCGCCGGCTGCGGCAATGCTGCCTCTTCGAGATGATGGGGATAAGGGATCGGCACCTCGGCGCTGCATACGCGGCCGACTGGCGCGTCGAGCTCCCAGAACGCCCCCTCCATGATGCGCGCGCTGATTTCGGCTGAGAGGCTGCCGCTGCGCCAGCCTTCGTCGACGATCACGGCTCGGCGTGTTTTGCGCACTGAGGCGAGTAGGGTCTCGGCGTCGAGCGGCCGCAGCACGCGCAGGTCAATGACCTCCGCCCCGACCCCCTCCTTTGCCAGGATTTCCGCCGCGTCGAGGGTCTTGAACAATGTCCCGCCATAGGTGACGAGCGTCAGATCCTTGCCTGGCCGCCGCACGATGGCGCTGCGGATATCGACCGGTACCGCATCGGCTGGCAGCACCCCGCTTCGATTGTAGAGCATGACGTGCTCGAAGATCAGCACAGGGTTCGGGTCGGCGAGCGCGGCGGCCAGCATGAACCGCGCGTCCTCCAGTGTCGCGGGGGTCACCACCTTTAGCCCGGGGATGTGGGCGTACCAGCCTTCGAGGCTGTGAGAATGTTGCGCCGCCAGCTGGCGGCCCGCGCCGGTCGCCATGCGAATGACGACCGGCACTTCGAATTGCCCGCCCGACATGTGGCGGATCGTCGCCGCGTTGTTGACGATCTGGTCGAGGGCGAGAAGGCTGAAATTGACCGTCATGATTTCGACAATCGGGCGCATCCCGCCCAGGGCGGCTCCGATCCCGGCGCCGACAAAGGCCGATTCGGAGAGCGGCGTGTCGCGAATGCGCTCGGGACCGAACTCGTCGAGGAGGCCCTTGGTGACCGCATAGCAGCCGCCATACCGCCCAACGTCCTCGCCCATCAGAAAGACGCTCGGATCGGCAAGCAGAGCTTCGCGGATCGCCTCGCGCACCGCATCGCGGTAGGTGATCTCGCGCACGCGGTCGGTCATGGCACGCCCTCCCCGGCATACACGTCGCGCGTCAGCTCGGCGACTGGCTCCCAATGACCACTCTCGGCAAAGACGACGCCGTGCTCGACCTCCGCGGCAATTTGCGACTCGATCGCAGTGAGGTCGGTATCATGCAATGTCCCCGTCTCGCGCATCCACAGCGCGAGACGATCGATCGGATCGCGTTGCTTCCAGTCCTCAATCTCCGCCCGGTCGCGATAGAGCTGCGGGTCAAACATCGAATGCGCGCGAAAGCGATAGGTCCGGCATTCGAGGAGTGCCGGCCCGCCACCGCCACGGATTGCTGCACAGGCGCGCCGTGTTGCGGCCTCGACGGCGACGACATCCATCCCGTCGACGACCTCGGCCGGGACATTGTAGCTCTGCGCCTTGATGTGGATGTCGGGCTGCGATTCCGATCGCTCGAGCCGTGTCCCCATAGCGTACAGGTTGTTCTCACAGACGAACAGCAGCGGCAGTCGCCACAACTCGGCCAAATTGAGGCTCTCGTGGAACTCCCCTTCTGCGACTGCACCTTCGCCGAAAAAGCAGGCGGCGATGCCGTCCCGTCGCTGCATCTTCTCGGCTAGCGCCAAGCCGACAGCGAGTGGCAGCCCGCCGCCGACGATGGCGTTGCCCCCATAGAAACGGGTGGGCGCGTCGAACAGATGCATCGACCCGCCGCGCCCGCCGCTGCAGCCTTCGGCCTTGCCGTACATCTCGGCCATTACCGCATCCATCGCCACGCCGCGGGCGAGCGCATGGCCGTGCTCGCGATAGGTCGCGACTACTGCGTCCGCCGGCGTCAAGACCTGCATCGCGCCGACCGCGATCGCTTCTTCGCCGATGTAGAGATGCAGAAAGCCGCGGATCTTCTCCTGCTGGTAAAGCTCGGCGCATTTCTCCTCGAAGCGGCGAATCCGCACCATCCCTGCCAACAATCCCAACAGGTGCTCGCGCGACAGTTGGGGCTTTATCGCGGAGGCCTTGCTCAACGCGATGCTCCTTCAAGGTGAGACAGGTTGGCCTGGACCATTGTCAAAGTCCTCTATACCGTCAGCGGATGCCCACCCGCATTGATCCTGGTCAACAAACTCGCCCGAGTAATACACAGCAGCACCGAATGGTAATGCGCCAATGCGTTAAGTCCTGGAGGATCATAGTCGGATGCTACAATCTTAAATTGATTGAAGTAACTCACGTTGCTGCACCTGCAACAAATCAGCAGCAAATACTCGTGCGAAAGTTGCAATAGAGATCATTACGTCTAATACGAGAACACGTGCTCAGGAGGACCGAAGTCGCGCAATCGCTTCAGGCTTTCCTTCGCATCGTCGGAGAGCCCGCGAGCGCCGGCACAGTCGTCCTTGAGGAAGTCGGCAGCGAGCCGCCGCACTTGGACGTTGTCTGACGAGAATGGCGAATAGACCGACTCCAGGCTTCTGATCAAACCCGTAAGGACATAAGGTGCGCCTTCCGCCGAGCAACCGATCAGCCGCCAATGTTCGGCGAGCTTTTCCTCGTAAGTGGCGGGCGCCAGGGAGAGTGGCTGGAGTTTGCCCCAATACTCCGCCATCTGCTTTTCCTCGCGTAAAGGTGTTCCCGGATCGAGTATTTTTACCCGGCGTAAAGCTCTATCGCGATATACAGGATCAGGGACCAGGCGCTCGATCCACTCCTTGAGGTCGCTGAAGGATTCGGACGACCAGTCGAAGACATCAGTCCCAAATTCCGTTTTGGTCCCCGCTTCCACGCTGTTGATTCGCGCGTCCGTTGTATCCGCCGTTCGGGCATCGGTTCGCCAGACAAACGTCCCTTGCATCGACGCGGTTTGAAGCTGCGTGCGATCCAACGATGCACCCTGAAGGCGCGCGCGGTCGAGATTCGCGCCATCGAGGTTCGCGCCATGAAGATC
>Ga0318575_10000385_pt1 | contig 10387 bp, 7 predicted proteins | sample GRESIP089b5f23_FD_203671 | JGI IMG/M metagenome (GOLD analysis project Ga0318575, IMG submission 203671) | Tropical soil microbial communities from Luquillo Experimental Forest, Puerto Rico - GRE.SIPMG.089b5f23 | ecosystem: Environmental > Terrestrial > Soil > Tropical forest > Bulk soil... | reverse complement strand
GCCTGGATGTTCATCGACGGCACAAACAACAATCGCGCAATCGCAATCGTCCACAGGTGGTCCTCGAGGCTCGGCGCGGGCCAATGCGCCATGCGGGTTGCGGCCTTCGGCCGGAAATTCTGAATGATGATTTCCTGTATGTGCCCATACGCGTCGTTGAGCGCGCGTAGCGCCAGAAGCGAGTCGATGCGTTCTTCGCGCGTTTCGCCGATTCCGATCAGAATGCCCGAGGTGAACGGCACCCGCTGTTCGCCGGCCGCTCGGATGCTCGCGAGCCGCGCCTGCGGATGCTTGTCAGGCGAGCCATGGTGGGGGCCGCCACGCTCGCACAGCCGCTCCGATGCAGACTCGAGCATGAGACCCTGGGAGAGCGAGACGACGCGCAGAGCGGCCACATCGGATGGCGTCAAATGGCCAGGATTGAGATGCGCAAACAATCCGGTTTGCTCGTGGACCGCGCGTGCGGCCTCCGCGAGATACGACAATGTCGTGCGATGTCCGAGGCGAGCGAGCTCATCGGCGGCGGTTCGGTAGCGCAGCTCCGGCTGGTCGCCGAGGGTGAACAATGCCTCCTTGCAGCGTGCGGCATGACCCGCTTGCGCGATGGCAAGCACTTCGTCGAGGGAGAGATACGCCCGCTCGCCCTTGCGCGGCGCCTGAGCAAACGTGCAGTAATGGCAAACGTCACGGCAAAGCTTCGTCAGCGGAATAAAAACTTTGCGTGAATACGAGACGATGGAGCCGTGGGCGGCGTCGCGCCTGCGGGTGGCCGCGCACAGCAGCGAGGTGAGGTCGCAGCCCACAAGCGCGAGCGCTTCCTCGCGGGTGAGATTGCGATCGAGATCGTCGGACAAAATTGCAGATCTGTTCATCCGGCATTTACCGCCGCTGCGCTGCCGGTAATCCAGTGATGCGAATGCCGGCGCCCTCCACCTTATACCGCCGATTGATACCGATGAGGACGGAGGTCAATGCCTCAGCGGCGGCGGAATTGGCGAGCGGCCCGCCGTCGACGCCACGCGTTCCCGCCGCATTCGCCAATTCGATCACGACCTCCCGCGCCTTTCGGTCGTCCCCGAACACGAGCACATCGCAATCGATGATCCCGCCGGATTTGAGCTTGGATGCGCTGACATTGTGGAACGCGGACTGGACGCGAGCTGCGCCGGCGAGCAGCCGTTGCGCGCTCAGGGCGGCCGAGCCGTCGGGTGGAAGCTTCACCACGGAGACTTTCGGGGGGACCAGCGGCACGACGGTGTCGACCACAATCTTGCCCATCACCGCCGGCTTGATCTCGTTCAGGATGGCGTCATGGCTCGCATACGGGACTGCGATGACGACGATGTCGGCTTTCGCCGCCGCCGTGCGATTGTCCTCACCGCTGACGGCGGAACCATCGTCGGCGTTCATCTCTCGCGCGGCGGCCTCGGCTTTCTCTTTGGATCGCGACCCCAGCACGATCGGATAGCCGGCCGCCGCCCAGCGTCTTGCAAGCGCCGAACCGAGGTCTCCGGTTCCTCCCAGGACCGCGATGGTAGGACGTGCTTGCAACCAAGGCCTCCTGCTCTAGTCCATCTTCATTGGTGCTTAAAGCACGTGCGCACCGTTCGCCGTTCGCGTTGATCTCATTCGCCGAGATCCGCTTACCGACGATCGACGCCACACCAGTCGCAGATGCTGAGCGCCACAACCTTGATCGCGGTCAGATAATCGTCGATGGAAACGTACTCGTCGTCGGCATGCATGACCGCAGTCGACCCCGGTCCGAAGATCACGGTCGGAGTATCGGCATAGCGGTTGAGGAAACGCGTGTCCGCTGCGCCTTGACGGCCGCTGATCTCGGGGTCGCGCCCGGTAATTTCCTTGTAGTTCTTGGAGACGGTTTTAACGATGGGATGATCCCTCGGGATTTCGGATGCCTGCGCGTCATACCCAACGAAGCGCACCTTCGGAGGGTTGAGCTTCATCCAAGGATCCTCGGCTGCGGCGCGTGCCACCTGCCGCACGAGGCTCTGCTTCACGCCCTCGTGGTCCTCTCCAGGAACCGTGCCGATGCTGCCCTTCAGAAGGCAGTTGGCCGGAAACGCACTCGGATAGTTGCCGGCGGAGAAACTGCCGATAATGCAAGGAAGCGTATCGAGGGCATTGGGATAGAGCGGGTGAGTGACGGTCGCGACCCGCTTTGCCTCCAAATCTGCGACCGTCTTCGTGATCTTGTTGCCGAGCTCAATTCCGCTGATGCCCTCGTAGCGCTTTTGAATGCCGGCGGGTTTGCCGTGGATTTCGATCTCGAACCAGATCCGGCCGATGCATGCGGGTTGTACCGCCAGGTCGCTGGTCTCGCCGGAAATGCCGGCGTCAGCCTTGTAGCCACGGATCACCGTATCCAGCGTGCCGTGGCCGCTGACTTCTTCGTCGACGACGACATTGATATAAACGTCGCCCTTGGGCTTGAGGCCGGCGGCCAGGAGTGATTCCACTGCCATGATATGGCTGGCAACGCCGCTCTTCATATCGGCGGAACCGCGTCCATAGATGCGGCCGTTCTTGATGGTGGCGGACCAAGGGTTGTCGCTCCAGCCTTCGCCACCGCCAACCGGAATGACATCGGTGTGCCCGTTCAGGAGCAATGAACGCCCCCCGCCCGAGCCCTTCAACGTTGCAACGATGTTCGGACGTCCTTCATAGCCTCGGTCCACGGGTATATAGGCTGGATGCTTCTTCAGCGCTTCCCAATCCGTTTCCCACACGTCGACCTCGAGGCCGATCTTCGTCATGTAGTCGGCGAGAAACTTCTGGATCTTCGCTTCATCCCCGGTGACGCTGGGGATGGCGATCATCTGCTGCAGAAAAACGATCGCTTTTTCACGGCTGTCGTCGATCTTTTGCAGAAGCGTCTGTTCGAGACTCGCACTCATTTGAGATCCCCGAAAAACCCGGTGGCAGGAGCGTCATTAAGCGGCGATTTCACTTCAGTCAATCCGCGTCCATCGACGTCGCCGCTCTCGATCTGCAAGCCGCCGGCGATGAATTTTACGCTCGCGTCGCGGCGCTGCGCCGGCGCAATCGCGGGATGAATCTTCACGATCGACCCCGTTCCGCGATGGCCCTGACGATGCGGTGTGGCGTGATCGGCGACACCAGCAACTCGGCGCCGAGCGGCCGCAGCGCATCATTCACCGCATTGGCGATGGCGGCGGGCGGCGCGATGGCGCCGCCTTCGCCGATGCCCTTGACGCCGAATTCCGTGTAGGGCGCGAGCGTCTCCATGTGATCAAGCACCGGGGCAGGCACTTCGGTCGATCCCGGCAGCAGATAGTCCGCCAGCGTGGAGGCGAGCGGCTGCCCCGACCGATCGAACGGCATCTCCTCATAGAGCGCCGTGCCCACACCTTGCGCGAAGCCACCGTAAATTTGTCCGTCCACGATCATGGGATTCACCAGCTTGCCGCCGTCCTCGACGATGACGTAGCCCAGGATTTCCACGTCTCCGATTTCCGGATCGACCGCCACCAAGGCGGCATGCGTGGCATAACTGAAGGTTCCGCTGTCGCGCGCCGGTTTGTAACCGATTGTGGCCTCGAGGCCGCCGGGATCGACGTCACCCGGGAGATCCTGCGGCCGCAGGTACCAGGCGCGCGCGATCTCCGCCAAACTGACCGCCCCCTGCGGGCCGACGGCCTGGCCGTCCCGGATGAAGACTTGCGCGGGATCGGTCTGCAGCAGCCGTCCAGCGATGGTCGTGGCGCGCTTGGCGATTTCCCGGCAGGCCGTCGCCACCGCGCCGCCGGCCATCACCATGGCGCGCGAGCCCCAGGTGCCGGTCGAATAGGGCGTCAGGGCGGTATCGCCGAGCACGGTTCTGATCTTGGCGATATCGATCCCCAGGATTTCATGGGCGACTTGAGCCAGCGTCGTTTCCAGGCCCTGCCCATGCGAGTGCACGCCGACGCGCAACTCCAACCCGCCATCGGGCATCAGCCGCGCGGTTGCCTGTTCATACCCGGGCACCATGGGAATCCCCCAGCCGTAATACACCGACGTGCCGTGCGCGGCCTGCTCGCAATAGGTCGCAAGACCGACGCCGACCAACCGTCCATCCGCCTCCCGGCGTTTCTGGCGGTCTCTGATCCCCGCGATATCGATCGCCGCCACCGCGCGGCGCAGCGATTCCGGATAGTCACCGCTGTCGAAATGCTTGTTGGTGATATTGTCGAACGGCATCTGCTCGGGCCGCACGAGGTTTCTTCTGCGTACCTCGTGCGGCTCGATGCCGGCCTCGCGCGCGACCGCGTCGAGCACGAGTTCGAGGGCGAAGCAGACGCCGGTGCGCGCCACCCCGCGATACGGCAGGATCGGGCACTTGTTGGTCGCGACCGAGAACGTGCGGCAGCGGTAGGCGGGAAAATCATACGGCCCGGGCAGGATGCTCGCCACCTGCGCGGCTTCCAGACAGGCGGAGAACGGGTAGGACGAATACGCGCCGGAATCGACTGCGGCTTCGCAGTCGATCCCGCGCAGACGGCCGTCGCGCTCGGCATAGGCGGTGATGCGGTAATGGTGCTCACGGCAATTGGCGCCGGCAATGAGATGTTCGCGGCGATCCTCGATCCAGCGCACCGGATGGCCGCAATGCATGGCGAGCCACCCGAGACAAATCTCCTCCGGCAGCAAGATGCCTTTGTAGCCAAATCCCCCGCCGACGTCAGGCGCGATGATGCGGACCTGGCCCTCGTCGAGGCCGAGACACTCGGCGAGTCCGGTGCGCACGATGTGCGGCATCTGACAAGCCGAGTAGACCGTCAATTGCTCGAGCCGCGTGTCCCAGAAGGCGACAACGCCGCGCCCCTCGATCGGCGCCATGCATTGCCGAGCGGTGCGGATCTCGCGCGAGACCTTGATCGGCGCGTCGAACGCCTTGCCGATATCGATATCGAGGAACGTCTCGAGAAAGACGTTGTCGGGCCAGTGCTCGTGGACCAGCGCAACGCCGTTCTTGCGCGCTTCCAGCATGTCGTAAACGGCCGGCAATTCCTCGAGCTCGAGCGTCACCGACGCGGCAAGGTCCTCGGCGTCCGCCCTGGTCGCGGCGATGCACATGGCGACCAACTCGCCGACATGGCGAACCTTGTCGGTGGCGAGCGGCGGCTGTTCCGACACCTTGAAGCCGCGCAGGCCCGACACTGCGCGGATCGGCCTCACGCCAACGAGATCGGCCGCTGTAAACGCGCTGGCGCGCTGATCGGGCGGGATGGAAATGCCGCGAATGCGGGCGTGCGCGAGGGGGCTGCGGACGAAGGCAACGTCCTTCATTCCCGCCAGCCGAATGTCGGCAACGAACTCCCCGCGACCGCGCACGAGGCGGTCATCTTCCTTTCTGGCGACGCGAGCTCCGACACCTTGCGAGGACATTGCGCTTCCTGCCGCGCTTGAGGGCTTTACTTCGTCGCCGCCATTGCGGTGCCGGGCGCCGGCGCGGCTTTCGTCAAGGCGGGAGCGGAGGTGGAATGAGCGAGCAGATCGATGTGCAGCCGCACGACCTCGCTGCGATAGGTTATGTCCGCCACATAGATCGCGATGCCGCTTCCATCGATCACGACGCAGCGGCATTCAGCCGTCGGCGCGCCAAGCGCGATCTTCAAGAGGTCTGCAGTTTGCACGCTCGCGCCGCCGATCACGATCGTCTGATAGGCATGCTGAACTTCGATGTCAGAGAAACCCGCGAGAATCGCCAACGCCGGGCGGGTCAGAAAAGCCTCGGGATCGCGATCGAACACCGCGCGGGCAAGGTGCACATTGACGATCCCATAGGGCTCGCCGTCCTTGTATTGCAGGCTGCGAATGAACCGGTATTCCGGAGCGAGCATGCCTTCACCCTCGTGCAGCTCCGGATATGCGGGCGGACGATCGACCTTGATGCGCTTCGGGATATTGTCCTTGATCGAGTCGATCAGGATGGCCCAATCGGTGGCGAGCTCGAGCCAGTGCCGGCTCGGAGGTTTTTCCGCGACGAACGTGCCGCGGCCCTGGTGGCAATGCAGCAAGCCTTCCTGGCGCAGGATATCGACGGCCTGGCGCACGGTGACGCGCGCCACCTCGAACTCGCGCTCGAGCTCGACCAGAGTGGAGATTTTCTGGCCGGGCTGCCATTGCCCGCGTTCGATGCGCTGACGCATGATCGCCGCGACCTGGATGTAGAGGGGAACGCGGCTGCGGTCGTATGCCTTCAAGAGTTTGGACATGGTCGGTGCCATCAGGTGGTTTGGACGTGAACGCGATGCGTTCCATGCGATGCAAGCGAGTCAATATCGAGCGCGCGCGCGACAGCAAGCTGAAATGAGGCCATGGTCGGCCGCAATCGGCGCATCGAATGATACCTGAACGCGCTCGCTTGTATCATCGGCGAAACTTTCCCAACAACCGCGCGAACGCCTTCTTCACGCGGGCGGCAATGACGGCGCGCAGCAACGCGCCCGCGGGTATCGGGGCCGTCGTCTCGTCCATCGCATCCGGTAATCCTGCCATGCGCCGCTCGAGGTTGCGCGCGAACATGTCACCGATGCGAGCCGCCAGATCACTCACAATCGCGCTGCGTCCGAACTGCGCCAACGGTCCGAGCAAGAGGGCGCGCACCGTAATATCGACCTGGGTCGCGGCTGTGCCCTGCTCCGCGCTCAACCGGTATTCGATCTCGGCGCTCGCCCGCGAGGCGCTGAGCCGATCTCTGCCCGCTCCCAGGATCATGCCGCGCTGCATGGCCTCGTCGCGGATCATCCGAGCCTCGCCGTTGAACGCAGCGGCGATCGGGCCAAGCTTGATCGCGAGCTGCCCTTGCAGCCGGTCGCCGCGTGAACCGCTGAGCGTGGCCCCGGGCATGCACGGGACGACGCGTTCGGCCTGGGCGAAGAAATTCCACACCTCGCGTTGCGGTCGCGCGATGACGAAAGACTGATGGATTTCAATATTGGGTTTTTTTCCCGCCAGACCCAAATCGCCGTCGCCGAAGGCCAGGGGCGCGTCGCCGCCGATTGCAGCAGCGAGCGGCGCCGAAGCGACGCCGGCGACCGCCCCGGCGTGGCGCGACCCGACCGGGCCAAGCCCCCGTGGCGCGAGCGCGGAGGCCGCAAGAGCGCCGGCGCGGCGCTCGTCCAAGACGCGACGGATGGCGCGCACGATGCCGACATATCCGGTGCAGCGGCATAGGTTGCCGCTGAGCTCGAGGCGGACGCGCCGCTCGTCGGCGTCGGGAAGGCGCGTGACGATGTCGCGCGCCGTGATCAGCATCCCCGGCGTGCAGAACCCGCATTGCAAACCGTGTTCGGCCGTGAACGCGCGCCGCAACGCGATCATGACGGGATCGTCCTCCAGCCCTTCGATCGTCGTGATCTGCGCGCCCTCGCACAGGACCGCATAGGTGATGCACGATCGCGCCGGCTGGCCGTCGATCAACAGCGTGCACGCCCCGCACGCGCCCTGCTCGCAGCGAAGATGGGTGCCGGTCAAGCCGAGCCGTTCGCGCAACAGGTCGGCAAGGTGCATGCGCGGCTCTACCGTCTCGACGACCGAGATGGCGTTTACGGTGAGGCCTACGGGTTTCATTGGGCCATCGCCTGCGCGGCCGCCCGCGCCAGGGCGGTGATATGGAGGCGCGCGGGCGCAGTCAGTCCGGCGTGCTGCAGCAGCTCATTGGCAGCGCTCTCGTCGAGACGGACGCCGGCCCCCGGCCGCGAAATCCCTCCTAATATCGTGCGCGCGTCATCGACGACGACGGGCCGCCCCTCCGTCGCCCCGATGACAGCTCTGAAGCGGTCGCGTTCGCGATCGAGCAAGACTGCGCCGCTTGCCAGGGCGAACTCCCCCGCCTTGCGGCACACCTTGTAATAGCCGCAGCGCGCGGTGCGGGAGGGACGCGGAATGCGGATCGCTTGCAGCAGCTCTCCCGGCTCGAGCATCACCTCGAACGCGCCGGTCACGAATTGGTCGATCGGTACGCGCCGCGCCTGGCGGCCGTCGGTAACGATGCATTCGGCGGCCAGTGCGCACAGCGTCGGCAACCAATCGCCCGCTGGGTTGGCATGACAAATACTGCCGCCGATGGTGCCGCGATTGCGCACCGCGCGATAGGCAACGCCGCCGGCGACGGTCGCGAGAATCGGCAGTTCCTCCACGCGCACCCGCCCATCTTCGATGTCGGAGGTGGTGACACAAGCGCCGACAACAACCCCACCCGCGTCTTCTTCGATACGGGTCAATTCAGGAATCGCGGTGATGTCGACCAAGATGCTCGGCTGCACCAGACGCAGGTTCAACATCGGGCCGAGGGATTGACCGCCGGCGACGGCTCTTGCGCTGCCGGCCGCTTGGCGGAGAATTGTTGCGGCCTCGGCGAGGTTCGTTGCGCGCGCGAACTCGAAATTGGTCGGCTTCATGGGCGCCGCGCCCCCCGTGACGTCGTACCGGCGGCAATCGCATCGAGAATTCGCTCGGGCGTGAGCGGCAGATCGTGCACTTCGGCGCCGACCGCGCGCAAAGCGTCGTTGACCGCGCAGACGATGGCCGCAGGTGGACCCACCGCGCCTCCTTCGCCGATGCCTTTGATGCCGAATTCGGTATGCGGCGAGGGTGTCTCCATGTGCAACACGCGGATATCCGGCACTTCAGCCGCACCTGGGATGAGATAGTCGAGCATGGTCGACGCCAACGGCTGGCCTTGCGCATCGAACGACACCGCTTCCAGCAAGCATGTTCCGATCCCTTGCGCCGTCCCTCCCTGCACTTGGCCGTCGACGATCATCGGATTGACGAGCTTTCCACCGTCTTCCACAACGACGTAGTCGAGGATTTCGACGAGCCCGGTGCCGGGATCGACCGCGACCAGCGCGGCATGCGTGGCATAACTGAATGTCCCCATGTCGCGCGCTGGACGATAGCCGGCGGTGACTTCCAGGCCGCCTTCATCGACGTCGGGCGGCAGATTCTGCGGCTGCAGGTACCAGGCGCGCGCGACCTCGCGTAACGTGACGCTCGCGCCGCGCCCAACCACGCTCGCGTTGGCGACGCGCACGTCGGCAGGCTCGGTTTGCAACAACCATGCGCCGATCCGGCTCGCCCGCTTGGCCAGCATGCGCGACGCCTGCGCGACGGCTCCGCCCGCCATCACCATCGAGCGCGAGCCCCAGGTGCCCGTGGAGAAGGGGCTGTAAAGGGTGTCGCCCTGCAGCACCTTGATGCGATCGAGGTCGACGCCGAGGATCTCGTGCGCCACCTGGGCCAGCGTGGTCTCGTGGCCCTGGCCGTGCGAATGGGTGCCGACACGGATCTCGAGGTCGCCATCCGCGGTCAGCCGCACCGTCGCTTGCTCGTACCCCGGCACGACCGGACGGCCCCAGCCGGCCAGCACCGCGGTTCCCATCGCGCCTTGCTCGCAGAAGATCGAAAATCCGACGCCGACCAGCCGCCCGTCGGGCTCGCCCTTGCGCTGCCGCTCGCGGATGGCGGGCAGTACAATGGCCGCGACCGCCCGGCGCATCGATTGCGGGTAATCGCCGCCGTCGAATTGCTTCTTGGTCACGTTCTCGAACGGCATCTGCTCCGGGCGCACGAGGTTTCTCAGCCGCACCTCATACGGCTCGATGCCGGCCTGGCGCGCGATCGCGTCCATGATGACTTCGACCGCGAGGCACACGCCCGACCGCGCCACCCCCCGATACGGCAGGATCGGACACTTGTTGGTCGCAACCGCGGCGGAGCGGCAGCGGTACACGCTGAAATCGTAGGGCCCCGGCAGCAGGCTCGCCACCTGAGCCGCCTCAAGCGCGGACGAGGTGGGATAAACCGAATAGGCGCCGGCATCCACGGTGGCGGCGCAATCGAGCGCCAGCAGCCGCCCGTCGCGGTCGGCGTAAGCGGTGATGCGATAGTGGTGCTCGCGGCAATTGGCATTCGCGCTCAAATGCTCGCGGCAGTCCTCGAGCCAACGCACCGCCGTTCCGACGCGCATCGCGAGCCAGGCCAGCGCCACCTCTTCGCGGCAGAGCAGGCCCTTGTAGCCGAAGCCGCCGCCCACGTCGGGCGAAATTACGCGAATCGAACCGTCGTCGAGGCCGAGGCACTCGGCCACGCCGCGCTGCACCATGTGCGGCATTTGGGTCGCGCTGATGAGCGTGAGAAAACCCAGCCGGGCGTCCCAATTGGCGACGACGCCGCGTCCCTCCAGCGGGAACATGCAATGGCGCGCGGTGCGGATTTCGCGCGTGACCTCGATGGCGGCGGTTTCGGCGATGCGCTCGATCGCACCATCCTGGAAAAATTCGATGAAGACGTTGTCGCCCCACTCTTCGTGCACCAGCGGCGCATGCGGTCGGCGTGCGGCCAGCATGTCGACCAC
>Ga0318575_10000374_pt1 | contig 10484 bp, 7 predicted proteins | sample GRESIP089b5f23_FD_203671 | JGI IMG/M metagenome (GOLD analysis project Ga0318575, IMG submission 203671) | Tropical soil microbial communities from Luquillo Experimental Forest, Puerto Rico - GRE.SIPMG.089b5f23 | ecosystem: Environmental > Terrestrial > Soil > Tropical forest > Bulk soil... | reverse complement strand
GGTTACATCTGGCCGTGGCGAACCGGGCCGGCTGGTTCGTAGGTGCCGATGACGATGCCGAGATCGGTCACGGTGAGGCCGCCCGGGCGCATCGTTGCCGGGCGGATGCCGTCGTTGAACAGGCGGCGACCGGAGCCGAGCAGCAGCGGAAACGTCATCAGGCGGAAGCGGTCGACAAGCTCGTGCTGCAACGGCGTCTGGAGCAGTGTGCTGCTTCCCCAGATCTGCAGCTCGTCGCCGGGTTCGTCCTTGAGCGCCTGCACCGCCGCGGCGACGTCGCCAGTCACCAGGCGGGCGGTGTCCGGGTGCTCGCCGCGCCATGTGGCATCGGCCTGGGTGAGCGAGTTGGATACGACGGACTTGGGCAGCGAGTTGATCGCCGTGGCAATGGGGTTGGCGGGGCCGGTCTGAACCGCCGCCGAGGCTGGTCTGATCAAGTCCGAGATCCACCGGCTGGCCGGCATCGCGCGCAGGACCCTTGACCGCATCCCCGGGCGCCGGGGGAGGCGGCCGACCGTGACCGCCGTGCGTGCGCGGGGTTCCGGAGGGCATCTCCGGGGGGTTTCCGGCCGTCCCGTATCAGGCAAAGTGCCTGGTCAGAGCGGAGGATCGGGGATTTGAACCCCGGAGGGTGTTACCACCCAACCGCATTAGCAGTGCTTTTCCTCTCGTGCCGGGACGGTCCGGGAATCACCGCGATCGTCCGGAATTGCAGGTCAGCCATGCCGGAAACGCGGGCATCGTGCCGGGCCCTGCCGGGAATGCCGAGCGCGTACGGACGCGCAATGGCCACGCACACGGCTGAGATGCCGGTCACCGCGGGTCCTGTTCCATGGCCGGGAGTGTACCGAGGATGCGGCCGATCGTGGTCCGCGCCATGCCGGTCAGCCGGTGGACCTCGCTCTTGCTCAGGCCCGCATCGACCGCGGCCCGGACGACCTCGTCGCGGCGGCTACCGACCGCGTCCTGCTCGGCGGCCCAGGCGGCCAGCATCTGCCTGGCCTGGCGGACGGTCAGCTCGGTCACGCTTCGCATGCTACACTTTTGCAGCACGTCCTGCAATAGGAGAGCGTCTCCGATCACCGGGCGCGATTGGCCGTCGGCGCGTTGCCATGACAGGCTGTGACGAACAATCTGTAATCGAATGGATGCAATCCGCGCATAACGCCGAATCGGCGCGGCTTGATTGTCATGCCAGTTGCCTGGGCGGTGGCATGCAGATTGTCTCTTCTGGGGCAGCGGAAACCATCTTCGGTGTGACCGGGTGTCGTGGCGCCACAGCGAGTGGATTTATGCTCACCAGGTCATCTGGCGGTCAGATCGTGTGCGGCTGCCTGTGCGGCCAGTTCGGCGCGGGTGGTGAGGCCGAGCTTGGCGAAGATGTGCGTCAGGTGCACCTTGACGGTGCCGGGGGCGATGAACAGGCACCGGGCGATGGCCTCGTTCCGCAGGCCGTCGCGGACCAGGCGGACGACCTCCAGTTCGGCGGGGGTCAGGCTGGCCCAGCCGGTGGCGGGGCGTTTGCGGCCGCCGCCTTTGCGGGCGGCGTAGGTTACTGCGTCGTCGAGGGTGAGTGCCTGGCCTTCGTCCCAGGCCTGGGTGAAGCGGTCGTCGCCGAGGGCATGGCTGGCCTGGCTGGCGGCGCGGGCGGCGGCCTGCCGGTTGGCGGTGAACCCGGGTGCCAGGTATCGCAGCGACTGCCGGGCCGTGTCGGCGGCGGCGAGCAGGCGTGCGGCATCAGCGAAACGCTCACGGGCCGCGGCGAGCACGCCGAGGAGCTCGATGCCGTCGCAGGCGTCCATCCGGTCACAGCCGCGGTGCCATTGCACGGTGGCCTCGCGGGCCAGGTGCTCGGCGGCGGCGAGCTCACCCCGGTGCCAGGCCATCACGCCCTCGGCGTAGCGCAGCGCGGCGGCGGTGATCGCCTGGCGGCGGCCGCCGAGCTCGGCGCGCGCCTCGCCGACGGCGGCCGCCGCGGCGGACTCGTCACCGGCGATGGCGGCTACGCACGCCAGGTCAGCCAGGGAGGCGGGAACGAACACGATGACATCGACGCGGCGCCCGCCGTCGGCGGCCCGGCGGAGCGCGCCGATGGCGGCCGCGGTGTCGCCTCGGGCGGCGGCGAGGCGGGCCTCGGCCAGCGGGCCGAGGAATTCCACCAGCCGGACCGCGCCGCTTCGTCCCGCGGCCCAGCACAACCCCACCTCCTTTTCGGCCGCATCGAGCTGGCCCAAGGTGGCGAACAGCCACGCCCGCCAGTTGCGCATGGTCGTCTCGGTAAAGCGGTCCGGGTGCGCCGCGGTCAGCTCGGCGGCCTCATCGAGCGCGGCCACGGTGGCGGCCTGGAGGCCCGCTCCGGCGATCGCGGATACCGCCGAGACGGTCAGGGCGAGGGCGAGCCCTTCCTGGCCGGCCGCTGTCCGGGCGAGCTCGACCGCGAGCGCGCCGTGCCGTGCCTGCTCGGCCAGGTCGCCGGACAGCCAGGCCGCGTTGGCCAGCAGGACCTGGGCCCGCGCCGCAAGTGCCGGATCTGGCTGGCCGGACAGGGCCCGGCTGGCTTCGAGTTCGGCGACGATCCGGTCCGCATCGCCCGCGTGCCAGGCCAGGCCGGCCAGCAGGTTGCGGCCCCAGACTTCCAGCTGCGGTTCACCGGACTGCCGGGCGCAGGCTACGCCGTCGGCGGCGAGCGAGGCGGCCCGCCGGTTATTCCCTAGGTGGTACGCCGACCAGGCGGCGCCGAGCAGCACCCGGGCCTGGATGCCGGGAGCCGCCGCGGCCGGGAGGCCGGCCGCCGTGGTCAGGAACTGGCCCGCTTCGCTGTACCGGCCGGTGGCGATCCACCAGCGGGCCAGCCGCGCAGCCAGTTCCCGTCCCGCCTCGGGTTCCTGCCCGCCCAGTGCCCAGGACAGCGCGGCGCGGATGCTGTCTTGCCCGGCCGACAGGCGGCCGGCCCACGCCGCCCATCCGGTGCTGCCCACGGCCGCCTCCGCGGACCGCGCCTCGCCCAGCGCCCAGTCCAGCAGCCGCAGCTGCACCTCGGTTTCCTCGCCGGAGGCGGCCAGCTGGCCGGCGGCGAACTGGCGGACCGTCTCCAGCAGCGAATAACCGATCACCCCGCCAGGCTGGACCTGGACGAGCGACTTGCCGGCCAGGCTTGCCAGCAGCCCGGCGATCGCCTCCGGCGGCAGCGGCCCGCCGGCCGCGACGTGTTCGGCCGTGCCGAGGCCGAACCCGCCGCGCAGCACCGACAGGCGGGCCAGCAGGCGCCGTTCGGCGTCGCCGAGCAGCTCATAACTCCACGCCACCAGCGCCTCCAGCGACCGGTGCCGCCCCGGGCGGGCCGGACCGCCGGACAGCAGCCCGGGATGGCCGTCCAGCCGGGCGGCCAGCTCAGCCGGGCCCAGCGCCGGGCACCGGGCCGCAGCCAGCTCGATGGCCAGCGGCATGCCGTCCAGCCGCGAGCACACCCGCGCGACCGCGGCCGAGTTGCCTTCGGTCAGCTCGAAGGCGGGGCTGGCCGCGCCGGCCCGGGCCGCGAACAGCAGCCCGGCCTCGGACCCGGCGACCGCCGCGGCCGAGCCATCGGCCGGCAACCCCAGCGGCGGCACCGGGAAGACCAGCTCACCCGGCACGTCCAGGCGTTCCCTGCTGGTCGCCAGGACACGCACCCGTGGGCACTGGGCCAGCAGCACGGCCGCCAGGCCCGCTGCCGCCGCCAGCACGTGCTCGCAGTTATCCAGCACCACCAGCAGCTCACGGCCGGCCAGTTCGCGCACCAGGCCGGCGGTAGGCGTGGGCGCATCCCGTTCGGACACCCCCAGGGCCTGCGCGACGCTGGCCGGGACCAGGGCCGGATCGGTGAGCGGGGCCAGCTCGACCAGCCGGGCACCATCGTGAAAACCCGGCTCGGCCAGCGCCGCGACCCGCAGCGCCAGCCGGGTCTTGCCGCACCCGCCCGGGCCGGTCAGCGTGACCACCCGGCCGACGCGGAGCCGCTCCCGCACGGCAGCGATCTCGGGGCCGCGGCCCACCAGCGAGCTCACCTCGGCCGGCAACCCCGACTGCCGCCGCACCAGACCCGCCGTCTGCGCACCCCCTTAACCGTCCTGGCAGGTACCACGTTCCTATGACCTGGCAAACCGGCTCATATGACCTGGCCGGGCAACAGATACCTCCTTCGGCAGATGCTGGCCCGAACCCGAACCGCGAGCCTGGTCCTCACCGGTACAACACCGATCCGGGAAGACCCGATGAACTGCACCTCACGCGAGCCGGCACTGCTCACTATGACCCGCGGCTGGCCCAGCTGTCCATGCCGCCCGCATCGCACGGCTGCAGCATCGGTCCGCCGCCCGGCCACGCGACTAACGGAGGCCACGATGATGTTCCTTGACTGCCCCGCCTACCTGGACCAGGACGGCGCCGCGCGATGCGGGCTGCCTGCCGAGGTCAGGTGCCGGTTCACCATGCGCTCCACCGACGGGCCCGCCGAAAGCGCCACGATCAGGTGCCCGGCCGGCCACTACTTCTGCGGGGACATCGAATCCCTCACCTGGGACAGCACGGACACGCACGACCCGGGCCCGGCCGCAATGACATCCGGCGCCGGGCGCGACAGCGTTCAGGGCAGCCATGACGGCCGTGACAGCACGGACGGGTCCGCCGTCCGGCATTCCCCCGCCGAGGCGGAGCGGAGACATCACCGCCCGAACACCGCTCCCGCCTACTACCTGGGCCACCCGGCCGCCCTGTGGATCACCATCACGCGCCCGCGCCGCAGGCCCACCGGCGCCCGTTACCCGATAGAAACCACCGCCAGCGGCGACAACCCAACCCGGGACTCCCGCATACTCCAGCACAGCTGACTCCCCGTCATCGGCACGGGTCAATAGATCACCGCCAGACCAAGATGAGGCCATGGCCACCAACCCGGCCCTCACCCAGCAGGCCAGCCGCCGGCGCGATGACCCGGCAGTCACCGGCCTGGTGACCCAGGGCCAGCAACGGCGATCGGCAGGCCTGGGACGCGCTGGCAGACCGGTACGGCCCCGCTGCTTTGGCCATCTGCCGCAGCCACCGGCTGGACGCCGCCGACGCCCAGGGCGCCGACCCAGAACATCCGGCTCAAGCTCGTGGATCAGCTGGATAATATTCGCGACCCGGCCGCGCTTCCCGGCTGGCCGACCACCACCACCCGGCGCGAATGCCGCCGCATCCGGCACACGGCCCAGACCGCCACGCCAGCTGAGTGGCCACAGTGAACGGAAAGGGTCATCCGAGCCCTGCTACGCATTCCTGGCAGACCCCGCGATCCAGGGCGGTGGCCTCGCCATCACCGTCCGTACGCGCAGAATTCCCTGATCTGCATCCCCATGGCGGTCATCGTCATCGACTACCGCCGCAGCACCGAACGAATGCCTCTTTGTGTCAAGGAGCGCCGTCGGCCTTTCTCGCGGCTTGTGAGGTGCTCTTCGGGCGCTGTTCCTTGATCAGGGATCTTTAGCCCTGTCCTTCCTCGCGGCCGAGTGTGGCCGCCGTCTTGCCGCACCTCCAGGTCGTTCGTCCTCGCTGCGCTGCGGGCGCTCCACCTGGACCTGCGGCGGCGCCGGCGGCAGGGTGGCAACGACCGGGGAATGGCCAGCCCTGCCCCGGGCATGGGCAGGTCCGGGCGCCGGTCCGCCTGCCGCGGTCGTAGGGTGGTGGCCAGGCCCGGGAGTGGCTTGTCCGAAGAGCCGGTGCCTGGGGTGCAAGCCGGCCGCGCTGGCGACAGAGTCGTTCCCCTGCTGCCCTCCCGGGCCCTGGGCGCGGGCCGCGGCGCGCCGGGCGTCGGCCTGCAGGCAGGCGAAGATGGCGTTGCTGATCTGCCGTTTCAGCGCGCGCAGGGCCTCTTTGGGGGTCTTGCCTTCGGCCAGTTTCTTGTCGTAGTAGGCGCGGCCCCGGCGGTGCCGGTGGTGGATCTGGGTGATCGCGGCCATGTGGATGGCGTGGTTGAGCCGCCGGTTGCCGCGCCTGCTCAGCCGGTAGATCTTGTGCGGGCCGGAGGATACCTCGATCGGCGCGGTGCCGTTGTAGGCGGCGAAGTGGTCCCGGCCGGGAAACCGGGACACGTCGCGGACGTCGCCGATGACGGCGGCGGCGATGACGGGGCCGACCCCGAACAGCCCGGTCAGGCAGGTGCCTGCCGCCTGGACCGCGGTGGCCAGCTTCTTCCTGGTTTCGCGCAGCTGGGCGTCGATGCGGCGCAGGTCCTCGAGGAAGTCTGCGGCTAGCTCGCAGCGCGCGGCCGCCACCGCGTCCGGCGGCGTGATCTGCTCGAGGATCCGGGCCGCGTGCGACGCGTAGATCGGCCTGCCGAGGCCGCCGGGGACCAGGTCGCACAGCACGGCGTGCAGCCGGCATACCACCTGGGTCCGGGTCCGGCCCAGGTCACGGTAGCGCTTGGACCAGGTCTTCAGCACCACCGCGTGATCATCGGGCCGGACCTCCCGCACGCCAGCCGACCGCAGCGCAGCCACGGCCGCCGACCGGGCATCGTTCGGGTCGTTCTTATTGGTGTCCCCGGCATCCAGCAGCCGGACCCGCGCGCCCAGCTTGGGCTGGACATCCAGCACCCGCTCACCCGCCGCCAGCAGCTGCTGGGCCAGCAGGTGGCCCGTGCCGCCGGCGCCCTCGACCGCCCAGGTCCGCTCCGGCCAGGCCGCGGCCCAGGCCAGCAGCCGCTCCGCCTGGGCGGCGCAGGCGCGGACCCGCAGCTCACCCAGCGGCTCCTCCGCCGCGCCGATCACCACCGCCGTATGCGATGCCTTGTGCGGGTCAACCCCGATCATCACTGCCGCCATGACAGCCCTCCTCCTGGTACCGGTGAAGACCGTGGCGGGCACGCCTGATTCCAAAGACCTCCATGGCGCTCGCGCCTCTTTTGAGCCACGCCACGGCGAGGCCCCGGCCAGCAGGCACGTCGTTCGGAAGCCAGCCCACCATCGGGCGGCAGGCGGTTAGAGAGCCAGGCCAGCCGGGACCTCTTAACGCTACGACCTGACTCACTGCCATCCCGGCCAGGCCCGCACCGTCTAACAGAAGTCTCAATCAGGCGGATATTTCTCGACAGGCCGGGAGCTCAGCCGAATACGCAACGTGACATAGGCAACGACGTCGCTCGCGTACGGATCGTCGGCCCGGTGCAGCCGAGACATGCACCGCTGGCATAGGTGCCCGGGTCGCGGTTATCCAGTTCCAGGCGTTCTGGCACTGGCCGCCGTGAGGCCGGTTAAGCACTGCACCGGCAACACCATAGCTCGCCGCGGGCCGAAGCATGGGTCTGCGGCCGTGGACGGCGGTGACGTCGGCTGGGCCCGGGTAGCCGGGCATCTGGCAGGCGTGAAGTTGGGACTCCGGACCGTTAGCTCAGTGCTTCCACTTGCTCGCCGTAGATCGACATTTGGGACATGAGCCGCTCGCCCAGGGCTGCGCCTACAATCCCGAGGTTCTCGACGACGAGTAGGGCTTGCGTGGTCAGCCGCTCGAACTCCTCGCCGCTGCGAATGCGCGCGAGTTTGTCTTGGTCACCGCGTAGCAGGGCAAAGCCGCCGAGGTCCCCGCCGTGCGGCTCGAGGAGAACCAGCTCGAAGCTCTCGATCTCACCCTCCTGCTGCAGCCGAGAATAATATTCGAAAGCTTCGTTGAACGCTTTGATGGCCTGCCGCTCGCGGCCTCGCACGGGACCCCCGAAGCCGATGAACAGCCCGGAATCTGCCATGACCCACCCCTCTGCTTGTCTCCTGGTCACTTTCCGGCATGCAACCTGCCTGCCACCCGGATGATTCTCGCCATGATCGCGGCAGCGCAGATTCGGTAAGGCAAGCGTAACGTCATGCCAGCTAAGGCGTCACTACCGCCGCCCGCATCCGTGCGCATGTCGGCTGCAGAGCCCGCGGAGACCCTGGACTCGGCAGGCTGGGCTAACTGCGGTCCCAGCGATTGAGCGGAAGCTCAACGTAAGCTGTCCGGCCGGGTCACGCTATGCCACCAAACGCTAAGTACCCGCGCTTGGCAGGCCACCGAGAAGTGCTCCATAACGGCTGATATACGGGTGATCATCTCCGCATATCGGATCGAAAAATCTAGCGATGATCACCCGTATATCTTGCGTTATACGCCCGGAGGGCTTGGGTGATCTATTGATCACCCGTATAACGCCGATTCCGGGCGGGTGGCGACGGTGCCGAAATCAAAACGGGTGGGACGCAGATTGTCCTGTTCGGCGCGCCGCCTGCGGTGATCGCGCCGGCGCGAGGGTTGCTGTGGAATGCGGGCGGCAACCTTGCTATGACGCGGCTGCCTCCAACTGGGGTAAGACGGATCGAAGATGTCGATGCAGTCGCGCATGCCCCACGGATCGCCGTGGCAATAGGTGCGTTCTTAGCCGGGATGGATATCGGCGGCGGGTCGAAGCGGCCTGGCAGCAGATGCCGGGAGGGTGACAGCGGCTCAGCCCGGCTGGCGCAGGTAGGCGAGGACGGCGAGGACGCGCCGGTGGGAACTGGGGTCGGCGGCGAGGCCGAGCTTTTGGAAGATCTGCTTGACGTGGGCTTCGACGGTGCGCTCGGTGACGAACAGGCGGGCGGCGATGGCCTGGTTGGACAGTCCCTCGGCGACCAGGGCGAGCACCTCACGCTCGCGTCCGCTGAGTTCATCGAGGGGATCGGCGCGGCGTTTACGGGCGAAGAGGCGGGCGACGATCGTCGGGTCGACGACGGTTTCCCCGTCGGCGAGGCGGCGGAGCGCGTCGATCAGGTTGGCGACGTCGAAGACGCGCTCTTTGAGCAGGTAGCCGACCCGCTCGGGATGGTCTTCGAGCAGTCGCATGGCGTAGTGCGGCTCGACGTACTGGGACAGGATCAGCACGGCCACGCCGGGGTGCCCGTCGCGGATCTGCTGGGCGGCGGTCAGGCCCTCGTCGGTGTGGGTCGGCGGCATCCGGATGTCGATGATGGCCGCGTCCGGTCGCGTCACCTGGACCGCGCCCAGCAGCGCGGCCGCATCGCCGACCTGTCCGACGACGTCGATGCCGGCGTCGGTGAGCAGCCGGGCGATGCCCTCGCGGGTGAGCATCACGTCCTCAGCGATCACGACGCGCATGGGATCTCCGCCCGGCACCCGGCCGTCCCGGGAGCCAGGCTGCCGCCCAGCGCCCCGACCCGGTCGGCGGCCGCCAGCATGGGCGCGGCGTCGCCGGATCCGTTGTCCTGGACCGTGACCACCAGCCGGCCGCCCTCGTCGGTGAGGCTCACCGCCGCGTGGCCGATGGCCTCGGCCACGGCAAAGTAGGCGGCGGCCTCGACCGGGGCCGGGTACCGCCGGTGCTCGGCCCGGAGGATCTGGACCGGCAGCGGCGCGGTGTCGGCGAGGGTGGCCAGCGCGGGGCCTATCCCGGCCTCGGCCAGCACCGCGGGATAGATCCCGTGGGCGAGGTCCCGCAATTCCTCCAGAATGTCTCGCGTCTGGCTGGCCGCCCTGGCCAGGGCCGTCTCGGCCGGGGTGTCACCGTCCGCCTGCGCGGCGGCGCGGGCGAGCCGGATGTCGTAGGACAGGGCCAGCAGCCGCTGCTGGGCGCCGTCGTGCAGGTTCCGCTCCAGCCCGCGGCGTTCGGAATCGGCGGTCTGCACGATGCGGGCCCGGGAGGCGCGAAGCTCCTCGAGCTGGGCGAGCAGCTCGGCTTGCAGCCGTTCGTTCTCCAGGCCGAGCCGGATGGCAGGCCCGATCTGGCTCTCGATCCCGGGCACCGCCCCGGAGTGCGAGACGGCGGCGATGGTGCGCTCGTTCCTGGTCAGGCGGGTCACTGCGCGGCCGCCGGTTGTGGAGGGTTCGGGGACCAGCCGGCCGCTGGCGTCGACGTAGCGCTGCCGGCCGGGGAGCCAGTAGGCGATCTGCAGCCCCGGATCGTGCAGCGCCGCCGCGAGCGCGGACTGCAGGGAACCCGGCGCGGGCGCCTGGTCCAGGCGGGCCGCGATCCGGGCGACCGCGCGGCGCTCGGCCCGGGCCCGGGCCACCCCGGAGATCAGACCGATGGCCAGCAGCGCGACCGCGGCACTCCCGATAGCGAAGATGGTGAACAGGGCCGTGTTGAACGGGTCCTCGACCGTGATCCGCTGCAGCGCCACCGAACGTGCCGCCACCGCCGCGGCGAACCCGATCGCGGGGACGTGGACCGGCAGCAGCCGCTGCCGCGCGGGCCAGGAGGCCCGGGCCAGCCGTGCGGCGCAAACCGCGATGAGGGCGGCAGCGGCGGCGGCGGTGAACCAGCGGTCGCCGGACTCAACGGCGCGGGCCAGCGAGGGCAGCGAGCGGACCAGGAAGCTGTTGACGGTGCAGTTCGCCAGGCAGCCCGGGTCGAAGTAGGGCTCGCGGAACAGCGCGAGCGCGGCCGCGGCCAGCAGCGCCTCGGCGTAGACCGCGGCCGCCAGCGCGCGGGCAGGCGCCGAGCC
>Ga0318575_10000358_pt1 | contig 10621 bp, 10 predicted proteins | sample GRESIP089b5f23_FD_203671 | JGI IMG/M metagenome (GOLD analysis project Ga0318575, IMG submission 203671) | Tropical soil microbial communities from Luquillo Experimental Forest, Puerto Rico - GRE.SIPMG.089b5f23 | ecosystem: Environmental > Terrestrial > Soil > Tropical forest > Bulk soil... | reverse complement strand
CCACGACAAGGTGCGCCGCCTGAGCGGCGGTCAGCGCCGCCGCATTGAGATCGCCCGCTGTCTGTTGCACCGGCCGCGTCTGTTGCTGCTCGATGAGCCGACCGTCGGGCTAGATATCGCCAGCCGGCAGTTCATGCTCGACCATGTGCGCCGGCTCTGCCGTGAGGAAGGGATCGCCGCACTTTGGGCCACCCATTTGATCGACGAAGTCGGCGAGGGCGCGCGGGTGGTCGTATTGCACAAAGGCGAAGTGCGAGCGGTGGGCGAAGCCAGACAGCTTCTCGGTGAGACCCGGACGCCGTCGATGCGTGCGGCATTTGAAAGCCTGGTCCAAGAGCGCGAGGCGGCGTGAAAGCGATCCATTATTTGCGCTGCTTTGCCGGGATCACGACCCGCGAATGGCTGCGCTTTCTGAACCAGCGCGGCCGCTTCTTTTCGGCACTTGTCCGGCCGCTCGTCTGGCTCGCCATTTTCGCGACCGGCTTTCACTTCGTGCTCGGCGTCTCAATTATCCCGCCCTACGAGACCTACATCCCATACGATGTCTATATCGCCCCGGGCCTAATCGCGATGATCCTGCTGTTCAACGGGATGCTGATCTCGCTGTCGATGGTCTACGACCGCGAGATGGGAAGCATGCGGATTTTGATGGTCAGCCCGCTGCCGCGCTGGTTCTTGTTGACCGCGAAGCTTCTTGCCGGGGTCGTCCTTTCGGTCATCCAGGCATATGCCTTTCTGGCAATCGCGTTGCTCTGGGATATCACCCCGCCATGGTATGGCTATATTACCGCGCTGCCGGCGCTGATCCTATCCGGGCTGATGATGGGAGCGCTGGGGTTGCTGCTCTCCTCGGCGATCCGGCAGCTTGAAAATTTCGCCAGCGTGATGAATTTTGTGATCTTTCCCATGTTTTTTGCATCTTCGGCACTGTACCCGTTGTGGCGGGTCAAGGAGGCGAGCCTCCTGCTTTACTATATTTGTCAGGCCAATCCCTTCACCCATGCCGTCGAGCTGATCCGTTTCGCGCTCTATGGCCGGCTCGAGCCGGTCGCGGCGGTCGTTCTCGTCGCTGCGACGGCGATCTTTCTGACGCTCGCGGTCTATGGATATGATCCGGCGAGGGGTCTGATGCAGCGGCGCGCCGCCGATTGAGGGTGCAGGGTTGGCCCCGCCGGCTGTATTCGGGGACCCTGGCTCTCGTGGTGCTCGTCGCGGCAACGCCGCATTCCGAGGATCCGGATTGGCCCTGCCAGCAGCGGCTCGTCCCAAAGCTAACGCCTGCAGCTTATTGGAACGGACCAGTCGATGAACAGGGGGATTGGCGGGACGATCCCGAGGCCGCCGCGCTCGTTCGAGAGCTCGCACCACGGCAGGTCTCGACGGAGCAGGGACTCGCCCGGATAGCTGTTTTTGCTCGGTCGGCATCGGGAGATCGTCCGCATCGGCTGGTCTTGGCCTTCCGCGGGCTGCTCGAAGAGACCGATCGCGAGCGCGCCGACTTGATCGAGAGGCTGAAGCAAATCGGCCGGCGCCAGCACGAGCTTGCCGAGCTCGCCGCGCAGCTCGCGAGCGAGCTCGATGCGATCCCTCCCGACGCGACCGGTGAAGCCGCCGCCAAGCGCATCGACTTGCAACAGCGCCACGATTTCACTGCGCGCAATTTCGAGGAGGTCCAGCGCACGATCCGCTATGCTTGCGAGGCTCCGGTGACGCTTGATGCGCGTCTTGGCGCATGGGCGCGCGCATTGCAGAGCCCTCCTCCGCGCTGAGGCTAAGCTTACCGCCGGGTCAGCCCTTTTACCGTTTCGAGCCCGCGCGCGCCGCCCATCACCGCGCGGCCGAAATCCGCGTCGGTCGCATCGGCGCCGGTTAGATCTGCGTCCGTTAGGTCGGCGCCTGACAGGTCGGCGCCGCTCAGATTAGCACCGCTCAAGGTGGCTCCCGACAGATTTGTAAAGCGCATCAGCGCCAAACCGAGGTCTGCCTTTGACAAATTGGCGCCGGATAAGTTGGCGCCTGAGAGATCGGTTCGCATCAGTCCCATTGATTGGTTTCTGAGATCCGGCGCCATTTTTGCGCCTGTGAGATTGGCTCCGCTTAAATCGAACCGGCTCAACCGGGCGATGATATGCGCTCCCGCGAGTTTAGCGCCTTTAAAAATCGGCGCCTCGGCCAGGTTGTTTTCTAGTCCGGATGAGACGACCAAACCGACAAGGCTCGCATTCGAGAGATCGGCATTCGTAAAATTCGCCCGCATGATCCACGCAAGATCGAGCTTCGCGCCCGACAGGTTGGCGCCAGTGAGATCGGCACCGTCGAGTTTTGCGCCAAACAGATTGGCTCCCGACAAGTTCGCTCGTCTGAAGTCGATTTTGCTCAGATCCAGGTTCTCAAGGGATTTCCCGGAAAAGTTGGCGGGCCTATCCGCTGCCACCGATGCCAGGATCTCGCGGACCTGCTCGGCGGTCAGATCTGCACCCGGTGCGGACCGTATCGGAACCGCAAGCAAAACCCACATCAAGAAAAGTGATATCCTCATGCCGGTCCTCTCTCAGGGACTGGTCAGCTCGCCTCGCTCATCGAGCAGCGGCACACCGTAGTCGCGCAGAATCGCGGTGATTTCCGCCTGGCGCTTGAGAATGACGGTGTTTATGCCTCGGCGCCACTCGGGCTCGTTGGCGCGGACGCCCATCGCGATGTGATAGCTCATACGAGGCGCGTCGGGCTCGTTCTTCAAAGGAACCAGGGTCAGCGGGATCACCTCGTGCTTGCGGTAGTAGCCGGCAATTGGCCCCCACAAAAGGCCAACATCGATCGTGCCGTCGACCACATCCTGGACCATCTCACGAGTCGGGGACTCGGCGCGCGTGTCGACGGTGAGGGCATAGGGCTTGGTGTGGGACATCAGATCGTGGCGAACCAAGAGATCGGAGGGCGGGGTTCCGCCCACCACACCGAGGCGCAAGGTCTTCAGGCGCGGATCGTCCAGGCCTGCGATGGCTAGTCCTTTATCCGAACGGTACAAGATCACGTAAGTGGTGAAATAGTAGGGATTTGTCGTCTGCATGATCTCATCGCCGGCGACCGTGCCCATCACCAGATCGCAGAGCCGCGCGCGCAGCGTATTGCGCACAAACCCGACGACCTGCGGGAACCACGCGTAGTCGACCGATCGGCCAAGCTCGGCCCCGATCAGCTCGGCGATCTTGTTCTCGAACCCTTCCTTCTTCTCGTCCGAGAACGGGAGATTATTGGGGTCGGCGCAGACTTTAAGGGCGCCGCGATCGACGAGGTCGCTGGTTTGCGCGGCGGCCGGCTCGGCACAATAGATAAGCAGCGCGCCAAACAGCCCGACGAGACGGACCTGTCGCCTGCTCATCTTAGTCGCCAATCCGCAGCGGTCGGCCGCGGCCCAGGACGCCGTCGGCGCGCGCCTTCAAATAGGCCCAGATGTCGTCGAGGTAGGTGACCACGTCCTCGACTTCGCCGAAGGGTGGCATCACGCTGGTCGTGGCCGCGCTGACGTTGGTCCGGCCGTTGACGACGATCTCGTTGAACTGGTCCTGCGTATTGTGCTTGACCGATTCGACGAGGTCGGGCCCATAGGAACTGCCGGCGCCGTCCGGCCCGTGGCAACGCAGGCACGACTCGGTGTAGCGGCGCCAGCCGTTGAACGTCTTCTTGTCGACCTTGCCGTCCTCGACCGTATAGGGCTTTTGTGCCGCTTGCTCGCTCTCGGCCGCGAGCGCGAAGCCCGTTCCCAAAAAGAGCGCGGCGACGGCGAAAACAATCCGCGCACCCATTTTCATTCGCCCCCTCCGGTATTCGATGCGGCGAAGAAAAAGGCCGGCACCCCTGTCGCGGGCGCCGGCCCTTTCTCTGCGGTGGATCTAGTCGGCGATCATTCGGAGAGGCCGAACACCGTCAGAACGCCGCCGAGCTGGGTGTAGTTGGCGAGCGCCTTGTAGGCACCGACCGCGCCGAGGCCGGCGGTGTCGATCGCTTTTTCGGCAGCCGTCGGTTGGTGCGTCCCGCTGACGGCCTTATGCCAGTCCTCGGCGTTCGCAACCTGCGTCAGACCCGCCGCCATACCAATCCCGGCCCAGCCGCCGACACCCGACAGCACGGCGACATACTGTTTGCCGCCGTGGGTGAAGGTGTTGACGTTGCCGATGATCCCGGACGGAGTCTTAAATTTGTAAAGTTCCTTACCGGTCTGCATGTCGACTGCCTTCAAGTAGCCTTCGAGCGTGCCGTAGAAGACGACATCTCCGGCGGTCGCCAGAGCCCCTGACCACACAGAGAACGGCTCGGAGTTGGACCAAACGATTTTGCCGGTGCTCGGATCCCAGGCGATGAAGTTGCCGAGGTTGTTCTCGCCCTTTGGCGGGTACATCGACAACGTCGCCCCGACATAGGGCTGGCCGGCCGTGTACGACACCTTGAACGGTTCGTAATCCATGCAGACATGGTTGGTCGGCACGTAGAAGAGCCCGGTCTTGGGCGAAAACGCCGCCGGCTGCTGGTCTTTCGAACCGAGTGCCGCCGGGCAAACGTCGGTGTAATTGTGGTCCTCGCCCTGCGAGCCAGGAGCGAACTGGGCCACGACCTGCGGCCGGCCGGTCTGCATGTCGATCTTCGAAGCCCAGTTAACCTTGGGATCGAATTTTTCGGCGACGAGCAGTGCGCCGGTCTCGCGATTGAGCGTGTAGCCAAAGCCGTTGCGATCGAAGTGGACGAGCGCTTTTGTAGGCTGACCCTTCACATTGACGTCGACCAGGATCATCTCGTTGACGCCGTCGTAATCCCATTGGTCGTGCGGCGTCATCTGATAGGCCCATTTGGCGATGCCGGTATCGGGATTGCGGGCGAAGATGGTCATGGACCATTTGTTGTCGCCCGGCCGCTGCACCGGGTTCCAGGTGCTCGGATTGCCGGAGCCGTAATAGATCAAGTTGAGCTGCGGGTCGTATGAGATCCAGCCCCAGGTCCCGCCGCCGCCGATTTTCCACTGGTCGCCTTGCCAGGTATTGATCGACGAGTCTTTACCGACGGGCTTGCCGAGCTCTGTCGTGTTGGCGTCGAACAGAATCTGGTCGTCCGGTCCTTCCGAATATGCCCGCCACGCGCGCGATCCATCCTTGGTGTTATAGGCGGTCACATGCGCCTGAACCCCGAACTCGCCGCCGCTAATCCCGACTAGCACTTTGTCCTTGACGACGAGGGGCGCGCTCGTCCCGGTCTCACCCTTCTTCGGATCGCCGTTCTTGACGCTCCACAACTCCTTGCCGGTCTTGGCGTCGAGCGCAACCAGCGTCGTATCTGCCTGATGCAGGAAGATCTTTCCGTCGGCATAGGCGACACCCCGGTTCACCGTGTCGCAGCACATCACCGGAATGACGGTGGGGTCCTGCTTCGGCTCATATTTCCACAGTATACGCCCGTTATTGTTGAGGTCGAGGGCGAACACGTTGTTCGGGAACGGGGTCGACAGGTACATGACGTCCCCGATGACCAGTGGGCCGCCCTCGTGACCGCGCAATACCCCGGTCGAGAACGTCCAGAGCGGGCGAAGGTTCTTGACGTTGTCCTTGGTGATCTGGTTGAGCGTGCTGTAACGCGTGTTGGCATAGTCACCGCTCGGGATCACCCATTGGTTGGGGTCCTTCGAGAGCTTGATCAGCTCGTCATTGCCGCTCGCCGTCCCCGCGAGAAGAACAAACGCCGGCGCCATGAGCCACAAACCGGACGATCTCATCGGCCTGATCTCCTCCCTACCTTCTGGTTGCACCACCCAGGCCCCGCTAGCCGGGGACCGGGAGCCAATATTGGATCAGGCCACGAAATCCGGCCTGATCCATTAACTATCGCGATGCTAAGTCAGCTCGACTCGATCCACAAGTCTCTCCGCGCCGCTGTTCACGGTCGGAGTCGGTCGTTCACACCGGCTGCTGCCGCGATCCGTCCGGTTCGCACCGCCAGCGGGACAGCAGCCATTTTGGATGCTCGGCGAGCCACTCCGCAGCATACTGTTGGGCACGGACCAGGCAGACCTGCAGCGAAAGTTGCTCGGCTGGCCGATGCTCTGTGCAAGTGCCAGGCGTTGATTGCAGGCAGAAGACAAGCGCGAGCGCGGCCATGTCGTCCCTTTCGCGGTGCGGCTAGCCTGTGCTGCGCGGGTTGACCCAGACGCTGAACGGCCCGCCGTCGGGGGTAGGAAATGTCAAGTTGGCGTTCCGTGGCAATCACCCTTAGTGGATTCCTGCTTTCCTTTGCGGCCGCAGCGGCGGCGGCTGATGCGACGGAAAATGACTATCCGACCGCAACCCGGGCGGACTACGTGATCGCGTGCATGACGGCGAACGGCAACACGCGCGAGGCGCTGCTGAAATGCTCCTGTGCGATCGACACTATCGCCGAGCTAATGCCTTACTCGCACTATGAGCAGGCGGAAACCGCGCTCAGCCTGCAAGCCGGTGGCGGGGTCGGCGGCCGGGTCGGCCTGTTTCGCGATCCGCCCCAGATCAAAGCGGTGATCGAAGAGTTGCGACGGGCCCAGGCCGAGGCCAACCTGCGCTGCCAGTAGTTCGGGTTACGGGTACGTTCCCGCGTGTCTTAGCTTGCCGCGTCCGCGGGTTCAGAGATAGTGTTCGCACCATGTGATTATGGTTTCCGGCGATGCCGCCAAGAGCCGGGTCGGGTCCGTTCGCCGTGGCGGCCTATCCCGCTAAAGCGCATGCCTGAGTTTCGTAGGGAGGACAGCAATGATCAAGTTGCGCGTCAACGGCCAGGAGCAATCCTATGATGGCGATCCATCGATGCCATTGCTCTGGTATTTGCGGGACGAGTTAGGGCTTACCGGAACGAAATATGGGTGCGGTGTCGCGCTGTGCGGCGCCTGCACCGTCCATATCGACGGCGCGCCGACGCGTGCCTGCATCACCGCCGTCAGCGACGTCTCCGGACGCTCGGTGACGACGATCGAGGGGCTCGATCCGCAGGGCAATCACCCGGTGCAGAAAGCGTGGCGCGCCTTCAATGTGCCGCAGTGCGGGTATTGCCAGGCGGGCCAGATCATGCAGGCCGCCGCACTGCTAGCGACGAGCAAGAATCCGTCGGAAGACGAGATTAACAGCGCGATGAGCGGCAACATCTGTCGTTGCGGCTGCTATCAGCGCATCACCGCCGCCATCAAGGCGGCCGCCACGGGAGCGTGACATGACCCAGGCTCACGCAATCATCGAAAACGTCAGCCGCCGCGGGTTTCTACAGGGGCTGTTGGCCACTGGGGGGCTCGTCGTCGCCGCCGAGTTTGCGCCCACCCGCATCGGGTGGGCCGCCTACGCCACCGGCGCCGCCAAGATGGCCGGAGGGGTCGTCAGCGACCCACATGTGTTCGTCTCGATCGACCCAAGCGGCCTTGTGACGATCGTCGCGCACCGCGCCGAGATGGGCACCGGCTCGAAGACCAGTCTGCCGATGGTCGTTGCCGAGGAACTCGAGGCCGACTGGGCGCGCGTCAAGGTCGTGCAGTCGCCTGGCGACGAGAAGAGGTACGGCAACCAGAACACCGACGGCTCGCGCAGCATGCGCCATTTTATCCAGCCGATGCGCGAATGCGGCTCGGCGATGCGGCAGATGCTAGAGACCGCTGCTGCGCAGCGCTGGGGCGTTCCAATCGGCGAAGTGCAGGCGCAAAACCACGAAGTCGTCCACAAGCCGTCGGGCAAAAAGCTGGGCTATGGCGAACTGGCCGCTGCGGCGAGCGCGCTGCCGACCCCGCCATCCGACCAGATCAAGCTTAAGGACCAGGCTGCCTTCCGCTATCTCGGCAAGGGCAACGTCCAGATTGTCGATCTGTTCGATATCACGACTGGACGCGCCGTTTACGGTATCGACACGAAGCTCGCTGGTCTGAAATACGCTGTCATCGCGCGGCCGCCGGTTATGGGCGGCACGCTCGCCTCCTATGACGGCTCAGCGGCGATGAAGGTGCCCGGTGTCGAGAAGATCGTCGTCATTGAGGGCACCCCGCCGCCGTCGAAATTCCAGCCGATCGGCGGCGTCGCGGTTATCGCTCGGAACACCTGGGCCGCGATCAAGGGGCGAGACGCGCTGGTCATCAAGTGGGATGACGGGGCGCACTCCAGCTACGACTCGGCCGCATACAAAGCCCAGCTCGAAGAAACCGCCCGCAAACCGGGCAAGGTCGTGCGCGACGAAGGCGACGCCGAAAAGGCGCTCACGTCCGCTGCGAAGACGGTTTTTGCGGAATACTACGCGCCGCACCTCGCGCATGCCCCAATGGAGCCGACTTGCGCAACGGCGCGCGTCGCCGACGGCAAATGCGAGGTCTGGGCGGCAGTACAAAGCCCCGGCGGGACGCGCAACGAGTTGGTCGATAAGCTCGGTCTCAAACCGGAAGATGTGACCGTCAACGTCACCTTGCTTGGCGGTGGTTTCGGTCGCAAGTCTAAGCCCGACTTTGTGCTCGAAGCGGCGCTATTATCGCGCGAGATGAGCGGTGCTCCGGTCAAGGTCACCTGGACGCGCGAAGACGACCTCCATCACGACTATCTCCACACGGTCTCTGCCGAGCGAATCGACGCAGGGCTCGATGCACAGGGCAAAGTTGTAGCTTGGCGGCACCGCACCGTCGCGCCGACCATCCGGGCAACCTTTGTCCCGGACCCGAAACTCGAGCAGGCGGGTGAGCTCAGTCAGGGGGTCCTCGACCTGCCGTTCAATATTGCCAACCTGCGATGCGAGGTCGGCGAAGCCGAAGCGCATACGCGCATCGGCTGGTTCCGGTCGGTATCGAACATCCCGCATGCTTTTGCGATTCAGTCCTTTGTTGCCGAGCTCGCACACGCGGCGGGGCGCGACCCCAAGGATATGTTGCTCGAGCTATTGGGGCCGCCGCGGCTCGTGAAACCGCCCGCCGATTACACGAATTACGGCGACCCGCTGGAGACTTTCCCGATCGACACGGCGCGTCTGCGGCGCGTCGTCGAGCTCGTCGCGGACAAAGCCGAGTGGGGCAAGAAACTGCCGCCGAGGCACGGCCAAGGCATCGCCGTACACCGCAGTTTCGTCAGCTATGTCGCGACCGTCATTGAGGTCGCTGTGGACGACAAGGGGCGCCTCTCGGTGCCCCGCGTTGATACTGCGATCGATTGTGGTTTCGCCGCCAACCCGGAACGCATCTACTCGCAGGTGGAAGGCGCCGCGGTAATGGGGCTGAGCCTCGCCAAATACGGCGAGATCAGCTTCAAGAACGGGCGCGTCGAACAGAACAATTTCGACAGCTTCCAGGTCCTGCGCATCGAGGAGTCACCGCCGATCACGCACGTCTGGATCGTCCCCAACGGGATCGATGTGCCGTCGAGCGGCGTCGGCGAGCCGGGGCTGCCGCCCTTCGCGCCTGCCCTGTGCAACGCCATCTTTGCGGCCACCGGCAAGCGCATCCGGCGGTTGCCTATTGGTGACCAGTTAGCCGCATAGACACGCGGCCTCGGGTATCTGCTCGCTCGCAGCCGCCTCTGCGGTAGGAGAAGGCCAAAGTGGGAGAAAAGGTGCGCTATCCGCCGGAGGTTGGGCGGCGCAAGGCCATTGGATTAGGGCTTGGTTTGGTTCTTGCCCCTTGCTTCGCCCTGGCGCCGCGCCTCTCTCTTGCGCAAACCGAGCCGACGCGAGAACGACCGCGCGAAGGCGATCTATTAGTGGTGGTAGGGGCCAGCGCTGCACAGGCGCTGAAGCCGGAGGATTTGGCCGTCGGCGGCAACCAGACCTTTGCTTGGCCGATGGATCCGGCTACCAGCACAGTTCGCAACGGTTCGCGCCTCAACAAGGTGCTTCTGCTTCATCTCGATCCCGAAAACTTTGATCCCGAGACTAAGGAGCGTGCCGCGGAAGGCGTCATTGCTTATTCGGCGGTATGCACGCACACCGGTTGCGACGTGACCAACTGGCACCCTGACCGCCTGCTTCTCGAATGCCCGTGCCATTACTCGTTCTATGATCCGAAGGAAGCGGCAAAGGTGGTCAGCGGACCGGCGCCGCGTCGGCTGCCGGCGCTGCCGTTGAAGATCGCAGACGGGCGGCTCGTCGTTGCCAAGCCGTTCACAGGTCGCGCCGGGTTCCAGCAAATGTGACAACCAGCACATCGAGAGGAAACGTCATGAAAAGGAGGCGTCGTTTTAGTTTGGTCGTTGCGGTCGGCGGGTTTGCACTCGTGTTGTGCGCCGGGACGGTCTTGGCGCAGCGGCCGCTGGCGCCGGCGCCGAAGCCCGATACCCCTCCTCCGGTTCCGCCGGTCCTGCAGAATTACAAGCCAGTTACCGCCGAGCGGCTTAAGCAGCCGGAGGACAGCGACTGGCTGATGTATCGCCGTACCTACGACAGCTGGGGCTACAGCCCGCTGGCGCAAATCACCCCCGAGAATGCCGCTCGCCTCAAGCCGGTGTGGACCTTGCAGACCGGCCAGGTCGAAGGCCATCAAGCGCCGCCGATGGTGAATAACGGGGTGATGTTCGTGGCGACGCCGGGAAACCAGCTGCTGGCGATCGACGCCAAGACCGGCAATTTGCTGTGGCGTTTCAAACGGCCGATGCCCGAAGAC
>Ga0318575_10000354_pt1 | contig 10659 bp, 10 predicted proteins | sample GRESIP089b5f23_FD_203671 | JGI IMG/M metagenome (GOLD analysis project Ga0318575, IMG submission 203671) | Tropical soil microbial communities from Luquillo Experimental Forest, Puerto Rico - GRE.SIPMG.089b5f23 | ecosystem: Environmental > Terrestrial > Soil > Tropical forest > Bulk soil... | reverse complement strand
CTGCGCGAGCTCACCGAGGGAATGCTCTATTCCGAGACGGTCGTCGCCGGGTTGCCGGAGTTCCGGCCCAACGACGACATCACGGTCGCCATGCGCGTGATCACGCGCAAAGGATCGAACCGCGTCGCGCGCGAAGCCTTCGAGATCGCCCGCACCCGTAAACGCAAGAAGGTCACGGCCGCGCACAAGGAGCCGGTCTATCGGCTCGCCTGCGGCATGTTCGCCGAGGAATGCCGCAAGGTCGCGCGCGAGTATCCGGACGTGACGTTCGAGGAGATGATGATCGACTCGATCTCGATGAAGCTGGTGACGGCGCCGCAGCAGTTCGACGTGGTGGTGACGACCAACCAGTTCGGCGACATCCTGACCGACATCGGCGCGGGCCTGGTGGGCGGGCTGGGCTTGGCGCCCGGTCTATGCGTCGGCGAGCGGCAGGCGATGGCGCAAGCAACCCACGGCTCGGCGCCCGACATCGCCGGCCGCAACATCGCCAATCCCTACGCCATGATCATGTCGGGCCAGATGCTGCTCGCCTGGCTCGGCCGCAAGCGCAACGCGCCGAAGGCGAGCGCCGCCGCCGACCGTATCCAGGCGGCGGTCAAGACGGTGATCGCCGGACGCAAGCACCTGACCCGCGACCTCGGCGGGCAAGCAAGCACCACGGACATGGGAGACGCCATCGCCGCGGCCGTGCAAGGATAGCTGCGACAAGCCGCGCCGGAGCAACCGGCGCTACATCGGGAGGACGACCATGCGCATTCATCTCGCCAAGCTCGCCGCGACGCTCGCGCTCGCAACCGCCTTGCCGGCGGCGGCGTGGGCGCAAGCGCCGGTCCAAAGTTGGCCGCAGCGGTCGATCAAGATGATCGTGCCGTTCCCGGCGGGCGGCGGCACGGACTTCATCGCGCGCGTCGCTGCTAAGCACCTCTCCGAGCGGCTGGGCCAGCAGGTTTTCGTCGAGAACCGCGCCGGCGCCAACGGCGCCATCGGCCTGCAGGCGCTGATGCAATCCGATCCCGACGGCTACACGATCTCGGCCTGCTCCGACACGCCGCTGGTGGTCAACCCATCGCTCTATGAGAAGCTCCCCTACGCGCCGCTGCGCGACTTCGTCCCGGTGGCGACCATGGTGCGGTTTCCGGGGATGCTGGCCGTGCACCCGTCGGTGCCCGCGCGTTCGGTGTCGGAACTGATCGCGCTGGCGAAGTCGAAGCCCGCGGCGCTGGCCTATGCCTCCGCGGGGGTCGGGAACTTCAGCCACCTGGCGATGGAGCTGTTTTCCCAGGCCACCGGCGTGAAGCTTTTGCACGTGCCGTACAAGGGCACGGGGCCCGCATCGCTCGCGCTCATCGGCGGCGAAGTGCAAATGGGATTCAACAACGTTCAGACGCTGCTGCAAACCGTTCAAGCCGGTCAATTGGTGGCGCTGGCGGTTGCCGAACCCAAGCGCATGCCGGCGCTCCCCGACCTGCCGGCGGTCGCCGAAACGGTGCCGGGATTCGAAATGGCGCCATGGGTCGGCATCGTGGCGCCGGCACGCACGCCGAAGGAGATCGTGGAGCGGCTCTCCAAGGAGACGCTCGCGATCATGCATGATCCGCAGGTCGTCAAGCAGCTCACCGAGCAGCAGGTGACGCCGTTTGCGCTCGGCCCCGACCGGTTCGGCGAGCTCATCAGCAAGGATCTGGAGAAATGGGCGGGGGTGATCAAAACCGCCGGCATCAAGGGAGAGTGATATCGTTTGTGCTTGATGCATAAGCGGCGCCGCGCACTCGGCGCATACCCTCGCCCCGCGCAGCGGGGAGAGGGTGGCCCGAGCGCAGCGAGGGCCGGGTGTGGGGCCGCGTCTCGCGACTTCCTTGCCCCTCTCCCGGCTCGCGCCTTTCGGCGCTCGCCACCCTCTCCCCGCTGGGCGGGGAGAGGGTCGGACCGAGTTCGATTTCGGAGACCCTAAATGTACAACCTTCACCTCAGTCCGGAGCAGTTGCAAATCCGCGACACGGTCCGTGATTTCGTCGCAGAGGTGGTCAAGCCACTCGCGCTCAAGCCGGAGCGCCTGGAGGCGCGCGCGCGGCCGCTGCTGGTGGAGGCGCTCGACCAGGCCTCGCAGATGGGGCTGCGCACGCTCGCGCTGTCGGAGGAGCAAGGCGGCGCCGGCGCCGACAACCTCACCTGCTGCATCGTCACCGAAGAGCTCGCCGTCGGCGATCCCGACGTCGCCGCCGTGCTGGCGCAGACGGCGACGCTCGCCCACGCGCTGTTCGACCGCTTGATGACGGCGGAGCAACGCGCGCGCTTCTTGCCGGCGTTCCTCGCGGAGGAGCGCTATCACCTCGCGCTCGCCGAGCACGAGGCGGATCGCGATGCCGCGCTCGGCATCAATTATCACCGACCGCAGACGAGCCACGCGCCATTCAAGACCGCCGCGGTGCGCGCGGGCGATGGGTGGACCCTCAACGGCGCCAAGGAGCGCGTCGTCGGCGCGCCGCTCGCGGCGCTGTTCGCCGTCCGCGCGAGTACCGGCGAAAATGGCGTCGCCACGCTGCTGGTGCCGCGCGACACGCCCGGCCTCACCGTGATCGAGACCGAGGCGGCCGCGCGCTCGCGCCACGGCGCCTGCGGCGCATTGGCGTTCGACAACTGCCGCGTGCCGGGCGAGAATCTTCTCGGCGCGGAAAGGGCGCTCGCTGCCGAGGCGGGACGGAACATCCCGCAGGCCCAGGCGCTCAATCTCGGAATCGGCCGCGCCGCCTATGAGTCGGCGCTCGACTACGCGCAGCTGCGCACCCAGGGCGGGCGCCGCATCATCGAGCACCAGGCGATCGGATTAAAGCTCGCCGAGATCGCGATCCGGCTCGAAGTCGCGCGCGCCGCCATTTGGCAGGCGGCCTGGGCGTCGGACCACCCGGACGCGTTCGCCGATCGCAGCCTTCCCGACTTGCCGCTGACCACCATCGCCGCCGTGTTCGCCTCGGAGGCGATCTACCGCGCCGCCAAGGATGCGGCGGAATGCTTCGGCGCCATGGGCGTGATGCGGGACATGCCGTTGCAGCAATACGTGCACGACGCGCTCGTCTGCCTGCATTCCGGCGCGGGCAACGGCGATGCGAGATTGCGCATCGCCGAGGCACTGACGCGCTATCGCCGGCCGGCGAGCGCCGCCGTGCTCGCAGCCGAATGAACCGAGGGCTGACCCCATGGACTTTACGCTGAGCAACGAGCAGCGCTCCTGGCAGATGACGGCGCGCAAATTCGCGGAAGAGGAAATCCGCCCGATCTCGCTCGAGCGCGACGAGATCGCCGATCCCCGCGAGACGTTCGACTGGGAGATCATCAAGAAAGGGTCCAAGCTCGGCTTTCGCACCATGGCCGTTCCCAAGGAATGGGGCGGCCACGGCACCGATTTCGTGACGCAAGCGCTGGTCATGGCGGAGCTCGCCAAGGCCGACAGCGCCATCTCGAAGACCTTCAGCCAATGCTGGAAGTGGAGTCACCTGATCGCGGCGGCCTGCAGCGAGGAGCAGAAGCGCCGCTTCCTCAAACCGTTCCTGGAGGACGACACCTTCCTGCTCGGCAAGGGGATCAGCGAGCCGAGCGCGGGCTCCGACAACCGGCTGCCGCCGGGCGATCCCAAGGCTGGTCTCAAGCTCAGGGCGGAGCGCCACGGCGACGAATGGATCCTCAACGGCGAGAAGTGCTTCATCGCCAATGCCAGCGTTGGCAAGCTGTTCTTCATCGACGCGCGGACCGATCCGAACGCGCCGCTGAGACAGGGCACCACCATGTTCCTGGTGCCGCGCGACACGCCCGGTTTCCGCATCGGCAAGGTGTTCAACAAGAACGGCTGGCGCTTTTACCAGAACGGCGAAATGATCTTCGAGAACGCGCGCGTGCCCCACGCCAATGTCGTGGGCGCGGTCAGCGGCTCGGACATGAAGACCCATCAGGCCGGCGACCGCACGGGCGGAGACCTGTTCGGCGACCTCGAGCTCGCGGCCAACGCGCTCGGGGTCTGCGATGACGCCTGCGGCATGGCGTTGGCGCTGGCGCGCACGAAGAAACAAGGCGGCCGCGCGCTGTTTGAACAGCAGGCGGTTCAGCTCAAGCTCAACCGGATGCACCTGCTCACCGAGGCGCTGCGCTCATTCGTGATGCGGGTGGCCTGGGAGCACGACCACAAGGTGCACTCGGCGAACGCCGGGCTTGCCATGAATTTCTCGACCGACGTGATCCAAGAGGTGACCGAGCTCAATCTCGACCTCCATGCCGGCGCCGGCGTCTTCGATCGGCGCGCCGACAAGCTCGTGCGCGACGCCATCATCTGGAGCCATCTCGCCGGCGACAGCGTGCAACGGATGAAGGCGACGCGGCGGCTGGCGAGGTAGGTGGCACGCTCAGGTCCGCAACATCGCGAGCCCGTTGCTGAGCACGATGTCGTTGCGGGAGACCACGCGGCACTGGAACGAGACGCGCTCGCCCTCGCGCCACATCTCGGTGCGGATGGTGTCGCCGGGAAAGACCGGCCGCGAGAACCGCGCCTCGATGCTTTTCAGCCGCTCCGGCCGGCAGTCGGCGCACTCCCGCAGGATCGCGCGCGCCGCGACGCCGAAGCTTGCCGCCCCATGCAGAATGGGACGATCGAAGCCGGCGGCCTTGGCGCGTTGCGGATCGGCGTGGAGCGGATTCTCGTCGCCGTTGAGCCGGTACAACAGCGCGAGATTGGGCGGCGTCGGCAGATCGCAGACTTTCTCCGGCGCCGCCTGCGGCACCGCATGCGGCACCGGCGTCTCCGTCGCCTTGCCGCCGAAACCGCCGTGCTTGCGCGCAAACGCGCTGCTGTCGACGGTGGCGACCGGCGCCCCGTCCTCGCCGATCAGATCGCGCGTAGCCTGGATGATGGCGGCGTTGCCGGGGCCCTTGTCGATGACTTCCTTCACGCGCGGCCGGCTCACAAGGCTCGCCTTCGCCGCAAGCGGCCGATGCAGCACGACCTTGAGGTCGCCGGCGACGACGAGGCGCTCGTCGATGCCGAAGGCGGGATCGGTCAGGCGGCCCGGCCAGCCCAGCACCACCGCCATGGTGGGAAAGGCCGCGAGCCCGGCGCGCTCGTACACGAATTTGAGCTCGCCCGGATCGAGCGGGTCCATGCCGACGCCGATACCGAGCGCATAGAGAATGCACTCGCGCTCACCGTAGCTCACGCGGATGTCGCTCGGCCGGTAGGCCATGATCCGTTCGTAATTGAGATTCGGTTCCGCCAACGTCGCCTCCCGTGCCCGCAATTCGCGATGCTTAGACCTGGCCGCGAAAGATTTCGCGCGCAAGCACCATTCGCATCACCTCCACCGGACCCTCGGTGATCATGAAGCTGCGCGCGTCGCGCCACATCTGCGAGATCGGCATTTCGGTCGCGAGCCCCATGCCGCCGTGAATCTGCAGGCAGCGGTCGGCGACGCGGAAGCCGAGCTCGGTGCCCGCGATCTTGGCCATATAGCTTTCGTGCCGGCCGGCAACGCCGGCGTCGGTGCGCGCGGCGAGCTGGTACACCATCAGCTGCGTCATGTGATACCACGCGACCGCACAAGAACGCACAAGGGCGCACAAGCCTGTAATTTCTCTTGTACCATCAGCTAAGAGGGGGTACGAGGGGGCAGGCAACCGAATACGGCTGCTCTCCATGTGCTCTCCACGAGGCGCCTGAAGGACGCAATAGCGTGGTGCAACTGGCACTCGACACAGCATGATTGAAGTCATCATCAAAATAGCTGGCTCCGTCCTCGGACCTGCGATTGGTCGCTTGGCGCGAGGGCGACCGCAGGCGGAAGTGATCGCAAAGCCAATAGTGGGGACAAGACCCTACGAGTACATTCACATCCAAAATCCCGGCCCCGGAAGTGTGCTCATTCGGGGTGTGCAAGCGCGTCCACCGGGGATCTACTGCATTGCCAGGGATCACTCACCTGGAGCAATAACGAGGGCCCAGGTCAACATCGATGCCAAGGTCCTGCTGCGGCCAGGCGAAACCTGCGACCTGCCACTCATTTCTCTCCGCGATCCCACCAAAGTCCCGGAAGACGCACCACCGTTGCCAGTTCGCTTCATGATCTCTTGGCGCAAGACCAGCAGCCGGCTGCCACAGATCCCAGTCAAGGTTACGAGCTCGACGCAGGACATCAAAGACATCGCCGCAGCCGCGGCATCTAAGCGACCGCTGTAACCAACGGCTCGAACATGAAGGTCACCAAAGACAGCGTCATCAAGCTCGTGCTGCCGCCCGGCAAGTCCGAACACGTCGAATGGGACGACGATATTGCCGGCTTCGGCGTACGCCTGCGGCCCCATAGCGCGACGTTTATCTTCCGCTACCGCCGCGGCAAGCGCCAACCGTGCGTCACCATCGGCAAGGTGTCCGCGATCTCGATGGCGCAGGCGCGCTCCGCCGCCGCGGACCTCTATGCCCGCGTCCGGCTGGGTGAGGACCCCGCCGGCGATCGCTCCGAGGCGCGCGCGCGGGCAAATGAGACCTTCGCGCTGGCGCTCAAGCCCTACCTCGTTCGCAAGCAGGCCGAGCTGCGGCCGCGAAGCTTCGCCAACCTCGATCGCCATCTTTCGAAGCACGCTGCCCCGTTGCACCGCCTAGAGCTCGCCAAGGCGGCCGAACGACGCACCGTGGCGACGCTGCTCGCCAAGATCGCCTCTTCCCGCGGCCCGGTGGAAGCGAACAGCATGAAGGGCTCACTCTCCGGCTTCTTCGTCTGGGTGATCGGGCAAGGGCTGCTCGACGGCACCGGCACCGATATCGACCCCACGATCGGCATGGCCAACGCGTCGACCAAGGGACCGCGGACGCATGTGCCGACCGACGCCGAGATCGCGAAGATCTGGAACGCCCTTCGTAATGACGACTACAGCGACATCGTCCGGCTGCTAACGCTCACGCTTTGCCGGCTGTCCGAGATCGGCAACTTGACCTGGGACGAAGTCGACTTCGCGGCCGGGCTGATCCGGCTTCCCGCGGCGCGGACCAAGACCGGCGTCGCCCGCGATGTCCCGATGTCGGCGCCGGTGCGGCGTATCCTGGAAGCGCGCCAGCAGCACGCGGATAGTGGCCGGGCGTTGGTGTTCGGCACCGGCCAGGGCGGGTTTGCCGGCTGGACACGAGCCAAGGCTGCGCTCGATCGGCGCTCCGGCGTCGTCGACTGGACGCACCATGATCTACGTCGTTACGGCTCGACCACGATGAATAACGAAGGCATCGCCCTGCCGCACATCATCGAGGCCGTGCTCGGCCATGCCGTCGGCGACAAGATCGCCCGTACCTATAACTTGGCCGCCTATCCAGAACAGGTCCGCGCCGCGCTCGAGCTCTGGGGCGGCCGCGTCATGGGACTGGTTGCGGGCGAGCGGAAGCCCGCGAAGGTCCTTGCGCTGCGGCGGCGGAAGGGCGCCTAACCGCCGTTTGGCAGCCCGCCGCCGTGAGGCTCGAAAATCGGGAGCAAATCTTAGTGGCGCTGGCTGCGTTCGACGGGGTGATCCCCTTGAGGTACGGTTACGCCGTAACCGAGAAGGGTCGATCATGGCGCTGACCAACGCCGAGAAGCAGCGTGCCTGGCGCAAGCGCCATGCCGCTCGTAGGCGTACCGTGGCGCGCATCGCCACCCTGCTAATGCGACAGCGGCTCTTCGGAAGGGATACTTTCAAGACTCAACTCGGTTTGGAACTGGGTCACGATCGACGAAAATTTCTTCCTGCTTGCCGGGCTGCTTTGCGACGTTCTCAAGACCGATCGGGCGATCAATCAACTTCGGTGGGCGCTGGCGAAACGTCTTCGCGATCGCAAGTCTACCCGACAGATGCGACGGTGGACCCAAGAGCGAGAGAAGCTGCGCGCGAGCGGCTGACCGCTCCTCCCGGCTCGCGAGCCAGTCTGATCATGGCCGATCTTCTGCTGCCCCGCAGGGCGCGAGGTCGCCCGTCGAAGCCGAGCACCGGGTGATTGATTTGTCGGTCGAGCTTCCCCACGCTGCCCTTCATGCGACTCGACTATTGCTGCAACGACGATCGCGCCGAGGATCCCGAACCCGGCGCCTGGAGCAGGGAAGCGCTCGAGGCAATGGATGCACGGTTCGTCGCGGCGTTAGAGCAGGCTTTTGAGCTGGGATTGGAGAGCCGAACGAGCGCAGCCGGTGAGATTAAACTTAAGCCAAGCCTCGGCCCGCGCCGGGTGACGCCGCTGACGCGGGAAATCCAAGAAGGGCTGTGGCGCTCGAGCGCAAGCGTGGTGTTCGTCGCTCGGAGTTAGCGCGACACCGGAATTCCGTCATCCAACCGTGCGCCCCCCTTCACCACAGCGCCCCTACCCCGTTCAGCGGCTCAGCACCAACGACACGCCCTTCACGCGCAGCTCTTACAAATTCCGCGGAAAGCCGCTGATACTCTTCCTCAGTATAACGGCCACGGCGGTCGGCCGCATCATGAAAGCAGCAGCGGCCCCGGTTGGAGCGCCATGGCTGTGGACCATCCTGTCCTACGAAAATCGTCAGCCGATGCACGGCTACAAGGTGACGCGCGAGGCCGCGATGGGGGCGTTCGCCAAAAGCTGGCGGCGGGAGTAGTTCTAAAATCGGGAGGTAGATCCGCTTTCGGGGGGCAAACCGAAAAACGTTTGCTGATTTTGAGCTTTTCCGGTTTTGACCCCGGTCGTGGGACTCAAAGCCGACATTCCCAGCCCAGAACAATTGGTCGCAGTTCGCACCCCTCTCACCCCGTTCCAAGACTCGGACGGCTGTGAGACGATGCGGTGCGTGGTTTTGACCCCTGGGGGCGACTATGAGACGCCGGGAGTTCATCACGCTGGTCGGCGGCGCGGTCGCGTGGCCGCTGGCGGACGCGCGCGCGCAGCAGCCGGCGATGCCGGTGATCGGGTTCGTCAGCGGCCGATCACCAAACGAGTCGACGGGAGTAGTTGCAGCCTTCCGCCGAGGGCTGGGGGAAACCGGGTTTGTCGAAGGACAGAATCTGGTGATAGCGTTTCGCTGGGCGGAAGGTCGTTATCACCAATTGCCCGCGCTCGCAGGGGAACTCGTCGGCCTGCGGGTGGGCGTCCTCGTCGCGGCAGGGGGCACCGCATCGGCGCTTGCTGCCAAGTAGTATTGCGCTATTGCCCCATCGCACATCAGGCGTGGTTATCGCTCGTCGATGCTGCGGCCTCTTCGAGGCTGACCCTACATTCGTTACCGCGTCCGACATTTGACACGCCCCATCAACCAGCTTCTTGAGGCTCTCGGTGAAGATAGGCTCAATCCGGAATAGGATTAAACTAAAATGAAAGGTCTTCTCGCAGTTGTCCTGATACTTCCATCGATGATGTCCGCTGCGGCAGTTGCTCAAGAAAATGCCCCGGGACCGCGCCCGGTTTTGCCCCTGGCGCAACGCATCGCCCATACCGATCCGGCGAAATATCGCCACATGCTCGCAGCACACGATGGCCCGGGTGCGCTGGACTACACAGCACTCTTAGATGCGGAAACGCTCGATACGAATCTGTTTTTCCTTCATCGCGGAATCATTGAGCCAAAGAGCGGTATTGGCGCGCATTTTCACAACCAGTGCGAGGAAATGTTCATCATCCTCGACGGCGAAGCTCAGTTTACGATCGACGGCCGCACATCATTGCTCGAAGGTCCCGCGGGCGCGCCTACACGCCTAGGCCATTCTCATGCCATCTACAACGCGAGCGACCGGCCAGTACAGTGGATGAATATCAATATCGGTTCGTTCAAGGGGGTTTATGATGCCTTCGATCTCGCTGATCCTCGGGTAGGTGTTCCACTGGACGCGATTCCTACATTCATCACCATGCAACTTGACCGTGCGCTGCTCAAGCCGGTAGATCATATGAACGGCGGCTACGGGACCGTGCAATATCGTCGTGTGCTCGAGCCCAGCGTCTTTTACACAACTTGGTCGTATGTCGATCATCTACTTCTCCCGCCAGGTAGTTCGAGTGGTCCCGATACGAAACCAGAGATGAGCGAGGTCTACTATGTTCTTGACGGGGACGGCACTGCGACCGTCGCTTCGGAGAGCGCTCAAATCCACACCGGCGATGCGATCCCAGTCCGGCTAAATGAAAGCAAATCATTTTCCAATACTGGCAGCGGCCCGCTCGAATTCATGGTTTTCGGCATCGCTCGCGATATGGCTGAGAGGCAGGCGCTTATGGCTGCCCCGCGCGGCAACCGCTAGTTCAGTAGCCGCCGCCCTCGCGCTCGACCGAAAAAAGTTGGCGCATTTTTCGGCCCCCCGGCGGCCCTAAGATTAGAGTGATTTCCTATTATGGCTTTGCAGCAGCTTGCGACCGTTGGGTCGCCTGCTGGAGCGCGGACCGGGCGTATTGCCCTTAAACCGTCTTCGCCCATGCCTGCCGTGCTATGTGCGCCAGTTGCGGCTGGCTGAGGCGTCTCGCCAACACTCCATATCATCCGGACGCGACGACCTTGATTTTCTCAAGAAGTAGATCTGTCACCAGCTGCCGCAACCGTGAGTTTTCGAGTTGGAGTTTGGCAATTCGGTCGTCAGCGGCGCGCGTCCGATCGGGCTCTTTCGCCTCGCGGGTCACCACCAATGCGCGCTGAGGCCCACGCGGTGCCTTGTGCC
>Ga0318575_10000344_pt1 | contig 10727 bp, 9 predicted proteins | sample GRESIP089b5f23_FD_203671 | JGI IMG/M metagenome (GOLD analysis project Ga0318575, IMG submission 203671) | Tropical soil microbial communities from Luquillo Experimental Forest, Puerto Rico - GRE.SIPMG.089b5f23 | ecosystem: Environmental > Terrestrial > Soil > Tropical forest > Bulk soil... | reverse complement strand
CAAAATAAGGCCCGAAATGAGGGCCAGTGGGCGCTGGGAGATCGCGAGCCGCTCAACGCCAACGAAGAGATGAAGCACGCCGGCGCCCCGCTCGACGTGCGCGAACGCATCGAGAACGTGTACGCCAAGGCCGGGTTCGACAGCATCGACAAGAGCGATCTGCGCGGCCGCTTCCGCTGGTGGGGCCTCTACACCCAGCGTGAGCAGGGCTACGACGGGTCGTTCACCGGCGACGAGAACGCCGAATTGCTCGAGGCCAGATACTTCATGATGCGGGTGCGCTGCGACGGCGGGGCGCTCTCGACCGCGGCGCTGCGCACCTTGGGGACGATTTCGACCGAATTCGCCCGAGACACCGCCGACATCTCCGATCGACAGAACCTGCAGATGCACTGGGTCGAGGTGGAAAACGTCCCCGAGATCTGGCGCCGGCTGGCCGACGTTGGACTGCAGACCGCGGAGGCGTGCGGCGACTGCCCGCGCGTGATTCTAGGCTCCCCGCTGGCCGGCGAGTCGGTCGACGAGGTGATCGACCCCACCTGGGCGATCGAGGAGATCGTGCGTCGCTACATCGGCAAGCCCGACTTCGCCGACCTGCCGCGCAAGTACAAGACCGCCATCTCGGGGCTGCAGGACGTCGCGCACGAGATCAACGACATCGCGTTTATCGGCGTCAACCATCCCGAGCACGGTCCCGGCCTCGACCTGTGGGTCGGCGGTGGCCTGTCCACCAACCCGATGCTGGCCCAGCGGGTCGGCGCCTGGGTCCCGCTGCACGAGGTGCCCGAGGTGTGGGCCGCGGTGACCTCGGTGTTCCGCGATTACGGCTACCGTCGGCTGCGGTCCAAGGCGCGGCTGAAGTTCCTGATCAAGGACTGGGGTATAGAAAAGTTCCGGGATGTTCTCGAAACCGAGTACCTCAAGCGTCCCCTGGTGGACGGCCCGGCCCCCGAGCCGCTCAAGCATCCCATCGATCACGTCGGCGTGCAGCGGCTGAAGAACGGGCGCAACGCGGTCGGGATTGCCCCGATAGCCGGTCGGGTGTCCGGCACCGTCCTCACCGCGGTCGCCGACCTGGCGCAGCGGGCGGGTTCGGACCGAATCCGGTTCACCCCCTACCAAAAACTGGTCATCCTCGACGTACCCGACGACAAGCTCGACGATCTGATCGCCGGCGTGGAGGCGCTGGGTCTGCGGTCGCGGCCATCGCATTGGCGCCGAAACCTGATGGCGTGCACCGGGATCGAATTCTGCAAGTTGTCGTTCGCCGAAACCCGAGGCAGGGCACAGGGTTTGGTGCCCGAGCTGGAGCGACGGCTCGAGGACATCAACGCCCGGCTTGACGTCCCGATCACGGTGAACATCAACGGCTGTCCGAACTCGTGCGCGCGAATTCAAGTCGCCGACATCGGGTTCAAAGGCCAGATGGTCGACGACGGTCACGGCGGCTCGGTCGAGGGCTTCCAGGTGCACCTGGGCGGCAGCCTCGGCCTCGACAGTGGTTTCGGCCGAAAACTGCGCCAGCACAAGGTCACCAGCGACGAGCTGGGCGACTACATCGAGCGGGTGGTGCGCAACTTCATCAAACACCGCAACGACGGTGAACGATTCGCGCAGTGGGTCGTTCGCGCCGAGGAAGGCGACCTGCGATGAGCGAAGCGACCAAGCGGACCGAAGCGGAGCTGCGTGAGCTGGCCGCCCGCGGCGCGGCGGAACTCCAGGGTGCCGGCGCCACCGATCTGCTGCGGTGGACCGAGGAGAATTTCGGCGGCCTCAACGGGCCCCGCGGCTGGGCCACGTGCAACTACGTGGTGGCGTCCAACATGCAAGACGCCGTGCTGGTGGACATGGCCGCCAGGGTGCGGCCGGGCGTACCGGTGCTATTCCTGGACACCGGCTATCACTTCGTGGAAACCATTGGCACGCGGGACGCGGTCGAGTCGGTATACGACGTGCGGGTGCTCAATGTCACCCCGGAGCACTCGGTGGCCGAGCAGGACGAACTGCGGGGCAAGGATCTGTTCGCCCGTGACCCGGGCGAGTGCTGCCGGTTGCGCAAGGTCGCCCCGCTGGGTAAAGCGCTGCGCGGCTACTCCGCCTGGGTAACCGGGCTGCGCCGGGTAGAGGCGCCCACCCGTGCCCACGCCCCGCTGATCAGCTTCGACGAGGCGTTCAAGCTTGTGAAGATCAACCCGCTGGCAGCCTGGACCGACGAGGACATGCAGGACTACATCACTGAGCACGACGTGCTGGTCAATCCCCTTGTTTACGAAGGCTATCCGTCGATCGGCTGCGCTCCCTGCACGGCCAAGCCGGCCGAGGGCGCCGACCCGCGGAGCGGACGCTGGCAGGGATTGGCCAAGACGGAATGTGGGTTGCACGCGTCGTGACAACACTCGTGCTGACCGCACACGGAAGTGAGGATCCGCGGTCGGCGGCCAATGCCCGGGCCGTCGCGGGCCAAGTGGCGCGCATGCGCCCCGACCTTGACGTACGGCTGGCCTTCTGCGAGCTCAACGCGCCGAACCTGATTGACGTGCTCAACGGGTGTTCCGGACGAGCTCTCGTGACCCCCCTGCTGCTTGCCGACGCCTACCACGCCCGAGTGGACATCCCCGCCCAGATCGAACGCTGCGGCGCCGGTCACCGTGTGCGGCAGGCCGGTGTGCTCGGCGAGGATGACCGGCTGGTGGCGGTGCTGCGTCAGCGGGTGGCGGAGTTGGGTGTCTCCCGGTTTGACGACGGGATTGGCGTGCTCGTGGTGGCGATCGGCTCGTCGATCCCCGCGGCCAATGCACGCACCGCCGCGGTAGCGCCGAGACTGCTGGCGGGCACCCGGTGGGCTTGTGCGACAACCGCGTTCGTGACCCGTCCGGAACCGTCGCTGGCCGAAGCCGCCGACCGGTTACGCCGCCGCGGCGCCCGACGGGTGGTCATCGCGCCGTGGTTCCTGGCGGCGGGGCGGCTGCCGGACCGGGTGCGCAGTTTCGCCGACGACGCCGGCATCGCAATGGCACAGCCCCTCGGGGCACACCAGTTGGTGGCCGAGACGGTATTGGATCGCTTCGCCGAGACGCTCCGATCTCGGTGCCACAGCGTCGCCGCCTGAGGGTTGTTGTCTGGAGCCCGAAGCGCGCCAAATCACTTCTCCCACATTGGTATCGCCTGTCTCAGAACGGCGAATTTTGTCGGAGCCCCGTCATAGTATTCGAACATGCATTCGAGTGATCGAGACGCGATCGAAGCAGACTTTACTGCGCTGCATTCTGTGGTGTCGCGCATTCTCGGACACTCATTCGACACCCTGACCACCCCGGACCGATTGACGTATCTGCAGCGGCTCGAACAAGACACGCGCCGGCTTCAAGCACCCAGACACGTTCTGATCAACCAACTTGCCGAGCAGGCGGGGCGTGACGAGTTAGGCGCGCGACTCCCCAATGCGTTGGCTGACCGGCTGCACATCACCCCCGGCGAAGCGGCGCGGCGTGTCGCCGAGGCCGCCGATCTTGGGCCCCGCCGCGCGCTCACCGGTGAACCGTTGCCGCCGCTATTGACCGGCACCGCCGGAGCCCAGCTCGCCGGGAAGATAGGGGCCGGCCATGTGCGGGTGATCCGGCGCTTCCTGCGCCAGCTGCCCAACAGTGTCGACGTCGGGACCCGCGAGAAAGTCGAAGAGCATCTGGCCGAGCTAGCCACCGAGCATCGCCCCGACGATCTGGCAAAGCTCGCCGAGCGGCTGTCCGCGTACATCAACCCCGACGGCACCTACACCGACGAGGACCGCGCCCGTCGCCGCGGCCTGACCTTGGGCAAGCAAGGCCTCGACGGCATGTCAGAACTGCGTGCCTTACTGACTCCCGAGGCCCGCGCTGGCCTCGAGGCCGTGCTCGCCAAGACGGCCGCTCCCGGAATGTGCAATCCCGACGACGACACCGCCGTGGTCGACGGCCCACCCGATCACGATGCGGTGCAACGAGATTCGCGCACCGCCGCTCAGCGGAACCACGACGGCCTCAACGCCGCCTTACGCACGCTGCTGGCGTCGGGAGAATTGGGTCAGCACAAGGGTTTACCGGCCACCATCGTCGTCACCACGACACTCACCGACCTCGAAGCCGCCACCGGCGAGGGCCTCACCGGAGGTGGCACCCTACTGCCTATGAGCGATGTCATCCGAATGGGCCGCCACGCCCACCATTACCTGGCGATCTTCGACAAGGGCAAAGCGCTCGCGCTGTATCACACGAAGCGCCTGGCTTCACCGGGGCAGCGAATAGTGCTCTACGCCAAGGACCGCGGCTGCACGCGCCCCGGCTGCGACGCACCCCCGTACTGGTGCGAGGTCCACCACGTCGAGGACTGGGCCACCACCTACCGTACAGACGTCAACAAGCTGGCCCTGGCCTGCGGATCCGACCACCCACTGGTCGAACCTGGCGGCTGGGCCACCCGCAAAAACGCCCGCGGCGACACCGAGTGGATCCCGCCGCCCCACCTCGACCACGGACAGCCGCGAGTCAACAAATATCACCATCCGGAAAAAATCCTGTACGACGAAGACGACGACCCGTAGCTCACACGGTCATCAGCGCGCTCGTCATGCGATTCGGTTTAGTACACTTCGTGTCTTGAACGCGCCCTTTCGAACTGCAGCTTTGCTGGCTGCACTGGTGCTGTCACTGGCCGGATGTGGCGGCAACCACGCGGCTGCGCCCAACCCGACGGGGCCGTGCGAGATCGTGCCCAATGGCACGCCCGTCGCCAAAACGCCTTCGGCGCCCCCGATTTCGGCACCCTCGTCGAGGAACACCGTGACCAGTCCCGAAATCGCGACCGGCTACCGCAGCGACATGACCGTCGTACGGACCGCTCACTACGCGGTGGCCACCGCCAATCCGCTGTCGACCCAGGCAGCGTGCCGGGTATTGCGTGACGGTGGTAGTGCCGCCGACGCGCTGGTGGTTGCCCAGGCGGTGTTGGGCTTGGTCGAACCGCAGTCTTCCGGACTCGGCGGCGGCGGATTCGTGGTGTACTACGACGCCAGTGCCGGCTCGATACAGGCCTACGACGGCCGCGAAGCCGCCCCCGCGGCGGCGGGCGAGGACTATTTGCGCTGGATCAGCGACGTCGATCACGCCGCACCCCAGCCCAACGCGCGGGCCTCGGGACGGTCGATCGGGGTCCCGGGCATTCTGCGGATGCTCGAGCTTGTGCACAACGACCACGGGCGGATGCCTTGGCGCGACCTCTTCGGCCCCGCGGCGGCATTGGCCGATGGCGGCTTCGACATCAGCCCCCGGATGGCCACCGCCATCTCGGACTCGGCGGCACAATTGCGCGTCGACCCGCAAGCCCGCGCATACTTGTTCAATCCCGACGGCAGCCCGCGGTCGGCGGGAACGCGGCTGACCAACCCCGCATACTCGAAAACCTTGTCCGCCATTGCCTCTTCGGGTGTCAACGCCTTCTACACCGGCGACATCGCTCGCGACATCGTCGCGGAGGCAAGTGATACCTCCGATGGCCGCACGCCGAGCCTGATGACCAATGAGGACCTGGCGGCCTACGTCGCCAAGAAGCGCGAACCGCTGTGCACGACGTATCGCGGCCGACAGATCTGTGGCATGCCCGCACCGTCGTCGGGCGGCGTCGCGGTGGCCGCCACGCTGGGAATCCTCGAGCATTTCCCGATGGGCGACTACCCGCCGAGCAGCGTCGACCTCAACGGCGGTCGCCCGAGCGTGATGGGCGTTCACCTGGTCTCCGAAGCCGAGCGGCTGGCCTACGCGGACCGCGATAAATACGTCGCTGACGCCGACTTCGTCGGGCCGCCCGGCGGCGCCCTCAATACGCTGATCGACCCGGGCTATCTGGCCGGGCGCGCCGCGCTGATCTCGCCGCAGCACAGCATGGGAACCGCCAAGCCGGGCGACTTCGGCACGCCCACCAACGTCGCACCACCCGGGACTGAGCACGGCACCAGCCACGTCAGCATCATCGACTCCCACGGCAATGCGGCCTCGTTCACGACGACCGTCGAGTCGCCGTTCGGCTCCTTCCACATGGTCGACGGATTCGTCCTGAATAACCAGCTCACCGATTTCGCCGCCGATCCCCGCGCGGCCGATGGATCGCTGGTGGCCAACCGCGTCCAGCCCGGGAAGCGGCCGCGAAGCTCGATGGCGCCGACGTTGGTCTTCGATTCCTCGCCGGCGGGGCGGGGCGCGCTGTACGCTGTGACTGGCTCGCCCGGCGGCTCCACGATCATCCAGTTCGTCGTGAAAACCCTTGTGGCGATGCTGGATTGGCGCCTGAACCCGCAGCAGGCGGTGTCGCTGGTCGATTTCGGCGCCGACAACTCAACCAAAACCAATGTCGGCGGCGAGGATCCCGAGATCAACACGTCCGACAACGGCGACCACGACCCGCTGGTGCAAGGCCTACGCGCACTGGGGCATCAGGTCAACCTGGCCGACCAATCCAGCGGCCTCTCGGCGATCGCCCGCGGCTCATCGCAGTGGACAGGCGGCGCCGACCCGCGCCGCGACGGCGCCGTCATGGGCGACAACCCATAACGTCATCCGACAGCGCCGAATTCAACCCGTAGCACTTGCGCGGGCCGGACCTTCCCGTCAGGTGGAGGCGCCGTGGTGCCGCCGTCGGTACTGACATAGGCGACGCGGCCGTAATCGGCCGGACCGCGCCCCCAGGCGGCGCTGGACGGTCCGATCAGTTGCTCGGTAAAGGGCTCGCCGGCAACGGAGATGCGCGGGTCGTCGCGATTCCCCGGCCGCAGTGGCACCAGGTCGATGGTGTTTTCCCGGTGGGTGGTGACATACGCGACGCCGGCGTCCTCGTCGATGCAGAAGTCGTCGGCCATGGTGCCGCCCGCGACGAACTCCGGCTCGCCCGCCGGTTCGTGGGTGACCGGATCGACCGCGACGCGCATGAACAACTTGCGTGTCGTCGAGGTGTAGTAGACAAAGTTTGTCCTGGAAGCGAACCGGACGCCGTTGACCCCCGGCTGCGGGTTGAGTGGGTTGTCCGGATCCCACGCCATCGAATCATGCTGCAGCCAAACCCGGGCGGTCGCGGCGAGGCCGTCGTCGCTGAGGTCGACGCGCCAGATCAACCCGGCCACGGAATCGGCGATCAGCATGATGCGCGGGGCGACCAGGCAGCAGCCGTTAAGGAACGCTCCGGACTGATCGAAGGTCAGGACCCGGGTAGCGTTCATCGGCGCGCCGGGCGTCCAGTGCCGCAGGTCGATGCGCTCGAGGGTCGCTATCGCGACGGTGCATACGTAGAAGAGGTCGGGCTCGGTTTCAACGATCCCCATGACGGCGTGCTCGAAGGTGTGAGCCAGTATCGGCTCGACCGGCAGGTCTGCGCCCGGCGCCGGGACGTACCAGAGTTCCTTGCGGTTCAGCACGGTCACCAAGATCGACCCGTCGCCCCGGACCGCGATGTTCTCCAGGAAGAACTGTTCCGGAAACTTGGCAACGGTAACGAGTTTCGCGCCCATGGCGTTCTTGGTTGTCATCGCGTTCCTCCGTATGAGTCGTTGGCGTCACGGACGATCGGGCCCGGCGCAGGGACGTCGAACATGTTGAGCGTGATGCACACCCCGTGGTACGCGGCGATCAGCGTGCTCATGTCGATCAAACCCACTGTGCCGAAGATGTTTTCGGCTTGATGGTACAGCTCGTCGTCCAGTTTATGGTCGACGCAGAGTTGCCGGGTGACACGGTGGGCCAGCCGCTCCCGCTCGGTGAGCTCGCCCGGAACGCCGCCGCTGACCAGTGTACGAATGGCGGACTCGGACAGGCCGGCCTGTCGGGCGACCGCGGCGTGCGCGTACAGCTCGTAGTCGGCGCCCCAGATTGCTCCGACGGTCAACACGATGACCTGACGGACCCGCTCGTCCAGCGACGTGTTGAGTTGTTCGGCGAACTGCAGCTCCAGGAACTTGGTCGCGGTCGCCGGGTTGAGCAGCGCCGGGTTGAACGGGCCAATGAGTCGTCCGTCGGACGTTGTGCTCTCGAACGGCACCTGGTTGGCCCACGGAACCATCGTGTTCATCATCAGGTCGAACAGGCCGCGCTGTGCGTCGGTCAGGCTGGCGGGATCGGCCAGTGGTAGGCGCCCTCCCAGGCCTTTGGTTTGGACGGTCATGTCGGTGTGCTCCTTATCTACTGATTCAGGCCCACGGCGTTTGCCGGGACTTCGAAGGCGGCGAGCGTGAACGACACGCCGGTATACCAGCCCAGCAACATCGTCAGATCGACGATGCCCGCGTCGCCCAACAGCTCCTTGGCGCGTCGGTACAAGCCCAGCGGGACCACCCGCGGGGTGATCAACGCCGCGGTGAGTTCGTAGACGACCTGCTCGCGCGGATCGGCGAACGACGTCGGCAAGCCGATGATCAACGCCTGCACCTTCTCCGGCGCAAGGCCACCGGCCCACTGCCCGATCATCTCGTGCTCATAGTTGCCATAGGCCGAGCACCACTTGCCGTTGATCATGTTGGTGGCGATTTCGATCTCGGCCTTGGTCAAGGTGGACTCGGTCTGGAAATAGGCGCCGGTCGGCACGATCGTCCGCGACAACGTCGGGTTGGCCAGCCAGATCTTGTGCGGGCCGGGGAGAAAGCCACGCAGCTGGGTGGTGAAGTCGTATGCCGCCTTCATGTCCGGGGACATCTGGTCGACGGGGGTCTCTTGGTATCGGCCGAAGGTTCCGAAGTCGGGGTTTTCACTCATGTCAGTGCCTTTCTGTGGCTCGTCGTGCGGTGTGCTTGATACGAGTGTTGGCCGACGGCGGAGCCGGACCAACGTCAAAGCGCCCCAGAGTCGGTGCACTCTGCACCACAACCGGCCTACGCTTCGCGCATGGAATGGCAGCGTCCGCCCGAGCGGATTTCTGACTTGTTACGCCAGGGCGCCACGATGATCCTCAACAACCCTCAAGCCTGGTTGGACGAACTCGAAGGGGCGGTCCTCTCGGCGGCGAACATGGAGGCCGTCGCCGGCGATCCCGTCCTGGCGGCGGGGATGCGCCGGGTCATTCGCTCCTATGTGCTGCACTGGGCCGCGGCCAACGTTGACGATCCCGGCGCACCGGTCTCGGCTTACGTCGGACCTGAGCCGCTAAGCCTTGCCCGAGATCTGCTGCGCCGCGGGCTCACCCCGTCGGCATTGCGCGCGTACCGCATCCTGCAAGGCGTCTTCTGGCAGCGCTGGATGTCGTTGGCGTTCCGGCTCACCCCCGACAACAACGAACTCCAGCAGCTGCTGGCGGTATCGGCACGATCGCTCTTTTCGTTCATCGATGACACCAACGCGGCGATCACCGAGCAAATGCAAAGGGACAGAGAGGAACTGACCCGCGGCACCCACGCCGAGCGCCGCGAAACCGTCGAGCTGATCCTGGCCGGCGCGTCGATCGGAAAACAGCGCGCGGCCAGCCGGCTCGGGTACAACCTCGACCAAAACCACACGGCGGCAATCGTTTGGAGCGATCTGCCGGACTCGGACTCGGCCGTACTCAACCGAGCCACCGAGGCGCTTGGCCGCGTCGCGCGTTCGGACCGGATGCTGAATGTCGTCGCCACGGTCGCGACGCGCTGGGTGTGGATAGCCGGCACCGCCCCGTCCGATAGTGAGCGCTTGGAAGACGCCCTGGAGACGGCCACAGAGGGCATGCGCGGCATCCGGATCGCCATCGGATCGACGGCACCCGGGATCGACGGCTTCCGTAGTAGTCATTTCGACGCCATCGCGACGCAGCGCCTACTTGCCCGTCTGCACTCCGCACAGCGCGTGGCCAGCTTCGATACCATCGAACTGGTGTCGCTCGTGACCCAAGACGCGACGCGCGCAGACCAATTCATCAAGCGCACACTCGGGAAATTCGAATCGGCCAGCCCGGAGTTGCGCACGGCCGTCCGTACTTTCGTCACCGAGCAGTGCAATGCCTCACGCGCGGCGGCCCGGCTCTATACGCATCGCAACACGCTGCTTCGCCAACTCACCCGCGCCGATGAACTCCTCCCGCGACCGCTCGCGGAGAACAGCGTCAACGTCGCCGTGGCCCTCGACGTCGTCCATTGGCGTGGCGGCGGCCGCGAATAGCTCTCGGCGCCAAGCTTATTTGGTCTGCACGGCCGGCCACCGACGCGCGCTGGGCCGTCCTTTTCTGAGCGGCACGCTCAAGGGCGGACAGATCGATCGTTGAGCGATCGCAACGCACCTTCTCGAAGGCCGTCGACCACATTGGTTTCCCAAGGGCCTTTCTCATAGGGACCGCCCGACCAGGCCAGTATTTCGATATAGCCGTCTTTATTTACGCAACGGAGATCCCACAGCGCCCTTAGTCCGTCGGGGGTTCCGTTCTGTCTAATGAAGAGGTGCATGGACTTGTCGTCGACCTTGGATTGAGAAGGCTGTACAAGCCAATGCTTGAAGAAAAGGCCCTTCGTCTGCGTCACGCGCCGAATGGCCTCGGGTATGAATTCGCGGACCAAGCTGTCTATCGCAGCCCAGTTTTGCCGACGTTGCTCGAGCTCTGCGGCCTCTGCCGCGGTTAGGTCCGACCTCACCCCGGTGTCGGCGACCGAGACGTCAGCGTGCTGCGATCCTCGTCGGCGCCGCCGACGCCATCGCCACGGGAGATCACGACGTCATGCGGGATGGGCGGCACCCGCGTGGCCCGCACGTAAACGG
>Ga0318575_10000341_pt1 | contig 10742 bp, 8 predicted proteins | sample GRESIP089b5f23_FD_203671 | JGI IMG/M metagenome (GOLD analysis project Ga0318575, IMG submission 203671) | Tropical soil microbial communities from Luquillo Experimental Forest, Puerto Rico - GRE.SIPMG.089b5f23 | ecosystem: Environmental > Terrestrial > Soil > Tropical forest > Bulk soil... | reverse complement strand
GCGACTCTCGACGCTGTGGTCGAGCGGATCATCGGCGTTGAATCCGACGGCGATCCAAACGCGACAAACAAATGCTCTAGCGCAACGGGACTTGGTCAATTTCTCGACGAAACGTGGCTCGACATGATCCGCGCGCACCGACCCGATTTGGCTAAGGGACGCAGCCAAGCGGAAATCCTGGAACTACGGCGGGATGCTAAAATCGCGCGTGAGATCACCGCGCGATTCACCGAGCGAAACGCCGGGAGGTTAATAAAACGAGGTCTGCCTGTGACGCCCGGAACGCTCTACTTGGCTCACTTCGCCGGTGGCGCAGGAGCTGTGGCGATCCTGTCAGCAACGGAGAATGCCGACGCCGCCCTCGTTATGGCAACCGCCGACGCAACGGGTCGAACCAAGCGAGAAAAGATCGTTAAGGCAAATCCCTTTCTCGAACGCTTCACCGTCGCTGATCTTAGGACCTGGGCGGACCGCAAAATGCGTTGATTTTATAGTGGCGCGACACGCTTGTCGGTCGCTGGATCGAGGATACTGATTTAAATTCGGCCATTGTTCCGCAGGAGGGCTTGCTCCAATGAACTCTTGGTAGTCCACTGCCCATGCCATCCAGAAAGTTCGTCTGGGACCCTGGGCATTGGCGCCTTGGTGCAGAGGAAACTCGCACGGTTGCCGATCAGATGACTCACGAGGCCGCAAGGACGATCATGCGGCGCATTGCTAACGACTACGACCGTCTAGCACTACACCACGCTCACCCAGATGGCTTGCCCTCGTCAGCGCGTAGCCGGAGCGTCGGCGGGATCGTCAGGCCGTAGCAATGCTACGCTTCGGAAGGGAACCGACGCGCCCAGTCAGTCTCGGCAATCACAGCATTACCAGACCGAGATGGGCAGCCCGCGCGACCGCTTCAGTGCGACTGTCGGCATCAAGCTTGGCGAGGATCGCCGCCACATGGAACTTGGCGGTGTGAAGCGAGATTCCTAGCCGCCGCGCGATGACTTTATTGGAGGCGCCATCGGCCATGGCGGCGAGCACCTCGTGCTCGCGCGGCGTGAGCGAAACCCGGTTGGCGCCATCGTCGCCCAGCGATTCCTCCGATGTGGGTGAGCTGGCGTCGAGCAACCGCTCGAGAACGTGACGCGGTAGAAGTGCAAGGCCGCGCCTTGCCACATCGATCGCAGTGGCGATCTCGGTGCTCTCGGCCCAGGGCGGCAGGATGGCGGTAGCGCCGGCGTAGAGCGCGTCGAGGGTTTCCTCCTCATCACTCTCGCCGGCGATGACGACGAATTTCGTCGTTGGATGGCGATTTCGCCACTCAGTGAGCTGTTTGCGCGACGGCGCATGCGCCACCACCGTGTCGACGCGACTTTGCTCGATCAATCGGCTGACCGTTGCCGGGTCATGGGTGACGCCGGCAACTCTATAGCCCAATTCTGCGCGCAACAGCTGCTCGAGCCGCGGCCGGAGAGCGGGATCGGCCGAATAGATTGCGACCGCGACCATGGATGTTCTCGGCCCCACCAATGACGCAGCAGCGCCGTGCGCACGAGACATTATGCCAACGGGCGTTCGCCGATCACGATCTTTAGGTCTTTCGGAGCTCCGCCGCGCAACAGCTGCAGATCAATGGTGTTGCCGACGCTATCCGGCCCGAGGAGTCGCATCACGTCCCGCACCCGAGTCAGCGGCTGCGCGTTCCACGCCGTCACGATGTCACCGATCACAAGCCCGGCGCGCGCTGCGGGCCCGTTCGGGTCGATGCTCACAATCAGGATCCCATGCTCGCGTTCCAGCGGCTGCGCCCCGTTTCGTTGGCGCGGGAGACGCACATGCTGGAGTCGGGCACCGAAATATCCGCGGCTGACATATCCCTTGGCCAGGAGCTGGTCGACGGCCCGGTCGATCGTCGCCGTCGGGATGGCAAGTACCCGTCGGCGCGGTCCGCGGACCGCCATGCCGACGACCCGTCCCTGCGAGTCGACTACGGCACCGCCCTCAGCTCGTGCGCCGAGCGCCAGATCAAGACGCACAAGGCTGTCGATCGTCCCGCCGCGCAGGCTTTGCCAGGCACTGCCCACGAAACCCACCAGCCCAAAGCTCGCGGCGGGCGCGCCCTCAAAGCTTCCGACCGCAAGGATCACGTGGCCCGGCCGCAGCGATCCGGCATCCGCGGTGGCCGCGATCGGCAAGCTCTGTGCCTCGATGCGTAACGCCGCCACGTCGGTGCTCGGATCACGACCCGCGAGCGAGGCCGCGACCTTCCGCCCACCCGGGAGCGTGACGGTAAGGTCGTCGTCGCCCTCGAGTACCTCTTCAGCCGTGACGATCACACCGGGGCGCCAGTGAATGCCGCTCGAAGACCAACGGCCGCCGCCATGAACTGCGACGATGCCGGCGGATGCGCGCTCGACAAGTACGGCGACGTGATCGGAGAAGGCCGTAAGGGGACTAACGGGCTCGGCCATGACAAAGACCTCCGTGAAGATGCTCGGGACGCATATGGCATGCCCGTTCGGCCCCTTCTACTGGCCAGATGGACGGGTCGGGCGGGATGCGCCCGACGCGTTTTGCCGGCGGCAAGGATCGCGGATTCGTAGCTGAATTTCCGCTCGGCCGGTCCCGCGGGCGAGAAGCGCCATCGCCGCGCCGGGCACACCGCGCAAAAAGCGGCGACGCTCGACGGACATCCGGTTCATGGCAGCCGCGTACCGCGTTCCGCGGAATGAAATTTCGCTATTTGATCAAACAGATCCGTACAGGAAGAGCCCCCCGCTGCCACTTGCACCGATTCCATTTCATCGGAATGCGCTCTAAGATTGGCCACTGATCGCAACCGTGGGGAAATCGGATGCGCTCCATGAAATATCTCCGATGCGCTGCCGCAGGCGGCGCCGTTGCGATCGCTGCCGCGGGGTTGGCGGCGCGCAGCCACGCCGATTCCATCCCGCCGGGATGGGAAGCCAACAACATGGAGCCCATCGGATATAGCGCTCTCGACAACCGCAAGGGCGCCTTCAAGATGGCCATTAAGAAGGTCAATGGCCATTGGTACCTCTACATGGGGCATCTGTGGCATTACGGCTGGAGCATCGTGGACGTTACCGATCCGAAGGATCCGAAATTCGTGAAAACCGTCCCGGGTCCCGGTAACACCTGGACCATCCAGATGACGCTCCACGATAACATCATGGTAACGGCGCTGGAGAAGTCGTCGCTTGCTTGGGGCGCCGATCCGAACAAGCCAAACGACGAAGGCGTTCTGATTTGGGACATCAGCGATCCGATCAACCCGCGGCAGCTCTCGCACTGGAAGACGGGGGCGACGGGGACGCACCGCAACTCGTATCCGGGCGGCAAGTACGCCTATTTGTCGGCTGGCGCGCCGGGATTCAGCGCGAACATCCTGGTGATCCTGGACATCAGCGATCCGGCACGGCCAAGAGAAGCCGGTCGCTGGTGGATGCCGGGACAGAAGGCGGGCGAGCCCAAAGGGGAAGGGCCGGAGGGCTTTCATGGACCGGCCAGCATCAGCCCGGACGGCAAGATGGCCGTGATGGCTTACTCGCCGGCGGCGGTCAATCTCGATATCAGCGACGTCGCCAACCCAAAGTTGATCGGCAAGCTAACCTTCAGCCCGCCGTTCGTCGCGGTCGGGGCGCCATCGCTGCACTCGGCCTTACCGCTGTGGGACCGCAATCTGCTCTATGTGAATTCCGAGGCGATCGCGGAACGCTGCAACGAAGCGCTCAACTTCGCAGGGTTGATCGATAACCGGAATCCGGCTCGTCCGCGGTTGATGTCGCTGTTTCCGCTGCCGGTGCCGCCGAAGGGCGCCCCGTACAAAAATTTTTGCGAGAAGGGCGGCCGGTTCGGCCCGCATAATGTCAATCAGGAGATCCACCTTCCCGACGTCGAGAAGCCCGGCAATCTGATCTACCTGACTTATTTCAACGCCGGGCTGCGCGTCTACGACATCAAGGATCCGCTGTTGCCCGTGGAAAGCGGCTGGTTCATCCCGCCGCAGCCGAGCGAGCGCGCCGGCCCTCTGCCGCGCGACCTCGTGACCCAGACGGAAGACGTACTCGTCGATACGCGCAGCTACATCTACGTGACCGACAAGCAGTGGGGTCTTTGGATCCTACGTTACGCCGGCCCGGATCAGCCCGCCCCCACGGATCGATGAGAACGAACTCGCCGATGAACTGATATCGCGCACAGCGCGTGGCGCAACGAGGCGACCTATTGGGCTGCGACCGCAGCCGTCGTCGAGCCCGTAAATGGCTTCGTCGCGAGTCTGTCGCTTCCGGGCGGCCATGTCACCGGTTTCGTCAGTTTAGAGGGTTCGCTGGGCGGCAAGTGGCTGGAGCTGCTCAAGGAGATCGCGCCGCGCGTCGCTCGAGTCGCGCTCCTGTTCAACCCGGCAACGGCGCCATTTGTCGAATATTACCTAAACCCCCTGAAAGCCGCCGCTGCGTCCATCGGAGTGGAGGTGATCGCGGCGTCGCGGATGTGTGAGTTTCTACACAGCCAGGGCCCCTCTCTTTAGCCGTGATGCACAGCAGTCGTTTTCGCGTAGCGGTGTGATAATGTGCGGCCTCCAGTCTGAGAAGGGCAGCCCATGAGGAGACGCGAGTTCATCACGCTGCTCGGCGGCGCAGCGCAGGACTCCCGGATATTGCAGCCGGCATCACCGATCCTGCATTGGCTACTCTTCAGCCGTTTCGCGGGCGCTGATTGCCGGTGTTAGTACAAGAGCAAGTGCTGAGGGCGATAAATCACTTCCCTAGCTTGGGTTGACCCAGCCGAATCGCTCCCCGTAATCGGTGAAGCCGCCCACGTCGTGATCGCAGCCGCGATCACCACCGCTACAAGAATGATTAATGCGAACCCTGGTACCCGTGACATTTTTTGCCTCCTAGCGCGAGGCCGATGAGCCGGATTAGAGAGCGGAAATCAGAAAAGGCGTGTGAGCCACTTCACGCTCGCAGGAAAAAAAACATAGGCTGTGGCGCAGACGTACAGCATCGCCGGTCATGACGGCGCTCTGCCGTGGCAACAAATGCCCAGAGATGTGTGAAGTACCTCACAGATGACGTGGGACAACGGCGCTAGCATCAACGTCCTGGCGGCGAGATGGCGTGCAACCAGCCCGATGACGGAGCGACACGCCTGCCAATCCCGGGGGTGGTTAAGAATGAGATTGCAGACGATCATGAGCAGCGCCGAACACATCTACAGTATCGCCGACAACCACGCCCAAACGGTTCAGGTCTGCATTGACCGCCTGCACCAACTCGGCGCAAACGAGCAACTCAGAGTGTTGACCGGAAGGTTGCAAAAGTTGGCCGTCCGGGCGAACCCGGGAGACGGCGACAAAGGGACTTAGGCCGCACCAGATTGAGACCATGAGCACTACATCGTCGCAGCTCGATCCATTTGCCATCGGGACACCCGTATCCACCATCCCGATAGGGCTGCGAATATTAGCCATCGTTTTTCGAGCGCTGTTTATCGGCGCGCTCGTAGCCGTGACGGTGCGGGTTAGTAGTCCTCAGAGCGAAAGCCTTGCCTCGGTGTACGAGACCCCTGGCGATCTGATTAGGCTTGCTCTAGGGTTTGCCGTGTGTCTGTGGATTGTGATCCATCTTTTCATGCTTCCCAGGACTGCCGAGGGATATAGGACGTGGGTCTACCTCGGCCTTGTGGTCGCGCCGCTCGCGTTGGCGGCTGCCATCGCCATCTGGTGATGTGCGCCCGCAAACCTGACTGTGCGGAAAAGGCGAACTGCGTTAACTCGCGCAAGAGGGTTGCATGAGACGGCGCGACTTTATCGTGGCACTCGGCAGCGCGGCGGCAGCATAGCCGCTGCGGCGCGGGCACAGCAGCCGGGAGTGCCGGTGCCTCAATGATCGGTCGGGTGAGCCCAAGTATCGCACGCGCTCCAGCTCATCGCTGGAGCTGGAAGTGAAGCCCAATTCGAGCTTGGACTTCGCGAATCGGGGGTGACGATCTACTACTGTGAAGCCAGCGCTAATGACCGAGCAAGCTAGCAGCCCGCAACGGGAGAGAAGCAGCGTCGTGGTCAAAGTGCTCTATATCGAAGACAACGACGACGACGTCTATATGCTCAAAATGCGGCTTGAGCTTCTTGGGAATGTCGAGGTTCTCACGGCCGCGGACGGCGAGAAAGGGTGCGCGGTGGCGGCGGCCGAGCAGCCTGATATTATCCTGATGGACGTCGAAATGCCCGTTGTTGACGGCTGGGAAGCGGCGCGGCGTCTGAAAGGCAACTCGCAAACCCAGGACATTCCCATCATCGCTTTGTCCGCACATGCGCTGGCCGGCGAGCGCGAGAAGGCGATTGCCACGGGGTGCGAGGAGTTCGACACCAAACCGATCGAATTTGATCGTCTGGTCGCAACCGTTCGGCGAGTACTGGATGGCCGCAAATGAGCCGCTCGTGAGTAGAGAATACAGGGGTCAGCACGCAGGTGCGGACGCACCGCAGCAAGCGCCGGCCAAAGCCCCCGTCGCAAAGACCCGCCGGCGGCTGTTCACCAAGTACGTCGCGCTGTTCGTCGCGGTGGTCTGTATCGCGCTGGTGTCCAACGGCGTTTTCGATGTCTTCTTCTATTATCAGGAGCACAAAGCGTCGCTCATCCGCATCCAGCGCGAACAGGCGGAAGCCGCCGCCGCCAAGATCGGCCAGTTCATCAAGGAGATCGAGAACCAACTCGGCTGGACCACGCAGCTGCCGTGGTCGGCGGGCTCGATCGAGCAGCGCCGCTTCGATGCCTTGCGGCTGTTGCGCCAGGTGCCCGCCATCACCGAACTCGCCCAGCTCGACGCCACCGGCAAAGAGCGGCTACGCGTGTCGCGGCTGGCCATGGACGTGGTCGCCAGCGGCGCCGACCTCTCCAATGATCCCAAGTTCGCCGAAGCGGTGGCGCGCAAGGTCTATTACGGCCCGGTCTATTTCCGCCGCGAGTCCGAGCCGTATATGACGCTGGCGATCGCCGGCACCCGGCGCGACGCCGGCGTGAGCGTCGCCGAAGTCAATCTCAAGCTGATCTGGGACGTGGTCTCGCAGATCAAGGTCGGCGAGCGCGGTCACGCCTATGTCGTCGACGCGCAAGGGCGGCTGATCGCCCATCCCGACATCAGCCTCGTGCTGCGCAACACCGACATGTCGAAGCTCGCACAAGTGCGGGCCGCGCGCGCCAGCGCGTCCGGCGGCGCCGGCACGGGCGACAATCCACCGGAGACGGTGCAGGAAGCCGAGAACATCGAGGGGCGCAAGGTGCTCACCGCTTATGCGCGGGTGGCGCCGCTCGGCTGGCTGATGTTCGTCGAGCTGCCGGCCGAGGAAGCCTATGCGCCGCTCTACGCGGCTCTCAAGCGGCTCGCCTTCGTGCTGCTGGCCGCGCTTTTCATCGCCGTGCTCGCCGGGATGTTTCTCGCCGGCCGCATGGTCGGCCCGATCCAGGCGTTGCGAATGGGTGCCGCGCGGCTCGGTGGCGGCGACCTTAGCCAGCGCATCGCCGTCAAGACCGGGGACGAGCTCGAGGCACTCGCGGACCAGTTCAACGCGATGGCGGGACAGCTGCAGGAATCCTATGCCGGCTTGGAAAAGAAGGTCGAGGAGCGCACCCACGAGCTGGAAATGCGCAGTCATGAGCTTGCGCAGTCGGTGGGGGAGCTGCGTGCGCTTGGCGAAGTGACGCAGGCCGTGAACTCCACGCTCGATCTCGCCACCGTTCTTTCCACCATCGTCGCCAAGGCCGTCGAACTGTCGGGTACTGAAGCCGGGTCGATCTACGCTGCAGACCCGACGACACACCAGTTCCATCTGCGGGCGTCGCATGGCATGAGCGAGGAGTTGATCGCCGAGCTCAACCAGCAAGGCATCGACCTCAGCGAGAAGACGATCGCCGACGCGGCAGCGCAGAGAGCCCCTGTGCAGGTCGCCGACCTCAAGGATGCAGCCCCATCACCGGTGCTGAGCATTCTGCTGCGGGCAGGATACCGGGGGCTACTGGTGGTGCCGCTGCTTGGTCCGGAAGGCCTCATCGGCATGCTGGTGGTGCGGCGAAAAGCGCCCGGCGAGTTTCCCCAGCACAGTGTCGATCTGCTGCAGACCTTTGCGGCGCAATCGGTGCTGGCCATCCAGAACGCCAATCTGTTCACCGAGGTGGAGGAAAAGAGCCGTCAGCTCGAAATGGCGAGCCAGCACAAGTCGCAATTCGTCGCCAGCATGAGCCACGAGCTGCGCACGCCACTCAATGCCATCATCGGGCTGACCGAGATGATGGTCAGCAACGCGGCGCGCTTCGGCACGGAAAAAGCGGCGGAGCCGCTGCGCCGGGTTCACCGTGCGGGTACCCATCTTCTCGGTCTCATCAACCAGGTGCTCGACCTCTCAAAGATCGAAGCCGGCAAGCTCGAGCTCAGCCCGGAAACGGTGAATCTGGCCCCCCTGCTCGAGGACGTCATTGGCACCGCGCGGCAGCTGGCGGAGCAGAACAAGAACCGTCTCGTCCTCGACGCCCAAGAAAACCTAGGACAGCTGACCGTCGATCCCATGCGGCTACGTCAGATCCTGCTCAATCTGTTGAGCAATGCCTGCAAGTTCACCAAGCAGGGCGAGGTTAAGCTGCGTGTCAAAAGGGTGGTCGACGGTCGCAACTGGATCGAGATCGTGGTGGCCGATACCGGCATCGGCATGACACCCGAGCAGCAGGCCAAGCTGTTCGAGGAGTTCACCCAGGCTGATTCCTCGACCGCACGGCAGTACGGCGGAACCGGACTCGGCCTTGCCATCACCCGCAGGCTCGCGCGCATGATGGGCGGCGACGTGACAGTAGCGAGCGAGCCGGGCAAGGGCTCGGTCTTCACCGTCCGCCTGCCCGGCAGCGCGGAGCCGCAGGCGAGGAGCTCGCCCGGTTCAGACGGCGGCCGTTCGCCCACTGCCGATCGCGTTCTCGTCATCGACGACGATGCTACTGCGCGCGAGCTCATTGCGGATCACCTCAAGGCCGAAGGATTTTCCGTCGTGACTGCGGAGGGCGGGGTGCAGGGGCTCAAGCTTGCCAAGGAATTGCGTCCGACCGCGATCACGCTCGACGTCATGATGCCCGACCTCGACGGCTGGTCGGTGTTGGGCGCGCTGCGGCAGGACCCTGAGCTCGCCGAGATCCCGGTCATCATGATCACGATCGTGGATGAGCACCGCCGCGGCATTGCACTCGGCGCGGCCGGCTATCTCACCAAGCCGATCGACCGCGAGCGGCTGCACCGGCTGGTCACCCGTTTTCGGGCATCGACCCCACCCACCCGCGTCCTGCTGGTGGAAGACGATGCGGTGCAGCGCGAGCGGATGCGCGGATGGCTCGAGGGTCCCCATTGGGCCGTACGAGAGGCAGCGAACGGACGAGAGGCGTTGGATCGTCTCCAACAGGGCAAGCCGGACGTGATTCTGCTCGATCTGATGATGCCGGAGATGGACGGCTTTGCGGTCGTCGCCGCCTTGCAGAAGAAGGCGGACTGGCGAGACATCCCGGTCATCGTGATCACCGCGCTTGATCTCGACGCCAAAGATCGCGAGCGGTTGAATGCCGGCGTCCAATTTGTGCTGGTCAAGGAAAGGTTCCGACCGGCCGACCTGGTCGAACGCGTCCGCCGGCTGGTGCAGAGGAAGCCTGCAGTCACCAACCGGATGGAAGCAGCATCGTGACCAAAGTGCTTTACGTCGAAGACAACGACGACAACGTTTATATGCTCAAGATGCGGCTCGAGCTGCTCGGCGATTTCGAGGTGCTGACGGCGGAGGACGGCGAGAAGGGCTGCGCAATGGCGGTCAGCGAATGCCCCGATATCATCCTGATGGACCTCGAAATGCCAGTCGTCGACGGCTGGGAAGCTACGCGGCGGCTCAAGGGCAATCCGCAAACCCGTGATATCCCGATCATCGCTCTCTCCGCGCATGCGCTCGCCGGCGAACGCGAAAAGGCGCTTGCGGCGGGGTGCAACGAGTTCGACACCAAACCGATCGAATTTGATCGGCTGGTCGCAACGCTGCGGCGCATTCTCGCGCGATGGCAGTCCACTGCTACCGCTCCGGATCGGCGGCGACGGTTCCGAGTAATCGAAGGCGGGCACTCTTAAGAGCCGGCACCCAAGGTTCTAGATCGCGGGTGCAGGCAGCGCAGACAAGAAGGACCGGCATCGTTCGGGGCGTTCCCCCGACTGGCTCAAAAGAAGAACCCGGATGCACCGGCAGTGACACGTGTCCCTCCAAAAATCATACCCGTGACGTAATGGTGGTATGATCTTCCACCCTCCGGGAGGAAACCCATGTCCGACATGAGGCGGCGCGAGTTCATCACTCTTGGCGCGGGGGTGGCGACGTGGCCACTTGCAGCACGTGCGATGCAGGGTGAGCGGATGCGGCGGATCGGCGTGCTAATGGCCGTCACCGAGCGCGACCCGGAATCGCAGTTTCGCGTCAACGCCTTCGAAGCGGGGCTGCGCGAGCTCGGATGGGTGGAGGGACGCAACCTGCGTATCGAATATCGCTGGGCTCCAGATCCGGACCTCTTGCACCGCCAGGCCGCCGAGCTGGTCGCCGCGACGCCGGACCTGATCCTTGCCAACACCACGCCAGTCTTGGCCGCGCTGCTTCGGGAGAGCACAACCCTACCGATGGTGTTCGTGCAGGTGACCGATCCGATCGGCAGCGGCTT
>Ga0318575_10000326_pt1 | contig 10850 bp, 10 predicted proteins | sample GRESIP089b5f23_FD_203671 | JGI IMG/M metagenome (GOLD analysis project Ga0318575, IMG submission 203671) | Tropical soil microbial communities from Luquillo Experimental Forest, Puerto Rico - GRE.SIPMG.089b5f23 | ecosystem: Environmental > Terrestrial > Soil > Tropical forest > Bulk soil... | reverse complement strand
CACCGATAGAAACTGCGCCTCGCGTTGCAGTGGCGCGAAGAGCGCCTCATCGGTGCCGGTCAGCCACACCTGAGTGTCGAGCGCGACTAGCGCCTCGAACAGTGCCGCGCGTCGGCTTGCGTCAAGATGCGCTGCGATTTCGTCAAGCAACAGCAACGGCGGCCCGCCGCGAACCGTCCGCTGCAGTCGTCCATGGGCGAGCAGGATCGAGATCAAGAGGGCCTTCTGCTCGCCGGTCGAGGCGAGCTCTGCCGCCACTCCTTTCTCCGCCAAACTGACGCGTAGATTGGAGCGGTGCGGACCGAGAACGGTGCCGCCCGTCCGACCATCGTCGGACCGGTTGGCCGCCAGGGCCGCGGCGAACTCTGCTTCGGCGGCAAGCGCCGGCATTGCGTCGAGCCATTCCTCGACCGCACCGACGAGCTGCAGCCGCGCGCGCGGAAACGGACCCTCGGCTTCGGCGCAAACGCGGTCGAGCTGCTTTACGGTTTCACGCCGCCCGGCTGCGACCGCGATGCCTTGCGCGGCCATTACTTCCTCGAGCGCCGTAAGCCAAGCCACGTCGGCAACCCCCTCACGCAACAAGTGCGAGCGCTCGCGCAGCGCTTGCTCGTAGGCGGCAACGCGCGCGGCATGTGCCGGATCGAGAGCGAGCACGAGGCGATCGAGAAAGCGACGCCGCCCGCTCGCGCCCTCGACGAAGAGGCGATCCATCGGCGGAGTTAACCACACGACCGCGAGCCACTCGCCGAGCGCGGCTTGACCGCGCGTCGGCTCCCCGTCGATGCGTACGACGCGGCGTTCGCCGGCCGTTTGGCCACAGTCAAAACCGGTTCCGATGCGCACGGCGCCGCGCGGGGTCGCAACCACGGCCGCCACAGCCCAACTGCTGGTCAGGCACGAAAGAGCCGGGTCATCCACCGCGTCCAGGCGGCGACCGATCTCGGTCAGCTTGGCCCCGCGCAAGCCACGACCCGGCGCGAGTAAGGAGATGGCCTCCAAGAGGTTGCTCTTGCCGGCGCCATTGGGACCGGTTAGCACCACCGGTTCGGTCCCGAGCGTGAGCTTCGTCGTGCGGTAGTTGCGAAAATCGGTCAACACCAGCCGCGTCACACCGACGCGGCCTGCCGCGGCACCGGCGCTGTTCCGGGCTTCCTGTGCCTCGGCAAGCATTGACTTTATATGGGGTCGGAACCGCCTTTTTGCGAGCCAAAGGCTACCCCACTGCGCGCGGGCACCAGGTCACACCCGCATCGGCATCAGCACATAAAGGGCGCTGGTATCGGCACTGTCTCGCACGATCGTCGGCGAGCCCGCATCGGACATAACGAATTGCGCCCCTTCGCCGTTGATTTGCTCGGTGATATCCAACAAGTACCGAGAATTGAAGCCGATCTCGAGCGGACTGGAAGAATAGCGAGCCTCGAGTTCCTCGACGGCTGTCCCGTTCTCGGGGCTCGTTGCCGAGACTTCGAGACTGCCCTGTTCGATCTTCAGCTTGACCGCCCGGCTTTTCTCGGTCGAGATCGTCGAGATCCGATCGACCGCTTCGGCGAATTCTTTCCGATCGACCTCGAGGGTCTTGTCGTTGTTCGACGGGATTACGCGATCGTAATCCGGGAAGGTGCCGTCGATCAGTTTGGAAGTCATTGTCGCCTCGCCGATCGCGACTCGGATCTTCGTCTCGCTCAGCCCGATTTGAGCCTCCTGTTCGCTCTCCTCGACGAGTTTTCTGAGCTCAAGGACCGTCTTGCGCGGAACGATGATGCCCGGCATGCCGGCTGCACCCTCGGGCAATACCATTTCGACGCGGGCCAACCGGTGTCCATCCGTCGCGACGGCGCGCATGACGGGTACCTCGTCGGCCTTTGTCGCATGAAGGTAGATTCCGTTCAGGTAATACCGCGTCTCCTCCGTCGAAATCGCGAATCGCGTGCGGTCGATCAACATCCGCAGCTCACTCGCCGAGAGCGAGAAATTGTGCGGCAGCTCGCCGCCGGGCATCAGCGGGTAATCCTCCGGCGGCAGGCAAGCGAGAGTAAAGGTTGAACGGCCGGAGCGCAGCACCATCGAATTGCGCTCGCCGCTCGCGTCGATCTCGATCTGGGAGCCCTCGCGCAGCTTGCGGACGATGTCGTAGAGGGTATGCGCCGGTGCTGTGGTGGGGCCCTCCCTGTCGACTTGAGCCGCGACCCGCTCTACAATTTCCAGATCCATGTCGGTAGCGCTCAGCGCCAGCCGGCCGGGTTCGGCGCGTAACAGAACATTCGACAGAATCGGGATCGTCGTCCGCCGCTCGACGACGCTCTGTATATGCCCCAGCGCCTTCAGGAATGCCGCCCGCTCGATAGTCAGTTTCATGATGGCTACACTAGAGTTGGCTGACCGGCGCAGCCTCGCCTCGGGGTGACACCCGGGAGTGGCCAGCGCCCCCGCCGCTCATCCAGGTCGACGGGACGGCACTATAGCACGAAACGTGACGGCCTCAGCACCGCCTTTCGCAGGTGCGCGGTCAACCCTGGAGCATCCGCCGCAATAGCTCAACATCCTCCGCCAGCGCGGGATCGGTGCCCTTCAGCTCGTCGATCTTGCGGACTGCATGCATGACCGTGGTGTGGTCGCGGCCGCCAAATTTCCGGCCGATCTCCGGCAACGAACGCGTCGTCAACTGCTTGGCGAGGTACATCGCGACCTGGCGGGGGCGAGCGACGGCGCGAGCGCGACGGTCGGAGGTCATCTCGCCGAGTCGGATATTGAAATGCTCGGCCACCCGCTTTTGGATTTCGTCGATCGTCACGCGCCGTTCGTGCGAGCGGAGGAGATCGTGCAGGACTTCGTGGGCGCTCTCGAGCGTGATATCACGCCCGACCAATTGAACGTGCGCGGCGATCCGGTTCAACGCGCCCTCGAGTTCACGGACATTGGAGGTAATCTTGTGGGCCAGAAACTCCATGACCTTTTGCGGGATGCGCAAACCAGCCTGCTCGGCCTTTGATTGCAGGATCCCGAGGCGTAACTCGTAAGTTGTCGGATGCAGGTCGGCGACCAACCCCCAGCCGAGCCGCGAACGCATACGTTCTTCCATTCCTTCGAGGTCGGAAGGCGACTTGTCGGCGGAGATCACAATCTGGCGGTTCTCATCGACCAGCGCGTTGAAAGTATGGAAAAACTCCTCCTGGGTGGACTCCTTGCCGCTGATGAATTGGACATCGTCTATCATCAACAGATCCACCGAGCGAAATTGTTCTTTGAAGTCCATTGTCGATTTGAATCGCAAGGCTCGAATAAACTGATACATGAATTTTTCGGCGGACAAATAAATGATCTTACGGTGGTTGGCGTGCTTGCGCACGTGCCAAGCCACAGCGTGCATTAAATGAGTTTTCCCAAGCCCAACTCCGCCGTACAGAAAGAGCGGATTGAACGGCACGGTGTGAACCGGGCTCGCGCAAGCCTCGGCGACGCGCCGAGCGGCAGCATGGGCCAGTTCGTTAGGCTTGCCGACGACGAAATTCTCGAAAACAAAGCGCTGATCAAGCGCCAGCAGTTGCGCTCTGTCATCGCCGATTTCGAGCGGCGGCGCGGGATCGGTCAGAGATGCCGCGGGCGCGGCGTCTTCGCGATCTTCCAAGGTGCCCTTGGCATATTTCGGGGATGCTCCGACCACAATCGAAAGCCGGGTCATTCGTTCGTTCTCCGCCCGCCACAGCGCCAACATCCGGTCCGCGTAATGGGTCGTTACCCAATCGCGCAAGAAACGGGTGGGCGCCGCAATAACGGCCTGCCCGCTATCAACTCGCTGCAGGTTAATGGGCCGGAGCCAGTTGCGAAACGCATCATCGCCAATTTCTCCCTTCAGCTGGCTCAGAACCCGTGTCCACTCGCCTTCGCGCAGGTCTGTGATGCTGTCGGTATCGCGCCCTTGGATTAGTACCGCTTCTGCCACCCCACCCCCCTCAGAATAGAACACGAAGTTATTGACAGGCTTCCGATAAGCCGTCTCGTAGACAGACTCGCCCCTCACGTTGCATTACCCTTTGGCTCGCGGAAGAAGCGACCTCCCTTCCAATCGAATTACAGTCAGATCTAGGTCAATAGATTGACGTTTTATTGACGCTATCTGACATTTACGTGGAGACGCCGTATTTCATGGGGACCGTTATTTAAGAGTTTACTGATATGTCGGATTGATGGCAAGTAGGACCGAAAGCGGAACGGAGAGCGACGTTACACGCGCGAAGAGCGGGCGACGTTGAACTGCCGCGCAAAACCGCTTCCGATCTCATCTGTGGCATTCTGCCGCATCCGTGTAGATGCGGTTTGCGCCTCAGAGCGCGTTGATGCGTGCCGCGAGGCGGGACAATTTCCGCGAGACCGTGTTTTTGTGGAACACACCCTTGGTGATCGCTCGGTGCAGCTCCGGCTGCGCCAGCCGAAAGGCGGACTGCGCCGCCTGCTTGTCGCCGGTTGCGATTGCCGCTTCGACGTTTTTGACAAAGGTCCTCGCCCGGCTTCTGCGGGCCCGATTCATCGCCGTGCGCTTGGCGGTCTGGCGGATGCGCTTTTCCGCAGATTTGTGAGTAGCCATATGGCTCCTTTGAGAACAGGCTGAGCCTTTAATATCGGCACCGACGCCGATGCGTCAACACACGCCCAGCCCTGCGTCCTCGTGGTCTCCACGCGCAACGTACTTCCTTCCGCGAGAGGTCGGTCCGAACTGGGCCGGCCACTAACCGCGGAAGGAGCGACTGTTGCAGCAGCGCTCCTGCCAGCAGAAATTGGCGCGTAGCCCCCCGCCGCGCATACGGTAAGCTGAGCACGACGGCGGCTGGCGCTCGATGAAATCTCACGCTGTCGAGTAGCGCCGGTATTCTGCCATATCCGCGCAAAGGGCAAGTCCGCGACCCACAAAGGAGAAAAAGTAATGCCTGTAGATTGGATGCAGAAACAGGCGGGCCGGGGCGCCGCGATGCCCGCGGCCGGTCCACGATGGGCGCTCCCGGCGACTGATGCAGTGCTTATTGAGGCTGGCGGCGCGTACCGGCCGACGAGCTGCAACGGCCGTAACGGGTCCGGCTGTTCCAATTAGCCCGGGCCAGAGCGTGTCGGCATCCCGGCTGGCTCCGCAGACAGCAACCCCATCGTGCGCAGTGGCGATCATGGCAAAGGCGTCCGTCGGCGGCGCCGTTAAAACCCGGCTCGTACCGCCTTTGAGCTATGAAGAGGCTGCGGCATTCAACACCTGCTGTCTGAGCGACATCGCGGCGAATGTCATTGCGGCAGCGCAGATCGAGCCGATCCAGGCCTTTGTCGCTTACTCTCCACCAGGATCGGAGCCTTTTTTCGCCGCACTTCTCCCCGACCTACAGCTCCTCCCCGCAAAAGAACCTACGATCGGTCGCAGCCTCGTCCACGCAGCACAGCGTCTTTTTGCCGCTGACTATGGTTCGGTTTGCCTGGTCAACGCCGACAGCCCGACTTTGCCGACGCGGGTGCTTGTCGAAGCGGTGCGCCAGCTGAGGTGCCCCGGCGACCGCGTCGTCCTCGGGCCCGCTGCGGATGGCGGCTATTACTTGATCGGGTTAAAGCAGTTTCATCGTCGGCTGTTCGAAGATATCGACTGGAGTACCGAGCGCGTTTTCCGGCAGACCATCGCGCGCGCAGCGGAAATCGACCTCGCCGCGGCGGTACTGCCGGAGTGGTATGATGTCGATGACGATCAGGCGTTGGCGCTTCTTGCACACGAGCTGCTCCGCGGCCCTGGCGCAGCCACCGTGTATGAAGACGGTTATCCGGCGCCGACAACTGCCGCCTTTCTAAGGAAGCTGTCGGCGACGAATGGGGGTTTGAAGCGATTCCTCGAAAATTCGGCAGCCTTAAAGGCTGCCGACTTCGTCCCGCGCAGCGGGTAGTGCCGAGCGCCGGACGCAACAGGTCTCAGATCCGGCATGTCGGCGCAGTCGAAACTACTCGTGCTGGTCGCCGTCGTGTTGTCGGCCGGCGAGGTGGCGGGGGTCGCTGCCCAATTTAATCGTAACCTGCCCGCCTTTATTGCCATCGCTTTGCTACAAGGCGTGGCTTGGGCCGCAGCGGCAGCGGTCATCACCCGCGGGATCGACGGACGCTCGCTGACGATATTGACGTTGGGGACGGCCGCACTGCTGCGTGTGATCGCTCTAGCCGCCCCAATCTTTCTGTCGGACGACATCAACCGCTACATTTGGGACGGACGCGTTCAAGCGGCCGGGATAAATCCGTACCGTTACGTTCCAACCGATCCCGAGCTCGCGCCGCTGCGGGACGAGATGGTGTTCCCCAACATCAATCGTAGCAATTACGCTCCGACCATTTATCCGCCGGTCGCGCAGTTGTTGTTCCTATTGGCGACCCGCTTGGGCGAGACAGTGTTTACTGTGAAACTCTTTCTGATCGCGACCGAGGCGGCCGGCATTTGGGCCTTGCTCCTCGTCTTGCGCGCAGCGGGAGCCCCGCGGAACCGGATCTTGCTGTATGCTTGGCATCCGCTTCCGATATGGGAAACCGCCGGCTCCGGGCATATCGACGCCGCCGTGGTCGCGTTTGTCGCGCTGGCGCTGCTGGCTGACATCGAGGGACGACGTGCCTGGTCGGGTGCGGCGCTGGCCGCCGCCACCCTTGTCAAACTGTTCCCGGTGGTTTTGGCGCCCGCGCTGTGGCGCCCGGCCAGCTCGAATCGAGGCGATTGGCGGTGGCCTGCTGCCTTCGTCGCGGTGATCATCGCTGCCTATCTTCCGTATATCGGCATCGGCTGGCGGGTTCTGGGGTTTCTGCCGGGCTATGTCGCTGAAGAGAATCTCGCCTCTGGCAGCGGCTTTTGGCTTCTGGATTTTGCCCGTCAGATCGTACCCGTGACGCTTGCCGCCTATCTCGCCCTCACGGCGGCCGTCATGGCGGCGCTGGCGATTGGCGCTCTGCGCCGGGCGGCGGATCGTCGCTCGTCTGCGGCGTGGGCAACTGTGTTGGCGACGGGGGCGCTGTTCTTCGCTTCACCCCATTATCCTTGGTACTTCGTCTGGCTGGTCGCCCTGCTGACGGTTGCGCCGTGGTGGCCGGCGTGGTGGTTGACCCTCGCCGCTCCTGTCCTTTACTGCGGTGCCAAGACCGGGCACATGCCGCTCTGGGCGGGGTTCGCCGTCTATGGCGGATTTGCGATACTGTGCAGTATCGACATGGCGCGGCGGACTCGCCCCGCTGTGAGGTTCGGAGCAAGGCATGGCAGCGATCGCGCGAGCTAGGTTCGATCCTCGGCGGTATTTCGAGACGGTCGGCGACGAGCGCGGCGTGGTTGCCGAGCAGGACCCGGTTTGCCTCTACCTGGAGACGACCAATCGCTGCAATCTGTTATGCGAGACCTGCCCGCGCACCTTTGAGCAGCTCGAGCCGCCAGCCGATATGAGCTGGCAGCTCTTCACGCAGATTGTCGACCAGTTTCCGCGCATCGCGCGCGTCGTGCTGCACGGTGTCGGCGAACCGATGATGGTGAGGGCTCTGCCGCGCATGGTGCGCTATCTGAAGGAGCGCGGCGCTTACGTGCTGTTCAACACCAACGGCACGCTGTTGACCGAGCGCAAGGGCAGGGACCTGATCGCCGCCGGTCTCGACGAGCTCAGAGTATCGCTCGATGCCGCCGAGCCGCGTGCCTTCCTGGCGGTGCGCGGCAAGGACATGTTCGACCGGATCGTGCGCAATGTGAGCGCCTTTACGGCGCTGCAGCGCGCCGAGCGGCTCGAGCGCCCATTGGTGTCGCTGTGGCTCACCGGCCTCAAGGAGACGGTCGACCAGCTGCCTGAATTTGTGCGATTGGCGCATCGCATCGGAGTGTCGGAACTCCACCTGCAGCGTCTCGTTTTCATGCCCGAGGGGCTGGGGCTCGCGCGTCCCGAATCGGCCTTGTTCGAGAGCCTCGAAGGCGACGAGCCGAGGCGCCTCGAGGAGGCTGCCTCGCTTGCCGAGGAGCTCGGGGTCCGCTTTAACGCCTCGGGCGCGACCGAGCCCGGCACCAGCTTGAAACGCGGGGCCGAGGAACACCCTTGGTCGCTGTGCCGGCGACCCTGGACATTGATGTATTTCACTGCGCATGGCCGGGCGATCCCCTGTTGCATCGCGCCCTTTTCGATGCGCGGCTATGACGGGTTCACATTGGGCGACGCGACCCAAGAAAGCCTGCGGCAGATCTGGAACGGTCCGCGCTATCAGGAATTTCGCCTTGCCTTGTTGAGCGAGACGCCGCCGCCGGCCTGCGCCTCCTGTGGCGTCCGCTGGAGCCTGTGACCTCCCAGCACCGGGTCCGCATCGCCGCGATCATCCCGGTCCTCGACGAGGAGGGAGCGATCGGTGCTGTCCTCGCGGCAATACCGAGCGAGTGGGTCGACGAAGTCATCGTTGTCGACGGCGGCAGCCGCGATCGCACGGTCGCGGAGGCGCAGGTCCGCGCAGCGACGGTGCTCGTCGAGAGAGCGCACGGCTATGGCCGAGCTTGTGCCAGAGGCGCTGCCGCCGCGGCCGAAGCGGAAGCCGAAATTCTCGTGTTTCTCGATGGCGACGGCAGCGACCGGCCGGAGGCGATCCCGCGCCTGGTGCAGCCGATCCTCGCGGATGAATACGATTTCGTGATCGGCTCGCGCACCCGCGGGGTGCGCGAGCGCGGCAGCATCGGGTTTCATCAGGCACTCGCCGGGCGCGCGATAGGCGCGGCGATCGGATTCCTCTACGGCGCGCGTTACAGCGACATGTGCGCCTTCCGAGCAATCCGCACAGCTGCGCTCGAGCGCCTGGATATGCGCGAGATGACCTATGGCTGGAACCTCGAGATGCAGATGCGGGCGGCGCGCGCCGGGTTGAGGATTCTGGAACTGCCGGTGCCGTACGGGCGCCGCCTCGCCGGCCAGTCAAAGGTCGCCGGGAGCCTGCGCGGCACCCTGAAGGCCTCTATCCGGATCCTTGCGACCTTCGCCCGCATCGCCCGCGAACCGCGTCGATCTTGACACCAGCGGCTCGCGCGAATTCGTTCGGCGCGTAGTGCGAAACGGTTGTCGTCCCAGCCGGGTGCGATGGGCCGCTTGAAAGCCAACGAGCCAGCGACGTGTGCGGCGCATTCGTGCGAGCTCCGCCGGGTTGTCGAGCTCATCAACGTGATCAATGCGCGCGAGCGTGAGCTCTACGATTTTGCTTGCCATTCCTTCAGCGAACTCTGCCTCGAACCATCTCGGCCGCGGAAAGTGGCTCGACAGAGGCGTTCGTACGCACTGGCTGATTTCGTGCGGGCAGGGTAATTCGACGGTTCGCGCTCCCCACCTCACAGCAGGATCGCGGATAGGCTGCGGCTAGCCCTGGAGGGACTTTACTGCGACGGTCCAATCTGTGCCGGTCAACGATCGAGTCTGATCAGGGTAGGTTTATCAAGGAACGAACCCTCGTTAAAATGTCACTGAGACCCGCGCCACGGGTGGCCCATACGAGGAGCGGGATCGCGATCGTGCCGGCAATCCACTTCCAATTCTCTGCGCAGAACTGGCCCACGGCGCGGACTGGGGCGATACTCACCTGCACTTCGCTCTCATACGACGGGAGGTCCACCACCTCGTCCTTGCCCTCGACCCTGACCCGCATTGAGGCGAGCACCCGGAGCCGGCGTAAACCGGCTCGGAGGGCGATGACATCAAAATCCCACCGGGCCACAGTGCCCTGTCGGACAAACTGATCCTGCGTGCTCAGCGCTTGCACCGAAAAATCCCTTGGATCGGCCGTCAGCGCGACGCGCATAAGTGGGACGATTTCTAGGCGATCTATTCGTGGCGCACCACCGCCGCGCAGTCCCTCGCACAGCGCGTCTATCGCTTGTTCGGCGTCCCCGAGACGCACCTCGATGCGCTCGCTATTACCCATACGCATCTGGCTCGGCGGGTTCCACAAGATCGAGCCCAACCACGAAGCCCGCTCTCCATCATCGATACGCGTCACGCTCTGCGACGGCCGGTTCTGCGCGTGCCCGCCTCCGTTTACACTCGTCTCGAAATGCCGCTGGCGCCGCGGTGCCTCCTCAGGTTGGGCCCGCATCCCGCTCTGCGACGGCCGGTCGCCTCCGTTCACCTCTGGCTCAGCATGCCGGCGGCGCCGCGGTGGCTCGTCTGCTACCAAATTCGGCTCATCTATCGGGCGTTCGACGCGCTTCCGGCGCCGCGTTGGCTCAAGGCGCCGATCCGGCGTGTACTCCCGGCGAGCTCCCGTTTGTATCAACACGTCGCGAGGAAGGCCGACCTCAGTGCCGTCGGGTTCTTGGCTCGTTGCCATTGCAGGCGCCGGATAACCGCGCCGGGGGCGCCGCAATAGCCTGAAGACAATGATCGCAAGGGCAGGGGCGAATGCCAAGGCGAGGAGCCATTCGCTCTCGCTTGCGATCGATGAAAGCACAAAGGCCACGACCTCCGCAGCCGCGGCGATGATCACCAACCATAGTATGATCCGCAGTATCATCCCGCCTTCCTCGACCCCTATCCACGCCCTCTTAGAAAGTCAAAAGCTCGCCTTTGCGTGCAAAACCAGCCGCCCGGATGATCCCACCAAGGGAGATTGTAGGAGAGAATTTCCCGCTCTGGCCACCGGAAGCGAGCGGATCCCCAGCGAGAACCGGACAATCCCCCTGAGTTGAGGATTATTTAATTGATAAAGCTATGCGATTATGATATTATTATTAAAACCTTTCGCACCTTTCAAAGGCAATGCCGGGCGGTCAAAGCGGGGTTGACGTGAGGCAGGGGCGAGCCGATGCCCCTCGACAACGATTGATTCCGTCCGACCCGCGGGTGTTCGGA
>Ga0318575_10000320_pt1 | contig 10933 bp, 8 predicted proteins | sample GRESIP089b5f23_FD_203671 | JGI IMG/M metagenome (GOLD analysis project Ga0318575, IMG submission 203671) | Tropical soil microbial communities from Luquillo Experimental Forest, Puerto Rico - GRE.SIPMG.089b5f23 | ecosystem: Environmental > Terrestrial > Soil > Tropical forest > Bulk soil... | reverse complement strand
GGTCCACGGGATCCGGCCGATTCCAGGGTCGCTGCTACAAATGTGCTACAGACGCCCTGCGTCAAACCCATTGCGGGCGCCATCATCGCGGCCAGCTGCTCGGGCGTCTGGCGGCCGTAGACCCGCTCCAGCATCCGCGTGTCCTTGTGTCCCATCGCCTGGGCGATCGGGAAGAGCGGCACGCCGGCCTCGACCTGCCAGCTCGCGAACGTGCGCCGGAGGTCGTTCGGCGAACAGCGCTCGATTTTCGCGTCCTCGCACGCATCGGCGAGGTCGCGGCGCACGTTGCCCCAAGGCTGGAAGAGCGTGTCGCCCGTGCCCTTCGCGTGCTCGAGCGCGTAGGCGAGGAGCGATTGCTGGGCTGGGCTTACGATCGGAACCGTGCGGAAGCGCGTCTTCCGCTTCGTGCCGCGCAGGAGAACAGTCGCGAGCCCCTCGCCGACGTCGCCGCGTAGGGCGAGCGCGGTCCGGCAGCAGCTCGGCGAGGAGCTTCTTGAGCTCGTCGGCGGTGAGCGCGCGTTTCCGCGGCTCGTACCCCGGCGAGAACGCGACGAGGATGACCTCCTCGACGCGCCCACGCCAGAGGCCGGCACGGATAGCGAGCCGGAGCGACTTCCGCAGGACCACCAGCTCCTTCGAGACCGTCGTGTCCGCGGCGCCCTCGGCGCGGCGGCGCGAGATATACCCGTCAACGTCGAATGCGCGGAGCCGCGTGAGCGGGAACGGCACGTGCTGCTCGTGCTCGTCCGTCTCGAACACCCGGACCAGGTGGCCGGCCTTCGTGCGGTGGAACCCGACCGTGTCGGCGCTGCGGCGACCGGCCTTGACCTCCTCCTCGTCGAGTCGGAGGAGAAGCTGCAGCGCGTCCGTCAGCGTCGCTGTCCGCGCGGCTGCGTGATCGGGATCGGCGGCATCGCGTTCCCACTGGCGTGCAACGCGCTCGGCGGCCGAGCGGTCGCGGTAGTGCGTGGTCTTGGTGACGCGCTGGCCGTTCTCATAGAACCAGCCGTACCAGACGCGCCCGCGCCTGAAGAGCCGCTGCATGAGAGGACCTCCTTCGCGTACCGCTCCCATACGTCGAGTGGGACTCTAAGCAGACCGCGGGCGCCCGGCTCGCGGCCAGCGGCGCGTCGCAGGTGCTCGTAGGCGAGCGATCGCGAGCATCCGAGAGCCCGCCGCACCTCCTGCGCCGACACGAAGACTGTGACGAGCGAGAACCGGCGTTCGGCGGTGTTGAAGCCCATGGTCACCGCCTATTGCGGTCCACCGGTTGCTCCAGCGAGGGGCGGTCGAAGCCGGGCCCGCGCTCCTTCACCTGACGACGTGCTCATCCGCGTGCAAACGCACCCAGCTTCGCGGATCGACGAGCTACTGCCGCACCTTTGGACCCCGACCCTTCCGGCGCCGCCGTGACTCGGTCGCGCCGGCGGACCGCCGGGCGGTGAACTCCGAATCGTCGCCGCAATGGAAGAAGAGCCAGCCCCGCAGGTCGGTCTCGGACTCGAGGACTGCCCAACCGCGGCCGCAACAGTCCTCGCCATCATCCGTGCCCTGCCAGGAGAACTCCACCGAGGGGTGCCCGTCGCGCTCACCGTATCGGCAGTCGAGCCAGCCCTGCACCGCGATCATCTTGAACTCGCCCTGGTCGGCGCCGAGCTGCTTCTCGAATCGGATGAACGCAGGGCCGTCGAGGTCGAGGGCGTCGTTGCGCCAGACCTTCGTCCACGTGATCTCCCACGTGCCGTCGAACGCCTTCCTGCTAGAACCCAAACTCGTCATCCGCGCAGCATGCCCGCGGCTCACCCTGCCGTCACGTCGTCAGCACGTCGGTTCTCGGGCGGTTACGGTGCGAGCGCGGTGATCAACTACCGCACGACCCCCGACTGGCCCACAGCGGTGCGCCAGCTCACCGGCGGGCGCGGGGTCGACCAGGTGATCGAGGTCGCCGGGAGGATCGGGCCACCGGCTGTACACGTCGATCACCACCGTCCGCCTCGTCTTCGCTGGGAGCCGCGCGCAGTTCGAGGCGATGAACCGTGCGATCGCCGTCGCCGGCATGCGTCCCGAGATCGACCGCGTGTTCCACTTCAACGAGGTGCCCGCGGCATTTCGCTATTTCGAAGAGGCGCGGCCGATCGGGAAGGTCGTGATCACGCACGCGTGACGGCTGGGGATCTCGAGGCCCACACACGCGAAGCGCGATGCCGCGGCGGTCGAGGCGAGCCTTCAGCTCGACGACCGCCCACCCCGCCGAGAGATCCATTCCCGGTCACGAGCGCCCGCTTGCCTCTCACGTCGTCCATGCTCGCGCGCCTCCTCTTCAAGCGCCCGACCGTAAACACCGCGCCCGTCGTAGTGACCACGCGTGACGCGGTTGGATGATGATCGTGACGCCACACAGCGGCCCGCAGGCTCCGGTGGAAGCCCCTCCGGGACAGCCAGTTCGTTCAAGATGCGCCTGGCGGCGCGTCTCTACCCGTCTCCCGTTCACGCCCCTATGATTCAGGATAGCGCCTACTTCCCATGCCGACCTTCCTGCTCCCTCGAGGTCGGGCGCCGCCACTTCGCACGCGCGCCGTTCACTCAGGCACGGTGAGTATTCCATGACCATCGCGCGACCCGCGCGTTACCTGGGCCATCTCTCCGTGGCCTGGCTCGCCCTCGCGGGGTGTCACCGCGCGACCTCCGACAATCGGCCACCTCCTCCGGTGCGTGTGCAGACCGTCGGGCCGGCAGGACGGATAGGGGCCGTGCGGTACAGCAGCCGCGTGGAGGCTCAGACGCAGGTGACGCTCGCCTTCAAGGTGGGCGGGTACGTCGGCACGATCACGTCCGTGCCCCCCGCAGCCGGGCGTGGTCGGCGGCTGGTTCAAGCCGGCGACGTCGTGAAGAGCGGCGAGGTCCTCGCCACGATTCGGAAGGCGGACTACTCCACCAAGCTGGATGAGCTCCGAGGTGCTCGGGACCATGCGAAGGCCACCGCGGCGAACGCAAAGGTGGACCTCGGCCGCGCCACCGAGCTCCTGCGACAGCAGTCGATTCCGCAGTCCGAATTCGACGCGGCCAGGACCCGCTACGATTCGGCCGTCGGCGAGGCGCGCGCCGCGGACGCTCGCGTGGCTCAAGCGTCCATCTCGCTCTCCGACACCGAGCTTCGTAGCCCGCTCGACGGCATCGTGCTGCATCGCGCGATCGAGGTGGGCGATCTGGTGGCTCCAGGCGCAACGGGGTTCATCGTCGCAGACACGAAGACGGTGAAGATCATCTTTGGCGTTCCGGATTCCGTCCAGAAGGCCATCCGGACCGGTCTGCCGGTCGGCATGCACACGGAGGCGCTACCGGGTCGTGAGTTTCACGGGATCATCACCAAGATCGCCGCTAAGGCGGACGAGAAGTCGAGAGCGTTCGACGTCGAGGCGACGGTCGATAATCAGGATCAAACGCTCAAGGTCGGCATGATCGCGACGGCCGAGTTCCAGCGCGCGACGACCGAGGCGCGTGCAGTCGTCCCATTGTCCGCGGTCGTCCACGTTTCAGGCCAGAAGGACGGTTTCGCGGTCTTCGTGGTCACGGGGGACGGGGAGGCGAAGGTGGCGAGCCTGCGCCCCGTCGTCCTCGGAGAGCTCGTGCAAAACGACGTCACCGTCACGGACGGACTCGCCGAGGGCGAGACCGTCATCGTTCGAGGCGCCACCATCGTCCGGGATGGCGACCGGGTCGCCGTGATTCCTTGAGGCGAAGCCGTGAGTCACAAGAGCGAGTCGGAGCTGCTCTCCTCGAAGCACAACACCGCGCGCTACTGGGTGGAGGTCCGCTCGGTCGCGTGGATCACCCTGTTCGCGATCGTCGTGCTCGGCGCCCTGGGCTACCGCGCGATGCCGAAGCGAAAGGACCCTTTCATCAAGATTCGATCCGCGGTGGCGGTCACGCCTTGGCCAGGCGCCTCGGCAGAGAAAGTCGAAGAGCAAGTGACTCGGAAGATCGAGGAGAAGATCGCGCAGAACGCCGAGATCGACAAGATCGAGTCGACCTCGCGGACGGGAGTCTCCGTCGTCACCGTGACCCTTCGAGACGAGCTGCCGATCCGAGACATCTCGAAGGCGTTCGATGACATCGACCTCAAGCTGCGGTCGATCGGAGATCTTCCTCAGGGTGCCCAGCCGATCGATTTCAACAAGGACTTCGGGGACACCGCCACGCTCATGCTCACGGTGGCGAGCCCGAAGGTGAACGACGTCGAACTCGAATTGCGGGCACGAGACCTCGCGAAGGCGCTCGTCGATTCGCGTGGCGGGACCGGGACGGACCGCTCCGCGCTGATCCTGTGCTTCCCGACGGCGCTCAATCCGCTTCCGCTGCATCGCCTGGTCGAGCGGTTCTCGGTGTTCGCGACCGGCGAAGGGGTACGCCATGCGACGGTGATCACCGGAGCCGGTTTCGTCGCGGTGGACGGCGAGGTGAACGGCGGCGAGGCGCGCTGGCAAGAGCTGATGCGCCAGTATCTCGACGCATACCAGCACACCTCCTCCTTTCATCCGGACGTCTGGGCTCCCTTCGTCATCGGCGATCCGGCTTCGTCGCTGGAGCGGTTGCGGAGCGTGCGCGGGGATCGCTACAGCTATCGGCAGCTCGACGATTTCACCGACGCGGTGGCACGCCGCCTTCGCGGCGTCGTCCAGGTGTCCAAGGTCACGCGGTCGGGGGTCCTCGGCGAGCGGATCTATCTCGACTATTCACAGCAGCGATTCGCGCAATTCGGGGTCGGCGTCAGCACGGTGCGAGAGGCGCTCGCGGCGCGCAACGTGGAGAGCCCGAGCGGGGTCCTGGCAGCGCGCGGGCGGAACGTCGCCGTCGATGCCACGGGCGAATACGAGAGCGAATCCGAGATCGGTGACACGCTCCTGACCACGTCGTCGACCGGGACGCCGTTGTTCCTTCGCGATCTCGGCGAGGCGACGCGCGACTACGAAGAGCCGCCGCGATACCTGAACACGCACACCTGGCGCGACTCGACCGGGAACTTCCAGACGTCACGTGCGATCACGCTCAGCGTTCAGATGCGTACCACCGAGCAGGTCGCGGCGTTCTCGCGTGACGTCGACGCTGCGCTCGACAGCGTTCGCACGACGTTGCCCGAGGACCTGATCTTCGCCCGAACGAGCGATCAGGCCGTGCAGGTCGAGGACAAGATCGGACTGTTCATGAACAGCCTGTTCGAGGCGATCGTCCTGATCGTCCTCGTCGCGCTGGTCGGCTTTCGGGAGTGGCGCTCCGCGCTGGTCATGGCGCTCTCCATCCCGCTCACCCTCGCGATGACCTTCGTCTTCATGTGGATGCTCGGTCTCGACATCCAGCAGATGTCGATCGCGGCATTGATCCTCGCGCTGGGGCTCCTCATCGACGACCCCGTGGTCGCGGGAGACGCCATCAAGCGGGAGATGAGCTCCGGCAAGGACCGGTTGACGGCGGCGTGGCTCGGCCCGACGAAGCTCGCCCGCGCGATCCTGTACGCCACCCTCACGAGCATCGTCGCTTATCTGCCGTTTCTGCTCATGCGTGGGGACGTCGGCCGCTTCATCTTCGCCCTTCCCGTGGTGATCACCTGCTCGCTCGTCGCTTCACGGCTCGTCTCGATGACGTTCGTGCCGCTGCTGGGATACGCGATCTTGCGACCCGAGCGGAGAGCGACCCGGCCGAGCGCCTTCATGGAGCGCTATCGCGACGTCATTCGCTGGGCGATCGGACGGCGCTATCTCGTCCTGGGCCTGTCGACCATCACCCTGGCCGTCGGGTTCCTGGCAGCCCTCCATCTACGCACGAGCTTCTTCCCGATGGATCTCTCTTACCTGTCCTACGTCGACATCTTCCTGCCGGAAGACTCGACCATCGAAGGGACACGGGCGGTCGCAGCGGACGCGGGCAAGGTGATCGTGGAGACCGCGGAGAAGATCGGCGAGGGGCACGCGCGCAAGGCGGGTCCGCGGAAGATCCTGCGAAGCCTCACCACGTTCGTGGGCGGAGGCGCTCCACGCTTCTGGTATTCGCTGTCGCCGCAGCAGGGTGCAGCCAACTACGCTCAGATCGTCGTCGAAGTCTACGACTCGCACGAGACGACCGAGATCCTCCCCGAGATTCAGTACGAGCTGTCTTCTCGGATCCCGGGAGCGTACATCGACGTGCGCCAGCTCGAGAACGGCAAGCCGGTTCCATATCCCATCGAGATCCGCATCACGGGCGACGATCTGGAGACCCTCCGCACGATCGCGGCCAAGACGGAGCGCGCGATTCGCAGCGTTCCGATCGCCGATCGGGTCCGCGACGACTTTGGGGTCGCCAGCCTGCGCGTTCACTTCGACGTCGATCCTGTGCGCGCCGCGCTCGCCGGCGTCAGCAACGCGGAGGTCGCGCAAGCCGATCTCGCGGCGCTGAGCGGTGCTCCACTCAGCACGCTGCGGGAACACGACAAGCGGATTCCCATCGTCGCGCGCCTGCGCATGGAGGAGCGCGGGAACCTGGGTGACCTGGACAGCCTGTACGTGAACTCCAGTCGCTCTGCCCAGAAGGTGCCCCTTGCACAGGTGGCCACCCGGAGGTTCACCGCGGTTCCGGAGAAGATTCAACGGCGCAATCAGCTCCGCACGATCTCCGTGGTGGCGTTTCCGGTTTCCGACAGGCTGCCGTCCGAGGTGATGAAGCAGGTGCACCCGAAGCTGGAGCCGATCCGCCAGAACTTGCCTCCCGGGTATTTCATGGAGATTGGCGGTTCGGAGGAGGAGGTCCGCAAGGTTGCAGCCGATGCAGCCGTCGTCGCCATCACCTCGATGCTGGCGATCTTCATCGCCCTCGTCGTGCAATTCCGCAGTGCGGTCAAGCCTCTCATCGTGCTGGCGGCGCTCCCCTACGGCGCGGCGGGCGCGGTGATCGCGATCGTCGTCATGGACGCGCCGTTCGGGTTCACGGCGATCCTCGGGACGATCAGTCTCCTCGGCGTCATCGTGAGCCACATCATCGTACTGTTCGACTATATCGAAGAGGCGCACGAGCGGGGCGAGTCGCTCCAGGATTCGCTCCTGGACGCCGGCGTCCTCCGTCTGCGGCCGGTCCTCATCACCGTGGGGGCGACGGTCCTGGGGCTCGTTCCGCTCGCGCTCCATGGCGGCCCGCTGTGGGAAGCGCTGTGTTACGCGCAGATCGGTGGACTCCTCCTGGCAACGGCAATCACGCTTCTCCTGGTGCCGATCCTCTACGCCGTGTTCGTCCTGGACCTGAAGTGGATCAGGTGGGGTGGGGCGGCGCTCGCGTCAGCGCACGAGCCCGGACCCTCCCACGATGCGGGACTTGTGACGCCAGCCGGCGCTCACGGTGCGCGGTGAACGCCTCGCGTGCTGCTTCCTGCTCGACCTTGGCCACTACGACTGCACCACCAAACGTTTCACCGCTGTCGGAGCTGAACCGCAGGAGGTGACCGCGACCGAAGCTGCGTGACCTCGACCTCCACGAGGAAAGACCCGAGGCGAGTGTCACCTATCAGCCCGGTCCAAAACGTCACCTCTCAACCCGGTTGCACAGCGGCGCTGGAACAGGCCGGCCCCGCGCCTCGCCAGGGGCGCGCTCCGAAATGACCGTTATGGACGCGACATGACGATTACGACGAAAGCTTGACCGCGACACGCCGTACTTGCGGCCGCACTGTGCGACGTAATCCGCGTCCTGACAGAGGCAGCGGCCGCTCGAATCGCGCTGCGCGCGGGAGCATCGACTGGCTCGGTGGGGCCTCGCTGCAACCTCGAGCACGCTCAACGCGGCTGACTCTTGCCGTCGACATTTCCTTTGTGTGAATGGGCCTTCCCGAGCGCCTGGTGGGTGACCCCCGCCACCTGTTCTGGACGGGGACCGCAGGCGCGAATAGACACCCACGTGCCCATGATCCTCTTCGCGCACCGGGACTGCCGTTGCCTGGCCGCTCGCCGCAGGGCGCGGGCGATCACCCGGTTGGTCGAAGAGAGGGGCTGCGCGCCCGCAACCCCGCTCGGAAAGGCAGACGCGAATGAGTGAAGTGCGCGTTCTCGTCGGCACGCGCAAGGGCGCGTTCCTGCTCACCTCCGACGGCAAGCGCCGCCGGTGGGACATCTCCGGTCCGCTCTTCGCGGGCTGGGAGGTCTACCACGTGAAGGGGTCACCGGCGGACCCAGACCGGCTGTACGCGTCGCAGACCAGCGGATGGTTCGGGCAGATTATCCAACGCTCGGATGACGCGGGGAGAACGTGGCACCAGCCCGGTACACCCGCCGGGGAGCCGACCACCACGCCGGACGGCAAGCCCAAGGGCGAGAGCAACAAGTTCGTCTACGACACCTCTCCCGAGACCGGGAGGCCGCTCACCACACACCAGTGGTACGACGGTTCGCAGCGACCGTGGGAATTCAAGCGGGTGTGGCACCTCGAGCCCTCCCTGACCGTTCCGGACACCGTCTACGCCGGCGTGGAGGACGCGGCCCTGTTTCGTTCGACCGACGGCGGCCAGACCTGGCACGAGATGGCTGGTCTCCGTGGCCACGGCACCGGGCCGCGCTGGCAGCCCGGAGCCGGCGGGATGTGCCTGCACACGATCCTGCTCGATCCCAGCGACCGCGCACGAATGTACGTTGCCATCTCGGCCGCGGGCGCGTTCCGTTCCGACGACGGAGGTCGGGCCTGGAAGCCGATCAACCGCGGTCTGCGCTCGCAGTACATCCCGGAGCCCACTGCGGAGGTGGGACACTGCGTCCACCGCATCGCGATGCACCGCTCACGCCCGGACGTGTTGTTCATGCAGAAGCACTGGGACGTGATGCGTAGCGACGACGCCGGCGAGTCCTGGCGCGAGGTCAGCGGAAACCTGCCGAGCGACTTCGGGTTCGTGATCGACGTCCACGCGCACGAGCCGGAGACGATCTACGTGGTGCCGCTCAAGAGCGACTCCGAGCACTTCCCGCCCGAGGGACGGCTCCGCGTCTACCGCAGCCGCTCGGGCGGAAACGAGTGGGAGCCGCTCACGGAAGGCCTCCCGCAGAGGGACTGCTACGTGAACGTGCTGCGCGACGCCATGGCCGTCGACTCGCTCGATCCGTGCGGTGTCTACTTCGGCACCACCGGCGGCCAGGTGTATGCCTCGGCCGATGCCGGCCAGAGCTGGGCGCCCATCGTACGGGACCTGCCGGCCGTCCTTTCGGTCGAGGTGCAGACGCTGCCATGATACGCGTCGTGCTCCCGGCGCACCTGCGCACGCTCGCCCGCGTGGACGGCGAGGTGAGGCTCGACATCCAGGGGGAAATCACGGTGCGCGCGGTCCTCGAGGCGCTCGAGGAGCGTCATCCGGCGCTCCGCGGGACGATCCGCGATCGCGCCACGCTCGAGCGCCGCCCGCTCCTGCGGTTCTTCGCCTGCGGGGAAGACCTTTCTCAGCAGTCGCCCGACGTCCCGCTGCCCGACGCGGTGGCGAACGAAGCCGAGCCCCTGGTCATCCTGGGCGCCATCGCGGGCGGCTGAGTGGTCAGAACAAGGCGCCGAGGCGTAGGTAGGCCGAACGCTCGGGCGCCGATTGGCGCGGACTTCATCAGAGCGCTCCGGCGCCTCGGTCACGAGCACGCGCGTCTCCGTGCGCAGTCGTTAGACGGACTCGCGGTCCGCCGCAACGGGCCGGGTTCGGCGCTCAGTCGCGGGTTCCAAGAACCGATGGCGCTGTCACAAATGTGCTACACATCGCCGTCTTCCGGCTTCCGAGTCCTGGGATTTCGCGGCCTTGGCCACTCCCGCACGCGGCCTGAAAATCCCCGTGTCGCTGGTTCGATTCCGGCCCCAGGCACTCCAACTCGCTCGAACATCAGAGGCCCTGCGGACTGCAAAGTTCGCGGGGCTTCGCTGTTTGGCCGGGTGTCGCCTGGGCGGGGTCGCTTACCCGATGCCTGAGCGCGGTCCGGTTGCCGGAGACCGTGACCCCAGCACTACCCTAGACATCGTCGAAACGAGTTAAGGAGGAGGCATGATTCCAGATAGCCTGAGGGCAGCGCTGAGGCAGGAGGGCTCGGCCGCATTCGTGACCCAGGGGCCTGCGGGTCCGCATCTCGTGGCGACCTGGAACAGCTACATCGAGGTGGTCGACGGCAGCACGCTCGTGTTCCCGGCCGGCGGCTATCGAACGACCGAGGAGAACCTGCGGAGCGGGAGCGGGGTGCAGATGATCATCGGCGGCCGCGTCCCCGATGGCGTGGGGTTCCGCCTCACGGGGCGGGCCGAGCTCGAGGCGGGGACGCCGCTGCACGCGCGGCTCCAGCAGCGCTTCCCGTGGTCGCGCGCGGCGGTCGTGCTCCACGTGAGCGGCGTCGAGCAGGTGCTCGGGAAGTAGTCGCCCCCGGCAGCCGGTGGGCTGCGCGATGGCCTTCGCGCGGTGTTGTTGCTTGCACGGCGTCGCCTCGGTGGACGTGCCGTATATGGTCGGTCCTTGCCATGCGTGAATCGGGCCGGAAGTTTTCCTGGCGCCTCCGAGCTGCGGCTCATTGCGATCCCGTCCGCGTGTCAGCGCCGGGAAAACACCTGGTACAGGACGACGAAGGCGACGATGAGGAAGACCCAGAGCGCGGCCTGGACGAGCCTCGCCGCGCCGGGCTCGGGCCTTGGCCGCCGGGCGGGAAGGGACCAGAGGGTGCTCTTCACGAGTGCGTCGAGGTCGTAGACGACGAGGGCGGGGTCGCCGATCTCCGGCCAGCCACCATATCGGCTCACGACCGCCGCCGCGTCGACCGTCGTCGTCCCGGTGCGATTGCCGGCGGGCGTGTCGAAGTCGTAGGAGATCGCGAGCGAGCGCTTGTGCGAGGTGACGTCGCTCACCGTCCCGACCGCGGGTGCCCCGCGCACGAGAAGGCGGCGCCGCGCCTGCCGGAGCACGACGATCGGG
>Ga0318575_10000297_pt1 | contig 11229 bp, 8 predicted proteins | sample GRESIP089b5f23_FD_203671 | JGI IMG/M metagenome (GOLD analysis project Ga0318575, IMG submission 203671) | Tropical soil microbial communities from Luquillo Experimental Forest, Puerto Rico - GRE.SIPMG.089b5f23 | ecosystem: Environmental > Terrestrial > Soil > Tropical forest > Bulk soil... | reverse complement strand
AGTAGCGGATAGCGGGAGGAAAACAGGTATGCACCACCTTTGCGGGCGATAGCGGTTCGCGATCGACGGGCTCGGGTTGAGCTTCGCGAGGATCGCTCTTAGGTTTCGGGTGTGTATCGACAGGGGATAGTGGCCGCCGTTGATGGTGTTGCGAAGCTCTTTTATCAAGTCGGCGGCTTCGTCTTCCGATAAGTCAATGTGCGGCATAGCCCCCCGATGGTACGGCGTCACGAAAAGCGTTCATAAACCCGATCGGCCGGCAACCGAGGGTCGTGAGGCACAAGGCGAGGCTCCAAAGCCCCACAGGGGAAAGGATGACCCCGATGGGGCTTGAGCAACCGCCACCTGCGCCAACTCGTCTCTGCCCCTCGCAAAAACTGCGCTGAAAGACCTCAGGCACCAAGGGTCGCATTCCCCCGCGGCGTCATCAAGCTGTAAAGCAATAGGACGATGCTCGCATTCCCTAGCGGTTTCATCAAGCTGCTCAGGAATGCGACGATGGTCAAATTACCGCCTTGGGACACCCCTGCCTGGCGCCTGCCGCGAGAGCTGCGCCCCTTCTACGCCGCGGTCAATCGCCTCCGCGAGCTTGAGGCCAAATCTGGTGCCTCGCCGGCAGAGATCGCGGCGGCCCGCCATGCCGTTGCCGTCGCTGCGGTGCAACTGGTACGGCTCGTCGATGCGGCGCGGCTCTTCGAAGCGAAGCGGGCAACTGTGCGCTACTTCGGGCGAGCGTGATGCAGGATGCGGGTCGCACGGCGGCAAGCTGATCCTCTGGCACGGCTTCGCTGATCCGGTGGTGCCGACCTTGAACACCATCGCCTACTACGAACGATCGATTGCCAGCCAGACATCCGATAATGAGAATGGCAAGGGCGCACGAAAAGAAGGTCTGCGTCGCACACAGGAATTCGCCCAACTATTCCTCGCCTCCGGCGTGGAGCACTGCAACGGCGGCGCCGACCCAATACTTCAAAGCAGCGGCCCCGATAATGCACTGGGCCGATCAGGGCATCGCCCTCGATGACACCATCGCGTCAAAGGTAGTGAACGGCGTGACGGCCTTTACGCGCCCTGTCTGCCCCTATCCGGGATTGCCCCGGTACAGCGGGGTCGGCGATACGACAAAAGCCAGTAGCTTCATGTGCGTCGCCGACAGCGACCCGGACGACAACCAGCCGCCAGCGCCGAAGTACCTTAATGACGGCGACAATTACCCGATTGTGCCGATCACCTCGACCGACGATCGTGACCATGGTCACGATCACGACGGCCGCTGGCGACCTGATCCGCCATGCTCATGCCCTTTGGGCCGTGCCGAAACCGGGGAGAGCGTTAGAGAAACACCTCGGGCGGGTTGCCGAGCAGCACCTGGCCGACCGTCTCGTAGTGGGCATCGCGCGACTGGATCTGCTGCGAGAGGGTGTGGATGTCGCGGAAGCGGCGCTCGAAGGGGCTCCCGGGGAAGATTGCGTCAACCCCTGCCGCCTTGTAGGTGTAGTCGGCGACCGCGACGGCGCTGGCTATCGCATGCGAGCCGGCGAGGCGTGCGCGGGCGCGGTCGGCGACGTCGATCGGCGCTGACGGGCCGGCGCGGCGGTAGATTTCGCTTACCGTGTCGATCAGATAGCAGCGGGCCGCCCCCAGCCGCGCCTCGGCCCGCGCCACTTCGGCTTGGATCACCGCATTGTCGGCGAGCCGCCCGCTGCCGCGCGGGGTCTTGCGCGATGCCAGCTCGACGAAGGCGTCGAGCATGCCGCGGGCGATGCCGAGAGCCACACTGGCGATGCCGACCGAGTAGAGGGTTTGCTGCGGGAAGGCGTAGAGCGGGCCGGGCTCGCGGCGCAGGGTCGGGTCCTCGCGGGTGCCGGTGAATTCCTCGGGCACAAAGAGGTCCTCGACAGTGTAGGATTCCGAGGCCGTGCCGCGCAGGCCGATCGGATCCCAATTATCGAGCAAGACGGCGTCTTCGACCGGGAAGAGCCAGGTGCGGACAACCGGCCGGCCCGCATCGTTGAGGCGCAATGAGCCGTCGGGCTCGACGACCGTGCCGTGCGCGCCCATCCAGGTCGCGTGCCGGCAGCCGCTGGCAAAATCCCAGCGGCCGGTGACCCGATAGCCGCCGGGTACGGCGATGCCGCGGCAGTCGTTCGGCGGTCCCCAGGCGCAGGTCGTCCGCTTGTCGCCGAACACTGTGCGCGCCGCCTCGAGATCGAGGTAAGGGGCGAACAACCCGATGCTGTTGGCGATCGACACGCACCAGCCGACCGAGCCGTCGGCCCGCGCCAGTTCGCCGACCGCCTCGATATAGATCGCCGGCTCGACCTCGTCGCCGCCGACCGAACGGGGATAGAGCATGCGGAAGAGCCGTGCTTCGTGCAATTCCTCGAGCAGCGGCCCGGTGATGCGCCGGGCGCGGTCGATCTCGTCCGCGGCGGCGCAAATTGCCGACGCCAAGTCACGAGCCCGTGTCACGAGGTCGGCTCGGCTCGGGTCATTCATCGGGGCGCTCCAAGGGCTGATCGATCGAGACCATTGCGGCGCCAGGCTCGATCGCTGTCAATAGAGTGCGGCATCGCTCGCAAGGTGGAGGTTCCCGATGACATTGTTCGATCTTACCGGGCGCGTCGCCGTCGTCACCGGCGGCAATGGCGGGATCGGTCTCGGCATGGCGAAGGGGCTCGCAGCGGCGGGTGCAGCGGTAGCGTTGGCGGCGCGCAACGCCGAGAAGGGCGAAGTGGCGGCGACCGGGCTCGCCGCGTCCGGCGCCGGGAGTGCCTTTATCACGTTCGACGTCGCCGATGAGGGCTCGTGCCGGGCGATGATCCAGGAGACCCTCGCGCGCTTCGGCCGGCTCGACATTCTGGTCAACAATGCGGGGACTTCGGTCCGCAAGCCGCCGGAAAGCTATACGGCGGCCGAATGGCGCATGGTGCTCGACACCAACCTGACCGGCGCCCTCTTCTGCTCACAGGCCGCCCACCCCGCGATGAAGGAAGCCGGCGGCGGCAAGATCATCAATATCGGCTCGATGTATTCGATCTTCGGCACCAGTTACGGCGCCGCCTATGCCGCGAGCAAAGGGGCGCTCGTACAGCTGACGAAGTCGCTGGCGATCGCCTGGGCCAAAGACAACATTCAGGTCAATGCGGTGTTGCCGGGCTGGATCGACACGGAGCTAACGCAGGGGGCACGCCGCCACGTGCCCGATCTGCACGACCGGGTGCTGGCGCGCACCCCGGCCGGCCGCTGGGGGGTGCCCGAGGATCTTGCCGGGATCGCGGTGTTCTTGGCGGCGCCGGGCTCGGATTTCGTGACCGGTGCGGCAATCCCGGTCGATGGTGGCTATGCGAGCATGGGAGTTTAGACCATGACGACCGAAACGACGCACCGTACCGTCGAGACCAACGGCATCCGGATGCATCTCGCCGAGATGGGTTCGGGTCCGCTCGTCCTGCTGTGCCACGGCTTTCCCGAGCTTTGGTACTCCTGGCGCCATCAGCTGAGAGCGCTCGCCGAGGCCGGGTTCCACGCGGTAGCGCCCGACATGCGGGGCTACGGCCAAACCGACCGTCCCGAGGCGATCGACCAGTACACGCTCCTCCACCTGGTCGGCGACATCGTCGGCCTCCTCGACGCGCTCGGCGCCGAGACGGCGGTGATCGCCGGCCACGATTGGGGCGCGCCGGTCGCCTGGCACGCGGCACTCCTGCGCCCCGACAGGTTCCGCGGCGCGATCGGCCTCAGCGTGCCGTACCGGCCGCGCGGGCTGGTGCGGCCGACCACCGTTATGCCGCAGACCGACGACGCAGTGTGGTACCAGCTTTACTTCCAGACCCCGGGTGTCGCCGAGGCCGAGCTCGAGCGCGATGTCCGCCGCTTCATCCGCGGCACCCTCTATTCGATTTCGGGGGACATGCCGCGCCACGCGCCCACCCCCATGATGGTGCCCCGGCAGGGCGGCCTGCTTGCTCGCTGGGCGAGCGAGTTCGGGAACCCTGCGGCCCTGCCGAGCTGGCTCGGCGAGGCCGACGTCGATTTCTACGCAGGCGAGTTTGCCCGCACCGGGTTTGCCGGCGGCCTCAACTGGTATCGCAACATCGACCGCAACTGGGAGCTCCTGGCGCCCTTTGCCGGGGCGCGGGTCATGGTGCCCGCACTCTACATCGCCGGCGACCGCGACCCGGTTGTGCGCTTCCCCGGCATGGATCGGCTGATCCCGAATCTCGCGAATTTCGTGCCGCAACTGCGCCACACGATCATGCTGCCGGGCTGCGGCCATTGGACCCAGCAGGAGCGGGCAGGGGAGGTCAACACCGCGATGATCGATTTCCTGCGGGGCCTTCCTAGTGAACCAGCGGCTTGAGCGCGATCTCGGCGCGATAGTCACCGCGGATCTCGGAGATCGCTGCGGCGAGCTGTGAGCGGATCTCGTCGCGGCACACCGCAACCGGCAGCTTTACCGTGATCTCGCGGCGTGCCGTCACGACCTGGCCGTCGCGAGTCCATTGCGACTGGTAGCGCAGATAGGGATTTTCGATGGTCTTGCCCCGCGGCAGCAATTCGATGTCCCGGCCCGGCGGCAGGGTCAGCGACAACTCCTCGATCTGATGGCCGGAAAAGCAGGGCGTCGGCTGGGTTTTCGGTAATGTCCAGGAGCCGAGCAGGAACTCGCCCGGGCGCACCAGCAAGCGGATCCCTCCGGGCAGCTCAAACGCCTTGCCGTCGAGAAACTCCGGCCGCGCCTCGAGCTCGAAGGATGCCGAAAATGCGTAGACCGGGGCCAGGCGATCGCGCGGCGGGTCGAATTGGAAACTCGCCTTGCCGGGCCAGCCGAGGGATTTGAAATATGACTCGGCCCATCGCTCGGGCCCACCCACCTCCACACTGGCGGCTAGTTGCCGAAGTTTGATGCCGAACGGCCCCGAGGCCACCGTCGTCGACTGGCCGGATACGGTGCCATCGGCCGCCAGCTGGGCTGTGGTCCGCAGCTTCTCTTCGTTTTCCTCGGTTACGGCCAGCGGCAAGATCGTAAGCGGAGCGCCCGGTTCGGTCGCCAGCGCGACGGGCTTGCCATATTCGGTCATAGGCAATGTCCCGAATGGCGCCATGCCGGCTGTCGAATCGGCATAGACATCGAACTCGGGCAGGTAGCTCAGGACGTGGTCGAACAATGCGGGCGTGGCCACCTCGGGCGCCCGGTAGCGGTTCCAGCTGTTGATCAGCACGGGCATGCTGACGATGCCTTTGGCCTTGAGCAGCGCCTCGAGCAGGACGACATGGTCCTTACAGTCGCCATAGCCGTTTTCGAGGATCTTGCTGGCTTCGTGCGGCTCGTAACCGCCATTGCCCAGGATGACCCCGACGTAGCGGATATGTTTGGAGACCCAATCGTAAATCCGGTGTGCCTGCTCGCGGCGATCCGAAGTCTCCGTAGTGATTTCGTCGGCTAACGCCTGAATGCGCGGCGTTACGGCCGCCTTCCCGGCGGCCAGCTGGCGGTAAGCGGTCACGACCGCCGGATAATCGAGAAAGGTCGAGATGATGTAGTACGGCTCAGTGTCCCAAGACGACAGGGCCGTGGGCTCGCCCACCGGCGGCCGCGGGTTGCTAAAGCGAAAAGTGTGGGTGACCCTCTCTTCGGCTTCCTTGATTTCGTGATTGACACCCCGCACTTCGGTATGAGCGGTCAGCGCCTTGGGTAGTGTGAAACTCACCCGTACATCCTCGAAGGCGGTCCCGCGCAAGAAGACCCCGCCGAAAAGAAGTGCCCCGCAAAGGGCGCCTTGCGAACGTGCTTGATCGTGTGCACCACCGTGTCGCCGGCGCTCACGTCGGGAAACACGATGACCTTCTGCTTGCGGTCGGTGAACATCGGCACGCGCGGCGCGCCGGGCGGCGCCTGGGCAAAGATCTGCGTCGGATCAACCGTAAGGATCTTGCCGTCCGCCTTGCGCGTGAAGGCTTCCAAAATCTCTGCGGTCTCCATGCTCTCGCTATACTCGAGCTTGTATTGCGCGATGCTGTGGGCAGCGCTCTCATTCGTTGCCACTACCTCGGCATGAGAGATCGTCGTATAGCTGCCGTCCGGCTCGACGGTCGTGTCTCCGCTAAGGGCTTTGATGATCGTCGCCGGTAACTGCGGCGCGTCGTCGGCGACAGCACGCTGCGGTAGCGCGCCGGCGAAGGCAAGCAGAAGAATGGAAAGGAGCGGCTTAGCGAGCACAGCGACTGCCAGAGGCGGCTTTCGATTCCATCCTACCACGTTTCCCGTGTCGCTACTATGGCTCGGCGTAGTCGGGGAAGAACAGCTGCTCACCATCGACTTTATAGCCGGCAATTGTATCTTGACCCTGCCGCGAGGTGAGCCAATCGATGAACGCCATACCCAAATCTGCCTTTACTTTGGGATGCCGTGCCGGGTTCACCAGGATGACTGAGTACTGGTTGAAGAGGCGAGGATCGTGGTCGACGACTATTTCCAGATTGCGGCGATCGTGGAAGTGAACCCAAGTGCCTCGATCCGTCAGCGCATAGCCATTTATCGACGCTGCGATGGTCAGCGTCTGTTCCATGCCCGAGCCGGCTTTTAAATACCAAAGGTCGCGAGCCGCTATCGGCGGATCGCCGGCCTCGGTCCACAAGCGCCGTTCGGCGGCGTCCGTACCGCTCATGTCACCGCGAGATACAAATCGCGCCTTGACGGCGCTTATCTTGCGCAAGGCGGCAACCGAGTCGTGTGTCGCATTGATCTTCGCAGGATCGTCTTTGGGGCCAACGATAACGAAATCGTTGTACATGACCTCGTGCCGAACGCTGCCGAAGCCGTTCTGCATAAACTGCAACTCCCGCGCCTTGTCGTGCACGAGCACGACGTCGCAGTCACCGTCCTCGCCGATCTTGAGCGCCTCTCCGGTGCCGACGGCAACGACGTAGACGTCGATGCCGGTTGTCTGCGTAAACGCAGGCAACAGGTAGCCGAGCAGGCCGGACTGCTCCGTCGATGTGGTCGAAGCTACCGTGATGAACGGATAATCCTTGGCTTGGGAATTGAGTGATACGGCGGACGCGAAGAGTAGTGAACCCAGGATGATTCTGCGACTACGAAGAACGCCGGGGTATGGGAACCCGCGGCGCCGCGCGTGAGGCGCGCTCCGGTTTGACACCGCAACCGATTGCGTATCCATATGCCTCGCCCTAACAAACTCGGTCGAGTTCGGGCTGGGACATAGGACGAGTCCGGAAGATGCGTTCGCCTCGTGCGTTGATGGTGCTGGCTTTTGCAGGTCTGGCGGCGGCGGTCGCCCTCGCGGGCTGGTATGATCGTAGCGTCACCTTGCGCGCAGCGGAAGATCATGTCGAGCTCACCGTTGGCATTATGCGCGAGCACGCTTTGAATGTCTTTCGAACGCAGGAGCTCGTGTACCAGCAAATCAGGTTGCGCACGGGGGGGTTGGATTGGGAGGCCATCGGCCGCTCTGGCGAGTTTGCGAGGTTTCTGCGGGAAACGCGAAACCGAATGGACCAGATCTCATCTATTTGGCTGGCCGATGCCACGGGCCACGTCCGGGCGTCGAGCGGCTTGCCTTACCCGCGGAGCCTAACCTTCGAAAGCAGGGACGACTTTCGGGCGCATCGTGAAGGCGAGTCCGGCATGAGCGTCGGAGAACAGCAGCTCGGTACGTTTGGACTAACCTGGCGCAAGTCGTTGTCCACGGGCGAGTTTGACGGGGTGATCGGGATAGAGATTGGGGTCGAATACTTTGACAATTTTTTTCGTGGATTTGATGCGACAGGTCATCGGAGAGCGGTTCTTGTCCGCGCGGATGGCACCGTGCTCGCAGCCAATCCTGCCACCGGCGAGCCAAGGCGATTTCCACCCACCTCCCAGTTGATGCAGTCGATTGCCAGCGGTGTTCAAAACGAAAAATGGAATGTTTCGCCGAATGGCATTACGCATTTTTTCCGATGGCGACAGCTCGATCCCTATCCGGTCTATGTGGCCTATGCAGTCGATGAAGATGTCGCTCTTGGCTACTGGTATTGGCGGATTGTCTTCTATGCCATCCTCGCTGCGGGGGTCTGGGCCGCGCTGCACCTAATCACCCATTTAGCATCACGGCGCGCGGCGGCTGAGGCAGCTCTGCAGCAGGCCCGGAGGATGGAGGCCATCGGCCAGCTCGCCAGCGGAGTGGCGCATGATTTCAATAACGTGCTAACGGCGGTGATGGGCAATGTCGACCTTATTGCGCTCGACCGGAATGCGACGCGTCATGTTCGGCAACTTGCTGAGGCGACGCTTCGCGCGGCGCGCCGCGGGTCGAGCCTGACCGCGCAGTTATTGGCGTATGCGCGCCGACAGCCTTTGCAGCCAAAAGACGTTCGAATTGACGGGCTTCTCGATGCGATGCTGCCCTTAATCAAGGATGCTTTGGGAGAAGCGATCAGGGTGTCCTGTAGGCTGGGTCCCGATCTGCCTGCTATCCGGATCGACCCGGGACAATTCGAGGCTGCGTTGGTGAATTTGGCCTTGAACGCGCGGGACGCCATGCCGCAGGGCGGCGTGCTGCGAATCGAAGCTCAGAACGTGACAGTGGAGGCAGCCGATGCGGAGCGCCTGTCGATCCCGCCGAGCGATTATGTGGTCATAGAAATTGCCGACACCGGGGTTGGGATGCCGGCCGACACCGCGCGCCGTGCCTTCGAGCCGTTCTTCACTACCAAGGGAGCAGGCAAGGGCAGCGGGCTCGGCCTTTCCATGGTCTATGGCTTCGCGCGCCAGTCGGAAGGCACTGCGGAGATCGAGAGCCGGGTCGGCCACGGCACGAAGATAAGGCTGTATTTGCCGTGCTCGGAAAAGATGGTATCGCCCGAGCCGCAACCAACCGTTGCGCATCCTCCGTTGTTACGCAAGGCCTCGATATTGGTTGTCGAAGATCAGGATGAAATCCGTCAGTTGTTGGCAGATTCGCTCGAGGAATTCGGCCACGAGGTCAGGACCGCGCGCGCCGCTGAAAAGGCGATCGAGATTCTCGGGAGCAACGCTGGCATTGAGGTCCTAGTGACCGATATCACTCTGCCGGGCGGAATGACCGGCGTGGATCTTGTTCGCAAGGCGCGGGAATTGATGCCGGATTTGAAGATCTTGATGATCTCCGGAAATGCCAATGAGGAGTCTATTAGGGCGTCATATCGCGATCGCTGCGCGTTCCTGCCAAAGCCGTTTCGCCCAAGCGATCTCAACAGAGCGGTAGAGGAACTGCTGTAAGAGTCGACATCGTGAACGCTCCAAAACCGAGCCGGCGGCAAATCCTTGCATGCATAGGAGCCATTTTCGTGGGGCAGTCAATTCGACCGAGCGGGCCGGCCGAGGCCGAATGGGTCGCCGTTTCTCTAAGCGAACCCGGCTTCAAATCCGATCTTGAAGCTCTGCTCGACAAGGCCACCGCGGAGAAGCGCGTTTGGAATCTCCACGGCGTCGTCATCATGCGCGACGGGCGTCTGGTGCTTGAGCGTTACTTCGAGGGCGAGGACAACGCGCGAGGCACACCGTTGGGCAAGGTCGCGTTCAAGGCCGATACGCTGCATGATCTGCGATCGGTATCGAAGGGCATCGTCGGGTTGCTCTACGGCATCGCGCTCGGCGACGGAAAGGTGCCGCCACCCGAAGCGACGCTCTTTGCCTCGTTCCCCGAATACATCGACCTGGCCGCCGACCCCGCCCGCAACCGGTGGACCATCCAGAACGTGCTGACGATGACTATGGGGACGGATTGGGATGAGCTCGGCGTTCCTTATACCGATTCGGCAAACAGCGAGATCGCGATGGACATGGCGCCGGATCGCTACCGCTTCGTCCTCGGCGCGCCGGTCGTAATGGAGCCAGGCAGGCGCTGGGTTTACAACGGCGGCGCCACCGCGCTGTTGGCGCGGATCATTGAGCGAGGCACCGGAAAGCCACTGCATGCGTTCGCCCGCGAAACGCTGTTCGATCCTCTCGAAATCGGCCCGACGGAATGGTTTACCGATGACCATGGCGAAACCATTCGCGTCCGGGCTGCGTATGACGCCGCGCGATCTGGCGCGCATTGGCCTGATGATGCTGAAGGGCGGTATGCGGGTTGAGCGGCGCGTCGTGCCGGCGCAATGGATCGAGCGTTCGACCTCACCGATGGTTGATATAGACGAGACCCGGCAATACGGCTACCAATGGTACCTGGGCAAGTTCGATTTCACGGCTTCGACAGGTCCGTGGTTGAACCAGTCGCGGCTCGAACGATACTGGGGTGGGATCGGCAATGGCGGCCAGCGGCTATTCGTATTTCCTGGGCTGGATCTGGTGGTGGCCATAACTGCCGGCAACTACGATACGACCGATCAGGGGGTTCCTTCGACCCGCGTAATTCGCGAACTTGTGCTGCCGGCCCTTTCGTGAGCTGCCCCGGTTGGCTCGCGAAAACGGAACCAAAAGGAGGTGCAGATGAGACTCGGCGTAGCCCTTCCTATCGTCGATATCGGTGGTGAGCCGGCGGCGTTGCGGGAATTTGCCCAAGCGGCGGAGGAGATCGGCTATCACGGGATCGCCGCCCCCGACCACGTGCTGGGCGCCAATGTTGCGAGCCGGCCTGGTTGGACCCAACCCCGCGCCCGCTCGACCGATCTCTATCACGACCCGTTCGTGCTGTTCGGTTTCCTCGCCGGCTGCACCAATATTGGCGACTTCTCGACCCAGGTGTTGATCCTGACGCAGCGCCAGACCGTGCTCGTCGCCAAGCAGGTGGCCTGTCTCGACGTCCTGTCGGGCGGACGGTTCCGGCTCGGCATCGGGGTCGGGTGGAACGAGATCGAGTTTGTCGGCCTCAACGAGAATTTTCACAATCGCGGCCGCCGCTCGGAAGAGCAGGTCGCGGTCATGCGGGCATTGTGGGCGGAGCCGCACCTCACCTTCAAGGGCAGATGGCACACAATCGAGGATGCCGGCATCAACCCGCTGCCGACCCGACGCAAGATCCCGTTGTGGTATGGCGGGCACGCCGACGTGACGTTGCGCCGCTGCGCCAAATGGGGCGACGGCTGGATGCCGCTCGCCTATCCGCCGGGGGAGGAGGCGCGCACCGCCTTTGCAACCCTGCACCGCTATGCCGAGGAAGCTGGGCGGGATCCGGCCGCGATCGGCATCGACACGCGCGTCTCGGCCGGCGCCGGAGCAGAGGCGGAGTGGCGCCAGCA
>Ga0318575_10000293_pt1 | contig 11242 bp, 10 predicted proteins | sample GRESIP089b5f23_FD_203671 | JGI IMG/M metagenome (GOLD analysis project Ga0318575, IMG submission 203671) | Tropical soil microbial communities from Luquillo Experimental Forest, Puerto Rico - GRE.SIPMG.089b5f23 | ecosystem: Environmental > Terrestrial > Soil > Tropical forest > Bulk soil... | reverse complement strand
GGCTGAAGCCGCGCTCCTGCAGCAATTCCATCATGTTGAGGACGGCGTTGCGGCAGGCCAGGGTCAGATTTTCCGCCTCGATCTCCCCCTCGGCATTAATCGGCATGCCCATGACGCCGAGAAAACGCTCGGGCGCAGCAAAGCGGGGATCGATGAAGTAGCTGGTTCGCGAAAATACCGGCGCGGTGAATTTGCGACGGTTGGCGAGGCCCTTGTGCACCTTGAACCGCACGATTGCTGTCGCGCTCATTTCGACGGCAGTCACGCAGACTTCGCCGTCGCCCTGCGCGAAATGGCCGTCGCCGGTCGAGAACAGACCGCCCTCCTTGAAGACGGGGAGGAAGAGCTTCGAGCCTTTGGTCAATTGCTTGACGTCGAAATTGCCGCCGTTCTCGCGCGGCGGCACCGTGCGGAGGCCGGCGAGGCCACAGGGGCCCGTCGGCACCGCTCCGGCAGGATCGGGTGGAAACGCCAAGCCCCCGCGCTCGATGACGCGCTGTTCGCGCACGGTCCATTCCGCAAGCTTCGCCGCGGACGGCGCCACCCCCGAGACCCCCATGAACGGCCCTCCGGGAATGCGCACACCAGGAATCTCGGCCGAAGTCGCCCAGCCGTCGCGGATCTGCCAATGCACGAGGAACGGCTCAGTCATCACATCGCGCAGAAATCCCAGCCCCGGCATGATCGTGCTGAAGGCGACGGGCTCGGCGAGGATGTCGGTGAATTCGATCTCGAGGACATCGCCGGGTGCCGCACCCTTGACGAAGACCGGCCCGGTCAGCGGGTGTATCGCGCCGACATCGAGCGACGGAAAGTCCGCGACCGTCGTGGCCGGCTTGATTTGGCCGTCGAGCGCGTCGCGCGTCTCCAGCGCGACCTCTTCACCCTCGCCGACTTCGACGACCGGTGCGATGTCCGGGTGAAATCGGTTGTGGCCCAGGTGAGGCTCGTGGGCGAGCTTCCTTGCCCGATCGATGCGGATCGAATGCATCAGCGACCTCCGACCAATCCGATCACTTCGTCGGTGCTCCTTACATCGGCGAACACTCTATCCATTGTCCGCAATTCGGCGTCATGCGCCTCGCGGGATACTTCGGCTACGGCATCGTTCACTAGGATCATCCGATAATTGTGTTCTACTCCGCCACGCACCGTCGTGGACACGCAAACGCAGGTTGTCACGCCCGTAACGACACAGGTGGTAACGCCCATATTGCGCAGGATCGTATCGAGCGGCGTGCTTGGCGCGAAGCCGCCAAAGCCTTTCTTGATGACCACATGCTCGTCCTCCCGGGGCTTCAACTCATCGACGATCTGCGCTCCCCAGGTGCTCTCGACCACGAACGTGCGGTTGCCGCTCGAAGGGCCGCGTCCAATGCGCCAATACGGGAATGCCGCATCGGAATAGTCGGCTTTGACGGCGTGCGCCACATAAACCACCGGTCTTCCCGCCGAGCGAAAGGCATCTGCCAGCCTCGCCACCTGGGGGATCGTACCCCTCAGAAATGGCATGTCGATATTCCTTTCCGGATATTCCCGGGCCCTTTGCCCGAGACCGCCATCCGGATGCAGAAAATCGTTCTGCATGTCGACAATGATCAAAGCAGAGCGAGCGATGTCTGCTCCCTTTACCGTTATTTCCATTTTGTCCCTCCCTGTAGTGTGAGATTCGGTTTGGATCACCTCAGTCGAAGGTCAGCACGGTGCGGGCGACTTCGCCGGCCTTCATCGCGCGGAAAGCTTCGTTGATGTCGGCAAGCCGGCCCTTCTTGGTCACCATCGCATCGAGGTCAAGCCGGCCCTGGCGGAAGAATTCGAGGTAGGTCGGGATGTCGTAGCGGAAACGGTTGGAGCCCATGCGCGAGGTCTGCACCTTGCACTCCGGCCGGATCGCCATCCACGGGAACTCGATCATCGCATCGGGCGGCAATACCCCGACGATCGTCGCCGTACCCCGGATCGCGAGCGACTCGATCGCCTGGCGCACGAGGGTGGCGAGGCCCACCGCCTCGAAGGCGTGATCGACCCCGGCGCCGCCGGTCAATTCGCGCACCGCTTTGACCGGGTCCGTTTCGCTCGAGTTGACGAAATGCGTGGCGCCGACGCGCATCGCCATCTGGCGTTTCTGGCCGAACTGATCGATCGCGATGATCTGGCGGGCGCCGCCGATCCGCGCCCCCTGGACGATCGACAGCCCGACGCCGCCGCAACCATAGACCGCCACCGTCTGCCCGGCTTCGAGCCCCGAGCTGCGCAGGGCCGCGCCGACACCGGTCAGCACCCCGCAACCGACCAGCGCGGCTTTGTCGAGCGGCAATTCCGGGTCGATCTTCACCAGCGAGTTCTCGTGCAGCAGCATCTTTTCGGCGTAGCTCGAAATGCCGATGAACTGGCGCAGCGGCTGCCCATTCTGCGACAGGCGAGGGGCCGCGGTATCCGGCCGGGTGACGATGCCGCCGGTGCACAAATTGGGATGGCCCGACAGGCATTGCGGGCAGTTGCCGCAGAAGCCGGAGAGGCACGCGACGACGTGATCGCCGGGTCTTACGGTCGTCACCTCGGCGCCGATCGCCTCGACGACACCGGCGCCCTCATGGCCGAGGACGATCGGCCGGTCGAGCGGGAAACGCCCGAGCCCGTCGACGACATGGAGGTCGCTGTGGCACACGCCGCTGGCGACAGTACGCACCAGCACCTCGCGGCCCCAGGGCTGGTCGATGTCCACCGCCTCTATCGTCAGCGGCTCGTGTACCCTGCGAAATACGGCGGCTTCGATCTCCATCGCCTTTTTCCTCCCAAAACCCGTGCATCACTTCTCGTTTTATCGCTTCTGCGGCCGCTACGGACGCGTTCAACCAGGCCAAAGCGACCGCGAGGCGAGGCGAGCGCCGTCGACGAGCGCGCGCAGTTTGGCCCATACGAGGTCGGCATGGACGCGGCCGCCGAGGCCGCAATCGGTGCCGGCGATGACGTTCTCGCGGCCGGCGATCGCGGCGTAACGCAGAATACGGTCGGCGACGAGCTGTGGGTGCTCGACGAGGTTGGTGGCATGGCTGACGACGCCGGGCATCAGCATCTTGCCCGCCGGCAGTTTCGCGGTCTGCCAGACGCGCCACTCATGCTCGTGCCGCACATTGGCGGCTTCGAAGGAATAGGTCTGCGCCTTCACTTCGAGGATCAGATCGATGATGTGCTCGAGCGGCAGGTCGTGCGTATGCGGTCCGTGCCAGCTGCCCCAGCACAAATGGTAGCGCACTTTTTCTTCGGGGATGCCGGCCAGCGCGTGGTTCACCGCGTCGATGCGCAATCTGGCGAATTGGCGGTATGCCTCGACCGTTGGTTCGGGCTTCAGCATGTCCCACCAGTCCGGCAGGCCGGGATCGTCGATCTGCAATACGAAGCCCGCCGCGACGACGGCCCGGTATTCCTCGCGTAACGCGTCGGCCAGGGCGAACAGGAATTCTTCCTCGCTCTTGTAGTATTCGTTGAAGATGAAGTGGTCGAGCCAGCCGGGCGCGAGCACTGCGACGAAGGCCTCGTCGACATTGGCGCCCGAGCGATCGATTGCCGCCTTGAACGCATCGAGTTGGCGGTTGATCGCCTCCGGCCCCTTCGACTTGATCGGGCCGCGCGCGACGACCCGCACCGTGACCGGCGGCATCGGCCTTTCGCCCGGGACCAGGAACAAGGTTCCGGCCATGTCGCAATCCGCATAGAAATCGGGAAATTCGTCGCGCTCGCGGGTCGAGTGGCGGGTGGTCGGCGCCTCGCCGGGAGTCACCGGGCGCGCCTCGATGCCGCTGAAATGGGCCGTGTAATGGGCGAAGCTGCGGGCCGTCCAGAATTCGCCGTCGCCGATGCAGTCGATGCCGACGTCGACCTGCTTCTTTACCGTTTCCGCGATTGCGGTCGTCACCTGCGCGGCGATGACGGCGGGGTCGGTGATCTCGGCACCGGCGAGCCGCGCCGGCATGTCCTCCCACCCCTTGGGCGGCGGGAGTCGGCCGACATGCGAGGTTCTGATCCGTGACGTGCTGCGTTGCATGCCCTCCTCCCTGACACCGGCCTTCTGATACCATTTTCATCGGCATGCCGCACGCTTCCGACCCGGCACCGGGTCTGTGCCGCATCATATGGACGCGTTCTGCGGGTCAGTGGAGCAGCGTGACGATCGCGCGCTGCGCGGGGCCCCGGTTGCGGCGATGATGTCGAGCCGTGAGCATGATGATGATCTTACAATTGCCGTATTCATATTGCATATTGTTTCCTCGGCTTTGATCAACCATACGAGGGGCAAGTCGTTCCGGATCCGATCGGTAAATACAATCAAAGGGAGAATCTGCTGCAGATTCGCTGCAGATAGCACAAACCGTAAAAATCGACTCTTTTATAGGTTGCGCAAATGGCGCTGTGCAGAGGTGATGTTGGGGTCGGAGATCAGACGCAAAGGCGACGGAGATGGGAACGCTTGCCGCAATGTTTCACGAGGCCCGTACCTTTACGCACTGGCAGCCTCGTCCGGTCCCGCAAGCGATCGTCGAGGCCGCGTTCGAGCTCGCCCGTCTCGGCCCGACGAGCGGCAACTGCCAGCCTTTGCGTCTCGTCCTCGTAGGCAGCCCGGAAGCCAAAGAGCGATTGCTGCCCTGCGTCTCGTCCGGCAACTACGAGAAAGTGCGGACCGCGCCGATTACCGCGATCGTCGCCTATGATCGCGAATTCTTCGAGCTGCTGCCGCGGCTCTATCCGCACACCGACGCGCGCGGATGGTTCACGACCGATGCCGCGCTCGCTGAGGAGACGGCATTCCGCAATTCCTCGCTGCAGGGAGCCTATTTTATTTTGGCGCTGCGCGCCCAAGGGCTCGATTGCGGGCCGATGTCGGGGTTCGACGCCGACAGAGTCGATGCCGCGTTCTTTCCCGACGGCCGATACCGCGCGAATTTTCTATTGAACATCGGCTATGGCGAGCGCGACACGCTGCGGCCGCGGCTGCCGCGTCTGCGCTTCGACGAGGTCGCTCGATGGGAATGAGGCTGTGCTCAGCGGGCGCGGCGCAAAAGCGGTTCTCCGGGCGCGGCAGGCCGAGGTTCTCGCGCAAGGTCTTGCCTTCGTACTCGCGTCGGAAGAGACGGCGCCGCTGCAGCTCGGGCACGACCCGATCGACAAAATCGTCGAGTCCGCCCGGCACATACGGGAACATGACGTTGAACCCGTCACAGGCGCCGCTGTAGAGCCACTCTTCCATCTGATCGGCGATCATCTCGGGAGTGCCGACCAGCGCCGGACCGCCATAGCTGCCGGCGATGCGTGCGAGGTCCCGGACTGTCAAGTCCTCGCGCCGGGCGCGCTCGATGATCCGCTGCCGGCCGCTCTTGCTGGCATTGCTTTCCGGGATCTCCGGCAGCGGACCGTCGAGATCGAACCTCGACGCGTCGTGGCCGAGGGCGATCGACAGCGAGGCGATGCCGCTATCAGGATGCACGAGACTGTCGAGCCGCGCCCGCTTTTCGCGCGCCTCCGCGGCGGTCTCGCCGACGACGACGAGGGCGCCGGGCAGGATTTTCAGATGGTCGGGCGAGCGCCCAAGGCTTTCCATCCTGCCTTTGACATCGGCATAGAAAGATTGCGCATCGGCGAGTTTTCCGCCGCTCGCGAAGATCACCTCGGCGGTTTCGGCTGCGATCTGGCGGCCGGCCTCCGAAGCCCCGGCCTGCACGATGACCGGCCAGCCCTGGATCGGCCGGGCGATGTTGAGGGGCCCGCGCACCGAGAAGAACTCACCCTGATGGTCGAGCACGTGCAGTCGCGCGGGATCGAAATAGACGCCGTTCTCGACATCGCGGATGAAGGCGTCGTCGGCCCAGCTGTCCCACAAGCCGGTGACGACATCGAAGAATTCGCGGGCCCGCCGGTAGCGGTCGCCATGCTCCATGTGCTCGGTGAGCCCGAAATTCAGCGCTGCGTCGGGGTTGGAGGTGGTAACCAGGTTCCAGCCGGCACGGCCGCCGCTGATGTGGTCGAGCGACGCGAAGCGCCGGGCGATCAGGTAGGGCGGCTCGAAAGTCGTCGAGGCGGTCGCGATCAGCCCGAGATTTTCAGTCACCATCGCGAGCGCCGGCAGCAAGGTCAGTGGATCGAACGAGGTGACGGTCGCGCTGTGCTTCAACGCGGCCATCGGCATGTTGAGCACGGCCAGATGGTCGGCCATGAAAAAGGCGTCGAACCGGCCGCGCTCGAGGGTCTGCGCAAAGCGGATCAAATGCCTGAGATTGAAATTGGCATCGGGGTAAGCGCCGGGATAACGCCACCAGGCGGTATGAATACTGACCGGGCGCATGAACGCCCCAAGATGCAGGTGGCGTGGTGCCATCATCGCTGCCGCTGTTCCCCGTTTCGATCGATCGAAGCGAAATTGTGAACGGCCACCCAGGCGGCGGCAAGCAAATCGGAGAGCGTCGTCGCTATCGAGCCAAGCTCGCCTTTTCGGTTATATGGCATGACAGGTTTGCTACTGAGACGCTTGCGGACGCGACGGTGCCAAGCTAGTATGCGCCACAGTCAAGCGAATGATGATCTGGAAAAAGTTGCCTGGCCGGGAACATGGCGGCGTGTTTCAGCGTTCATGTCCGGCGGTGTGTCGTCGCCTTAGGGACAGGAAGGGTATGTAACGATATCGCAAACCTGGGGCTCGATCCGGTAAATTGCAGCTGCAGCAAAGGATGACATCATGAAACATCTCCTGACCGGCGTGGCGGTCGTTGCCGCGCTTGCATTCGCCGCCCCCGTTTGGGCGCAACCAGTCAGTCCGTCAGGTGGGAACGCGGTGGGCCTGCCAGGCCCGAACCCCGGCGGACCAGGCCTGACGCCGTACATCGGAGGTGCGCCTGGGCCGAAGCCATCGGGTTCAAACTACATCCCGCCATCGGCGCCGCCTGCGGCGATGGCGCCCGCGGCTGGGGCGCCGATGTCGGACAGCACCTCGGCGATGCCGCCCAGCCATCGCCATGCCCGCCATGCCTCGCATGGCAAAATGGCGCATCACGGCGGCAAGGCGACGCGATTGACCGGCACCAGTGCCAACCAGCTCAACCAGGAAGAGCTGGCACGCCTGCAGTCCGGCAACGTGTCCATGCCGCCGGCTCCTCCACCGCCGGGCGCTGGTGCCCCTCCGCCGCCAATGGGAACTACCGGAGGTGGGGCGCCTTACCGTCCGTAACGTACATCGCGAACGCAACGGGGAGCGAAAGCTCCCCTTAGCCGCTCTGTAAAGGCAACTTCGCGAGCGGGCGGCGGCTTAGTTGTGGCTGGGCGCATCGAGTCGGCGGGCGAGGCGTTCCATTTCTTCGAGCAAGTCGTGTAAGGCCTGGTCGGCAACATAGGCCATTTTGGCGAAGGCCCGCAGGAAGCTGTCGGTGCGGGGCAGCTGGAAGAGCGCTTCTTCCCCCTCCTTACCTTTGCTGGCGCTGACCAGAACGACGTTATCGTAGGGCTGCAGCATCAGCTCTTCGAGGGCTTTGCCTGGACCGGTGACGTACTCGACAACCCGGCACCGTTCGGTGGAGTGCGTTTCCTGCACGATCGTCATTCGATAGGCGGCGCGGGTCGTCGCGGCCTCGATCAAGGCCCGCGCGAACGGGCGCAGAAACGCCTCGTCGAAGCCGAGTATCGCGGTCGGACGCTCATCGGTTACCGATGAACGCATTTCCAGCGTAGCCCACAGCGATGCGCGGCCCCCGAAGTAGTCGGCCGAGGCAAGATCGAGGTTGATCGAATCGATCGGCATCGGCGGCGAGATCGACCGCGGCGACAGAAAGGCGAAGCAAGCCGGTTCCCGCTTCAGGGAAATATTCGTCGTCGCTTCGAGGTTCCGATCGGTGAGCGCGGGAGTGTCGGCCATGGCAAACCCGGTTCGAGGGAGGTGTTTCGGATGTTGGATAGGCCGGTTCCGCCGAGTTTGTCAAAGTGTAACAAAGGATTAACGTAATCTGCGGCCTTTGGCCGCGAGCTTTCTCGACTGATCTTGCTTTCTCGAGAATGCCGCAATTGTGGCCGAAGAATCGCAGAGATCCAGCAGGCAGGTTCACAGCCGAATATTACCGCTCGCTAGGACAAGCCGCGCCGGCGCCCCATCTCACTTGGCTTCCCGCTCAATCGACTGTTCGGCGGCGAGCCACTCCCTCTCCGCCCTCTCGATCGATCGCACGAGTTCGGCGCGGCGTTTCAGTACAGCGAAGAGCTCAAACCGATCGGATCTGGGGCCCTGCGGCTCGGCCAAGGTGCGGTCGAGCGCCTCTCGCTCTTCTGTTAGCCGCGCGATCGTCTCCTCGGCCTGCCGAGCAACCCGCCGCAATGGGTCGAGTTCCAGCCGGCGTTTTGCGGCTAGGCGCCGGGTAGCGCGGCGATCGCCGGGTGCGGCGGTGGTCGAACGGCCAGCGGTCCCCGAGGCGTCGGTTTCCAGCACCAGTCGCTCGTAATCGTCGAGATCCCCGTCAAACGGCCGAACCGTCCCACCGGCGACCAGCCAGAGCCGGTCGGCGATCAGCTCGACGAGGTGGCGGTCGTGGCTCACCAGCACCACCGCACCAGCGAAATCGTTGATCGCCTGGACGAGCGCCTCGCGGGCCTCGATGTCGAGGTGATTGGTCGGCTCGTCGAGGATCAGCAGCGCCGGAGCGTTGTGCGTGATGAGAGCCAGGTTCAAACGCGCCCGCTCGCCACCCGACAGCTCGCCGGCCGCGACAAAGGCCTTTTCCTGGCTGAAGCCGAACCGGCCGAGCCGCGCCCGCACGGCTTCGGGGGGGCCGCCGGGCATCAGCGCCGACAAGCGATCAAAAGCCGAAGCATCGGACTGCATCTGGTCGATCTGGTGCTGTGCAAAAAAACCGCAGGCGAGGTTCGGAGAGCGGGCCACTCTTCCCGCCATCGGCTCGAGCTGACCGGCGAGCAACCGGGCGAGCGTCGTCTTGCCGTTGCCGTTGGCGCCGAGCAGCGCAATCCGGTCGTCGGGATCCAGCCGCAAATCGAGCCGCGACAATACCGGTTTGCCCGCGACGTAGCCGACCGCAGCGCGCTCGAGAGTGATCAGCGGCGGGCGAAGATGCAGCGGTTCCGGGAATGCGATGCGTGGCGGCGCCTCCTCGACCGACAGCACGATCGGCTCCAGACGCGCCAGCGCCTTGAGGCGACTCTGCGCCTGGCGCGCTTTTGATGCCTTGGCGCGGAAGCGGTCTACAAAAGCCCGCAATCTCTCCCGTTCGTCGGACTGCCGGCGGGCCAAGATTTCGAGGCGCCGCGCGGCCTCGGTGCGCGCCCGCAGAAAGGCGTCGAAACCGCCGGAGTAGGCGGTCAGTCTACCGCGTTCGAGATGCAGCGTGAATGTCGTTACCGCATTCAAAAACCGACGGTCGTGGCTGACCAGGATCAGTGTTCTGCGATAATTGCGCAGAAAGCGCTCGAGCCACAGCGCCGCTTCGAGGTCGAGATGATTGGTCGGCTCGTCGAGCAGCAGCAGATCGGATTCGGCAAACAGGATCTCGGCGAGCGCGACGCGCATCCGCCAGCCGCCCGAGAGCTCGTTGAGGGGCTGGCGCTGCATCGCCTCGTCGAGCCCGAGGCCGGCGAGGATACGCGCCGCTCGGCTCGGCGCCGAAGCCTCGATTTCGACAAGGCGCGCCTCGATCTCGGCCACGCGCAATGGCTCCGCCCTGGTGTCCCTCTCGGCCAGCAGCATGGTGCGCTCGCTATCGGCGGCGAGCACCGTCGCGAGCGGGGTCGTTTCCCCGTCCGGCGCCTCCTGCGCAAGAAAGCCGATCCGATGTCCGCGCGGCAATTCGATCGCACCGCCATCCGGCTGCAACGCGCCGCGGATCAGGTCGAGCAATGTCGACTTGCCGACGCCGTTGCGGCCGACCAGCCCGACCCTGCTGCCCTCGGCAATCTGCGCACTCGCTTGGTCGAGCAAAATCCGCCCGCCGATACGGTAAGTCAGGCCGGAAAGAGTCAGCATGCCCGTCTCTTACCACAGACCCGCAACGCCCGGCGATGAGTGCCCCAGGGCAGGTGCGGATCGGCATTTCCGGCTGGAACTACGGCGGCTGGCGCGGCACGTTCTATCCGCGCGGATTGCGCCAATCAGACGAACTCTCCTACGCCAGCCGTCAAGTCGACTCGATCGAGATCAACGGCACGCATTATTCTCTGCAGCGGCCCGATTCCTTCGCGCGGTGGTACGAGGATACCCCGGAAGGCTTCATCTTCGCGGTCAAGGGCAGCCGCTACATCACGCACCTGAAGCAGCTGCATGACATCGAGACGCCCCTCGCCAACTTCTTTGCCTCCGGCGTATTGCGGCTGGAGGAGAAATTAGGCCCCTTTCTGTGGCAATTCTCGCCCCGGTTCAGGTTCGATGCCGAGCGCCTGGACCATTTCCTCTCGTTGCTGCCGCGCGATACCGAGGAGGCGGCAGCGCTCGCCGAACATCACGACTGGCGCTTGGCTGGCCGCGCCTGGATGCGAACCAATCGCAAGCGGGCTCTGCGGCACGCAATAGAAATACGCCATCGGAGCTTTTTCGACCCGGCTTTCATCGGGCTGTTGCGCCGCCATAGCGTGGCGCTCGTCTTCGCCGATTCGGTCGAGTGGCCCTATGCCGAGGATCTGACTGCGGATTTCGTCTTTATCCGCCTGCACGGCTCGGAAGAACTCTATGCGAGCGGCTATTCGGACGAAGCTCTCGACCACTGGGCGGCGCGGATCAAGTTGTGGGCCAACGGACTACAGCCCAATGATTCGCGTCTTGCCGCACCCGATTTGCCGCCGCCGCAGCGCAGTGCTCGCGACGTCCTTGTTTATTTCGACAACGACGCCAATGTCCGCGCGCCGTTCGATGCGCGTGCGTTGCGAGCAAAGCTGAGTTAGCTTCCCTAGAACAATCGAGAAGGACTGCGATGAACACCCGCCCGCCGGCCGAGATCGGCATGACCCTCGACGAGGTCGACACCCCCGCGCTGGTGATCGATCTCGATGTGTTCGAGCGCAATCTGCGCCGGCTGCCGGAGCGCATCGCCGGCACTGGGGTGCGGGCGCGACCGCATGCCAAGACCCACAAATGCCCGGTCATTGGGTTGAAGCAGGTCGCGCTCGGCGCCATTGGCGTCTGCGTGCAGAAGGTCAGCGAGGCCGAGGCGATGGTCCAGGGCGGGGTTCCCGACGTGCTCGTCACAAACGAAGTCGTCGGTCGGCA
>Ga0318575_10000289_pt1 | contig 11291 bp, 8 predicted proteins | sample GRESIP089b5f23_FD_203671 | JGI IMG/M metagenome (GOLD analysis project Ga0318575, IMG submission 203671) | Tropical soil microbial communities from Luquillo Experimental Forest, Puerto Rico - GRE.SIPMG.089b5f23 | ecosystem: Environmental > Terrestrial > Soil > Tropical forest > Bulk soil... | reverse complement strand
CGACAACGCCGGGCTATGCCGGTCCGCCGGAGCGCACGGCATTGCGGTGATGGGCGAAGTGATGCGGGCCGCCGACCCACAAGCCGCGGTGGAAGCCATACTCAGGGCGATCAGTAAAAAATAATTGGTTAAAGGGATTGAATCGATCTCGCTCACCGTTTCCTCCGCAGAAGACAAGCATCACGGAGGTGAAGCGATGAGGAAATTCGTCCTGACGACGCTCGCCGCCTTGACGATCGGCACCGCTGCTTTTGCCCGCCCGGCTGATGCGGCGTGCTGGTGGAATGGTTTTGCTTGGCAGTGCTGGCCTCACCATTCCACATGGTGGTGGCATCACCATCATCCCTATTGGCGGCATTACGGATGGGGCTATGGCCCCTATTGGCAGGGCTATTCGTATCCTAGGTAAAGATACGGCGGGCGGATAACTTCGACTCGACCCGTGGCACCGGTTTGTTCCGACCGGCGCCACGGTATCGCCCGTAGCCTCCCTTAACTCCAAAAAGCAGGTCACCTGCACGGGGCGAACGTTCGCCCCGCGGTGATGAAGCGCGCGGCCACCTAGAGATGGTCTCGCGGTCATTAAGAGAAAGGAAATCCGATGAGGAAGACGATTTCGATTGCTGCTGGCGCGGGGCTCCTCGTACTTGCCGGATGCACGCCGAATCCAGGCGCCAATCTCACCGAAGGCGGTCTGGGCGGCGCCGCTGTCGGCTGTGGCATAGGCGCCGCGGCGACCGCGCCGCTGCTCGGCATCGGTTGCGTGCCCGGCGCCATCATCGGCGGCGCTGTGGGCGGGACAGCCGGTTTGGCGTCGACCACACCGCCGCCGGTGGCGTCGATCACGCCACCGCCGCCGCAGTATGCTTCGCCCTATCCGCCGGCGCCACCGCCGCCGCAATATGCCTCGCCCTATCCGCCGGCGCCACCGTCGATCGAATGATGACGACGACGGGCTGGCGTGAGGCCCGCCACGGCGGGCCTCAGCTAGCGGCGGCTCGCTGCCCGAGGGCTTCGGTGCCGCCGCTGGTCCCGGCGATCTTGCCTAATACGGAGCCTGAATTTAGGCCGGTGCCTTGCTGTCGAGCCGGACAATGTCGAGGCTCTGAACCAACTGCGGTTTGCTTTCCTCCAGGGAGCTTGAGCGCACCGACGAGGCGGCGCAAATCCTCCGGTCTGCTCCTGATCGGTGAAGCGAGCAGCGGCGGACACTGATCACATTCGAAAAGCGGACCAAACACCCACCGGCCACGGCCGCGGAAGACCGCGCTTCCACCTGAGCAGATCGGAGAGTATCGTTCGGGTTGCGTTCCATTCCGTTGCTTCGGTGAACGCATCACAGAGAGGTGGAAGCATAACTAAAGAAAACCTGGCTCGTCCGGGGGCATTAGCGACTAAATTCCCTGCGCTATCGGATCGTATTGCGCGCCTCGGACTGCCGAAGGCGCTGTGGCAGGGACTGGCTCTCGTCCTGGTACCTGCGGTCGTGCTCGTTGGCCTCCAGATCTACCAGATTCTCAGGACTGTTCCGGAGCTGAGGCGGAGCCAAGACCTCGTTGCCCATACCATCGAGGTGATTACGACGGCGCAATCGCTTCAACTCGCTCTCCAGGACGCCGAGCGGGGCCAGCGGGGCTTCCTGATCACCGGGGATGCCGCATATCTCGATCCGTACAGATCGGGTTTAGAGCGGGTACCCGCCATCCTATCAAAATTGAAGCAGCTGACTGCTGACAATCCCGAGCAGCAGCGCCGGTGGCCAAACCTCGAATCTCAGATCGATATCAAGCTTGCCGAGGCGAAACGCACGGTCGATGCCCGTCAAAACGACGGCTTCGACGCCGCCCGGAAGATCGTCGAGACAAATGTCGGCGCCGACAGCATGCGCGCCATCGCTCAGCTCATCGATGCTGCCATCACGGCCGAAAAGAATTTGCTGAAGGACCGGCAAGCTCTGGGCGATACCGCCGAACACGCCACCGCGATCGTCAGTCTGATCGGCGGCGCAGTTGCGTCCACACTTATGGTCCTCGGAGGCATCCTCGTCACCGGCAGTTTCCGCCGCATCTCAAGCTCGGAGGCGGCGCTGAGCGAAAGCGAGCAACGCTTTCGTCTGATGGTCTCCGGAATCGAAGACTATGCGATCTTCATGATCGACCCCGAGGGCCGGGTGATCAACTGGAACCGAGGCGCCGAGCGTATGAAGGGCTACCGTTCCGAGGAGATCGTCGGGCGTCACTTTTCCTGCTTTTACCGCAGCGAAGATATTGAGTCTGGCGTACCGGTACGTCTCCTCGAGACCGCAATTGGTAATGGAAGTGCGTCGGCAGAGGGCTGGCGAGTTCGGAAAGACGGTTCACGGTTTTGGGCTAGCGTGCTGATCACGGCGATCCGCGATGAGGGTGGCGACCTGCAGGGATTTGCCAAACTCACCCACGACCTTACCGATCGAGTGGAGGCAGAGGCTGCGCTCGTTCGAGAAAGAGAAGAACGTGAGAGCGCAGAGGAAATTCTTCGCCAGTCGCAAAAGATGGAGGCACTGGGCCAGCTCACGGGCGGCATTGCCCATGACTTCAACAATATGCTGGGTGTAATCATTGGCAACCTCGAAATCCTGCAACGGCGGTTGGAGTCCGACGATCCGAGGGTTGGCGAACGCATTGAGGCGGCGCTTCAAGGGGCCGACCGCGCTGCGGCGCTGACTCAGCAGTTGTTGGCGTTTTCTCGTCGTCAACCCCTCGAGCCGAGGTCAATAGACGTCAATCGATTGGTCTCTGGCATGTCCAATCTTCTGCACCGGACCCTGGGCGAGAGCATCGCGATCGAAACCGTTTCCGCCGCGGGTTTGTGGGCGGTCTATGCCGACGTGAACCAGCTAGAGAATGCTCTGCTGAACTTGGCGGTCAATGCGCGCGACGCGATGCCGAATGGCGGCAAGATCACGATAGAGACCGGCAATGTTCATCTCGACGAGGCCTATGCCGCGGCCCATGCCGAGGTAACGGCTGGCCAATACGTGATGGTGGCCGTCACCGATACGGGCGCCGGCATGTCCAAGGAAACGATCGATAAGGCTTTCGAGCCGTTCTTCACGACGAAGGAGGCGGGACACGGGACGGGGCTCGGCCTGTCCCAGGTTTATGGCTTCGTCAAGCAGTCGGCGGGCCACATGAAGATTTATAGTGAGCTGAATCAAGGTACGACGGTGAAGCTCTACCTGCCGCGGCTTGCCGGAGACGGCGTCGATATTCGCGATGTGACCGGCCGCCAGCCGGTCCCCGCGGAACCGCGAGCGGAGACGATCCTTGTCGTCGAAGACAACGAGCTTTTGTTGATGCCCGTCGCGGAGGTGCTGCAAGAGCAAGGTTATCGCGTGCTGACCGCGACAGACGGCGCGACCGCGTTGCACGTGCTCGAAAAGGAGCCGGATGTCCGCCTTGTGTTCACGGATGTCGGACTTCCCGGAACCCTCAACGGAAGGCAGCTCGCCGATGAGGCTCAACGGCAACATCCGGGTCTGTTAGTGCTGTTCACGACGGGATATGCGCGAAACGCCATCATCCATCAGGGCAGGCTCGACCCCGGCGTCGAGTTCATCGCCAAGCCGTTCACCTTCGCCGGCTTGATCGCCAAGATACGGGGAGTACTCGGCGAGGCAGGCTAGGCTGTCCGGCCTCGGGCTTCATCGAGCAGGCGGCAAAGCCGACTCACCAGCGATTTCTGGCGGTAAGGCTTCGCGACGAATGAACTCCCTCCCACCAGCGCGGCCGCACGGATTGCCTCGCCGTGCCCGGAGGTCAGCAACACGGGGACGCCCCGGTGATGTCGGTGGACCCATCGGGCAAGCCTGAACCCATCCATGGTGCCTGCGGCCAGCTGGACATCGCTAAAGACGAGGTCTACCGACTCCCCGGCGGCAAACGCAGCAAGGGCCTCCGCGGCGTTCGCCGCCTCGACGACGGTAAAGCCTGAAAGCCGAAGATATTCGGCAGTGGTCTCGCGCAATAAAGTTTCGTCCTCGACCAGCAAGACAACCGGCCGGTACGTTTTGTTGTTCCTCCTGGCCTCGTTCGCGCTCGTTACCATGATAATGATACGCCGGCCCGGTTCGATGGTTCCGAGACGCGCGCTTCGCGCTCTGCAGCCGGGGTAAGGCTCTCATCATTGCCGGCAAGAGAGGCATGTTACTAAGGGAAGGGCGCGTCTGCTGATTTCGCAGGTTTACTGGGGCTATCGCCGGCAGTATCGCTTCAGCGATTTCTAGAGCACTCTCTGTCGATCAAGCGACTCTGTAGAAGGTGCTGCCTGGGTTGGCGCGGCGACTGTTTGGGCGCTCCATCGTCGTCCCTCTCACATCCATCAGCCTGCGCAGCGTCTCGCGCCCACGCGACAAGCGCGAACGCACAGTGCCGATCGGGATGTTGAGAATCGTCGCTACCTCCTCGTAACTCATCCCTTCGAGACCGACAAGCAGAATCACCTGTCGCTGCTCCGCGGCGAGCGTGGCGAGCGCCCGCTCCAGGTCACGGATCTGCAGTGCGCTGGTGGGATCGCAAGCAACGGTCAGAGGCGGGGTAACTTCTTCCGCTGGGATCTTGGTCTCTTCGCGTATGGAGTGGCGGATGTCATTAATGTTTTGGTTGTGCAGGATCGTGAACAGCCAAGCGCGCAGATTGGTTTCCGGTTGCCAAAGATGCTGCTTGGCGATGGCGCGGACCAGGCAATCCTGCACAAGGTCATCGGCCCGCACTGGGTCGCGCGTCAGTGCTCGGGCATAGCGCCGCAGCCGTGGGATTTCGCTCTCGAGCAGCTTAGTAAATTCGCTCATCGATACCACATTCGCGGTTCCAGCCTCAGCTAGCCGAGGCCGCTCGATCAGCTCAAAATAAGCTCGCGCTGTAACCCCTTGATGAAACTACATGGCTTCCCAGTGACATGTTGTCATTTTTTGTAAAATTTATGACTGCCAGGCTACTCGAAAGGCGTCTGCATAAACGGAACGTTACGAAAGCACCGAGACCGCGCGGCAATTGACCGGCTCTACCGCACAGTCAGCTGGATTGGCAAGGCTTGGCGGTACCGCAACCACCATCATAGACATGCCTGGGGCTACGGCCCCTATTGGCACCACGCCCGGTATCTCTGATTGGCGCCGGTGCCTACGCGGCGCCGTACGCAGCTTTTTCAGCCCTTGAGCGCAGCGGTGCCGGCACTGCTGCCGGCGATCTTGCCAAACACCGAACCCGAGACGAGGCCAGTGCCCCCGGGGTAGTTGAAGTAGAACAACCCGCCGACCAGCTCGCCGGCGGCATAGAGGCCTGGGATCGGCTTTTGCGCGGTGTCGAGGACCCTTCCGTCAGTGTCGATACGCAACCCGCCGAACGTGAAAGTGACGCCGCAGGTCGTGCAATAGGCCTCAAACGGCGGCTTCTCGATTGCCATCGCCCAGTTGGTCTTGGGCGGATCGATACCCGCGGTGCCGCGGCCGTCCCTAACCGTCGGATTGTACGGCACGTCCTTCCGCACCGCCGCGTTGAATGCCTTCACGGTCTCGATGAAGCGCGGCTTATCGACCGGCGCGTATTCGGCCATCTTGTCAGCCAGCCCTTCGATCATGTCGGCCGTCACCTTGGTGACCTGGCGGATGCGGTATTCGTCGCGCTGCAAATGCACCGTCTGCTGGTCGAAAATCTGCCACGCGAATTGGTGCGGCTGCTCGAGAATGAGGCGGCCGTATTTCGCGTAAGTGTAGTTGCGGAAATCGGCGCCCTCGTCGCAGAAGCGCACGCCGTCAGCATTGACCATGATCGCAAACGGGTAGCTGTGCTTCTGGAAATTGTCGCCGACCGCGAGGTCGCCGAACTCGGGCGCGTTGTAGTCCCAGCCGACCGCGTGGCAGCCCGACCAGTTGCCGTAGGGCATCGCGCCGATGTCGAGAGCCATCTTGATGCCGGCGCCGGTGTTGAACCGGGTGCCGCGCACTTTCGCAAGATCCCAGCCGGGGCCGAGATAACGCGTGCGCATCTCGGCATTGGCCTCGAACCCGCCGCAGGCGAGCACGACGGCCTTGGCCGGAATGCGGGTGGTCTTGCCGTCGACCTTGGCAACAACGCCGTGCACGCCGTCGTCGTCGGCGATCAGCGCCTCGCCGTGCGCCTCATAGACGACCTGGATCTGGCGCTCCTCGGCGGCCTTGAAGAGGCCCTCGACGAGCCCCGGACCGCCGCCCCAGGCTTCGAGCGCGAGCCCGCCCCAGAACACGAACTTGCCCTCATGCTTGAAGGCCTGGCGCGAGTACATCGGCGCGAAGCGGATGCTCTGGCGGCGCATCCATAAGAGCGTTTCCTGACTCTTCGTGATGAGCAGCTCGGCCATGTCGGGGTTGCTGCGATAATCGGTCAGGCGGCCGAGATCGTCGTAATACTGGTCGGTCGTATAGGTCCCGAAATCGCTGGTTGCGAGCTCGGTTTCGCTGAGGTCGCAGAGCTTCAACAGGTCCTCGACCCCGTTATAGACAAAACGAAGCGCCCCCGCGGTATAGCGGCTGTTGCCGCCGCGCTCGTCAAAGGGAGCGGCTTCGAGAACGAGCACGCGGGCGCCCTGCTCGCGGGCGGCCAGCGCGGCGCACATGCCGGCATTGCCGGCGCCGACAACGACGACATCGTATTCGCCCGCGATCATCCCGTTTCCTCCGCTTCGATCTGCTGCCAAACGAGTAACGCGACGCCAACGCCAAAGGCAAGCTTTCGGACAATGCCGAGGCGCTCGTCGCTGATATCGCTGTTATTCCCGCGAAAAAACAGCGGCCCGCTGGTGCCGATCCGCGGAATTCCTCGCCTTTTGGAGATGATGGCGGCGGAATAACAGCGAAAGCAGCCGCTGTTCTTCGCTGTTACTGGCTGTAAACAGCAGCAAATGGCCGCCACAGATTGATCCATCGCCTGGCCGCCCACCGCCAGATGCAGTCGTCGGATGCTAACCGCAACTGCAACCAAAGCTTGTGCTGATAAACAGCAACTGTGCTATCTGCAGCGAATCTGCCTGCAGCGAATCTGCAGCAAATTCCCTTTCCAGTTGTACTTTCTCCGGCATCGTTGAGTTTCATAATCGACAATATACAATGACAATACGGCTATTTTATGATCATGAATTCTCGCAACGAGGTCGGGGGCGATCGGCCATCAACCTTGCCTTCACCGGCTGCAGCCCCGGGCTGCGGACACAAGAGTGAGGCCGGCGGCGAACTACGCGCTTTGCGTGACGCCGCGGCCCGGCAGCTCGAACGAAACTTGGCGCGGTGGGCGGAAGGTGAGCGCGATTGCGACGGCTCCGAGACCGATGCCGAACGAGCCGATGTAGAGCCAGAAGTAGCTGCCGGAGGTGTCATAGAGCCAGCCGCCCGCCCAGGGACCCAATGCCATGCCAAGGGTCGAGGCCATGTTGACCGCGCCGAACATCGTTCCCATGATCCGGGCGCCGAAATAGTCACGCACGAGAATGGCGTAGAGCGGCATCACCGCGCCGTAGGAAAAGCCGAACATCAGCGCGAGGCCATAGAAGCCCGCGAGATCGCGGGTGAACACGTAAAGACTTACGGAGAGGGCTTGGAGCGCGAGGCCGAAGACGATCATGCGCTTTGCGCCGATGCGATCGGCTGCGAGCCCGCCGATAACGCGGCCACTTAAAGATGCCACACCCGCCGCGCCGAAGACGGTCGCGGCGGCCATGGCTGGTACGCCGCAGTCGATCGCATAGCTCACCATATGGAAGATCGGTCCTGAATGCGCTGCGCAGCACGCGAAATACGTAAACGAGATGGCGGCGAATTGCGGTGTGCACAGCGCGCGCGCCACAGTGAACTCACGCTCGGCGGGGCTTGCGCTGGTCGCGGCGTCTCGGGCTCGCGGCCATGCCGGGGGTTTGCGCACCAACAATGCGGCAGGAATGATCAGCAGCCAGGAGAGCGCGCCCAAGGTCAACATCGCGGTACGCCAGCCATAGTCGGTGATCAGCAAGCGGGCGAAGGGCGATATCGTCGTCGAGCCAATCGCGAAGCCGGCCGAGATCAGGGCGACCGCAAGGCTGCGATGCCGGGTGAACCAGCGCACCGCCGTTGCCGTCAGCGGTGCATAAAAGCTGCCGGCCGCAACACCGATGGTCATGCCGAACAGGATCTGGAACTGGCCGACGGTGCCGGCTTGGCTCGCCGCGACGAGACCTAGGCCCAAAAGCGCGCCGCCCGCGAGAACAACCATGCGCGTGCCGAACCGGTCGGAGAGTGCTCCCCAGAAAAACGACGCCGGGCCCATGCACAGGAAGTTGAGCAGCGCCGCCGTTGAGATGCTCGTTCGCGACCAGCCGGTCGCCAGCGACATCGGCTGCAGGAAGATGCCGAGCGACATCATCGTGCCCATGCCGAGGCAGGTTATGACGATGCCGGCGCCGACAATGACCCATCCGTAAAAGATCTTCATCGCTCATCCACAAATGATGACCGGCCGATCCATTTGCCGATCAGATACGAAGTCGGGTGGTCTGATAGAATCCCGCGACATGCTCTGTGAAACTGCTCGCGAACAATATCCGATGAGTGGCCGCTCGTCGTCTGCGTTGATCGGCACCCTTGTGTGGCAACGCCCACCCCCTCAGCTACAGAGCATGGATTTCTCTGCTTTGGATCACGACGCCCTCGCGGCGGCGGCGCGCCGGCTCGAAGAAGCGAGCCTCGCCGGGCGGCTCGCGGCACTCGCCGGCAAGCCGGTGGGGCTCGTGCAACGGGCGCTGCCCACGGCCGCCTCGACCGCAATCGGCAACGCAACCAGGCGTGCCCTCGAGCGGGCGCTCGAGGTCGCCTTGTTCAGCTTGAAGAACCGGCGGCTCGGCGGCGGGCGCGCGCTTCATTCGGGGCTCGCCTGCGCCTCCGGAGCAATCGGCGGCGCCTTTGGTCTGCCGGCGTTGGCAGTCGAGCTGCCGGTCTCAACGACGATCATGCTGCGGGCAATTGCCGCGATCGCACAGCAGGAGGGCGAAGACCTTGCGGATCCCCGCACGGGGCTGGCCTGCCTCGAAGTTTTTGCGCTGAGCGGTCCGGCGGCCGGTAAGCAGGGCGTGGAGACCGATTATTTCACGGTCCGCGCGATGCTTGCTCGCGGGTTGGTCGAGGTCGCCGATTTCGCTGTCGACAAGGGTGCGATCCGCGAGGGCGCGCCGGTCTTTGTCCGCTTTCTGACGCAGATCGCGTCGCGCTTCGGGATCGTTGTGTCGCAAAAGGTCGCTGCGCAAACGATCGCGGTGCTCGGCGCTGTCGGCGGAGCGGCGGTCAACCTTGCTTTTACCGAGCATTTCCAGGACGTGGCGCGCGGGCATTTCACTGTGCGCCGGCTCGAGCGGGTCTATGGCGCCGATGTCGTGCGCACCGAATACGACCGGATCAAATCCACGCTCACTCCGCACAAGCGCATATCGCGGTGGCCAAAGTGGCGGTTGTCGATGCGGCGGCTAGCGGCTAGTGCTGATGCGTCTCTGGCGTCGGAGCAGGTTTAGAGAATGACAACCGATACGATCGCTGCCGGCCGGCTAGTGAGAAGCGGCGAGGTTCAGGCGATCGGGCTCGTCTCGGCGGCGCATTTCGTCGCCCATTTCCATATCCTCGTGCTGCCGCCGCTGTTCCCGTACCTGAAACAGCATTTCGGCGTCGGTTTTATCGAGCTCGGCTTCGCGCTGACGATCGGCTCGCTGGCTTCGGTCGCCGCGCAGCTGCCGATGGGATATCTCGCCGATCGCGTCGGCTCGCGGCGATTGCTCATCGCGGCACTGTGGCTGGGCGGGTTGGCGATCGCCTCGATCGGGCTCGTCGATTCCTACCTCTGGCTGCTCGCAGCGGCCGCTCTGATCGGCATCGCGAATGCGGTCTATCACCCGGCCGATTACGCGATCATGTCGGCGAGGATTGCCCCCGCGCGTATCGGCCGCGCTTTCTCCGTCCACACCTTTGCCGGCATGCTTGGCAGTGCAGTCGCTCCGGCGACGATGCTGGTGCTCGCCACCACCCTCGGAATGAAGTTCGCGCTGATCGCCGCCGGCGCTATTGGCGTGGTCGTCGCGGCGGTGCTGGCTTGCGCGCCCGGTTTGGAGGGAGATTTCGCACAGCGCCGGGCCGCGCCGGATCGCGCCGAGCCGCGGCGGAGTGGCCGGGGAACCGGCGTATTCAGCCCGGCAATACTGGGTCTGACCATATTCTTTGCCTTGCTCAGCCTGTCGACGAGCGGAATCAGCAATTTTTCCGTCGTCGCGCTGATGAACGCCTACGGTTTTCCGTTCTCGGCGGCAAATTTGGCGCTGACCGCGTTTCTGATGGCGAGTGCCTTCGGTGTCCTCGGAGGCGGTTTCGTCGCCGATATGACACGCCGGCACGGGGATGTCGCCGCCTTGGGCTTTGCGCTGAACGCGGCGATCATGCTGCTGATCGCCGTCTTTGGCGGCGTGCCGGCGGTGGTGATCGCGGCGATGGGCTTCGCCGGTTTTCTCTCCGGCATGATCATGCCGTCCCGCGATATGCTGGTCCGCGCGGCCGCGCCGCCCGGCGCCGTCGGGCGCGCGTTCGGGATTGTCAGCCTCGGGCTCAGCACCGGCGGCATGATCGGGCCGATGCTGTTCGGCTGGATCATGGATCAGGGCGCGCCGCGCTGGGTGTTCGGCGCCAGTGTCGTGTTCATGGTGCTGACCGTGGCGCTGGCGCTGATCGGCGACCGCTCGTCGCTCGGCCGCCGGCGGATCGCCGTTCCGACCGGCCCCTGACAAGATCTCGCCGCACCGATCAGCAGCCGAAGCGGCGGCGGCGCTGCTGAAACGAACGAATGGCGCGCAAGAAGTCGATCTTGCGGAAAGCCGGCCATGGCGCGTCAGTGAAATAAAACTCGCTGTGCGCGCTCTGCCACAGCAAAAAGCCGGAAAGGCGAATCTCGCCGCTGGTGCGGATGATCAGATCCGGATCGGGCAAGCCGGCGGTGTATAGATGCGAGGCAATCGATTCGGGGGTGATCTCCTCGATCACCTCGGCAAGTGTCGATTGCGTTGCGGCCCTGCATTTGAGCAAGCCGCGTACCGCATCGGCAATCTCCTGCCGCCCGCCATAGGCGACGGCGATGTTGAGCTCGAGCCCGTCATAGCCGGCAGTGGCGCGTTCCGCCGCACTGATCGCGGCAAGCACCGGCTCGGGCAACATCGCCAGGCAGCCGATCGCCCGCACCCGCACGCGCCGGCGGTGGATGGCCGGGTCGCACGCCAGAGCC
>Ga0318575_10000280_pt1 | contig 11408 bp, 10 predicted proteins | sample GRESIP089b5f23_FD_203671 | JGI IMG/M metagenome (GOLD analysis project Ga0318575, IMG submission 203671) | Tropical soil microbial communities from Luquillo Experimental Forest, Puerto Rico - GRE.SIPMG.089b5f23 | ecosystem: Environmental > Terrestrial > Soil > Tropical forest > Bulk soil... | reverse complement strand
ATGCAGCAGTCCTTCGTCGGCGCTATGCACGCGGGGATCGTGGTCGCCGCCGCCGCGATGCTCTGCGCGTCGGTGGTCTCGTTCCTACTCGTGCGCAGCCACGTCACGCGCATCAAGACGAGGTGACCGCAAAGTCTCATAGTTCTCCGGTGGCGGTGCCGCGGAGGCCGCGGCACCGCCGGCCGCCGTGGCTGCGGACAATCTCACCGGCGAACGCCGTGGACGTGGGGGCGCACGGCCCGCACCAGCGGGACCTTTGGCCCTATAGGCCAGATACCCCCCTGGGTATTTTCGGAGTGCATGGGCAGAGCGTCGGGCGAGACGATAGGGAGGTGCCGTCATGGGCCGCAAGAAAGTGCTGGTGCTCGGGGGAAACTTCGGCGGGCTGACCGCGGCGCTGGCCGTCAAGCATGAACTGCACGGCGACGTGGACGTGCGGGTGGTCTCCGCCTCCGACCGGTTCCTGTTCAATCCGTCGCTGATCTGGCTCCCGTTCGGCAAGCGACGCGCCGCGGACATCACTTTCCCGCTGGCGCCCACGTTCGAGTCGCACGGGATCGACTTCGTGCACGCCGAGGCCACCGCGCTGGATCTGGCGGGCCGGAAGGTAGCGACGACCGGCGGCAGCTACGACTACGACTACCTGGTGATAGCGACCGGGTACCGCAACAATTTCGCGCCGGTACCGGGCCTAGGGCCGGGCGGCAACGCGTACACGATCACTACCCTGGGCGACGCGATCCGGGCCGGTGAGGGATGGCAGCGGTTCCTCGAGGCGCCGGGCGACATCGTCGTTGGCGCGGCCCAGGGCGCCGGCTGCTTCGGCGCCGCCTACGAATACCTGTTCAACATCTCCCACCAGCTCCGCAAGGCCGGCCTGAAGCGGCAGGTCAAGCTCACCTACGTCTCGGCCGAGCCGTTTCTGGGGCACTTCGGCATCGGCGGGCTGCCGCACGGCGAGGCCTTGCTATCCATGTTCCTGAAGAAAGAACACATCACCGCGGTCATGAACACCGGCATGGACCACGTCGACGACGGGCGCCTCGTGCTCGCTGACGGCAGGAAGATCGACTTCTCCTACGCCATGATCGTGCCGCCGTTCATCGGCCAGCAGGTGATCAGGGCCGCGGGCGAGATCGCCGACGACAAGGGCTACGTGAAGGTCCGCGACACCTACCAGTCGGTCAGCCACGACGAGGTCTACGCGGTCGGCATCGCCGCCGCCGTCGACGTGCCATGGCAGACCCCTACCCCGGTCGGCATTCCCAAGACCGGATTCCCCACCGAGCGGATGGCCCACGTGGCGGCGCGCAACATCGCGGCACAGATCAGGGGCGACGCGCCGGCCCACCAGCAGGCCTTCGGCGACATGCCGGCGGTGTGCGTGATGGACGCAGGCAACAACGGCGTGATCATCCTGGCCGACAAGATGCTGCCACCGCGCAAGCACGGGCTGCTCATCCCCGGGCCGCAGGCGCACGCCATGAAGCTCGCCTTCGAGAAGTACTTCCTCTGGAAGACCCGCCATGGTTACATCACTCTCCCCTGACCGACCCAGGGGCAGCAAGCCGGGACACGAGCGCGTGCCTATACAGGCGCGGGTTCCGCCACCACCGCCGCGGGCTCCGGCCCCGCCGGTGCCGCTGGTGGGTGACCGAACGGCGGTGCCTTGCGTGGACGGCACCGAGCGCCCCTATCTATCGTTCGACGCGGCCGCATCGACCGGCGCGCTCGGCCAGGTCCTTGCCGCCGTTGACGCGTTCGTCCCCTGGTACTCCAGCGTCCACCGCGGAGCCGGCTACAAGTCCCAGCTGGCCACGGCGGCGTACGAGGACGCGCGCGCCGCAGCGCTCAGCTTCGCCCGCCGCGGCCGCCAGCCTGCCGGGGACGACGTGGCGATCATCTGCCGCAACACCACCGAAGCGCTCAATCACTTGGCCTACCGGCTTCGGCTCAGCCGCGAGGACGTCGTGGTCACCACGGTGGTCGAGCATCACGCCAACCTGCTGCCGTGGTCGCGGGCGGCCACCTGCCGGTATGTCGAATGCGGGCCGGATGGCATCTTCAGCCTCAGCGCGGTCGAGGCGGCCCTCGATGAGCGGCCCGCCCCGCGGCTGCTCGCGGTGACCGGCGCGTCCAACATCACCGGCTGGCTCCCCGACATCAGCCAGATCATCGCTGTAGCGCACCAGCGGGGCGTTCCCGTGGTGGTCGACGCGGCCCAGCTGGCCCCGCACCGGCCACTGCCAGTGGACGCAGACTTCCTCGCCTGGAGCGGTCACAAGATGTACGCGCCATTCGGCGCCGGGATACTGGTCGGCCCGCGCGAGCAGTTCGCCGACGGCGACCCCTTCCTCGCCGGAGGCGGCGCCGTGGACCTGGTAGACCTCGATGAGGTTGCCTGGACCGGCCCGCCGGACCGGGAAGAGGCCGGATCCCCCAACGTCATCGGCGCGGTGGCGCTGCACGCCGCGATCGACGCTCTAGGCCAAATCGGCTGGCCAGCGCTGATCGGCCACGATCGCGGCATCGCGCGGTCGCTGCGGCGCGGGCTGGCGTCCATCACCGGGGTCCACCTCCTCGGGCCCGGCCCGGACGCCGAGACCCTCCCGGTTGCCGCGTTCACCGTGCAAGGCGTCCCGCACGCACTCGTGGCGGCGCGGCTGGCCGCCGAGGAGGGTATCGGCGTGCGGCATGGCTGCTTCTGCGCCCACCCCTACCTGATGCGACTGCTCGGCCTCGGCCGCGAAGAGGTGCACCGATACCGGGACCAGGTCAGGCGTGGCGACCGCAGCGCCATGCCCGGCGCGGTGCGCGCCAGCGCCGGCATCAACACCACCGGCGACGACGTGCAGCGCCTGCTCGCCGCCGTGGCCCGCGTAGCCGCCGAGGCGCCCCCGGTCCCCTACGACCAAGATCCGCACACCGGCGACTACCACCCGAGCACCTCCGGGCCGACGCGGCTGCCACGGCCGCATCCCGAGCGCCGATCCTGCTTCCCGGGCTAGGGAATCGCCATGAGCTCGCTGCCGGAGGCCTCTTCGGTTCTGGCGGTGTGCGCGCATCCCGACGACGAGAGCTTCGGCCTCGGCGCCGCCTTGGCGGCCTTCGCCGTACGCGGCACGCCGACCGCCGTGCTGTGCCTCACGCACGGCGCCGCGTCGGCCCTGGGAACCAGCCGCGGCGACCTGCACCAGATCCGCGCCGCCGAGCTCGCCTCAGCCGCGGCCGAACTCGGCGTCGGCGACGTCGAGCTGCTTGACTACCCCGACGGTGCCCTGGCCCACGAATCCGCCGAACGGCTCAGCGGACACGTCCAACAGGCGGCAGCACGAGCGAACGCGAGCCTGCTGCTGGTCTTCGACGAAGGGGGGATCACTGGCCACCCCGACCACCAGCAGGCAACCCGCGCCGCCTCGTTGTTCGCCCGGCGCGCCAGGCTCCCGGTCCTGGCCTGGGCAGTTGAACACCGAGTAGCGGCAACGTTGAACTCGGAGTTCGGCACCTCGTTCATCGGCAGGACCGCTGACCAGATCGACTGCTCCATCGAGGCCGACCGGCGGCTGCAGCTATCAGCGATCCCCTGCCATGCCAGCCAAGCCCAGGACAACCCGGTGCTCTGGCGGCGGCTGGAGCTGCAGGGGAACCGCGAGGTATTCCGCTGGCTGAATCGAGTCGGCCGAACCCGGGAGGCCCCGGCTGGAGCGGCCCCGGCAGGCACCGACAGGCAGATAAGCAGAAATAGGGTCGCGCGAGTGGGACTAGGGCGGGAGCCCGACCGTAATCGCGATCACCCAGGACGGCACGACCGCTTACGTCGCCAATAGCGCTGTGGCGCAGCGATGCGCCCGGAACCGGACTATCTGGCACTCGGACGCCTATCCCGCAGGTCGAGTTGATAGAGGCACCGAGTCGGCAGCCGTGATTAACGAGGGCCTGCAATCTGTGGTGCGTTCACTGTCCGCGACGACCAAGGAGCTGGGCTCGGGTCGCCGATAAATCGCCTCGACGCTCACGGGGCGCCGCCTCAGACGGGGCAACGCGCGCGTGCCAGCCCGTGGTCTCAGTTTGGTGTCACCCCGTTCACGATGGTTCGCCGGCGACCATAACCGTCTGCCCGGGCTGGTCAGGGACGCTGGCGGACGGTGGTGAACGATGGTGCGCAGTACTCGAAAGCGTGTGAAGGCGCAAGTCTTCCGTGGGTTCAAATCCCACCTCCACCGCCGCTGACCTGCAAGAACACCAGTCCTGGCAACCGCCAGGGGGGTTCTCACAATCCCTTGGGCCTCACTGGCCGTCTCAATTACGATCGGCGCGCGGGGACGCCGCTGGGATCAGCCGCAGCTGTTGTGCCCGGTCACAGACACGCCGGACCGGCCCGGACAGAGAGGCACACGCTGCAAGAGCGTGCGCCCCGCTGTTCAGCGCTGGCCGGAACCGTCCGCGACCGGCCGGATGCCCGCCGCCCTACAGATCCCTGCTGGGGGCTTGGGACCGCTGCCAGGTGACCTGCAGGTGTTCGCGTTTGCCGAATCTTTCAATGTCGGCCGCGACGATGTCTTGGACGCGGCGCAGGTCTTCTCCGCTGGTCGCTTCGGCGCGCAGCGTCAGCGTGCCCGGGGTGGCCCGCATGGTGCACTGACCCCGGCCGAAGCTGATCATCCCGCTGGTTTCGGAGCATTCGACGTGCTGGACCTTGGGCGGCGGCTGCCCGTCTCCACCGTGATTGCGGGGCCGGTGGCGTAGGCGATGGACCTGCTGGGCGTGGCGGCAAAGCTGCGTGAGGTAGCGGCTCGGGTCTTCGGTCTTGACCTGGGCTTCGGCGGCGAGCATGGCAGTCCCTTCGGCGTGGGGATCCGTGAGTGACGACAACGGAGCTAGTCTTATCGAGACAATCTGTCACTGTCAAATCGAATCGTATAGATACCGACGTCCTGTATACTTAAGCCGTGCCGAGGCTCTGGACTGAGACGATCGAAGAGCACCGCCGCGCCGTGCGGGACGCGACCTTGGACACCACGGCGGCGCTGGTGGCCGAGCGCGGGCTGGCGTCGGTGACGATGTCGCAGATCGCCGCGGCTACCGGCATTGGGCGCGCGACGCTGTACAAGTACTTTCCTGATGTCGAGACGATCTTGATCGCCTGGCACCAGCGCCAGGTCGCGCGCCATATGGAACAGCTCGCCGCAGTCCGCGACCAAGCAAGCGGCGGCCCCGTCGGGCGGCTCAAAGCCGTGCTCACCGCCTACGCGACCATCACCTACCAGCGGCCCCACGGCACCGAGCTCGCGGCGGCCGTGCACCGCGGCGAGCACGTCGCCAGAGCGCAGCAGCAACTCCTCGGCTTCCTCCGCGACCTGATAGCCGACGGCGTGAGCACCGGCGAGGTCCGCGACGATGTACCACCCACCGAGCTGGCCAACTACTGCCTGCACGCCCTGCAAGCAGCCAGCAGCCTGCCATCTGAAGCCGCCGCCCACCGGCTAGTCACCGTCACACTTGCCGGGTTGCACCTCCCGCGCTGACTTACCGCGGGCGGACAGAGCCGTTAACGATGGACGCCTTGTCCGTTCAGCTGAAGACAACTCCGGCCCCGCCTGCGCACTGGCCTGATTGGCCTCACGGTCACTGAGCATGACCAGGCCGCGCGCTGGCGTAGCCTGCCGAATAGGAGCGGCTGGCCGACGGGCGAGACGGCGTTGCTCTGGGCGGCGTTTCGCCCGGTGGCCTCGGGCGCCTTATGAAGCGCCGGTAGAAGCATGTCGTCTCGGCGGCCGGTTAGGTGACCCCGGACGCATCCAGCCGGCGGTCGATCTCGGCGCCCATCACGTTGCATTCGGTCGCCGGGTGGTCGAACCGGCACAGCAGCGCGGCGGCCAGCAGCCTGCGGGCATGCTGCAGCTGCGCGATCTGTTCATCGAGGGCCGCAAGCCGCTGGCCGGCGATCGGCTTCCACTCGGCCGCCGTGGCGGCATTCAGGATCCCGTCGACCTCGTCGAGGGTCAGGCCGATGTCCTGCATCATGCCGATGAAGACGAGGCGGCGGAGCGTGCCAAGCCGGTACCGGCGCTGCCCTGACTGGCGCGCATCGGCGTCCAGCAGGCCGCGTCGCTCGTAGTAGCGGATGGTCGAGGTAGCGACATGGGCCCGGTGGGCCACCTCGCCGATCGTCATTAGTTCGGGCATGGTGCCACTTGACTTGAAGCCAGGTTCAACTGTCAAGGTCTAGGCATGACGACCGAACAGTCCTGCGTCCCCAATCACCACGCCCACTATCCGGGCTTCGCCGGGCCGGCCGGATTCCTCGCCGCTGCCAGCATGGTGCTGGGCGGAGAGGGTAACGCCCGCCTGGCTGTGCACCTTAGTGAACTCGCTGCGGGCGACGCGGTGGCCGACATCGGATGTGGGCCAGGCACGGCCGCGCGCCGTGCCGCCCGGGCCGGCGCTTCGGTCGTTGGGGTCGATCCCGCGCCGGTGATGCTGCGGGTCGCTCGCCTCCTCACTCGGCGCTCCGCTCGTCCGGTGCGCTACGCCGAGGGCAGCGCGGAGGCCCTGCCGTTGCCCGACTCCTCGGTCTCGGTCGCTTGGTCCATCGCCTCGGTGCACCATTGGGCCGACCTGGACGCAGGCCTGCACGAGGCCCGGCGGGTCCTGCAGCCCGGCGGCCGCCTGGTGGCCATCGAACGGCTGACCCGGCCGGGAGCCAAGGGCTTGGCCAGTCACGGCTGGACCCCCGGGCAGGCCAGCGCGTTCGCAGACCGCTGCCTCGCGTACGGCTTCGCCGACGCCAGGGTGAACCAGCACGGCAGCGGCCGCCGAACAAAAGTGAGCGTCACGGCCACCGCTCCATAAATGGCCGGAGGATCGCCGGCATATGGGAGGCGCACCTTCCTCTACACCTCCCACGGGATTTGTCTTCCAGCGCCGCCGCTGACTCCAGGGGTCCCGGTCGCTATACCATGTAGGGGTATGGCAGCGATCCGCATCGCTCGGGACCAGAGAGGTGCCGTGCAGGGGTATACCGAGAACAAAGACAGCTACCTCGCGCGACTGCGCCGCATCGAGGGGCAGGTCCGCGGGCTCCAGCGGATGGTCGAGAGCGACAAGTACTGCATCGACATCCTCACCCAGGTGGCGGCCGTGACCCGGGCGCTGCAGTCGGTGGCTCTCGGCCTGCTCGATGAACACCTGAAGCATTGCGTCACCGACGCGATGACCGAAGGCGGGGACGCGGCGGAGGCCAAGGTCCGCGAAGCCTCTGAGGCGATCGCCCGGCTTGTGCGCTCCTGACCTGCATTTGAACCGTCCGCTTCCTGCGTTCGTCTGAGGACCCGGATCGGTGAGGCAGGCCGCCTCCGCCGCATCCCACTGAGAGCGCCCGGAGTGGGAAGCACCCACTATGGCCACATCGCGGCTCAGCGCGCGGAAGCCGAAGGTCCCGGGCTGTGCAGACCGATGCCCTTACCCCGGGGGGGTATATTGTGGCAGGGTGGCGGAAGGCGGGTGAGAGGAGTTCACCATGAGCGTGGCCGACGTGGTCGTGGTCATCGCTTCTGCGGCCGCCATGGCGGGGCTTGGCTGGTTCTTCTTCGCCCCGCGCCGGGCGCGCGCGGCGGAATTGGCCGGTGGCGTGCAGCGGATCACGGTGACGGTGCGGGGCGGGTACAGCCCAGATGTCATCCGGGCCCGGCAGGGTGTGCCGCTGGAGGTGGTGTTTGACCGGCAGGAGTCCGGCGACTGCACCTCCCGGGTAGTCTTCCCGGACCTGGCTGTGAGCGCCTCCCTGCCCGCGTTCGAGCGGACCACGGTGCGGCTGGCACCAGCCAGGGCGGGGTCGTTCGGGTTCGCGTGCGGGATGAACATGGTTCACGGCACGCTCATCGTCGACCCGGACGGCGTACCTGTCGCGGTAGGCGGGGATGGCGCGCAAGCGGGCACCTCCTTGCCTGCCGGTGTCCCTACGGTCAGCACCGGGCCTTCGGCCAGCGCTGAGCCTGCCGCTGCTGCCGGCACGTCGGGCGGCGAGGCGCAGCCCGCCGACGCGGAGGCGGCGGAGGCCGCCGAACGGCGGGCGGAGATTACCGACCTGACCCGCCGGGTGGTGGTCGGCGCGGTGCTGACCGCGCCGGTGCTGTTCGCGGTGATGGCTAGTGAGGTGTTCGAGGCCACCTGGGTGCCGGGGGTGCTGCTGAATCACTGGGTCCAGTTCGCCTTGATCACTCCGGTGATGTTCTATGCCGGGTGGCCGATCCACCGCACCGGCTGGCTGGCCCTAGCGCACAGCAGTGCGGACATGAACAGCCTGATCACCGTGGGCACGACCGCGGCCTATGGATACAGCCTGCTGGTGACCATCGCGCCCGGGCTGCTCCCGGCTGAGGTGCGGGGGGTGTACTTCGAGGCGGTCGGGACCATCTTGACCCTGATCCTGCTCGGCCGGCTGATCGAGACCAGGGCCAAGGCCGGCACCGGACAGGCCATCCGGGAATTGCTGGGCCTGCAGGCCCGCACCGCCCGAGTCCTCCGCGACGGCACCGAGACCGAACTACCCATCGACGAGGTGGTCGTCGGGGACGAGGTGGTCATCCGTCCGGGCGAGAAGGTCCCGGTCGACGCGGTCGTTGTGTCCGGATCTTCGGCGGTGGATGAGTCGATGGTGACCGGCGAGCCGCTCCCGGTCACCAAACATGCTGGCGACAGTGTGATCGGCGCGACCATCAACACCACCGGGTCGCTGCGGGTGCGCGCGGAGAAGGTCGGCGCCGACACCATGCTGGCGCAGATCATCAAGCTAGTGCAGCAAGCCCAGGCATCCAAGGCGCCGATCCAGCGGCTCGCCGACACGGTCTCGGGTTACTTCGTGCCCGCGGTGATGGCCATCGCGATCGCCACCTTCGCCGTGTGGTTCACTATCGGCCCGGCCCCGGCGTTTACCCTGGCGCTGGTGTCGGCGGTGTCGGTGCTGATCATCGCCTGCCCCTGCGCGCTGGGCCTGGCCACCCCGCTATCGGTCATGGTCGGCACCGGCAAGGGCGCCCAGGCCGGGATCCTGATCCGCTCCGCCGGGGCCCTGGAGACCGCGCACAAACTGGGCACCATCGTGCTGGACAAGACTGGCACCATCACCGCCGGGCGCCCCGTCCTCACCGACATCCGCCCGGCCGGCCGATGGACGGAAGAAGAACTGCTCACCCTGACCGCTGCGGCCGAGGCCGACAGCGAGCACCCGCTCGGCGCCGCTCTCGTGGCGGCCTCACGCTTCCAGCCGCGGCTGGCTTTGACTCGATCACCGGCAAGGGTGTGCAGGCCACCGTGGCCGGCCATACCGTCCTCGTCGGCACCGCCCGGCTGCTGGCTGGCGCCGGCATCGATCCCGGCGTCCTGGAAGGCGCCGCCGCTGAGTTGTCCGCGGATGGGAAGACGCCCGTGCTGGCCGCCATCGACGGCGAATCAGCTGGCGTCCTTGCGATCGCCGATCCGGTCAAGGACGACTCGGCCGCCGCGATCGCCGCCTTGCATCATCTCGGCGCCGAGGTGGTCATGCTCACCGGTGACAACGCCACCACCGCCGCGGCCATCGCCCGCCGGGTGGGGGTGCGCCGTGCGCTGGCCGAGGTACTGCCCGAGCACAAAGCGGCCGAGATTCGGCGCCTGCAGACAGAGGGCCGCAAAGTCGCCATGGTCGGCGACGGTATCAACGACGCCCCCGCCCTGGCCGCGGCCGACGTCGGCATGGCGATAGGCACCGGCACCGACGTCGCCATCGAGGCCGCCGACATCACCCTCATCTCCGGGTCCCTGGTCGGGGTGGTCACGGCCATCTCCCTGTCGAGGGCGACGATGCGCAACATCCGCCAGAACCTGTTCTTCGCCCTCGCCTACAACGGCATCGGCATCCCGGTCGCCGCCGGAGTTCTCTACCCAGCGTTCGGTATCCGGCTCTCGCCGATCATCGCCGCCGCGGCCATGGCTGCCTCGTCGCTGTCAGTGGTCGGCAACGCCAACCGGCTCCGCCGCTACCGCCCCGCACCACTGCCCCCTGCCGAGGTAGCCGAAGTTGAGCCGCAGGTGCAGGCCGGATCCGCCCATCGTCATGATGTTGCCGAGCGGGACTGCGGGCAGCACGGGCACGCAAGCGCAGCGCACGGCAGGAATGGCCACACTGATGCCGGTCCGGCGCCGGGCGCGACGGTGACCGACCCGGTGTGCGGCATGCGGGTGAACCCGGAAACCGCAGTAGCACAGCGCGACACAGGCGGCAGCGCGGTGTACTTCTGTTCCGCTGGCTGCGCTACTGCCTTCGACGCCGAGCCCGAACGTTATGCCGCCACCACGTGGACATCAGACTGCTGACTTGACGGACTCCCGGGCACCCTGGCGGCGCAAAGCGCGAACCGCGGGCGTACTCACTGGACCTCAAGACCTCACCGCGACAAGGCACGCTGGCCGAAGCGCGCTTCAGCCAGATCGTGCATCTTTATGATGCCTGCTTCGCGGAACGGGGCAGCCGTAGGCGCTTGAGTAGGAGGCCATGCTGGCCCGGTCCGGTGGTGTCAGAGCCGGACGACCTGGCGGATGGCGCCGGTGACCTCGTCGAGGACCTGGTCGCCCTCGGCCCCGGATCTGCGCGCGGCGTCGCGGACGCAGTGCCGCAGGTGATCGTTGAGGAGCCCGACGGCCACCTCTTGCAGGGCCCGGGTGGCCGAGGCGACCTGGGTGACCACATCGGGGCACCAGGTGTCCGCCTCGATCATCTTCTGCAGGCCGCGGACCTGGCCCTCAATCTTGCGCAGCCGCCGCAGGTAGTCCTGTTTGCCAGAGGCGTAGCCGCGCGCCGACCGCGCGGTCGCGCCCGTGCGCAGCGGCGGGCTGCACTCATCCGCGAGACCGGCACTGGTGCCGGTGACCATGGTGGTCACCGGGTGCTCCCCGCGCTGGCCGGGGTCTGGCGATCGCCGGTGGCGATCAGGTCACGCAGCCGCTGGTATTCGGCGGCGTCGATCTCGCCACTGGCCAGCCGCCGGTCCAGGATGCGCACCGCGTCGCTGCCGTCATCGGTGTCGCGCGGCTTGCGGGTGGCGTTAGTGATCAGGGCGTAACCGCCCCAGATCAGCAGGCCCCAGAAAGCGATCATCCCGACCCACATCAGGCCCGCCTGCCAGAACGCCCAGTGCCCGCCGTACCAGAACATCATCACGACCATCCCTTTCTGGAACAGGCCTTGCCGGTTGCCAACTCCAGGCTCACCGGGACATACCCATGGGGGGTAGTGCCATCGGTCCTGCCAGGGAGGGACCAACATCCCCCCGGCGATGGACCGCTGGCCCTGCCCCCTGGGGTATGCCGGACGCACTTTGGCGTATGCGGCGCTAATCGAACAGGCCGCCGCATAAAAGGAGTGAGTGCGA
>Ga0318575_10000268_pt1 | contig 11583 bp, 13 predicted proteins | sample GRESIP089b5f23_FD_203671 | JGI IMG/M metagenome (GOLD analysis project Ga0318575, IMG submission 203671) | Tropical soil microbial communities from Luquillo Experimental Forest, Puerto Rico - GRE.SIPMG.089b5f23 | ecosystem: Environmental > Terrestrial > Soil > Tropical forest > Bulk soil... | reverse complement strand
CTTGCCGAGACGCGCAGAGCGGCGCCGATCAGAACTTTACGGTAATCGGCACGGTTGCAGGACCGAGTTTCAGTGACGCGGGATTTAGCTCGACGACAAGCTAATGCGTACAAGGTGACCGCCAGCACCGGCGGGACTGAGGGACCTGCCGCCACGGTCGTCACGGCCACGACACTGCCGGTGCCGCCGCGTTGCCCGGCTCTCGGCAGCTGAAGCTAAGGCGGTGTAAACCGGCAGTGCTAGCCCTCTATCGCACGGGCGACGGCTACCAGCGTCTCATCGCAGCCGGGGCCCCCGACGATCGACAGGCCGACCGGCAGACCGTCGACCGTGGCGCCCGGGATGCTGACTTGCGGCACCCCGGTCAGCCCGCCGTGGCAGCAGAGGCACAACAGGCGGTCGCGCTGCGCACCCGCCACGGAAAGCGGTTCTCCCCGCTTGGGAGCGGGGAAGGGCGTGGTGGGCAAGCAAAGGATCGTCCCCTCCGGCAGTAGATAATGCATGCGCCCGCGCGCCTCGCGGCGCACCAACCGAGCCCAGCCGCGCTCGCTCTCGGGGATCATCGATCCTAGGATGATGTTTCGCGCGACGCTGAAGGCGAAGCGCGGGTTGTCGCGATCGATCCAGTCCTTGAAGGTAAGCCAAGCCTCGGAGGGCTGCAAAGTGCGCTGCGCCCGCGCCCATTGGGTGATCCCTGGCGGTGCCATCACCTCCTCGCGGATCTCGCCAATCAGCGCACGCAACCGCTCGACCATCGGCTGCAACGCAGCGCCGACCTCGGGCTCGGCAAAGCCGAAGGCATCGACCGCGATGATCAGCCGTCGCGGCAAGTTCGTCGGGATCGACTCGTCGAGCATGACGCTCGACACCCTTGCAAAGGTGTCGCTGTCGCGGGCAAACCAGCCCGCCGTGTCGGAACTCGGCGCCTGAGGCATCATGCCGGAGACGTCGAGCCGTCCATGCGTCGGCCGTATGCCGTAGAGACCGCAGAAGCTCGCTGGCACCCGCACCGAGCCGCCGGTATCCGTGCCGAGAGCCGTGTCGCAGAGCCCGGCGGCGACGGCGGCAGCCGAGCCCGAGGAGGAGCCGCCCGGCACCCGGTCCGGCGCTCGGCTGTTGATCGGGGTACCGTAGAACGCGTTTTCCCCGACGATCCCGAGCGACACTTCGTCGGTGATCGTCTTGCCGATCAACGTCGCACCGGCATCGAGCAAACGTTGCACCGCCCAGGCATGGCGCGTGGGAATCGGGTTCGCCCGCGCCCAATCGGGGTTGCCGCCCCCGGTCGGGTGCCCCGCGACGTCGAACAAGTCCTTGGCGGCAAAGGTCAGCCCGGAAAGCGGTCCGCCTCGCCGTCCTTCGATATGGACACGCGGACCGGGGACAAAGGCGTTGATATCGTCCGGCATGAAGGCCTCGGTTTGTTCAAACAGTTGTGACGCGATCCCTGACGGCTGCCGCCCGGCGGGCGAGTGCGCCCAATGCCTCGGTCATCGGTGTCGGGACGCCGAGGCGTGAGCCGATCTCGACGACTGCGTCGACGAGCCCGCCCAGTTCGAGAGCGCGGCCGGCCTCGTAATCCTGCAGCATCGAGGTGCGAAAAGCGCCGAGCTCCGCGTTGATCGCAAAGCGCTTCTCGATGTCCATCCCCGAGGGGGCGCCAACCGCTGCCGCGACCGCCGCGACTTCGCGCATCGAGGCGAGCGCGATGCGCCCGAGACCTTGGTCGTTCATGATCTCGTCAATCCGTGCCCGGGCGATAGCCGAGAGCGGGTTGAACGCGGCGTTGCCGATCAGCTTGGTCCAGATCTCGGCACGAATATCATCGGCGATTGTGACATCGAAACCGCTCTGCCGGAGCACCGCCGCTACCCGCTCGGTCCGTTCCCGCGGCCGGCCAACAGGCTCACCGAGAACGAATTTGTTGCCGCTGGTCCACCGCACGACGCCAGGTGCGACGCGCGTGACGCCCATATAAACCACGGAGCCGATCACTGTTCGAGCGGGCAGCGTCCCGAGCAATGTGCCGTCGGGATCGACAGCGGCGATCCGCTGTCCCCCGAGGGGGCCGCCTTGCCCGTCGAAATACCACCAGGGAACGCCGTTGATCGGCGGCAACAGAGCGGTTTGCCGTCCGATCAGCGGGGTCAGAGTGGCGAGGCCAGCGGGCCAGTCCTGCGCCTTCATCGTGCCGATCACCAGATCCTGCGGTCCCAACTCGGCCGGGTCATCGGTGACTTCGAGCCGGACCATTCCGCCGCCGTCCCATTTGTCGACGCGGAGTCCGTCGCGCCGGATCGCCGCCAAAGCGTCGCGGCGGGCAACGAGCTTTGCCGGAAATCCGGCGCGGACCAAGGAAAATGCGACCGCGCTGCCGATGGCACCGGCGCCGACAACCGTGATCGAAAACGCATCCGTCATGGTATTCCGTTACCTTCACTTGTTGGGTGCGGCGACATGCTGGTGCAAATCTTCGAGGTCCAGACACCCGATGAGGCTGCGGCGCTGGTCCGGCTGGGGGTCGATCATATCGGGGTACTCGTCGGTGACGGGGTGTTTCCCCGCGAGCTTTCAATCGCTCAGGCCAAGGAGATATTCGCCGCCGTGCCTGCCGGTAAGAAGCGTGTCGCGTTGTCGCTTTCCGCGGATCCCGATGAGGTGGTGCGAGTCGTCCAAGAGACCCGGCCGGACATCCTTCAGGTGCAGGCAGCGATCGACGACTTCTCGGTCGCCATGACGAGGGCGCTCGAGAGGCGCTTTCCGCAAGTCCCGATCATGCGCGCGATCCCGGTCATCGACGAGACGAGTATCGATATCGCTGCAGCGTATCAGGGTGTGGCCGACTTTCTGCTGCTCGACAGTTACGACCCCGGCACGCAGCAATTCGGCGCCCTCGGCCGTGTCCACGATTGGAGCCTGAGCCGCCGCATCGTCGACGATGTCGGCATTCCCGTCATTCTGGCTGGCGGGCTCGGTCCCGAGAATGTCGCCGCAGCAATCGCCGCGGTTCGTCCGGCCGGCGTCGACTCGAAGACTAGGACCGATCGGCTGGACGGGAGCGGCAAGGACCTCGCAAAAGTCCAGGCCTTCGTCGCCGCGGCAAAGCTCACCAGGTGAACGCAGTCGCCCTGAGCTCGACGGCGCCGTTATTCTGGATAACGCCGAATAGCCGCAGCTGGCAGGAGAAACCCGGCGCACAGCCTCCATTCTCGTCAGATTTTGCGACGAATTGCGGGTCATATATGATGGGCTTGCCGGCATCGGTTGGATGCCGCGGCAGGAAGAGTGTCGCTGTTCCTGCGCTAACCGCCTGCTGTGCCGCAGCCGGCAGCGCCCAGATGGCTGCCGCGGCAAGCGCGGCAGACCCGAACCGGCGCCGCACTGCAAGCAGTTCAGAGCGCCTTCAGCATCGCCTCGGCACTGGAGACGTCGAATTGGCCCGGCTGCTCGACGTTCAACGCTTTGACGACGCCATTCTCGACCAGCATCGAATAGCGCTGTGAGCGCATGCCCATGCCTTCCTTGGTGCGGTCGAGTTCGAGCCCGATCGCGCGCGTGAAATCGCCGCTGCCGTCGCCCAGCATGACGACCTTGTCGTCGGCCCCGCGCTCCTTCCCCCAGGCGCTCATCACAAAGTGGTCGTTGGCGGCCAGGCAAGCGATCGTGTCGACCCCCTTGGCCTTCAGCTCGGCCGCATGCGTGACATAACTCGGCAGATGGCGCTCGGAACAGGTCCGCGTGTAGGCGCCCGGGAGTCCGAACAGGACGACCTTCTTGCCGCCGAAGAACTCCTCGGTGGTGACCGCTTTGACCCCGTCCGGGGTCACATAGCGCAGGGTCACCGAGGGTATTTTGTCGCCAACTTTGATGGTCATTGGGTGTCTCCTTCAATCGATGTGAAATACGGCTTTGCCGCGGATTTGCCGGTCGCGCAGTTGTGGACCGGTCTGAGCGAGTTCGCGCCAGCTATGCTCGACGAGATGCGGCTTTAGTGAACCGTCCGCGACGAGCGAGACCAATAGTGCCAGATCCGGGGCGAACCGCTCCTCGGCTTCGGACGTGAAATAGGAGAAGCCTTGAATACGCGCGTTCGGGTGCTCTGCGAGGTCGCGAAAGCTGAATGGCGTTGGATCGCCCGACGAATTGCCGAACACAACGATCGTTCCCTTTGCTTCGATATGCGCGATCGCGGCGGCAAGCGATGCCCCGCCAGCGGATTCGAGGACTAGCGCGAAATTGCCTTGGGCCTTGTCGATGCCTTCGACGATCTCTTCCGCGCCACGCAGGTGGCGCCCGCGCTCGGGCCCGCCGACGATGGCGGTAACCCGGGCACCCGATCGCGCCGCGATCTGGACGGCCATGTGCCCCACGCCGCCGGCCGCGCCGGTGATCAGCACGCGCTTGCCGAGAAGCGGCGCGCCGTGCCGCAGGCTGCGCAGCGCGGTCAGGCCGGCGACCGGCAAGGCTGCGGCTTCCTCGATCAGGACATTGTCCGGCAATGCCGCCATGCGATGCCCCGGCACGACAGTACGCTCCGCCCAGCCGGCATTGTCGGTCAATGCGACGATGCGCGTGCCGGCCGCAGGCCCGCTACCGTCGGCCGCCTGCTTCAGCACCACCCCGCTGATGTCTTGACCGGGCCGCCAGCCTTCGGGGCGGATCTGGAACAACCGCAATTCGCCGCGATTGAGCGAAAACGCACGCACCTCGACCAGAGCCTCGTTGGGCGCCGGCTGAGGCTCGGCAACCTCGCGCAATTCGACCGGCGCGCTGCCGCCGGGGGTGTTGACGAGGGCGAGCATGCACGCCTCGCCTGCGTCAGTTGAGCCGCAGATCGACGATGTGCCTTGGATCGGGCTTCAATTCGCCGCGTTCGACCCGAGTGACGATGTCGGTCAGGATCTTGTTGGTCGGTGTAGGAATGCCGACCTCGTCCCCCTTGCGCGCGACGAAGCCGTTGAGAAACTGGATCTCGGTGCGGCGCCCCTTGAACATGTCCTGGCCGGTCGACGGGCGATGTTCGCCGCCGCCCGGTCGATTGGCCTCGGCCAGACGGTGCTCGTCGATCTCCCTGGTCGCGGCCGCGTCGCCTTCGCCGGCGCGGGCGATCGTCTCCGGGTCCATGTGGCTGACTTCGTCGAAGGTGTAGCCGAGCGCCTGACCGACGCGGATCGCCTCGCTGCCCAGCCGGGTCGAGAAATGGCGGATGGCATCGTTCTTGATCATGTCGCGAGAGATCAGACCGGTGCAGGCCGACAGTCCGTTGCCCATGACGTTGGTGACGAGCTTCGACCAGCGCTCGCCCCATAAATTCTCGGTCACCATCGCGCTGTCGGCGTAGCCGACGAGCCGGCAGACTTCCTTGGCCCGGTCGGTGACCCGGCCATGCACCTCGCCGACGCGGAACACGGTGTGGCGCGAGCCCGATTTGCCCGCGGCGCGGCGCACCTGTCCCGGCGCATGCAGCTCGACGGTGATAGAGCTGGCAATCGAGCCCAGGGTTTTTCCCCAGCCGACGATGCCGGCGATCGTCTCCTCGTTCATGCAATTCTGCAATGAGACGACGTATCCGCCCGGGGCCAGGTACTGCTTGATCATCGCCGTCGCCCAGGCGGTGTCGTAGGACTTCATGCAGACGAAAGCGATGTCGATCGGCGCCTCTTTGCTCAGCTGCTGCGCCTCGGTCAGGTGCAGCGCGCGCGGCTTAACCGTGAACGGCTCGACATCGCGGATATGGGTGATCCTCAGACCGTCCTTGCGGATGGCGTCGACGTTTTCCGGCCAAGGATCGATATAGGTTACGTCCTCGCCGGCCTGCACCATATGGGCCCCCGCATAACCGCCAACCGCCCCCGCGCCGACGATCGCTATCTTCTTCTTTGCCATCGCGTCTTCTCCCATATCAAGTTCGCGGCACGGCTCGCCGCGGGCTCCGCATCAGATCCTAGTACGGCGGACATCCCGCGTCATCCTATCGATGGCAGGCGCTCGGGCAATCGCTCATCCCGCGTTGCCACGGCTACAACAATAAATTGATTCGTAAATTAACGAGTGCTGCACCTGCAGCAAATCAGCAGCAAAATCTCGCCTTCAGGTTGCAATCTCTGCCCGACTCAACGCGGACGGCACCATCGGCCAAAAGTGCCTAGATATCAGATAAGCAATTTTATGCCGACCGCAACCCTCGCCATCAACGGCGGCTCGGCCCCGCGGGTTTTCGTGACCGCGCGCGGCGGCGCGTGGCGGGCGTGGTGCGGCGCATCCGCGTTTTGCCGCGCCGTCTCGAAGGGCGCCGCGGAACTCGCGTCGCGAGGCGCCAGTCGACGGCCATGCCGATCGGGATCGCGGCTATGCCGAGCGCCATCACGGCACTAGCGACGCGCGCGAGTCCCTCCGTCTCGGTAGCGACCACAGCGAGCGCCAGGACAAGCCCGGCGCCGAATGTCAGCAAGGCCGTTTTGGTATAGCGCATCTGTTGCGGCCTCGAACGGCGGCTCCAATCGTGCCGCCTTCCCGATCCGGGGTTCAATCGGGTAGAGGATGCAGCGGCAACACCAATCAGGGGAAGATGATGCTAGAACTCGAGCGCCCAGGCGACCTCGTCCAGTATGTCGGCAAAGAAATCGGTGTCAGCGATTGGTTCACCGTGGACCAGGCGATCATCGACAAATTCGCCGACGCGACCGGTGATCATCAATGGATCCATGTCGATGTCGAGCGCGCCAAGCGCGAGATGCCGGGCGGCAAGACGATCGCCCACGGCTATCTGACATTGTCGCTGGTGCCGCGCCTTGGTCAGACGATCTACCGCGTCAAGCACCGCTCGCGCGGTCTTAACTACGGCTCGAACCGAATCCGGTTCACCGGCCAGGTGCCGGCCGGATCGCGCATCCGGATGCGCCAGAGGATCAAGGCGGTCGATCCGGTCGAAGGCGGAGTACGGATCACCTCGGAAAGCACCGTCGAGGTCGAAGGTGCGACGCGGCCCGCTCTCGTCGCCGAAATTATCAGCATGCAGTTCGATTGAGAGCCGGCCGCGCCGCAAGCGGCCCGCCGTCAGCGGCCATCAAAAATAGCCCTCGCGTTTCTTGCGCTCCATCGCGGCTTCCTCGTCATTGTCGATCAATCGGCCTTGCCGCTCCGACCGGCGCGATCGGCGCAACTCCTCGACGATTTCGCTCGGTGTTGCCGCCGCCGATTCGATTGCGCCGGTCAGCGGGTAGCATCCCAAGGTACGGAAGCGGACGAGACGCATTTCAGGGTGCTCGCCGGGTTGCAAAGGCAAGCGGTCGTCGTCGACCATGATCAAGACACCCTGGCGCTTTACGACCGGCCGCCTCTTCGCGAAATAGAGCGGCACGACCGGAATTTGTTCCGTGGCGATGTATTCCCAGACGTCGAGCTCGGTCCAATTGGACAAAGGGAAGACCCGCATCGACTCGCCTTGGCAAAGACGCGTGTTGTAGAGCCGCCAGAGTTCGGGCCGCTGGTTCTTCGGGTTCCAGCCGTGTTCGGCGCTGCGCAGCGAGAAGATGCGCTCCTTGGCGCGGCTCTTTTCTTCGTCCCGGCGCGCCCCGCCGAGTGCCGCGTCGAAGGCGTAGTGGTCGAGCGCCTGTTTCAGGGCCTCGGTCTTCATCACTGCGGTGTGCAGCGCCGAGCCCGAGGTGATCGGGTTGACGCCCCGCGCCCTTCCCTCCTCATTGGTGTGGATGATGAGATCGAGACCGAGCCGCCGCGCGGTCTCGTCGCGGAACGCGATCATCTCGCTGAACTTCCATCCCGTGTCGATATGGAGAAGAGGAAAAGGCGGCTTGCCGGGAAAGAACGCCTTGCGCGCCAGATGCAACATCACGCTCGAATCCTTGCCGATCGAATAGAGCATGACCGGGGCACGGAACTCGGCCGCGACCTCGCGCATGATGCCGATCGATTCCGCCTCGAGGCGTTTCAGATGACTGGGTCGCAGGCGCGCACGCGCCGCAGGGTCGGTAACGATGGACAAAAAAACCTCTCTCACCGGAGCGCGTATCATTAGCAAAGAAAGCCTCCGGAAGTGTCTACGGAACGGCGCCAGGGACGGGTGGCCACTGCTCTTGGGCTCGAGCGCACTGCCGTTGATTTATCGATATTGCCTTATACTGGGAGTCAGCGATCAACCGGTCTGTTCCTCCGTGAGGACGGCGAGGCGGTCGGCGACCATCTCGTATCTCAAGATATAGAGCACCGTATTGCGCGTCTTGGCGGGCGGGCTGCCGGGCGGCAAGGCGTGCTTCATCAGCTGCCGCACCATCGCACCATGGGTTGACACGCCTATCCGCCGGTAGCGCTGCGCGGCGACGACCCGGCGCAGCGCCGCGAGGCCGCGCGTGCGCGTCTCGAGGCCAGTCTCGCCTCCCGGAAAGGCCGCATCGTCATCGGTGAACCAGCGCTCGGTCAGCGCCTCGCCAAACCGGCTTTTCACTTCCGGCCAGTAAAGCCCCTCGGCCTCGCCGATATGCGCCTCGCGCAGGCCGGGCTCGCTGATCAGCGGCACACCGAGACCCTCGGCCACGATCCGCCCCGTGGTCCAGGCGCGCGCCAGATCGCTCGACATCACCGCGTCGAGACGGTGTGGACGCAGCCGTTCGGCGAGCGCCGCCGCTTGGGCGAGCCCGGTGGCGTTGAGCGGCGTATCGGTGTGCCCCTGAAGTCGGCCCTCACGGTTCCAATCGGTTTCGCCATGCCGGAACAGAAATAAAAGGTACTCCATCCCATCTCCCCGAACGTCGTGAGGTCCGCCGCACCCTTATATCGATGTTGACCCAAAATCTCGACGTCTGGTCCGACCGCGGCCGCAGCAGCACCGGGTCGCTTTGGCGCGAAAGCTGAACTATCCTGATTCCGAAACCCTCGCCGGAGGCACCCGATGAACGACATGCCCGCAAACGTCCTCAGCCCCGAGACCGTCCTCGCCGAGATGAAGAAGCACGGCGTCACCCATGTCGTGTACCTGCCGGACAGCGAGACCAACTGGCTCTACCTGCTGATGAAAGCCGATCCGGCGATCCGCCTCGTCGGGGTCAACCGCGAGGGCCATGCCTCCTCGATAGCCGCCGGACTGTGGCTCGGCGGTGCCAAGCCGCTGATCCTCATTCAGAACACCGGCATGCTCGAGGCCGGGGATTCGATCCGCGGCTGGCTGATGAGCCTCAACGTGCCGATCGTGCTGATGGTCGGCTACCGCGGCTGGACCCGGCACGGCGTCACCACCGACACCGTGGCGACCTATACCGAGCGCTTCCTAATGGCGTTCGGCATCAACTACTACCTGATCGAGAACGATGCCGATTCGCCGCGGATCGCCGTCGCCTTCGAAGAAGCCGAGCGCACCAGGCGGCTGGTGGTGATCCTGGTCGGCGACGAATATCACGGCTTCAACCGGTAAAGGGGCGACCTGCGATGATGCACACCGTCGACATGATGAAGGCCGTCGCCGCCTACCGCGGCGACGCGATCCTGATCCCCGGCCGCAGTGGCCGCTACTGGATCAACCTCAGCGACAACCAGCCGCTCGATGTCGAGCTCGGCGACCCGTCGATGGGCGGCCATGCCGGTCTCGGTCTCGGCCTGGCACTGGCGCGGCCGGACAAGAAGGTCATGCTGTTCGACTCCGAGGGCGACATCCAGATGAGCCTCGGCATCTTGGCCACCGTGGCCGAGCAGGCGCCGCCCAATCTCTATCATTTCCTGATAGACAACGGCGTCTATGCGACGACCGGCGGCCAGCCGGTGCCGAACGCTGACAAGATGCAGTACGATATGATCGCGCGCGGCTGCGGCTATCCGCGCACCTACGCCTTTACCGAGATCGGTGATTTCGAGCGCGCCCTGCCCGAGATCATGGGCAAGCCGGGGCCGGTCTTCGTCGCCTGCAAGGTCGTGCCCGAGATCGAGAATGAGCCGATCGGCCGGCGCCGCCGCTGGCAGACCCGCACCCGCGACGAGGTCGTCGTCGATTTGCGCGCCGCGCTGGCAACGACACGGTGAACTTGACGATGCCGCGCGTTCCGCCCGGCCCGTCAGAGCTGCTGAGTGAGCGGCCTAGTCGGGCTGAGCTTGGCCGGTAGCGCCATGGCCAAGAGGAGGCTGACGACTGCAATGAGCCCGGCAATCACATAGACGGCGTGTACCGAGCTCGCGATCGCCTCGGTCAGCCTTGTGAGCTCGCCACCGCTGAGCATCTGGCGCCCCGCCGGCTGCATCAGCCGGCTCACCGAATTGCCGGCTTCCGGCAGTTGGCGATGGATGCCGAAATTGACGATCGCGCCGAACACCGCCGCGCCGACCGACGAACCGACCATACGCATGAACATCATCGAACTGGTGGCCATGCCGCGGTCGTTCCAGCCGACGCTGGCTTGGGTCGACACGATAAAGGCGGTGTTGCAAAACCCCATCCCAACCCCGTTCAACAGCGCACCGGTACCGACCCACAAGAGGCTGTCCGAGGGATCGAGCGTCATCAGCACCAGGCTGCCGGCGACCAGGCAAACGCCGCCGATACCCGCCGCCAAGCGGTACGAGGTGCGGATCATCAACCGCCCCGACGCAATGCTGGCAAATGTCCAGCTGACCGAGGATGCCGCGAGCGCGATGCCTGCAGCCGCGGGGCTCCGCCCCATCGCTCCCTGAACATAGGTCGGCAGAAAGGCGGAAAGCGACATCATCAGCGCTCCGTTGGCAAAGCCGGCGAGGCAGCCGACCACAACCACTCGGTTGCGCCAGAGATTTAGCGGCAACAGCGGCTCGGGCGCGGCCCTCTCCTGCGCGGCGAGCGCGGTCAGCGCGACCACGCCCCCCACTGCGAGCCCGGCGATCGTCGCCACCTCGCCTGAATTCCCGATCTGCATCAGGGCCAGCATGATTCCGCCGGCACCGAGCACCATCAAAAGCGAGCCAAGATAGTCGATCCGGTGCCGGCGCGGTCGCTGATGCTCGTGCAGGAAACAGCTGAACATCACGAAGGTCGCGGCACCGATCGGCAGATTGATCCAGAAAACGAGCGACCAACTGACGTGCTGGACGAGGAAGGCGCCGAGTGTAGGGCCGATGATCGCAGCGACACCCCAGACGCCGGATATGTAGCCCTGCACGCGGGCGCGCTCGGTCGGCCCATAAATGTCGCCGACGATGGTCGTGGCAATCGGCTGAACGGCCCCCGCACCGGCCCCCTGCAGTGCGCGGAACATGATCAGCGGCACCATGCCCCAGGCCAGTCCGCACAGTGTCGAGCCCAGCAGGAAAAGGCTTGCACCGGCAAAGAACACGCGTTTACGGCCGTAGAGATCGGCGAGCCGCCCGTAAATCGGAATCGTCACCGCCTGAGCCAGGAGGTAGGCGGCAAAAGTCCAGCTGAACAGGTCAAACCCGCCGAGCTCGGCGACGATTGTCGGCATCGCAGTGGCGACGATCGAGAGGTCGATCGCCGCCATGAAGATCGCCATCATGACGGCGGCCAGCACCAATCGCCGCGCCGACTCCGTCATCGTCTACGGGCGCTCCTCGAGATCCTGTCGAGAGGTGGGTTGATCGACCAATATGCCC
>Ga0318575_10000264_pt1 | contig 11619 bp, 6 predicted proteins | sample GRESIP089b5f23_FD_203671 | JGI IMG/M metagenome (GOLD analysis project Ga0318575, IMG submission 203671) | Tropical soil microbial communities from Luquillo Experimental Forest, Puerto Rico - GRE.SIPMG.089b5f23 | ecosystem: Environmental > Terrestrial > Soil > Tropical forest > Bulk soil... | reverse complement strand
TCGCTGATGGAGGGCCGACCGACATACAACGCCGCCGCCGATCTGATCGAGCGGAACCTGACCGCCGGACGCGGGGCGAAAACGGCCTTTATCGACGATCGTGGCCATTACAGCTACGCCGGGCTCGCCGAGCGGGTGAGCCGGTTTGCCAATGGCGTGCGCCGGCTCGGGGTTCATCCGGAGCAGCGGATCCTACTCTGCCTGCACGATACGATCGACTTTCCGACCGCCTTTCTCGGGGCGATCAAGGCTGGGATCGTGCCGGTCGCCGTCAACACTCAGCTGTCGCCTGAGGAGTTCGCCTTCATGCTGTCCGACAGCCGCGCGCGGGCGGTCGTCGTGTCGGCCCCAGTGCTGCCAGCGATGACGGCGGCGTTGGCGCAGCTGCCGGAGCCGCGACCCACCGTGATCGTCGCCGGCGCCGAACTGCGGGCGGGCTCACTTGCCGCCCTGCTCGCCGATTCTCCCGCCACGTTCGACACGACGCCGACCCATCGGGACGAGCCCTGCTTCTGGCTCTATTCCTCGGGCTCGACCGGCCGGCCGAAGGGTACGGTCCATATCCATTCGAGCCTCGTGCAGACCGCGGAGCTCTACGCCGTCCCGGTGCTCGGCATCGCCGAAAGCGACATCACGTTCTCGGCGGCGAAATTGTTCTTCGCCTATGGGCTCGGCAATGGGCTGACCTTTCCGATGGCGGTCGGCGCCACCAGCGTTTTGATGGCCGAGCGGCCGACCCCGGCGGCGGTCAACCGCGTGCTGCGCGAGCACCGGCCAACGATCTTTTTTGGCGTGCCGACGCTTTACAACGCGATGCTGGTAAGCCCCGATCTGCCGCGCCCCGACGAGCTCGCGTTGCGCCGCTGCGTCTCGGCCGGCGAGCCCTTGCCGCAAGAAATCGGCCGGCGCTGGTCGGCGCGGCTCGGCGTCGACATCCTCGACGGCATCGGCTCGACCGAAATGCTCCACATCTTTCTCAGCAACCGGCCGGACGAGCTGCGCTACGGCACCACCGGCAAGCCGATCCCCGGCTACCCGCTCAAGATCATCGACGAAGAGGGCCGGTCGGTCCGGCGGGGCGAAGTCGGCGATCTCTTGGTCGGCGGCCCAACCAGCGCCGCGCTCTACTGGAACAACCGAGAGCGCAGCCGGTCGACCTTCAACGGCGCATGGACGCGCACCGGCGACAAGTATTTCGAGGACGCGGACGGGTATTACGTCTATTGCGGCCGCAGCGACGACATGCTGAAGGTGAGCGGCATGTATGTCTCGCCGGCCGAGGTCGAGGCGGCATTGATTGCGCACGAGGGCGTGCTCGAAGCGGCGGTCGTCGGCGCGTCGGACGCGGACGGTCTGATCAAGCCCAAGGCGTTTGTCGTCGTTAAACCCGGCACCCGCGCGGACGACGATCTCGCCCTGGCGCTCGAACACCACGCCAGGACTATGCTGGCGCCGTTCAAATGCCCGCGTTGGATCGCTTTCCTCGACGAGCTGCCAAAGACCGCGACCGGCAAGATCCAGCGATTCAAATTGCGCGATGCGCGCCCCGGGTAGTTATGTTCCCGATGCGAGCTATGCCGCAGGCCTGTGCCGCGGCGGTAAAGCGACATAATTTAACCCAAAAGGGAGGCTCGTAGAGCGGACACGACGAAAGCATCCGGCCATCGTTACCCATCGGCAAGTTTGGCGTAACCCGAATTGATCAGCGTCGCGAGCATCACCTTTGTCATGGCGGGGTTTCTGGTGCTCGCCAGCGTCGTCCAGCCCGCGGCGGAGCGGCTCCATCTGCCCTACACCGTGCTCCTCGCCGTCGTCGGCGTCGGGATCGGCGGCGTCTCGTCATTTCTGCTCTACACGCCGCTGACAAACGCCTTCGACGATATCGTCAGGCCAGTCGTAGACCTTCCGTTCAACGCGTCGATCTTCCTTGTCGTATTCCTGCCGTTGTTGTTGTTTCATGCGGCGCTGACGATCGATTTGCGCGAGATCGCGCCGGATTGGGCGCCGATCCTGACATTGGCGATCGTTGCCGTCTTTGCCGCCGCCGCGGCAATCGGCTTCAGCCTGTCCTTCGCAGCCGGAATCCCGCTGACCGTGGCATTGCTGGTCGGCGCCATCGTTGCAACGACCGATCCGGCTGCGGTCGTGGCGATCTTCCGCGAGCTGGGGGCACCGGCTCGGCTCACCCGGCTGCTCGAAGGCGAGAGCCTGCTCAACGATGCCGCAGCAATCGTGCTCTTTTCCGTTCTTGTCGCGATGCTCACGGAGGGCAGGCAGACGGACTTTGCCGCCGGCGCCGTGCATTTCGCCGAGGCGTTCCTCGGCGGGATCATCCTGGGTGCAGCTGGCGGGCGCATTTTCGGTACGGTCTTGTGCTTCCTTGGCGGCGAGCGCTTGGCCGAGGTGACGCTGTCGGTCGCGCTGCCCTATGTCGTCTACCTGTTGGCCGAACAGCTGTTCGACGTCTCGGGCGTCGTCGCGGTCGTTAGCGCGGGGCTTACCGCGGGTGCCATCGGCCGCGTTCGCCTTGCCCCTGACAATTGGCGATATGTCGAGCGGGTCTGGGAACAGACGGGCTTTTGGGCGAGTTCGCTGATCTTTGTCAGCGCCTCAACATTGGTGCCCAAGCTGCTGACCGGCGTGCATCTCGAGGATTCCTGGCTGCTGCTGGTCGCGGTTGCGGCAGCGCTGGCCTCCCGCGCGGTAGTATTGTTCGGGTTGTTGCCGCTGTTGAGCGTGCTCCATCTGAGCCAAAAGGTGAGCGGCGCTTACAAACTGGCGATCGCATGGGGCGGACTGCGCGGTGCGGTCACTCTGGCATTGGCGCTCGCAGTGACCGAAAACAGCCAGATCGATCCCGACGTCAGGAACGGCGTCGCCGTGCTGGCCACAGGCTTCGTGCTGTTCACCTTACTCGTCAACGGCCTGACTCTGAGGCCGGTCATCCGTCTCCTCAAGCTTGATCGCCTGTCGCCGTTGAACCAAGCGCTTCGCAACAAAGTGCTGGCGCTGTCTCTGGCCGATGTGCGTGACGCCTTGAGCGAGACGGCGTCGCAATACACGATCCCGCCGGACGTGGCGCGCTCGGCGACCGAGCCGGTAGACCGGCGCATCGACGAGCTGTCCGCGCAACCCGATCTGGAGCAGGCGATTTCGGATCGCGACCGGATCAGGATTGGGCTCGTGGCGCTTGCCAATCGGGAGCGCCGGATCATCCTCGACCATCATGCCCAGCGCACGGTGTCGAGCGCCGCGATCGAGCGGCTGCTGCGCAACACCAATCTGATACTGGACGCTGCCAGGGCCGAAGGACGGGTCGGCTACAACCGCGCGGCCCGCGGCTTGCTGGAGTTTCAGCGAGGCTTTTGGGTCGCCAACCTGCTGCATCGCATGTTGAAGCTCGCCGGCCCGCTGCAGCGCCAGATCTCGATCCGTTTCGAGGCGTTGCTGATCCGCCGGCTGGCGCTCGAGGAGCTGTTCCGCTTTATCGACAGCCGGCTCGCAGCCTTGCTCGGTCAGCGTGTCGCCGAGTTACTCGGCGAGGTCATCGCTGCCCGCAGCGAGGCAACAACACGCGCGCTCGACGCTTTGCGTCTGCAGTACCCGGAATATGCCGAGGCGCTCGAGCAGCGTTTCCTCCGGCAGTCCGGCTTCCGTTTGTCACTGTCACGATTTCATGACCTGTACAACGAAGGGTTGATCGGGAAGGAGGTGTTCGAGGATCTGGAGCGCGAGCACGCGGCGGTGCGCACGCTGACGGACGAGCTGCCGCCGCTCGACCTCGGGCTACGCGCCGAGGATCTGCTCGCTCAGTTCGACATGTTCGCCGGCCTTGGTGCCGCTGAATTGCGGGCGCTCGCCCGCCTGTTCCGGCCGCGGCTGCTGGTCCCCGACGAAGTGGTCATTCGCAAGGGTGAGCGCGGTAACGCGGTATTCCTGATCTCCTCCGGTGCGGTCGAGGTGGTGCTGCCGAACCAGCGGGTACGGCTGGGGAGTGGCGACTTCTTTGGCGAGATGGCGTTACTCAGCGGAGAGCGGCGCCAAGCCGATGTCATTGCCCTCGGCTATTGCCGGGTGTTGGTTTTGACGGCCGCCGATTTTCGCCGCTTTCTGCGGGACTATCCGCGGGCCAAGGCGGAGATCGACCGGATTGCCGAAGAGCGAGCCCGCGCCAACGAAGAGAAGGCGCTCGTCTGACGCGCAAAAGCCCAGTCGGTGACCTGGGCCTCACAACCACATCGTCGAGCCCGGGTCGAGACCGAGCAGATATTGCCCGACTGTCTCGAAATGCTCCTGCCTCCCTTGCAATTGCTGCGACACTGTGTGGATGTCGCGGAAGCGGCGCTCGAACGGATTCTGCTCAAAGATCGCGGTCGACCCGGCGGCGTGATAGGCCGTGTCGACGACCTGCAATGACTGATGGATGGCAAAGGTCGAAGCCAGCCGGATCACCATCCGCTGATCGAGGGTGATATGCCCGATGCGCTCGATCTCGGCGGTGATTTCCTCTAGCGAGCGCAGCAGAAAGGCGCGGGCGGCGGAAAGCTGCGCCTCGGCCTGCGCGACCTGCGACTGGATCAGATGGTTATCGCGCAAAGTGCTCCCCGAACGGAACGGAACCTTATCGTGCGCCAGCGCGACAAAGGCGTCGAGCGTGCTACGCGCGATCCCGAGCGCCACTCCGGCAAACCCCGTCGCGTAGAGCTGGAGGCTGCTGAAGCGATAGAGCAGACCCTCCTCGCGCCGAGTTTGGTCGTCGCGAGTCGCCGTATGTCGCTCCGGCACAAAGAGGTCCTCGACCGAGAAGCGGTCGCTGCCGGTTCCCCTGAGGCCGATCACATGCCAGATGTCGGTCATCCGGGCATTCGATTTCGGGAACAGCATCGTCCGGACGACCGGGCTTCCGTCGGGGTTGAGCCGCGGTCTCCCGTCTGCTTCGACGACCGGGACGTGGCAGCCGAGCCAAGTCGCGTTGTGGCTGCCGCTGGCAAAGCTGAAGGTCGCGGTGACGCGGTAGCCACCCTCGACGACCCGCGCCGTGCCGGGTCCCGGACCCCAGGCGAGAATGCCGCGGGGTGCGCCGAAGATCTCGCAGGCCGCGGCGGGCTCGAGATAGGCCGCGGTCATCGAGCAGCCCGACACCTGGTTGAGGCACCACGCCGTGCTGGCGTCGGTCTTGGCGACCTCCTCGATCACCGGGACGAAGATGGCGGGGAGCAATTCCGCGCCGCCTAACGAGCGCGGCAACAGCAGGCGAAAGAACCCACGCTCGGCGAGTGCTGCGACGAGGGGCTCGGGGAGCTCATGTCGCCATTCGATCTCATCCGCGGCGGAGGCGAGCTCGGGTGCCAATTCGCGCGCCCGCCACAGGTAGTCGATGCCCTCTGCGTCGGTGTCAACGTGATCGGCGGTACTCGCCGGCATTCTCCACTCCTGTCGTCGCCTCCGATTCGGACTCGACAGACAAAGGCACTCTGCGTCAAGCCGTTGTCGAGCGACGCCGGCGCACCCGCCTTGCTTAACTACGCGTCAACAATGCCGGCTTAGCCTGACCGCGCCGTCAAGCCTGCGGCACTCGCGGCATTCTCCGGTCATGTGCGTCGTCACCCGACCCAGAAATCGTTATCGGCCTTTAGTTATCGCGTCAGACGGGCAGAGGCCGCCGCCCGCCGCGCGATCCAACCATTGCCGCTGACCTCGGAAGGAACGTTGCACCAATGATCCCCGGCTCCGTTGGCTGGTGCCGGCCGCGCGCCGCGGTCGATGTCCTACGCCTCGCCCCGTGGCTGACCCGCGAGCGCGTGTTGCGCTGGGGGTGGGCGTTCACGGTGCTGTCGCTGGTCTTGTTGGCGTGGGACGTGGCGACCCACATGACCGACGGCGTCACCAACGCAGCCGGCGAGCATCTGGGGCGGGATTTCATCAATTTCTGGTCCGGCGCGCGACTAGCCGAAAGCGGCAACGCAGCGCTCGCTTACGATGTCGAAGCGTTTCTTCAATACCAAAAAACGCTGGTCGGGCCGGCGTCTGAATTCAAGCTCTACAGCTACCCGCCGGTGACGATGCTGCTGTCGTGGCCGCTCGCGGCGCTGCCATACCTTGCCGGGCTTGTGGCCTGGACATTGCTCGGCATCGGGCTCGTTGCGTGGCTGCTCTCGCGCCTGGTGGGATGGCAGATGGCGGCAATCGCCGCGATCGGCGCCCCGGCCGCCTACTTGAATATCCTGGCCGGCCAGAACGGCCATTTTACCGCGGCTCTGCTCGTGGGTGGCCTGAGCCTGCTCGATCGGCGCCCGGTCCTGGCCGGGATCCTGCTCGGATTGATGGCTTACAAGCCGCAGATGGGCGTTCTGCTGCCGGTTGCACTTGCCGCCGGCGGCCGCTGGCGCAGCTTTGCCGCCGCGGCGCTGATCGTGATCGGCCTGATCGTCGCCAGCTTCGTGCTGATTGGCGGAGAGGCGTGGTCGGGCTTCCTCGCCCAGATGAAGCTGCAGACGCGGGTGATGGAGCTCGCCCCCGATTCGTGGTACCGCATGCAGACCGTGTTTATCATGGCACGGATGTTCGGCGCCGGTCTTCCCGCCGCCTACGCGGCGCAGGCCTGTTCGGCCGTGCTGGCGCTCCTCGCCGTGGCGGTGGTCTGGCGCACCCGATCCGCACTCGAGCTCAAGGCGGCGACGTTGGTCGTGGCGATGTTTCTCGCGACGCCTTATGACCAGGATTACGACATGGTGGTGCTGCCATTTGTCGCCGCCTGGCTGGCGCGCGACGCCTTAGTAGGCGGCGACTTCCGAGCCTGGGAGAAGACCGTCCTGTGCCTGTTGTTGGCGCAGCCGATCATGACGATGCTGCTGTCTCACCTGGTCGGCGGCCAGGTGGCGCCGGTCGTGTTGTGGCTGACCCTCGCGCTGCTGCTGCGCCGCGCCCTGGCGGCCGATGTCGATCGGTTGGCGGACCCAGCACTGACGAGCGCCGACTTAGTCGGCCTTAAAGGCGGCACCTCGCGGCGCGCTCAGGCGGCGGTGACCTCGCTGCTTTCGTGACACGCCGTCGATGGTGACCCGCTACGGGTCGAAGCGGACTTTGCGGAGCGCCGTCCCTGCTGCACGCAACCGGTGGCGATACCCATGCTGGCGAGTTCGTCCATTGCGGGCGCAATCAGCAAGGCGTCGCTGCTGGGCCAGATCTCTCCTAGGCAAAGCAGAAATATCCCATCGTCATCGGATAACAGGCGAACGAGCAGGTTAGATAGAAAACGAACGGCGGTCGCAGCGAATCGCCGAGGCGGGGGCCGGCCCTCCAGATCCCGGGGCGTGCTTCTCGGCGGCCGCACTAGCACTCCACCGCTGCCGGAGCAATGCAGCGGGTGTGGGTGGCCACCGACCCGCGGATGCGGCATGATCCTTGCGTTCGGCCAGGCTAGCTGCGAGTGAACGCCGAGTCGTGAGTCCGCCGGCGCGTCCGCTGCCGTAGTTCGCCGCGAGCCCGCTTCGTGATCGTGCCGCGCTGTCGTAAACTCTCGCGATGCCGATCCGCCAACTGCCGCCTGTGCTGGTCAACCGCATTGCCGCGGGCGAGGTCATCGAGCGCCCGGCGGCGGCGGTCAAGGAACTGGTCGAGAACGCCATCGATGCCGGCGCCTCGCACATCGACATCGTGCTCAAGGAGGGCGGCCAGACGCTGATCTCGGTCGCCGACAATGGCGCCGGCATGACACAAGAAGAACTAGGTCTCGCGGTCGAGCGCCACTGCACCTCGAAATTACCGGACGACGATCTCTCGCGGATAACGGCACTCGGCTTCCGCGGCGAGGCCTTGCCGTCGATCGGTGCCGTGAGCAGGATGCGGATCGTCTCGCGGCCGCCCGGCGTTGCAAATGCCTGGGAGATCACGGTGGAAGCCGGCGCCAAGCATGCCCCGGTGCCGGCGGCCTATCCGGCGGGGACGCGGGTCGAGGTGCGCGACCTGTTCTTCGCGACACCGGCGCGCCTCAAATTTCTGAAGACGCCGCGCACCGAGCGTGACTTAGCACTCGACGCGGTGCGGCGGCTGGCGATGGCCTATCCCGGCATCGCCTTCACGGTGACCGGCGACGAGGAGCGCCTCTTGCTGCGGCTCGCCGCAGCGGCGGAGGCGACCGGCCGGCGGATGCGGCTCGCGGCACTGCTCGGGCGCGATTTTGCCGAGAACTCGGTCGAGATCGACGCCGAGCGCGGCGGGTTTCGGTTGAGCGGGCTCGCCGGCTTGCCGACCCTGAACCGCGCTCTACCGCGCGACCAGTACCTCGTCGTCAACGGCCGGCCGGTGCGCGATAAATTGCTCGTCGGCGCGGTGCGCGGGGCCTATCAGGACGTGCTGGCGCGGGACCGCCACCCGATCGTGGCATTGTTTCTCGACGGGCCGCCCGCCGAGATCGACGTCAATGTTCATCCGGCCAAGGCCGAGGTGCGGTTTCGCGAATCCGCGCTGGTGCGCGGGCTGATCGTCGGCGCCCTGCGCAACGCGCTCGCCGCAGCTGGCCATCGCGCCTCGTCGACAGTCGCCGCCGCTGTGGCGGCATTTCGCCCGCTCGACTTACATCGGCACGGCGGGAGCGCGCCCGCGAGCCCGCTGCGCTTCGCGTTTCCGCCACCCTCACCGTCGCGAGCGCTAGCCGAAACCGGCAACAGCTTTCTGAGGCCGATGGAGGAGACAGAGCCCAGCGGGGCGCCAGGGCCGTCGGACGAGGCGCCCCTCGGCGCCGCCCGGGCGCAGCTCCACGGCACCTACATTCTCGCCGAAACCGCGCGCGGGATCGTGCTCGTCGACCAGCATGCGGCCCACGAGCGGCTCGTCTACGAAAAGATGAAGGAGGCGCTTGCCGCGCGCGGGATCGCGCGCCAGGCGCTGCTACTGCCCGAGGTCGTCGAGCTCGACGAGCCAGCCGCCGCACGGCTCGCTGCCCGCGTCGAGGAGCTCGCGGAGTTCGGTCTCGTGCTCGAGCCCTTCGGGCCGGGTGCCGTCGTCGTGCGGGAGGTTCCGGCATTGTTGCCAGGGGTCGATGTCGCGGCACTGGTCCGCGACCTCGCCGACGAGTTAGCCGAATGGGGCGATGCCCTGGCTTTGAAGGAGCGCATCGAGACGGTGTGCGGCACACTCGCCTGCCATACCAGCGTGCGCGCCGGACGGCGCCTCTCGGCCGCCGAGATGGATGCGCTGTTGCGCCAGATGGAGGCCACGCCCAACAGCGGCCAATGCAATCACGGGCGTCCGACCTATGTGGCGCTCGATCTCGCCGATATCGAGCGGCTGTTCGGCCGGCGCTGAGCGCAAACTTAGCGCACCTCTCACCGCTGCAAATATGGGGCGATTAAGCTTCGGTTAATCGCCGTCCGGCACACTTCCGGCGCGTTTGTACCGAGGCTGAAATGCGGCTCGTCCCTGCGTCCTTCATGTGTTTGGCGGCCCTGTCGCTGCAGGCGGCACCGATCCCGCAGAAGGCGGTGCCGGCCTCAATCGGCTTGGCACCCGTGGTTGAATTGGTGGCCCAGGGCTGCAGCCTCGGTTGGCACCGCGGCCATTGGCAGGACCCGTCGGGCGAATGGCACTGGGGTCACTGCTTTCCGAGCTGGCGCTGACTATTCGACCGTCACCGATTTTGCGAGATTGCGCGGCCGGTCGATGTCGCAACCCTTCTTCAAGGCGACGTGATAAGCGAGCAGCTGCAGCGGGATGTTGAGCAGGATCGGGTCGAGCTCGGGCTCGGAAGCCGGCACGTCGAACGCGGCGTCGACCGAGACCGGCAGCTCGCCGGCATGGGTCACGGCGTAAACGGGCCCCCGCCGCGCGCGGATTTCCTCGATCGTCGAGACATTTTTGCGGTAGAGGTCGTCGCGCGGGATCACCGCCACGGTCGGGGTCTCGGGCGAGATCAGCGCCAGCGGCCCGTGCTTGAGCTCGGCAGCCGAATAAGCCTCGGCGTGCAGATAGCTGACCTCCTTGAGCTTGAGGGCACCCTCCATCGCCACCGCATAGCCGGCCGAGCGTCCGACGAAATAGGCATGCTCGCACTTGACGAGCTGCTCCGCGAGCCCGGCAATCTCGACCTCGCGCGCGAGGATGCCGGCGATCTGCCCCGGCAGTGCGGCGAGTGCGGCGAGGAGCCGAGCGCCATCGGCGGTCGAGAGATCGCGGATGCGGCCGAGGTGAATCGCGAGGAGTGCCATCGCGACAGCCGTGCAGGTGAAGGTCTTGGTCGACACGACGGCGATCTCGGGACCGGCGTGCAGGTAGATGCCGCGTCCGCATTCCCGCGCGATCGTGCTGCCGACGACGTTAACGACGCCGAGCACACGCCCGCCCTTGCGCTTGACTTCCTGCACCGCCGCCAAGGTGTCGAAGGTCTCGCCCGACTGGCTGACGGCGATATAGAGTGTGTCGCGCTCGATGACCGGGTTGCGGTAGCGGAATTCGGAGGCCGGCTCGGCATGTGCCGGTAGCCGCGCCAGCTGCTCGATCAGATGGGCGCCGATGGAGCCGGCGATGTAAGCGGAGCCGCAGCCGAGGATCTTGACCCGGCGGATGTCGAGGAGCTCGTGCGCGGCGAGTTCGATGCCGCCCAAATGCGTCGTCTGAAAGCGTGGTTCGAGCCGCCCGCTCAACGTGCGGCCGACCGCCTCGGGCTGTTCGGCGATCTCCTTCCTCATGAAATGCGTGTATTCGCCCTTGTCGAAGGCCTCATTCGTCCAGGTGATCGTCGATGGAGTCTTGGCGGTCGGCCCGCCGTCAAGGGTCGCGGTCTCGAACCCGTCGGCACGCACCAGGGCGACTTCGCCGTCGTCGAGGTAGACGACACTTCGGGTGTGCCGCACCAGGGCCCCGGCGTCGGAGGCGACGAACATCTCGCGCTCGCCGATCCCCAGCACCACCGGGCTGCCGTTGCGTGCGACGATGATCGCGTCAGGGCGCGCTGCGTCGAGCACAGCGAGCCCGTAGGTCCCGGTGACGAGCCGCAATGCCGCGCGCACCGCCTCGTCGAGGGAATGCTGCGGCATCGCCGCGATCAGATGCGCCAGCACCTCGCTGTCGGTCTCGGAGCGGAAGGCGACGCCGGTCCTCTCGAGCCGCGCCCGCAGTGCAGCGGCATTCTCGATGATGCCGTTATGGATGACCGCGATCCGGTTCGCCCCGTCGCAATGCGGATGGGCATTGCGATCGCTCGGCTCGCCATGCGTCGCCCAGCGCGTATGGGCGATGCCGGTCGAGCCCTTGAAGCGGGACGGCAGCAGCCTTTCGAGTTCCCGAACCCGTCCTTTGCATTTGGCCAGGCGGAGCTCGCCTGAGTGGGCGACCGCGATCCCGGCAGAATCGTAGCCGCGATATTCGAGCCGGTGCAGCCCCTCCATCAGGATCGGCGCCGCGTCGCGTTTGCCGATGTAGCCGACGATGCCACACATCGCGGGTCTCCTCAGCCGTAGATCATGCGTCGGATCTGCCGCTCGCTGTAGGCCGGCGCGCGAAACCGCCAGCGCTCGAGCTCGGCCGCGAGCCGCGCGAAGATCTCGCTGTTCGACAGGCCCTCGCCCCGCAGCGCGCGATGGCGCCGAGCTACGAACTCCTCCGGCCGCTCGTCGAGAAACG
>Ga0318575_10000260_pt1 | contig 11691 bp, 7 predicted proteins | sample GRESIP089b5f23_FD_203671 | JGI IMG/M metagenome (GOLD analysis project Ga0318575, IMG submission 203671) | Tropical soil microbial communities from Luquillo Experimental Forest, Puerto Rico - GRE.SIPMG.089b5f23 | ecosystem: Environmental > Terrestrial > Soil > Tropical forest > Bulk soil... | reverse complement strand
TCCATGGCTATCAAAAGGCTTGGTGTCGGTCTTCGATTACGCCGCGGCTTCGAACAGTCGCGCCGCCGTAGTGCTGCTCCTTATCTGTCTACTTAGCTTCCTCCCCGGAATTTCTCAAATTCCGCCACTCGACCGCGACGAAGCCTATTTCGCGCAGGCCACAAAGCAGATGATCGAGACCGGAGATTACGTCGATATCCGCTATCAGGAGGACGTGCGCTATCGCAAACCAGTGGGCATCCACTGGCTGCAAGCGAGTGTCGTAAACGTCGCTAGCGCGCTTGGACTGCCCAATGCGCGCACCAGCATTTGGCTTTATCGTCTGCCGTCATTGATTGGTGCGATCGGTGCGGTGCTGGCGACCTATTGGTGTGCGCTCGCCTTCATCAGCCGGCGTGGCGCGGTGCTCGCGGCGCTGATGTTGATGTCGTCGTCGATCCTCGGCGTCGAAGCGCGTCTGGCCAAAACCGACGCCGCGCTGTTGTTCACCGTCGTCGCGGCGATGGCGGTGCTGGCCCGCGTCTATCTGGCGCCACGCCGCGGCGATGTGCAGCCCGGCTTCGGGCAGCTCGCGATTTTCTGGACCGCGCTTGCCGTCGGCATTCTCATTAAGGGTCCGATGATTTTGATGGTGGTTGGGCTCGCGGCGGCGACACTAGTCGTCCTCGACCGATCGGCACGCTGGCTATTGGCGCTGCGTCCGATTTGGGGTCTGCCTTGGCTGCTCATTCTCGTCCTGCCTTGGTTCATCGCGATATATGCCCGCGTCGGCACTCAGTTCCTGATCGGATCGGTCGGCGAAGATATGCTGGCCAAAGTGGCAAGCCCGCAGGAAGCCCACGGTGCGCCGCCGGGCCTCTACTTTTTGGTGTTTTTCGCGACGTTCTTTCCAGCGTCAATGTTGGCAGTCCTTGCGGCTCCGGCGGCTTGGGCGGTCCGTCGCGAGCTCGCTGCACGCTTCCTCCTGGCATGGGTCGTGCCCTCCTGGATCGTGTTCGAGCTGGTCGTCACCAAGCTACCGCACTATGTCATGCCGCTTTTTCCGGCGATCGCCATTCTCATCGCCTACGCGGTTGAATCAAAAGTGCTGTCGCGCCAGCGGTGGCTGGTGCGCGGGACCATGTTTTGGTTTCTGGCCCCGGTCATTGTCAGCATCATCGCGATCGTCGCCGCGATCATTATCTCCCGCGACCTTGTGCTACTGGCGTGGCCGTTCCTCGCCGGCGCTGTCGTCTGCGGCCTATTCGCCTGGCAATTGTTCGATGATGACGGCGCCGAACACGCCTTCGTGCGGGCGACAGCCGCGTCGGTCCTGATGGCGATAGGCATTTACGCTGTCGTTGTGCCGGCGCTGACGCCGGCGTTCCCGAGCGTGGCGCTCGCCGAAGTGCTGCAAGATGCGCCTTGCTCGCATCCGATCGGCGCGAGTGTCGGCTACGAGGAGCCGAGTCTGGTCTTTCTCGCCGGCACGACCACGCGTTTTACCGATGCCGCCGGCGCAGCCGATTTCCTGCGCCAGGGCGCTTGCCGGTTGGCCTTCATCGAATCGCGCCATGAGCGCACCTTCGCGCTTCGCGCCGAGGCGATCGGGCTGCGGTATAATGCCGGACCACGTGTCGAAGCTTTCAACGTTAGCATCGGCCAGCCGATCACGATTGCAGTCTTCCAGTCGGCGGACGCGCCATGAGCGCGACGAATGATGCCCCAGTGGGCGGGTCGGCAGGTCTGTGGGCGCTCCTCGGTTGCTTTGGGCGAGTGGCATTGTCGGCATATTTGGTCTTTTCTTGCAGCGGTGATCGCGCCTAATCGGAGCTGGCGCCGTTTGGGAGGACTGACGTGCGGCACCCAGCCAACACAATCGAGGATATGAAAAAAATTCTTCTCGGCTATCGCGACAACATGAGAATCGAGATTGAAAACGGCGTCACCGTAACGGCAGAAACAGTGGCGGATCTTCGCGCACTCCCCACGTGGCCGGACGGCTTGGTTTTAGACATCCACGTAGACCTTGACCCCCGATTGAGCGTCATAAGGGTCGGGCGTGCCGATCCGACCAGCTAACATCACAACGGCATAGTAATGTCTGCTTTTGGAGGTAAAGCGGACATTCCTCCAACCATCCGCGATGTCCGTTATTGACCCAAAGCGGACATTAGCAACCGATCACTTGTCGCAAAATTGCGCTGTGTCAGAACGGCCTATCGCCGACAATGGTGCACCGGCGCATCACGCGCTTGTGGCGGGCCTCGTCGAAACCGGTCGCGCGATGCAGCGTGCAGCGATTGTCTTACACCATGCATTCGCGTGGGTTCCAACTGTGCGTATAAACACGGGCCGGTGGCGTGATCATTAGGTTGAGTTCCTCGATCAGCGCACGGCCTCCTTCGTAATCCATGCCTTCAATCCACTCGGCATGATCGCCAAGAAATATCGCCTTCCGTCCGGTATCCGGATGTGTACGCACGATTGGATGTGCGATTGGCGGTACCTTGGCCTTTTGCTCTGCCGTGAGCGGGTCCTCGCCATGGCGGCGTGTACGTGAAAAGTCGAAATTGTGAATGGCGCGACGGCCATCGATTTTGGACTTGATCGTAGGGGGCAGCAAGTCATACGCCGAATACATATCCGCAAACTCAGTTTCGCCACCCACCTCCGGCACAATTTCCGAATACATCATTGTCGCCTGTCCGGAGCGCTCGCGCCAGGATCCGTCGGTGTGCCAATAGAGTGTGCCCTTGTCGGGGTGCTTGCCGCTCGGATTGCCGTCCTTGTCGAGGTTGGACAGCGTGTAGATTTCCGGATGCTCTTTGTAGCCGTGGTACTGGCTAAGCACGTGGATCTGCACCTCGCCGAAATTACGCGCGAAAGCCACTTGCGTCGTTGGCGGCAGATCGACATCACGAAACAGGATCAGTTGGTAGTCGAGAAAGGCTTCATAGACCTTGGCGAATATTGCCGGCGACACGGCTTGCGCGAGCGTAATGCCGATAATTTCGCAGCCGAGAACTGGATGCAGCGGTATGACTTGAAACGGCCAATCGCGCGCTGGATGTGGAGATTTCAGCTGGGTTTGCGTCATCAAAACCTTTTCGAGTTGTGGTGTTGATTATGCCAGGAGCGGTGCGGGCTTCCTAGTCAGCCTCTTGCCTGCTGGATATTCGGGTCGCCCATAAACCGGCGCGTTGCGTGGTACGACCAACATCGTCGGTTGGTGGTAACATATGTTACACATAGACAAGTTCGAATAACGGAGGGTGAGATGCCTGGAGTCCGTAATGCGATATACCGGATTACGCTTGGGATCCTCACCACCGCTTGGATCAGCACCGCAATGGCGCAGGAGGTAAGGCATTATCGCTTTGCCTATGATCAGCCAAAAACCACTGGATATGGCATCGCGGGCGATCTTTTCACCAACAAGCTCAAGGAATTGAGCGGTGGGTCGATGTTGATCGACCAATATCCTGGCGCCCAGCTCGGCCAGGAGCCGCAAGTTCTTCAGCTGGTGAAAGCGGGCGACGTGGAGTTCTGCATCAGTTCGTCAGCAAACGCGGCTACGCTCTCGCCGCAAGCTGGCGTGATGTCGCTTCATTACTTGTTTCGCTCGGAAGATCACCTCGTGAAAGCGCTATCCAATCCAAACGTAACGCAAGCTGTGAGGTCTATGATCGAGGATACGGTACAAGGCGCCCATGTGATTGGCGTGCTCACGCTCGGCTTGCGTAGCATGTACAGCAAAAGACCGGTTGACAAAGTTGAGGACATGAAGGGCCTCAAGGTCCGCGTTCAGGCGACAGCGACCGAAGACCTGATGTTTCCCGTTTATGGCGCCCAAACAGTCCATATGCCGTTTGGTAGCGTATACACTTCTCTGCAAACCGGCGTCGTTGACGTCGCTGAGAACGGCGTGAACGTCTATCTCGCCAACAAACACTATGAAGTCGCTCCGGTCCTGTCAATGACTGAGCATGAAGCGAACAACAATCTCATCTGGATCAGCGACAAACTATGGAAAAGCCTGTCGGATGACCAAAAGAAATGGGTGCAGACAGCCGCCGATGAGGTCAGCATGAAGGAGCCGGCCATGGCATTGGACCTGGAGCACCAGTCGGCTGGCAAACTCAAAGCCATTGGCGTCTCGGTCGTTGATAAAGTCGATAAATCCGGATTTCAGAAGCTTGCCGATCCTTACCTTGACAAGCTGGCTAGTGAACTCGGACCGCATGCCTCGAAGATTAAGGATTTGATCGTGGGCGTGAAGTGACGGAGCGAAGGCACCTAGCTTTGGCTGCAGATTGCAGGCTCTGATTGCAATGGGCATCGCGGATAGGCTCCTGTCTCGACGACAGACTCATTTGAAGTGGCGGTCGTTCGACGTTCTTGAGTTGGCCCTGATGGGCCTGTGCGGGATCTTGTTATTCGCTTTTTGCAGCACGGTCATTTTCGACATAATTACACGCACGATCCGTCACCCCTGGCTTTGGTTACAGGAGGTGACTTCGACATTTTTTATTTACGCGATTTTCTTTGGCGCTGCCGTGGCGACGCGCCGCAATGATCATCTGTATCTGACTGCGATCGCTGAAAGCCTGCGAGGAAAGCTCCGGACCGCAGTCGAAATCTTTACCAGGCTCGTCGTATTGGGCGTGGCAGTGAGCTTCATCGTTTTTGGTTATCTAAATTTCCTGCGCGGCTTTTCCAGCTTCCGCATGCCGTCGTTGACGCCAATTGCTTCCCTGTACGCGGCGATTCCAATATGCGGCGTTTTGGTCGCGCTGTTTGCGATCGAGCAAATTGTCAATGGCTTACGAAACGGCTTCGAACATGCCGAGTTGTTCGAAGAACCACAGCGTGTCCAAGCGATCGAAACGATAGTCACCAAAGTAGATCGCTCATGAATGCTGGTTACATACTCGGATTGATGAGCTTTCTTTTTTTGTTCTTTGGCTATCTCGGTGTACCAGTCCCGTTCGCGTTGATGGCAGGTGTTCTTATCGGCGCTTCGTTCACCGAAGTCTCCCACGTCGCCATTATCCAAAAAATGTTCGATGGGATGGACTCGGAAGCATTACTTGCGATTCCATTCTTTCTGCTGGTCGGAGAGTTGATGAGCTCGGCGAATGTGGTCGTGCGGGTAGTGAATTTGTCGCTAGCGCTGGTCGGTCACATTCGCGGTGGTCTCTCGCAAGTGGTCACTGTGTTCAGCATGTTCTTTTCCGAAATGTCGGGCTCCACCACTGCTGATGTTGCGGTCATTAGTAGGGCGCTTGGCCGCCCTATGAAGAAGGAAGGTTATAGTCCTGCGTTCATTGCTGCGATTATTGCATCAGCATCGACCATCGCGGCGCTGGTGCCGCCGAGCATCACCGCAGTGGTTTATGGCGCAATCGGGAATGTCTCGATCGCCGGACTTTTTATGGCGGGTTTTGTACCCGGCATGATGATTGGCGTCGGCCTGATGATCTATTGCTATTTCTTTGGACCCGCTGGCATGCGGCGGCCACGCGCTGCATTTCGCGATCTGGCAGGAGCTTTCAAAGATGCATCGCTCCCCCTGATGATCCCAATCATCCTGTTGGGCGGCATTCTCACCGGCTGGTTTACCCCAACCGAGGCTGGCGTAGTCGCTGTCGCTTACATCCTTATTGTTGTCATCCCGGCTCTTAACCGTGGTCATATCAGGTTTCTGGCCTACGATTTCTGCCTTGCCGGCCTGATTTTTTCCTTGCCTTTGATCACCATTGGCGCGGCGAATGCTTTTGGTTGGCTTTTTGCTTATTTGCGCGGAGCGATCGTTATTGCTGAATGGATCACAAGCATTTCGGCCCATGATCCACATTTGATCATGTTGTTGATGGTCGCGCTATTTACAGTCATAGGCGATTTCATTGAGCCGGTTCCGACAATCATAATCTTCATGCCGTTAGTGAACGCGCTGACCGACGCGGGCAACATCAATCCCGTTCATATGGGTGTGGTGCTGATTACGACGCTCGCGTTTGGCCTGATCACACCGCCTTACGGCCTGGTTCTTTTGATGGCATCAAAATTCGTCGATGTCCGCTTCTCTCAGGCATTGCGGGCGGCATGTCCGATCTACATTGTTTTCTTTGCCACGATCGCATTCACGATTTATTTCCCGTCGGTGGTGCTCTGGCTACCGAAACACGTGCTGCCCGCTTCGGTCGGTTGTTTCCGCAGCCCAACCGGTGTCGGCTATATCTGTCCGCCGTAGTCACGATCCCGATCTAAATGGGTGCTGTTCCAACAGCGCAACCGATAACGAGGTCAATGTCCGCTTTTGGCACAAAGCGGACATTCCAGTCGCCCTCAGCGATGTCCGCTTTTGGGGGTAAAGCGGACATGAGTCGTACCTTCCCCGATGTCTGCTTTTGACCCAAAGCAGACCATCGGCTCTTGTGCTCTGGATGTCTGTTTCTGACCCAAAGGGGGACATCCCTGACGATGGTGGCGGCTTACCGCCGTTCCGCGATGAGCAACGGTGTTCACCTCAATAGACCTGATTTCCAACGGTTTATATTGGGCCTAAGCTAAGTCAACGAATTGGTGTGGAGGGCATCATGCGCTCGACCCTTACAACAATCATCATCATTGGAATGCTGCTCGGAATAGTAGTCGGTTATGCATGCCACACGCTGTGGCCCGATCCGGCAGTGGCAAAGAGCATATCCGATTACATTTCACTGATGACCGACGTATTTCTGCGCCTGATCAAGATGATTATCGCACCGCTTGTGTTCTCCACCCTAGTCGTTGGCGTGGCGCATATGGGTGACCCCAAAGTTGTCGGCCGCATCGGCGCCAAGGCCATGGCGTGGTTTATCTCGGCATCGCTCGTCTCGCTTCTGCTGGGGCTTGTGCTGGTCAACCTCCTGCGTCCCGGGGACAATCTCAATCTGCCGCTGCCTGATGCGCTGGCCTCGACCAATCTTAAGGTGGCCTCGCTGTCGATGAAGGATTTCGTGACGCATCTGGTGCCGCGATCGATCGTCGAAGCGATGGCGAACAACGAAATCCTGCAGATCGTCGTATTCTCGCTGTTTTTTGGCGTTGCCTGCGCCGCACTTGGTGAACGCGCGCGCTCCCTTGTCCGGGGAATCGAAGAGCTCTCGCACGTAGTCCTTTCGATCACCGGCTACATCATGAAGCTTGCGCCGCTGGCGGTGTTCGCCTCTATGGCTGCCATCATCACCACTCAGGGGCTTGGTATCCTGATCACTTACGGCAAATTCGTGATTGAGTTCTACATCGGTCTTGCTGTGTTATGGGTATTGCTCCTCCTCATCGGCTATCTGTTTTTCGGCAATCACGCGATACGCCTCGTAACTTTGGTGCGCGAACCGTTCCTGCTCGCCTTCTCAACCGCGAGCAGTGAAGCGGCCTATCCAAAAATGATGGAGCAACTCGAAAAATTTCCGATCAGCAAGAAGATTATCAGCTTCGTCCTGCCGATGGGCTATTCGTTCAATCTGGATGGATCGATGATGTACTGCACCTTCGCGACCATGTTCATCGCGCAGGCGTACAACATCCAGCTCAGCCTGGGGCAGCAGATTACGATGCTGCTCCTTCTTATGGTGACCAGCAAGGGTATGGCCGGCGTTCCGCGCGCCTCGCTGGTCGTTATTGCAGCGACGCTGGCAAGCTTCAACTTGCCCGAGGCCGGACTCCTTCTGATCATTGGCATCGATCAGTTCCTTGATATGGGTCGATCTGCCACCAATGTGATCGGCAATTCGCTGGCGACCGCGGTAGTGGCAAAATGGGAGGGCGAGAAAATTGTTATCCCGGTTGAGCCGGAAGTAATGCTCGAGCCGGGTGTCGCGTAAGGCGTGTCATGTCGCGTTGGCGCTTTTCTGCCGGGCTCGCTCTTGCCATCGTCGCTGTTTGGTCACACGCAGCTGCGCAGGACGATTCAATCGGTGCGCTCTCTGGTACTTTGAAAAAAATCAAGGAGACGGGGACCATCACGCTCGGTTATCGCGAAAGCTCGCTACCGTTTTCGTATCTTAACAAACGAGAGCAACCGATTGGTTATTCGCTGGACCTGTGCCGCGAGGTAGTCGAGCAAGTGTCGACCGAGCTCGACGGCATGGACATCAAAGTTGTTCTCGCTCCGGTAACGTCAGGCGATCGATTCGCCAAAGTAAAGACCGGCGACATAGATTTGGAATGCGGCTCCACCACGAGTAACCTGCAACGTCAAAAGGAAGTAGCGTTTTCACCAGTTTTCTTTGTTGCCGGCACTAAACTGATGGTGCCGAAAGCTTCCAAAATAGCTTCTTATCGAGATCTTGCTCGAAAGACGGTGGTTGTGACCGCCGGCACCACCAATGAGGCCGCACTGCGGACGATTTCTGATAAACAGAAACTCGGCATTGATATTGTCACCGCTCGCGATCACGCCGATTCATTCGCGGTGTTGGAAGCAGGCAAGGCTGACGCCTTTGCGACAGATGACGTGCTGCTGTACGGCATTATCGCAACGGAGCCGAGGGCTCATGACATGAAGGTCGTTGGTGAATATCTTTCGTACGATCCTTACGGTCTTGTCTTTCGCCGCGACGATCCAAGTTTCGCCGCCGTTGTTAATAGCTCGTTCCAGCGCATGGCGGTCGATCGGCGTCTCACCGAGCTATACAATAAGTGGTTTTTACGTCGGTTGCCGACCGGTGAAACGCTAAATTTACCGATGAGCCCCCAGCTCGAAGAAGTATTCCGTGTCTTGGGTACACCCGATTAAATTTGTTTATGCGAGGATCATTTTCGTACGCTGATGCTGCAGTGCATGAGGAGTTCCAATGTCTGCTTTTGGGGGTAAAGCGGACATTGGTTGACATTGGTTGGAGGTGCCGCGATGTCTGCTTTTGACCCAAAGCGGACATTGCATTCGCTCGGCCTTGTTTACGAGCCCTCCAGCGCCTGCATCTCGGCCTCGGCCTTATCGAACCAGAACCGCATGCCCATCTCCTGGAACAGGCTAATCGCGGACGTGAGATGCTCGGTCGCTCGCCGATCTCCTGCTCGCCCGTAGAGCTTGCCGAGGCTGAAGCGGCAGCGAGCGACGAGCGGGCGCATGCCCAGCTCCAAGGCCAAAGCGGTCGAGGCGGCGTAGTGGGCTTCGGCCGCCGCCACGTCCAGGTGGTCGCGGTGCGACGCCATCTCGCCGAGGAGGCGGTGAGCCCAAGCCTCGTGACCACGTTCCTCGCGCTCGCGAGCGAGCAGCACAGCACGGGTGCCAAAGTTCCATGCCTCATCCGCCCGACCTGCGAGGAAGTGCGCCTCGCCGAGCTGCACCATGCTCATCGAGCGCAGATATCCGATTCCGGCAGATGCATAGCCGGCCAGGGCCTGCTGCAGCCAGGAGACGCCTTGCTCGACGCGCCCCGACCGCGCGTAGATGTGCCCCAGAGCCGCCAGCGCGATGGGAGTTAAGTACGCGATGTTCAACTCGTTAGAGAGAGTGACCGCATGCTCGAGCGGGATGATCGCCCGGGTGAATTCTCCGCGGAGGCCCTCGAGGCGTCCTAGGTTCAAGCAGGCCCAAATGAGGCTGAAGGGGTGATCGAGCGATTCAGCGAGTCGGACAGCCTCCTGCCCATGGTCGCGTCCCTCCTCGAACGCTCCCAACTCGGCGAGGGTATGCGCCAAGAAGGCGCGTGCCACCACCGCTGGATACGCAACGAGGCCAAAACGATTGCGAGACAGATCGCCCGGCAGCGTGTCGATTAAGGTTCGGCAGCGGCGTTCGGTTCCGCGATAATCGCCGGAGAGAGCGCCAAGCCAGACGTGGTAGTACGTGCCCGCAATTTGGAGCGGGACATCGCCGAGAGACGCGCCTATAGCCTCAACCTCGTCGGCGAACGCGCGCACATCGCTCGCGCGACCACCCGTATTGAGCTGAAGGCCGCTCATGTAGCCTGACACCGACGCCAGTCGGCGCCGATCATTGAGCTTCCTGGCGAGGGCTTCAGCTTCCCGGAGATACCCTTCGATCCTTCCCCATTCCACCAGTGGGAGTAGAGCGTTTCGAAGGTCAAAGCGAAGATCGATGGCCTGCTCCACGGTCTCGCGAGACTCGGGTAAGTGGGTCAACGCCGTCAGTGCCTCCTCGAAGTATCTGACGGCTTCCCGGTTGACCGAGCGAGCGAGGGCCTTAGCACCGGCTTGCTGGAGGTAGGTGACCGCTTTCGCCCAGTCCTCGCCCAGAAACGCATGGTGGGCCAGCCGGTCAACCTGCTCGGCCAAGCGCTCCGGATAAATCCGCTCGATGATCTCCACGATTCGCACGTGGAGGGCGCGCCGTCGGTCCTGGAGTAGGCTGCCGTAAGCCACTTCGTGGGTCAGCGCGTGCTTGAAGGTATACTGGACATCCGCCAAGAACTCGAACTCGTGCAAGAATTCCGCGGCCCGGAGGCGTCCGATTGCGGCGTGCAACTCATCTTCGGCAATCTCAGCAATCGCCTGCAGCAAGCCAAACGGCACGTCCTTTCCGAACACCGAGGCCATCTGCAGGAGCGCTTTGTCAGTGGCGCCAAGCCGGTCGATGCGGGCGGCGATCACGGCCTGGACTGTCTCGGGGACTTGAATGGCCGGTAAGGGACGCGCCAACTTGTGGGCGCCGCGTTCACCGGTGAGCGCTCCCGTCTCGACAAGCGTCCGCACGCTCTCTTCAAGGAAGAACGGGTTGCCCTCAGTCCGCGCGATGAGCATGTGCGTGAGCTGCTCGAGGGCCGCGTTGGATCCTAGCAACGCGGCGAGCAACTGTTCGGCGCTTTCGGTGGGCAGGGGATCCAGCAAAACCTGCCGGTAGTACGTACGGGTCCCCCACGCATGCTGATACTCCGGCCGGTAGTTAACAAGTAGCAGGAGTCGTGCGGCTGAAAGGGTCTCAACCAGTTCATCGAGGACGGATTGGGTCTCGGAGTCGATCCAGTGGAGGTCCTCGAAGACAACTAGCAGCGGCTGGACCTCACTTTCGCAGAGCAGGAGGCGTTTGACCGAGTCCAACGTGCGCCGCCGCCGCTGGGGTGGATCCAGTGTCGACCACTGCTGGTCATCAGTTGGCACGTCGAGAAGCGAAAGGAGCGCAGGTAAATCGCTTTCTAGCGTGCGATCCAGTGTCAAAAGTTTCCCCATCACCTTCTCGCGCGCTGTCCGTGGCTCGTCACGGTCCTCGATGCAGAAGTACCCCTTGAGGAGATCGACCACCGGCAAGTAGCTCGTCGCCTTGCCATAGGAGACCGAACCGGCCTGGAGGACGAGCCAGCCTTGCACGCGATGTGAATGAATCACTTCCCAGACTAGGCGAGACTTGCCTACACCGGCCTCCCCCACTATGGCGATGACTTGGCCGCGGCCAGCTGCGGCACGCGCGAGTGCTTGGTTGAGAACTTCAAGCTCATTCTCCCGCCCGACGAATTGAGTGAGCCCTCGCGCGGCGGCGGCGTGGAACCGAGCCCTGCGGGGGCGCGCGCCGATCAACTCGTAGATATCGATAGGCTGCTCCAGCCCCTTCACCGGCACCAGGCCAAGGGACCTCGCCTCGAAATATCCTTCCGCGAGACGCAGTGTGTCCACGGTGAGTCGGACAGTGCCAGGCGTGGCGAGTTGTTCCATCCGCGCGGCCAAGTGCGCCGTCTGGCCCACGGCGGTGTAATCCATGCGGAG
>Ga0318575_10000254_pt1 | contig 11777 bp, 8 predicted proteins | sample GRESIP089b5f23_FD_203671 | JGI IMG/M metagenome (GOLD analysis project Ga0318575, IMG submission 203671) | Tropical soil microbial communities from Luquillo Experimental Forest, Puerto Rico - GRE.SIPMG.089b5f23 | ecosystem: Environmental > Terrestrial > Soil > Tropical forest > Bulk soil... | reverse complement strand
GTCCGGCGCCAGCCCCCGCCCAGGCCGAAGATGACGGCGCGACGCCGCCGCCGGACATGGCGGATGGCCGGGATCGGAGGGCTGGTCGCCATCATCGTGGCCGTGGGCACCGGCGCGGCGGTGCTGACGCTCACCGCCAAGCCCGAGACGGCCGCGGACCGCGGGAACCAGGGGAGCACCTTCCCCGGATACCCGGGGCAGCGGGGCAGCGTGACGGTCGGGTCGATAGCGGCCGATGGCGCCACGCAGGAGGCCGTGGGCAGCGCGGACGGCCACGCGGCGATCTGGCGGCGCGGCGCGGGCGGCGCCTGGGCGCTGGTGTCCGCCACGTCGCCCGCCGTCTACCAGCAGCCGGGCACCGGGCACCTGACCAGCGTGGCGCACGGCGCGGCCGGCTGGATCGCCGTCGGGGACGTCGTCTCTGGTGGGGCCCAGGCGCCGGTCATCGTGACCTCCGCCAACGGCTCGGCGTGGCAGCAGTTCGGCAGCCTTGACGCGTTCGCGGGTCCGGGCACCTATGTCACGGCGGTGACGGCCGGCTCTGGCGGCTACGTGATCGTGGGCAGGCACGTCACCGGGACCCGGACATTCGCCGCCATGTGGTGGTCCGCCGACCTCCAGAACTGGATCCAGGGCAGCAACGGCGGCTTGGACGGCCGGGTGAAGCCGAGCGCCGTGTACGCCGTCACCGCCACCCCGGCTGGTTTCGCGGCGGCGGGAACACACGGCGGCACCAATGCCGTGTGGACCTCCCCGGACGGGCGGAACTGGACCGTGCACGACATGGCGCTGCCGGCCACCGCCTCGGCGGCGGTGCTCAGCCTGGCCGCCGTCAACGGCAGCCGGGTCGTCGCAGCGGGCGACGCGGTCACGAAGACCGGCGAGATCCCCGTCCTCACAGTCTCCGCCGACGGCGGCCAGCACTGGCACCGGGTGGCGCTCGAGGTGCCCGGCGGCCTCGGCGCGGTGACCGCGCTGTCCGCGGCCGCCGCCGGCTTCGTCGCCGCGGGCCTGGCCGGCCCGCCGGGCGCTCAGCACACCGTCACCTGGAGTTCGCCTGACGGCCTGCAATGGCCGGCGCCCATCGCGGCCGACGGCGTGATGCGGCAGATCACCGCCCTGTCGGCCGTGGGCGGCACGGTGACCGGCGTCTCCCAGCAGGGCGCCGTCCCGCAGGTCGTCACCCTCCCCGCGCCGCGGGCCTGACCGGGCCAGCGCCCGAGCCGTGAGCAGCCACGCAACATCATGGTCGCGAAAATACTTTCATTACGTAAGAAATTCACCGTAAACGCGCCAAGATCGAATTAATGCGAAAGATCCCTCGACCTATAGCCCGCAGGATCTTTCGCGTTATCCCTCCCGCTGCCCGCGGAGCACCAGCCCGGCCTCTATGTCGAGATGAACCTTCTCGCTGGCCAGGCCCAAGATCGGCGGGTTGGTGCAGACTCCGAAGTCGATGCGGTTGACCTCGCCGGCGGCTGAGAAGGAGGCCCTGGTGACGCCTTCCGGATCCGGGGCGAACCCGTTGACCTCGAACCGCAGCGAGAGCGGCCGGGTCACGCCGCGGACCGTCAACTCCCCGTCGAGGACGAATTCCTCGCGGGCCCGCCGGATACCAGTGGACTGAAAGGTCATGGCCGGGTGGTTGGCGGCGTCGAAGAAGTTGTCCGAGCGCAGGTCGTTATCACGGACCTCATTTCCGGTGTTCACGGAGTTCATGTCGACGGCCACGGTGACGGACGACTTGAGCGGGTCCGCCCGCGGTGACCATCCGCCCCTCGAACTTGTCGAAACGGCCGCGGACCTTGCTGAGCATCATGTGCCTGGCGACGAAACCAATATGTGAGTGGACCGGGTCGATGTCCCAGGTACCGGCTATGTAGCTGGGGATCTCGATGGTCTGTGTAGCCACCATCCCAGGCTCGCCTTCCCATGATTCATCCGCCTCATCCGACAGGGGTGGCCGCCGCCGTCGGCGGCGGGTCACTCCTTATGGGGGATGCCCCCGGTTCCCGCGCGGTCCAGCATGGGCGGCAAAGAACTCAGGAGGCGCACGAGGGGATACAGCAATGGGTGCCGAAAGCGAGCGAGTGGCAGGATTCGGCAAACTCGAGGACGGGCTTCGTCAGGCTGGCGACTGGTACCGGTGGGGGCCGTACGTCAGCGAGCGGCAGTGGGGGACAGTGCGGGAGGACTACAGTGCCAACGGTGAAGCGTGGGATTACCTGCCGCACGACCGAGCCAGATCCTACGCCTACCGGTGGGGCGAGGACGGCCTCGCCGGGTTCTGCGACGTGGAGCAGCGGCTCTGCCTGAGCCTGGCGCTGTGGAACGGGCGCGACCCGATCCTGAAGGAGCGGGCCTTCGGGCTCACCGGGGCCCAGGGCAACCACGGCGAGGACGTCAAGGAGTACTGGTGGTACCTCGACGCCATCCCCAGCCACGCCTGGAACCGGTGGCGTTATCACTACCCGCAAGCTGAGTTCCCTTACCAGGACCTCATCGACGAGAACGCACGGCGCGGCAAGTTCGAACCCGAGTACGAGCTGCTGGACACCGGCGCGTTCGACGACAACCGATTCTGGATCGTCGAGGCGGACTATGCCAAGGCCGGTCCCGATGACCTGCTGCTGGCGATCTCGGTGACCAACGCGGGCCCGGACGCCGACACGCTGCACGTGCTGCCGACCGCCTGGTTCCGCAACACATGGTCGTGGGAGACGGGAACGAGCCGCCCGGCCATGGCGGCTGTAAGCGACACTTCCGTCGCGATCGAGCACCCGTTCCTCGGCCAGCTCGAGCTGCTCGCCGACGACGCCCCCGGCGGGACGGCGCCGACGGCCTTGTTCTGCGAGAACGAGACGAATACCGAACGCCTCTACGGCTCGGAACCGATCACGCCGTACCCCAAAGACGGCATCAACGACCACGTAGTCGGCGGCGCGCCCACCGTCAACCCGGAGCGCAACGGCACCAAGTGCGCCTTCTGGTACAAGATCACCGTCCCGCCGGGCCAGACGGCGCGGCTGCGGCTGCGGCTGCGGCCGGCCGGGGAGGCCGCCCCGGTGTTCGGCGACGCGTTCGATCACGTGATGACGGAGCGGAAGGCCGAGGCGGACGAGTTCTACAGCGACCTGACACCGACCGCCGCGACCGACGACGAGGCGATGGTGATGCGGCAGGCGTTCAGCGGCATGCTCTGGAGCAAACAGCTGTTCTACTACGACGTCAGCCGCTGGCTGGACGGCGACCCGGCCGAGCCGACGCCGCCGGAGCAGCGGCTGAGCGGGCGCAACAGCCGCTGGCGCAACTTCAGCGCGTTCGACATCATGTCGATGCCGGACAAGTGGGAGTACCCCTGGTTCGCCGCGTGGGACCTGGCCTTCCACTGCGTGGCGCTGGCGCACGTGGACCCGGCCTTCGCCAAGTACCAGCTGATCCTGCTGTGCCGGGAGTGGTTCCAGCACCCGAACGGGGCACTGCCGGCCTACGAGTGGGACTTCAGCGACGTGAACCCGCCGGTCCAGGCGTGGGCGGCGCTGGAGGTGTTCGCGATCGACGGCGGCCGCGACGTCGATTTCCTCAGCCGGGTCTTCGACAAGCTGCTCATCAACTTCACCTGGTGGGTGAACAGGGAGGACGCCGAGGGCAACAACCTGTTCGAGGGCGGCTTCCTCGGGCTGGACAACATCGGCCCGATCGACCGCTCCCATCTCCCGGTCGGCGGCATCCTGGAACAGTCCGACGCCACGGGCTGGATGGGCTTCTACGCGATCGCCATGGGCACCATGGCGGTGATCCTCAACGTATCCGGCCGGCGGCCCCACCAGGACCTGGCCCTGAAGTTCCTCGAGCACTTCGCGGCGATCAGCGACGCGCTCGACGACCTCGGCCTGTGGGATGACGTCGACGGGTTCTACTACGACCGGCTCAGGACACCAGGCGGCGAGGGCGTGCCGGTGAGGGTGCGGTCGATGGTCGGCATCATTCCCGCGATGGCGGCGGCGGTCATCAGCGAGGACGACATGCGGCAGTCCTTCCGGCTCGGCAAGCGGTTCGCGGACTTCCTTGTCAGGCACGGAATGACGGACGGGCAGAAGATGGCCGAGCGCGGCGTGCTGCGCGGGGAGCCCGGACGACAGCGGATGCTGCTCAGCCTCTGCGGGCCGGAACGGCTGGAAAGGCTGTTCGCCAGGCTGTTCGACGAGAGCGAGTTCCTGTCTCCGCACGGCCTGCGGGCGCTGTCCGCCTACCACCGTGAGCATCCCTATGATCTCCAGGTCGAGGGCATCTCGGCGAGCGTCGACTACGAGCCCGCCGAGTCCACCACGTCCATGTTCGGCGGCAACTCCAACTGGCGCGGACCGATCTGGTTCCCGCTGAACTACCTGATCGTCAGCGTCCTCGAGCGGTACCACCGGTTCTACGGCGACGACTACACGATCGAGTACCCGACCGGGTCCGGCCGCCAGCTGACCATCGACAAGGTCGCCGCCGACCTGTCCGACCGGCTGATCTCGGTCTTCACCCAGGACCAGGACGGCCGCCGGGCCTGCTTCGGCGGAACCGAGATCATGCAGACCGACCCGGCCTGGCACGACAACCTGATCTTCAGCGAGTACTTCCACGGTGACAACGGCGCCGCGATCGGCGCGTTCCACCAGACCGGCTGGACCGGCGTGGTCGCCGACCTGATCCGCCGCCGGCACGGTGACGTCGAGTCCATCGGGGACGTCGTCCGCCGTATCGGCGTGACACCGCGGTTACCGGGGGCCTAGCCGGCCCGCCGTCGTGTCACCCGATCGGGCGTCATGACAATGCCGCCCGCGATCGGGAATGCTGAGGCTCGGGGGAGGGGAGCTTGGGTGTCCCGGACCATTCACCGGTCCGGGGCACCCTCGCTGTGTTGGTCGGCCGTGGCGCGGGCGAATGACTTGTATGGCATGATCTCGCCCGGCTTGATCACGCCGTCCTCGATCGCGCGGGCGAGCAGCGCGTCCTTGCTCGGCGCGGTCCGCCCGGTGGCCGCGTACTTGGCGCGCGCGCGGCTGATGTACTGCCGGACCGTGTTCTCGCTGATCGACATGCGCCGCCCGACCGATGCTTTCGACATGCCCTGGAACCACAGCAGCAGCGCCTGCCGCTCCTGCTCCGACAGCGCCGGCCGGGCCGGGCGCTGGTCGGCGAGCATCGCCCTGGCCTGCGACCGGGTCATGTAAGGCCGGTCGGCGGCAGCCGCCAGCACGGCCTCGACCAGATGGTCGCGGCCCTCCTCCTTGGACACGTAGGCGTGCGCGCCGTTGTCCAGCGTCTCCATCACGATCGCCGGATCGCCGTGCCCGGAGAAGGCCACCACCCGGTATCCGGCTGCCACCAGCCCGGGGATCTGCGCGGTGACCAGCTCGCCGGACAGCTCCAGGTCCAGGATGACCACATCGGCCGACGGCCGCGGCGCGGCGCCGAGCCCGGTCAGGTCGCCCGCCGTCAGCACCACCCGCACCCGGTGGCCGGGATCAGACCGGATCCAGGACACCACCCCCTCGGTGACGACCGGATGGTCTTCGATGATCGCCACCGTCACCGGCTGTTCCATCGCGCCTCCGCCCAGAGCATGCCGCCGTCTTGCTGCTGTTCGATGGCGACCCCCCCGCTGGCCGCGGGCAGCGGGACGACCGCGCCGGTATCGGCGACGAAACTGACGGCGATTCCGGCGGCCACCGCCGCCAGGGTAATCCGCGCCTGGCTGCGCGCGGCGGTCAGGATCGCGATAGCGGCGTCGGTGATCACCCGCCGGGCCGGGCCAGGCACCTGCGGCAGCGGCCCGGCCGTCTCGATCTCGACGGCAACCCCGCGCCGCTCGGCCACATCGGCACTCGCGTGCAGTTCGTGCACCAGCGATCCGGGTACCTCATCGCCCTCGGCCAGCAGCCGGCGCAGCCGGGCCGCCTGGACCGCGCACCTGACGCGCACCTGCGCGTCGCCCGGGTCAGCCGTCCCCGCCGCCAGCTCGGCGACCAGCGGGACGGCGCTTTCCTGCAGCGACAGCCAGCGGGCGTGCCGGGCGGCCCGGATGATCTCCGCGGTGGCGGCCCGCTCGCGGGCGACGTCCTCGCTCCGCGCCGCCTCGGCGGCATGGCCGGCGGCGGCATCCAGCGCCCTGACCCCAGCGGCGACGGCAACCTGGGCACCGGTCGACCAGGCCAGCACGGCGAGGAACCCGGCCAGGGCGGTGCGGTCCAGCCCATCCCACACCTGCACGCCCAGGATGCCCAGGGCCACGGCGGCGAGGAACACCGCGAGCTCGGCGACCCGGCGGCGGAGCAGCACGAGCACGCATATCCAGCCGGCGCTCCCCCACGCCCAGTTGACCGCCAGCATCTGGCCCGCCGGGCTGGCCGCCGCCGCTGCCGTGCTGGCGGCCAGCGCGATCCCGGCCACCGCCCAGGCCGGGCGCCAGCCGGGCGTTCCGCGCAGCACCAGAACCGACCCGGCGGCGATCGCCAGCGCCATGACCAGCCACATGACGCCCTGAAAGGCGAACGAGCCGAAGGCCGGCCGGTCATGCAGCAGCTGCCCGCCCGCTCCGGCGAGATGCCAGCCCGCGACCAGGAGGACCACAGCGATGGTGAAGGCCCGCTGGTAGCGGCCGGACATCATCGCGGTCGGCTGCACGGAGGTCATGCCGGCCACCTCACGGTAACGGTCGTGCCCGCGCCGGGACGACTGGCGATCGCGGCCCGGCCGCCGGCCGCCAGCATCCGCTCGGTGATCGACTCGCGGATGCCCCGGCGCGATGGCGGAGTGGCGGCCGGGTCGAACCCGCGGCCGTGGTCAGTGATCTTGACCACGGCCCAGCCCGCACCGCCGGTGACGCTCACTTCCGCCTGGCCGGTTCCGGCGTGCCGCTCGACGTTGCGCAGCGCCTCGCCGACGCAGGCGACGAGCTGATCCGCCACCGGAGACGGCAACGTGACCGGGACGAGCTTCAGCCGGACGGCCATGTCACCGGTGCTGGCCGCGGCCCGCTCCAGTTTCGGTCCCAGGTCAGTCAGCGGCGCCAACCCGCCCGGCACGGCCGGGGTCCCCTCGAGCCCTTGCAGCACGCGCAGGTCCCTGGCGGCCTGCGCGGTCAGCGCCGAGGACGGTTCGGCGAAGGCGCCGGCCGCGACCATGGTCAGGGTCGACAGGACCGTGTCGTGCAGCTGGCGGTGCTGCTCTCGCTCGTCAGCGCGCCGCGCCTCCTCGGCCCGGATCTGCCTTTCGGTCTCCAGGCCGGCGGCGACGACCGCGTCCGCCTGCCAGGCGCCGCTGCGAATCACGGCCATCAGCCCGGCGACGACCATCGCCTCCACCGCCAGCAGCCAGCCACCGGCCAGATGGCCGGTGCCGAGCCCGTAGGCGATGACCACGATCGCGGCCGCGGGCAGCCCGAGCCGCGGCCGCAGCGCGATCTGCAGGATGTACACCGACGTGCAGGCCAGCGGGAGCATCCAGGTCGTGTTGTCCTCGATCAGCACGGCCGGGACCAGATGCTGCTGCGCCAGCGCCAGCGCCGAGATCACCGCGGCGTCGGCCAGTATCACGGTCGGCGTCAACCCGGACCGCCGGACCCGCCAGGTGAACAGGGCCGACCACAAGCACAGCGCGGTCAGCAGCACGCCCAGCCACCAGCCGGAGATCTGCTTCGTCGCTGCCAGCACGGCTACCGCGGTGAACAAGACCGCGCCGCCGAGGCGCAGGGCGATCGCATACCAGCCGGCCAGCCAGTGCAGAGCCTGGTCGGATGGCCCCGCGAACCGTCGGCGGCGATCCAGCTTCCCGCGGCGGCCCGCGGGAGGCTGGATCTGCCTCCAGACGAAATCGGCTGCCGGCCCCACCGGACCAGTATGCGGCAGGACCAGGCACGCTGCCGCCTGGAACGATAAGGCGGTTCCACCCGGCTCAGCTAAGGCCAAGGCGCCGGAAGCGCCGCGAGCGCCAACGTTCATGCCATCTCTATTACCTCGGCGGCAGGAATGCCGGCGGGGGAACAGCCAGGTGCATGGTCAGCGCCGAGTGGTCGGACAGCCCGTCCTCGCGTGGCTGGTGCAGGTAGTAGCAGGCGGTGACCTGGCCGGCCAGGGGTCCGGAGCAGAAGGCGTGGTCGTACCGGTAGCCGTCGCCTCCGCGGCCGACCCAGCCGGCACCCGGCGCTGGGCTTGGTCTCGGTCAGGACCAGGACGTGCTCGTCCCGCCTGGACAGCCAGGCGAGCTGCCGCCTGGCTCGCTCGGGCGAGGGGTTACCGACGTTGAGCGTGAGCAGGGACAGGCCGGGTGGGGTCATGGCGCGTTCGGGCTCAGCTGGTCGCTCATGATTCCTTCCTATGCGGCCGGGCATAGCTCCCGGCTAAAGTTAGTTGTAGAAACAAAAGTAATTGCGGGTTTCCGGAGGCCGAGAGGAGTCGCGCTGCCTCTGCTGAGCCGTCGGCGCCGCTACCTGGTGCTGGCCATCTGCTGCCTGAGCCTGTTCATCGTCGGGCTGGACGTCACGATCGTCAACGTGGCCGTGCCGGCCATCGGGCGTGACTTCCGCGCGCCGGTGTCCGGGCTGCAGTGGACGATCGACGCCTACCTGCTGGTGATCGCGGGCCTGCTGATGCTCTCGGGATCGACGGCCGACCGCGTGGGCCGCCGCCGGGTCTTCCAGGTCGGGCTGGCCGTGTTCACGCTCGGCTCGCTGGCCTGCAGCCTCGCGCCCGGGCTCGGCTGGCTGATCGCGTTCCGCGCGCTGCAGGCCGTCGGCGGGTCGATGCTCAACCCGGTGGCGATGGCGATCGTGACCAACACGTTCACCGACCCCGGGGAGCGGGCGCGGGCGATCGGGATGTGGGGCAGCGTGTTCGGCCTGTCGATGGCGCTCGGGCCCATCATCGGGGGAGCGCTGGTCGGCTCCGTCGGCTGGCGCGGCGTGTTCTGGGTCAACATCCCCGTCGGCGTGGCGGCGATCATCCTCACGGCCGCCTTCGTCCCGGAGTCGCGTGCGGGGACCTGCAGGCGCCCCGATGCGTTCGGGCAAATCCTGATCATGATCACTTTGGGGGCAGTCAGCTACGGCATCATCGAGGGACCCGGCTACGGGTGGGGCTCGGTCCGCATCCTGGCGTGCTTCGCGGCGGCCGCGGTGGCGCTCGCGGTTTTCCTCGGCCATGAGCCGCGGCGGGCGCAGCCAGTGGTCGACCTGCGGTTCTTCCGCAGCCTGCCGTTCTCGGGCGCGGCGCTGACCGCGGTGACCGGGCTCGCCGCGTTCGCCGGGTTCCTGTTCCTGATCACGCTGTACCTGCAGGACGTGCGCGGCTACCGGCCGCTGGTGGCCGGGCTGTTCCTGCTGCCGATGGCGGTGGTGATGGCCGTCTCGGCGCCGCTGGCCGGGCGGATGATCGCGCGGCGCGGCACCCGGGTCCCGCTGCTCATCGCCGGCGCCGGGATCGCGGCCGGCGGCCTGCTGCTCACCTTCCTCACCGGCGCCTCGCCGGTGTGGTACGTGCTGGTGTGCTGCCTGGTGTTCGGCATCGGGCAGGGCTGGCTGAACGCTCCGATCACCAACAACGCGGTGTCCGGGATGCCGCGCTCGCAGGCGGGCGTCGCGTCCGGGATCGCGTCGACCGGGCGGCAGGTCGGCTCGTCCCTCGGCGTGGCCATAATGGGGTCCGTGCTTGCCGCCAACCTGCACGGACCGCTGGCCGCCGGGTTCACGGCGGCCACCAGGCCGGGCTGGTGGGTCGTCGCCAGCCTGGGCGCCGTGGTGTTCGCCCTCGCGCTGGTCACCACGGGCCGTGCCGGGAAGGCGAGCGCGGCGCGCACGGCGGCGCTGATCGCGGGTGCCGAGGAGAAGGTCCCGGTGCGCGCGGGAACCACCGGGTGAGCGGGCTCGGGCTGCTCGGTCCCGCCCGCGACGCCGCCATACCCGACGGGGCCGCGGGCCGCCGCGGCCGGCTCGTCGTGCTGCTCATCTGCAGCTCGAGCCTGTTCATGACGTACCTGGATTCGACCATCCTGAACGTCGCGCTGCCCACCCTGCAAAAGGACCTGCACGCGAGCCTGGCCGGGCTGCAGTGGGTCGCCGACGCCTACCTGCTGGTGATCGCGAGCCTCCTGCTGCTCACCGGGTCGATGGCGGACCGGTTCGGCCGCAGGCGGCTGTTCATCGTCGGCCTGCTCGGGTTCAGCCTCGGGTCGCTGCTGTGCAGCCTCGCGCCGAACACGGGATCCCTTATCGCCCTGCGCATGGTGCAGGCACTGGGCGGCTCGATGCTGACTCCGGTGTCGCTGTCGATCGTGCGGAACACCTTCACCGACGCCCGCGAGCGGGCGCGGGCGATCGGGATCTGGAGCGGGATCTTCGGGCTCGCCACCGCCTGCGGGCCGGTCGCCGGCGGAGTGCTGGTCAGCGAGGTCGGCTGGCGGTCGGTGTTCTGGGTGAACGTGCCGATCGGACTGCTCATGGCGGTCGCGGCCCGCCGGTACGTGCCCGAGTCGCGGGCGGCGCGCCCGCGGCGCGTCGACGTGCCCGGGCAGCTGCTGATGATCGTGTTCCTGGGCAGCCTGACCTACGCGGTGATCCAGGGACCGGTCCAGGGGTGGGCGTCGGTACCGATCCTGGCGCTGTTCGCCGTGTCGTGCGCGGCGCTGGCCGCGTTCGTGGCGGTCGAGCGGCGCACTCCCGAGCCGCTGCTCGAGCCGCGGTTCTTCCGCAGCCAGCCGTTCACCGGCGCCTGCGTGATCGCGGTGCTGGCCTTCGTCGTGCTCGCCGGGTTCCTGTTCGTCATCACCCTCTACCTGCAGGACGTGCACGGCTACTCGCCGCTGCGGGCCGGGCTCGCGCTGCTGCCCGCCACCGCGGTGATGGCCGTCACGGCCCCGGTGGCCGGGTCGCTGGTCGCGCATCGCGGGGCGCGGATCCCGCTGGTGCTCAGCGGCGCGGCGACCGCCGCGGGCTTCGCGGCGCTGCTGGGCCTGTCGCCGGACACCTCCTACGCGTGGCTCGCGGTCGCCATGGTCGTGCTCGGCGCCGGGCAGGGCCTGGTCAACCCGCCGATCACCAACACCGGCGTCGCCGGCATGCCGCCGGATCAGGCGGGCGTGGCCTCCGCGGTCATCTCCACCACCCGGCAGATCGGCAACGTGCTCGGCGTGGCGGTGATGGGCGCTCAGCTGGCGGCGGGCACCCAGGCGCGGCTCGCGGCGGGGGAGTCGCACGCCCAGGCGCTCAGCGCCGCCACCCACGGGCCGTGGCTGCTGGCCATGGCGTGCGGGGTGCTCATCGCGGTGGCCGGGTGGCTGACGACGTCCGCGCGGGCGCTAGCCTCGGCCGCCGCGGTCGCCGAGTGATGCGGTTGCCGCCGCCAGCGCGGGATTTCTATTTCATTCCGAACGGACGGTGGTGCGACGGTGTCGTCCAGGTGAATTCGCCCGTTGTGGTGGCCTTCGTCCGCCGTGACCGGCCCGATCACAACGCGCGAGATCATCCCTAGCGGGTGAGGCGGTCGGGTCGCCCCGCGCGGAAGCGTGGGCCGGGGGAGGGGCTGCGCAGGGTAAGGAGACAGACATGGATCGCTACCCGGACATCAGTGAGCACGGCCTTATCGGGGACCTGCAGACGGCGGCGCTGGTGACCAGCGACGGCACCGTGGACTTCTTCTGCTGCCCGCGGTTCGACTCGCCGAGCGTGTTCGCGTCGCTGCTCGACGCCGACCGTGGCGGCTATTGCTCGATCAGGCCGGCCGCCGACGGCTATGTGT
>Ga0318575_10000247_pt1 | contig 11813 bp, 10 predicted proteins | sample GRESIP089b5f23_FD_203671 | JGI IMG/M metagenome (GOLD analysis project Ga0318575, IMG submission 203671) | Tropical soil microbial communities from Luquillo Experimental Forest, Puerto Rico - GRE.SIPMG.089b5f23 | ecosystem: Environmental > Terrestrial > Soil > Tropical forest > Bulk soil... | reverse complement strand
GCACCGCGTGATCGAGCTGGTCGGCAGCGTTCAACTGCCGGTGGTCTGCAGCGTGCAGGGATGGGCCGTCGGGTTTGGCTGCAACCTGGCGCTGGCCGCCGACTTCATCGTTGCCGCCACCGATGCGGTGTTCTGGGAACCCTTTGTGGACCGTGGCTTCAGCCCGGATTCGGGCTCCACGTGGCTGCTCCCCCGCCTGGTCGGCCTGGCGCGGGCCCGGCGGATGCTGCTGCTCGGCGAGAAAGTGAGCGCGACGGATGCGGCCCACTGGGGTTTGATTCATGAAGCGGTCAGCCCGCCAGAACTCGACGACGCTGCCCAGAGGCTGCTGGACCGCCTGGCCTGCGGACCGACGGCAGCGATCGGGCTGGCCAAGCAGGCGCTGAGCTTCGGCCAGCACGCGACACTGAGCCAATCGATGACGCAGGAGCTATTCAATCTGGAACTATCCTGCCGGACAAGCGATTTCAAAGAGGGACTGGAAGCGTTTCAGCAACGACGCGCACCGAAGTTCCAAGGCCGCTGAGGGAGCAGGGATGCCTACTGACTCGTTCGACACCATCAACTACGACGTCGACGGGCATACGGCCACCATCACACTGAATCGTCCGGAGGCCCTCAACGCGCTGAGTCCCCACATGATCACCGAACTCCGCGGCGCCTACGAGGAGGCCGAGAACGACGACAAGGTGTGGCTGCTCGTCGTCACCGGTACCGGTCGCGCCTTCTGCACCGGTGCGGACGTCAAAGCCATTCCCGGCGACGGCAAGGTGATCTACGAACGGCCATACCTGTCGACGTACGAACAGTGGGAGGCGCCTCAGGAAGGCACGCCGCCGTTCCGCCGGATGGCCAAACCGATATTGACCGCCGTCAACGGTTTGTGCTGTGGGGCGGGCCTGGATTGGGTCACCACTTCGGACATCGTCATCGCGTCGGACCGGGCAACGTTCTTCGATCCGCACGTGAGCATCGGACTGGTGGCCGGACGCGAGCTGGTTCGCCTGGCCCGAGTCCTCCCCCGGTCGGTCGCGCTGCGGATGGCGTTGATGGGCAAGCACGAGCGGATGGGCGCGGAGCGCGCCCTCGAACTCGGGCTGATCAGCGAAATCGTGGAGCACGACCGGCTTCTGGAGCGGGCCCATGAGATCGCCGGAATCGTCAACTCCAATGCGCCGCTTGCGGTTCGGGGGACGCGGCTGGCCATCCTCAAGGGCCTGGACCTGCCGCTGCACGAGGCCGAGATGCTGGCCGAAACGTTCCGCGAGCGCGTGCTGCGGACCGAGGACGCGCTGGAGGGGCCCAAGGCGTTCGTCGAGAAGCGGTCGCCGGATTGGCAATGTCGATGAGCTTCCAGACCATCCTGCTCGACGTGGACGCCTCCGACCATGTCGCGACCATCACGCTGAATCGGCCCGAGCAGCTCAACGCGTTCAATCGCACGATGTGTGAGGAGATGGCCGAAGCCTGGCGCACGATCAAGCTCGACGAGTCGGTGCATGCGGTGGTGCTGCGGGCGGCCGGTAGGGCGTTCAGCGCGGGTCTGGACATCAAAACGCCGTATGGGCAGCCGGAAAACGTTTGGAACCACGAGGATCCCGGCGAGGCGCTCAGCCCCAAGTGGCAGAAGATGTGGAAGCCGGTGGTGTGCGCCGTGCAGGGAATGTGCACGGCGGGCGCGTTCTACTTCATCAACGAATCCGACGTGGTGATCTGCTCGGACGAGGCGACGTTTTTCGACTCACACGTGTCGGCCGGCCTGGTTTGCGCATTGGAGCCGATCGGTCTGATGCGTCGCATCGGTCTGGGCGAGACGTTGCGCATGGCACTGATGGGCAACGACGAGCGGGTTGGCGCCGACACCGCGCTGCGGATCGGACTGGTCTCGGAGGTGGTCTCCGGCGACCAGCTGTGGAATCGTGCCCACGAGCTGGCGGCGACGATCGCCGCCAAGCCACCGTCGGCGACGCAGGGCACCGTGAAAGCGATCTGGGAGTCGCTGGACAAGCCCTATCGCGCCGCGATGGAGCAGGGCCTCATCTACACGCGGCTGGGCAACCCTCTTGGCACGGCCGAACTGGCCGATCAGAAGAGCGAGGGCCCCGCCCGCGAACCGAAGATCCGCTGATGCCTCGACACCCGCTCAGTCAGCGCATCGCCGATGTACTGGACCTGCGGCCGAACTCGCCCGCGATCGAGTATGACGGCCAATGGATCTCGTGGAGCCAGGTCGCCACGACGGCATGGCGCATCGCGTCTCTGACCGCCGACCACGCGGCCGGAATCGGGATGCTGCTACGCAACCGGCCCGGTCAGGTGGCGGCCTTCCTCGGGGTACTGCTGGGTGGCGGGACCGTGGTGACCATCAACCCATCTCGCGGCGACGAGCGCACCCGGGACGATATCGCCGCTCTGCGGCTGCCGCTGATCATCGGCGAACCCGACGACCTGGCAACGCTCGTCGCACCGGGGACCCCCACAGTGCCGATCTCGGGGCCGATCTCGGGGCCGATCTCGGGGCCGATCTCGGGTGTTTTGGACGACACCGGGTCGGCGCGCCACACGACGGGAGCCGTTCCCCGGTCCGACGTCGCCGTGCGGATGCTGACCAGCGGAACGACGGGTCCACCCAAACGAATCGACCTGAGCTACGACATGCTGGCGCGCAGCGTGATGGGGCCCGACCCCGACCGCGCGCCGGCACCGACGGAGCTGCGACGCGGCGTTGCGATCGTCAACTCGCCGCTGGTGCATATCGGCGGTGTGTTCCGCGTGTTGCAATGCGTCGCCGAGGCGAGATCCTTTGTGCTGCTGGAACGCTTCGAGCTCAATGCATGGGCCGAGGCGGTGCGCAAGCACCGGCCCCGGACAGTGTCGCTGGTGCCGGCCGCATTGCGGACGGTGCTGCACTCCGACCTCACACGAACCGATTTGGAGAGCATCCGCGCCGTCACCTGTGGCACGGCTCCCCTGTCCGCCGACGATGCCGACGCCTTCACAGAGAAGTTCGGCGTTGCGGTCCTCACCTCCTATGCCGCAACCGAATTCGGAGGTGGCGTGGCCGGCTGGACCCTCGCCGACTACCAAGAGCACTGGCGCGCCAAACGCGGCAGCGTCGGTCGGGCCAACCCCGACGCCCAGCTTCGGGTGGTCGACGCCAAAGGTACGACGCTCGGGCCGGACGAGGTCGGCCTGCTCGAGGTCAAGCCGGGACAGTTGGGGCCGTCGGCGATGTGGATGCGGACCACGGATTTGGCACGCATCGACGCGGACGGCTTCGTCTGGATCGTCGGGCGGGCCGACCAGGCGATCATCCGCGGTGGATTCAAGGTGATGGCCGACGACGTACGCATCGCGCTGGAGGGCCATCCCGCGGTGGCGGGCGCTGCCGTGGTCGCACGATCCGACGAACGACTCGGGGAGACACCGGTCGCCATGGTGGAACTTCGCGAGTCCGCAGCCACCGATGTCGACACGCTGGTGGAGTATCTGGGAAAGCGGCTGGCCCGCTACGAAATCCCCACCGACATCGCGATCGTCGACACGATCCCGCGAACCCCGTCGGGTAAGGCCGACCTCAACGCAGTCCGGCGTTTCTTCAGTGAATCCGCCGCCCACAGCGACCATGCCCGGTGACTCCCCCACGGTCGCCGAGATTTTGCGACTCCAAGCCGGCTCGCGTGGAGACCACCCGCTTCTCGTCTGCGACGGTGACCGCATCAGCTATGCCGAGGCCGAGCGCCGCTCGGCGGAGCTTGCCCGCGGCCTGATCGCCCTGGGCGGCGGCAAGGGGGCTCATGTAGGGCTGCTCTACCCGAATGGCCCCGAGTTCGTCGTCGGGATGCTCGCGGCGGCACGAATCGGCGCGGTAGTGGTGCCCTTTTCCACGTTCGCGACCGCCCGCGAACTCCGCGAGCAGCTCGTCGACGGCGATGTGGCGATCCTGTTGAGCGCCAGATCTTTCCGCTCCCATGACTATGTAGAACGACTCGCCCAGGTGCTGGCAGTCCCGGACTTCGATTCCGGCGAACGGTTGTTTGTCTCCGCCGTGCCGCAGTTGCGCCACGTCGCGGTCACTTGCGAGCGTGTTTGCCGGCTCGCGGAATCCGTCGAACCCTCACTGCTACCAGCGATGGAAGACGATGTCGACGGCTGCGATCCGCTGGCCATCGTGTACACCTCGGGCTCCACCAGCACGCCCAAGGGCGTGGTGCACACGCACGCCGCCCTGCTCGGACATCAGCGGAACCTCAACGCGATCCGCGGTTTAACGGCAACGGACAAGTTGTTTTGCAATTCGCCGTTCTTTTGGATCGGCGGGTTCGCTTTCGGCCTGCTTGCCACCTTGGTCGTCGGCTCGACCCTGGTGTGCTCCAACGGCACCGACGCCGGTGAGACGCTCGACTTGCTGGAAGCCGAAAAACCGACCATGACCAACGGTTTCGCCGCCGGGATCGGTCACCTCGCGCATCACCCGAGCTTCGCCGCACGCGACCTGTCATCGATGCGTCGCGGCAACCTGTACCCGATCATGGCGCCCGGCGCCCGACCGGCCGACCCGGAACTGCGGCACAACATGCTGGGGTTGACCGAAGCCGGGAGCGTCGTGCTGATCAGCGACGACGAATCCGACCAACCCGAAAACCGCCGCGGATCATTCGGGAAACCGGCGCCGGGATTCGAGACGATGATCATCGAACCCGATACTGGCGGGGTCGGCGAACTGTGCATCCGCGGGCTGTACGTGATGCAGGGGTACTACAAGCGAAGTCGCGAGGAGTGCTTCGACGCCGACGGCTGGTTCCACACAGGCGATTTGGTGCGCGTCGATGAGGACGGATTCTTCTATTTCGTCGGCCGGCTCAGCGCGATGATCAAGACGGCGGGCGCCAACGTCTCGGCGGCCGAGGTCGAGAAGGCCATTGCCGGGGTCACTGGCGCGCAGGCTCACGTTGTGGGCATTCCGGACGCCGAACGGGGCGAGCTGGTTGCCGCGGTTGTCGTCCAGTCTGGTCTCGACGACTCTGGGACCTTCGACGAGGGGGCGCTGCGCGAGCAGCTCAGGACGGAGTTGTCGGTGTACAAAATTCCCAAGCGGTTCCTCATCCTGTCCCCCGCCGAAATACCGCTGCTCTCCAGCGGGAAGGTCGACCTGCGGCAATTGAGGAAGCTGTTCGATGCTTGACACCATCGACCGTCTGGTGCGGAGGCAGGCAGCGCAGCACGGCTCCAAGCCGATGGTGATCGACCCGTCGTCCCGAATCAGCTATCGAGAACTCGACACGACCACAAGGGATTTGGCCGCCGCCTTCGTCGACGCCGGAATCGGGAAAGGCACCCGGGTCGGGCTGATCATGCCCAACAGCACCCGCTGGGTGCAGGCGGCCATCGCCCTGACTCGCATTGGCGCGGTGCTGGTTCCGTTGAGCACGCTGTTGCGGGCCGGCGAGCTTGTCGCCCAGCTGCGGACCGCGTCGGTGCAATTCTTGGTCAGCGTCGAGGAGTTTCGTGGCCACCGCTATCTGGACGACGTGCGGACAGCGCGGCAGTCGGAACTTCCTGCTCTGCGACAGGTTTGGACGGTTGACCGGCTGGCCAACGCCGTCGCGGACGAGCGAGTCCGAGGCATCGTCGACGCGATGACCGAGACGGTCGCCGCCGCCGACCCGATGGTCGTCATGTTCACGTCGGGCAGCAGCGGAGCGCCCAAGGGCGTGGTGCACTCCCACGGCAACGCTTTGGGCGCCGTGCGGTCGGGCCTTGCGGCGCGCTGTATCACGGTCGACACCCGCCTGTATCTGCCGATGCCATTCTTCTGGGTTGGGGGCTTCGGCAGTGGAATACTGTCCACGCTGTTGGCCGGCGCCACCCTGGTGACCGAGGAAGTCCCCCGGCCCGAAACCACCTTGCGTCTGCTGGAAAGCGAGCGGGTCACGCTGTTTCGCGGTTGGCCCGATCAGGCCGAAGCATTGGCCCGGCACGCGGACACGGTCGGTGCCGATCTTTCGGCGTTGCGGCCGAGCAGCCTCGAAGGTCTGCTTCCACCCGAGCAGCGGGCCCAACCCGGCGCGCGGGCCAAGCTGTTCGGCATGACCGAAGCGTTCGGGCCGTACTGCGGCTATCCCGCCGACACCGACATGCCGCCGGCAGCGTGGGGCAGCTGCGGAAAGCCGTTCCCCGGCACGGAGGTCCGCATCGTCAACACCGACAACGGCGAGCCCGTTCCGGCGGGATCCGTTGGCACGATCCAGATCCGCGGACCACACATGCTGCGGGGCATCTGCGGTCGCAGCCGCGAGGAGCTGTTTACCCGCGACGGCTTCTACCCCACCGGCGACCTCGGCCACCTCGACGAGGACGGGTTCCTTTTCTACCACGGCCGATCCGACGACATGTTCAAGGTCAGTGGCGCGACCGTCTACCCCAGCGAGGTCGAGCGGGCGTTGCGGACCATCGACGGCGTCCAGAACGCCTATGTCACCAATGTGTCTGGCACCGCGAGCGAACGGGTGGGTGCGGCCGTGGTGTGCGGGGCCCATGCGCTAACCGCCGAGCAACTGAATGGTTCCGCCCGCAAGATACTGAGCGCGTTCAAAGTTCCGACGGTGTGGCTATTGCTGGATTCCGACGACGACGTTCCGCGGGGCGCCACCGGTAAGGTCGACGTTCAGCGGTTGCGCGAGATGTTGATAGAAGCGAGCAATCCTTATGGGACCCGCGTCCAGGGTTGACAGTTCTGCGACTCGAAGGCCTTAATCGTTGTGTTGATATTCGCGAACATCGGACCGACAGACATATTCGTCTGGACTACATGGTCCTTGTTCGCATCAGGCGTGCTGTACGTGAACCATGCACACATTGAGCCCTGGGTCGGCACATTGTTTATCCAAACTCCGAAGGCAGACGCCGACCCGGCAGTGCGGTAAAGGCCGGGCGCTATGTCGGGTCCCACCACGAAGACACCGTTGCCGGGGATCGGGTCGAGCGGGTCGGCAAAAACTGGCGGAGCGAGCGCGGCGGCCGTCACGCAGGCGACGAATACGGCCGATGCGCGGGATGCGAGCGTTCGGGACATTTGACTCTCCCTATGATGTTGCCCACCCTAAGTGCAGCGTAGGCGCTACCCCGCCGAGGTGCCAGACGCTTCAGCAACCACCCCTCGCGCAATGAGGTGGGCGATCAACGGAACCGCGCCGGCGGCGAGATGTTCCGACATTGCGGCCCGGGCGAGCTTGTCGTCGTGCTTTTTGAGCGCCGACAAGATCCGCCGATGGTCCCTCATTGACTGGCTCGGCCAGCCTTCGATCGTGGGGAACACCGATTCGGGCGCATAGCGGGTGATTTGCAACATCACCTGGGCGAGCTTCGGCGATTCCGCGGCGACGTTGATGGCCCGGTGAAACTCATGGTTCAGCCGAACGGTCCGCTCGTGGTCATCACCCGCGTACGCCTCCTCCAGCTGGGCCTGGATCTCCTTGAGTTCGCGCAGTTGGTCGTCGGTGATGTTGAGCGCTGCCCGCGCGGCCAGCTCCCCGCCGACATGAGCCTGCACGTTCGCGACGTCGGTGACGTCCCGCCCGGTTACCGGCAACACAACGAAGCCGCGGTGGGGCTGCTGCGCGATCAAGCCTTCGGCGCGCAGCGCGAACAGCGCTTCACGCACCGGCGTGACACTGATCCCCAACTCGGCAGCCAATTGATCGAGACGAACGTAAGATCCCGCGACGTAGGTGCCATCGAAGATCCTCTTGCGGATCAAACGCGCGACATCGTCGGAAAGTTGTGGGCGCGCAGCGAAATCCGGAACAGTCATCACGTCACACCTGATACTCCGCGAGCAACCGCTTGCTGATGATGGACTTCTGGATTTCGCTGGTTCCCTCGCCGATGAGTAGGAACGGCGCGTCGCGCATAAGCCGCTCGATCTCGTATTCCTTGGAGTAGCCGTAGCCGCCATGGATCCGGAAGCTCTGCTGGGTGACCTCCGAACAGTATTCGCTGGCAAGGTATTTAGCCATGCCGGCAGCAACGTCATTGCGCTCCCCGGAATCCTTCAGCCGCGCGGCGTTGACCATCATCAGGTGTGCCGCTTCGACTTTGGTCGCCATCTCCGCCAACTGGAAGGCGATGGCCTGGTGCTCGGCGATCGGCTTGCCGAAGGTCTGCCGCTGCTGGGCATAACGCACCGCGAGCTCGAAGGCACGAATGCCGACACCACACGCTCGCGCCGACACGTTGACCCGACCGACTTCGATGCCGTCCATCATCTGGAAGAAGCCCCGCCCGGGTGCGCCGCCGAGAACGTCGTCGGCGCTTGCCTGGTAGCCGTCGAAGATGAGCTCGGTGGTGTCGATGCCTTTGTAGCCCAGCTTGTCGATCTTGCCGGGTATCGTCAGGCCCGGCACGACTTCGCCGAAGCCCGTTGGCTTTTCGACGAGGAATGCGGTCAGGTTGCGGTGCGGCTTGTCTGCGCCTTCGTCGGTGCGTACCAGCACAGCTATCAACGTCGAACTGCCGCCGTTGGTCAGCCACATCTTCTGCCCGTTGATGGTGTAGCCGCCGTCCGAGTTGCGTTGCGCGCGGGTCCGGATCGCGGCGACGTCGGAACCCAGCTCCGGCTCCGACATCGAAAACGCGCCCCGGCACTCGCCGGTCGCCATGCGCGGCAGAAAACGCTGCTTCTGCGCGTCGGTGCCGTGCTGCCGCAGCATGTACGCCACGATGAAGTGGGTGTTGAGCACTCCCGACACGCTCATCCAGCCACGCGCGAGTTCCTCGACACACAGCGCGTAGGTCAGCAGCGACTCCCCCAGACCGCCGTACTCCTGCGGAATCATCAGCCCGAACAGACCCATGTCTCGCATCTGATCGACGATGTGCTGGGGGTAGGTGTCCTCGCGTTCGAGTTCGGGCGCGTTGGGAATCACTTCCTTATCGACGAATTGCCTTACCGTGGCTAGGATCTCGGTCTGGAACTCGGTCAGGCCGAGGGTTTGGGCGAGTTTGGTCATGCGCTTTCTTTCCCTTCCGGCCGTTCAGCAGGCGATCGTTTTGGCGCTCGCCAGGCGCGCGATGTCATCGGTCGTCAAGCCCAGGTGCCGGGCGAGCACGTCGGCGGTGTTCTCCCCCAGCGCGGGCGCCGGTCCGCCGGCGGGATGGGTGCCGTCGAACGCCGCCGGCATACCCGGGGCGAAATAGTCTCCGACGCCCGGTTGGTGCAAGCGGGCAAAAAGTGGATTGCCCGTTACCTTCGGGCCTGCCGCGACGTCCGCAAAAGTGCGGTACCGCTCAAACAACACCGTGGTGTCCGACAGCGCGGTGGTGATCTCGTCGGCCATGCGATCCGCGAACCATGTGGCAAACAGACCGGATAGCGCGTCGCGGTAGCGATAGCGATCGCCTTCGGCGTTGAAATCCACGCCCAGCGCCCCGGCCAGCGCCGACACCGCGGCACCCGTGCCCGTCACCTCGACGAGGTCGCGAAAGTGCCTGCCAGTCAAGGTGACAACCATGAACGCGACCCCATCGCTACTCGTGAAGTCCTGTCCATACTGACCGTAGATGGCGTTGCCCAGCCGTTGGCGCTGGGTCCCATTGACCTGAGGTTCGGTCAACAGCCCAAGGTTTCCCGCCGTCGCCAGCGCGACATCCTCCAGCGCCAGGCTGATGCGCGCACCCACCCCGGCCTGGTCGCGGTGGCGGACGGCGGAGACGACGGCGAGCGCGGCGTACAGGCCGCAGCACACATCCCAGGCGGGCAGCACGTGGTTGATCGGACCGGCGTGATCGGCCGGACCGGTGACGAGCGGGAACCCGATGCCCGCGTTGACGGTGTAATCCACCCCGGTCGAACCGTCGCCGCGCCCAAGCAGCTGAACGTGAATGACGTCGGAACGACTGGCGGCCAGGCGCTCATGGCTCAGCCAGGACAGGCCGGCGGCGTTGGTGACGACGATGCCGTCGCCCTCGACGATAAGCCGCGTAACCAGCTCCTGGCCCTCGGGCGAGCGCAGATCGATGGTGGCCGAACGCTTTCCCTTGTTCAGTCCGGTCCAATAGATCGACGTGCCGTCCGCGGCCAGCGGCCACCGCTGTACGTCGGAGGCACCCCCAATCGGGTCGATGCGGATCACCTGCGCGCCAAGCTGACCCAGCGTCATGCCGCACAGAGGCGCGGCGACGAAACTGGACACCTCCACGACGGTGATGCCGTTCAGCGGACCGTTCATGCCGGGGCGACCCGCTCGAAGACCGCGGCGAGCCCCTGGCCGCCGCCAATGCACATGGTTTCCAACCCATACCGGCCCTGGCGGCGATTGAGTTCGCGCGCCAAGGTGGCCAGCATCCTGCCGCCGGTCGCGCCGACCGGATGGCCCAGTGAGATCCCCGAGCCGTGCACGTTCGTCCGGTCATGGTCGGAGGCGCCGAAACTCCACTCACACATCACCGCAAGCGCTTGTGCGGCAAAGGCTTCATTGAGTTCGATGAGGTCGATGTCGCGCAGTCGCAGGCCCGCCTTGGCGAGCGCGACCTCGGTCGCGGGCACCGGGCCGATGCCCATGACGTTGGGCGCCACACCCGCCGACCCCCACGAGACCATGCGGACCAATGGCGTCAAACCGTATTCGTCCGCCTTCTCGCGCGTGGTCACCACGCACATCGATGCCGCGTCGTTTTGCCCGCTGGCGTTACCGGCCGTGACGGTCGCCTCCGGATCATCGCCCAGCAGAACGGGTTTGAGCTTGCTCAACGACTCGATGGACGTGTCGGCACGCGGATGCTCGTCGGTGTCGATCAGTTCCTCGCCTTGGCGCGTGCCGACCGGGACAGCGATGATCTCCTGAGCCAGGATGCCGTCCTTCTGCGCGGCCACCGCACGCTGGTGTGAGCGCACCGCGAGTTCGTCTTGCTCCAGGCGCGAAATGCCGTACTGGCGGCGCAAGTTCTCCGCGGTCTCCAGCATGCCGCCCGGCACCGGGTAGTGCCGGCCGCCCGCGGTGGTGCGTCCCCGCGCCAGCCCGTCGTGCACCCGGACGCCGCTGCGGGCACCGCCCCAACGCATGTCGGTGGAGTAAAAGGCGACGTTGCTCATGCTTTCGCAGCCGCCGGCGATGACGAGGTCGTGGTCGCCGGTGCCGACTTGAAGAGACGCTTGGATCACCGCCTGCAGGCCCGACCCGCAGCGTCGGTCGACCTGCATCCCGGGAACGGTCACCGGCAGGCCGGAATCCAGCGCGACGACGCGCCCGATCGCGGGTGCTTCACTGCTGGGGTAGCAGTGCCCGAGGATGACGTCCTGCACCACCTCGGCCGGGATTCCGGTCCGCTCGAGTAGTCCCTTGAGCACCGCGACGCCCAGGTCGACGGCGGTCAGCGACTTGAACATTCCACCGTAACGGCCGATCGGCGTGCGTACGGGTTCACAGATGACGGCTTCGCGCATTTCCCACTGCTCCGCTCAGATGTGCCGGCCGCCGGTGACTTCCATAACGGTGCCCGTCATGTACGAGGACAGATCGGAAGCCAAGAACAAGGCGACGCCGGCGACTTCGCTGGGCTCGCCGGCGCGGCCCATGGGAATCTCGGCCACCTTTTGGTCCCAAATGCGTTGCGGCATAGCCTCCGTCATGGCCGAGCGAATCAGGCCGGGAGCGATCGCGTTGACCCGGACCCCCAGGTACGCAAGCTCTTTGGCCGCCGCTTTCGTCATCCCGACGATCCCGGCCTTGGCCGCCGAATAATTGGTCTGGCCGACCATACCGACCTTGCCCGACACCGACGACATGTTCACAATGGCGCCGCGCTTATTCTCC
>Ga0318575_10000234_pt1 | contig 12032 bp, 9 predicted proteins | sample GRESIP089b5f23_FD_203671 | JGI IMG/M metagenome (GOLD analysis project Ga0318575, IMG submission 203671) | Tropical soil microbial communities from Luquillo Experimental Forest, Puerto Rico - GRE.SIPMG.089b5f23 | ecosystem: Environmental > Terrestrial > Soil > Tropical forest > Bulk soil... | reverse complement strand
GAGCGCGAATTTTATCGAGCGGCAAACCGAAGCGACGCTCGATGCGGAGATCACCGGCCTAGCCGAACAGTATGCTCAAAGGGGCTTGAGCGGTCTTGTTCAAATCGTGGCGGCGCGCGGCGCGGGCGATCGCGGCGATGCCATGATCTACCTGGTTACCGATCCCGACGGGCGGCCGCTTGCCGGCAACATTGCCGCCTGGCCCGCCGATGCGCCCACCCATTCCGCGTGGCTTTCCTTTGCGCTCGAAAGAACGGTGGGTGGTCGCATCGAGACCCACCCGGCCCGTGGCCGCCTGTTCATCATCCCCGGCGGATATCGTCTGCTGGTCGGTCGTGACATCAGCGACGCGGCGGCATTTCGAAGTCAGGTCAGATCGACGCTGGTGTGGGCCGGATTGATCGCGCTCAGCATTGGGGTGGTCGGCGGCACCGTGATGGGCCGCAACCTGTTGCGCCGGGTCGAGCAGGTGAACCGGACGAGCGAGCGTGTGATGGCCGGCAACCTGTCCGACCGCGTTCCGCTTGACGGGACCAGCGACGAGTTCGACCAGCTCGCAGTCAACCTCAATCGGATGCTCGATCAGATCGAGCGACTTATGACCGCGATGCGCGAAGTCACCGACGATGTCGCCCACGATCTCAAGACGCCACTTTCGCGATTGCGCACTCGGCTGGAACGGGCGCTGACCGAGCCGCCGTCCGGTTCGAGCCAAAACGACGCCATTCGCGCCGCAATCGACGAGGCCGATCGTCTGCTTACCACATTCAACGCGCTTCTCAGCATCGCCGAACTGGAATCCGGTGCGCGCAACGATCAGACGGAGCCAGTGGACCTCTCGGAGATTGCTCACTCTGCGGCTGAGCTGTACGAGCCGGTGGCGGAGGAAAGGGGCTTCGTGTTGTCGGTCGTGACCAAGCCTCGAGTGACGATCCGCGGCGACCGGCACCTGCTGTCGCAGGCAGTGGCCAATCTACTCGACAACGCGCTCAAATATGCAGGCGGCGGCGAGATCGAGATCCTGGTATTCGCGAGCAACGAGCGTGCCGTCCTGGAGGTGGCAGATCATGGTCCCGGCGTGCCCGAGGCGGATCGGGAGAGCGTGTTCGACCGCTTTGTCCGCCTCGAACCGAGCCGCACCACGCCCGGAAACGGTCTTGGGTTGAGCCTCGTGCGCGCGATCGTGCGGCGGCACGCCGGCTCGGTTGCACTCGAAGACAACCGGCCGGGGTTACGGGTCCGCCTCGAATTCACCAAGCTCGCTGCCTGAGCCTCCGCTCCCGACCTAACTAATCGGTATCCCTGCGGCGGTCTCGCCCTTCGATGCGCCGCGCGGTTTCCACCATAATCTCGCGGAACTCGTGCGCCTCAAGACCGGCACTGCGCAACAGAGGCATCATCACCTCGTCCGCGAGCAGATCTTCGAGGCTCGGCTCATAGCGGCAGCACGCAAAGCGCCCGTCCATGATTCCCTCCTTACCTGTCAGATTCTACGCAGACTCACTGCGAACCGTGACCGCTTTATGTCCTCGGATCGAAGATTTCGCGGCAATTTGTTTACATGCCCGCACTATTATCTCATCGAGAGCACCAATATGGCGTCAGTGATCGCGGCGATTACGTCTCGGCAGACGCCCTCTCCAAATCGCCGTAGCTGACGAGCCGAATGTCGAGTTCGGCAATTAGTGCTTTCAGGGCGGGACTGACCAAAGCCGCCAGCTCTTCGCGGTGACAGTACCCACGCATCGCCGCGGCGAGCGCTGGAGTGTGCTCAGTTGCCGGGTGCAGATAGATTTCGCTGACCCCGTCGGGCAGCTGCGGCATGAGCCGCAATAGGCGCTCTTCGACCATATTGCCGCTCCAGGCCAGGCCGAACAAATGATCATTGACGCATAGGCCGGCGTGCCGCAGTCGGTGCCTCAGCGCCTCGATCCAGGGCCGGTAGAGCGGCGTTCGATAGTGGTCTTCGGGGAAAGCCGCGCGCAACGCATGCACCGGTTCGAAGGGTAAGCGTACCGCCTTCATGCCATAGTTCGGCCCGATCTCGACGACGAGCTGCGCAACTGCCGGATGAACGTGCATGTGCTTGTGCGCATTCACGTGATCGAGCCGCAGACCGGTTGCACGAAACGCCTCGAATTGCGCCTGGATCTCCATCGTGAGCTGACGTCGAATTCCCGGCACAAAGAAAAACCGGACACCAGCGCGGGCCATGTTCCGGTCGAATTCGCCATCAGCGCGGACGAGTTGCGGGATTTCGGACCTTGGCAGAACCGGCCGCCCATCGACGAGGACTAGATGCAGTCCGACACGCAACGCCGGAAGGCGCCGCGCGCGCGTCACCGCATCCGCCGCCGCCGGACCCGCGACCATCAGGCTCGCACTCGATAAAATCCCGTGCCTGTGCGCCTCCTCAACGGCCTCGTTGACGGCCGGGTCGAGGCCGAAATCATCGGCGCAAACGATCAGCCGCTTCACGGCACGGCTGCAGCGCCTTCGTCCTCGGACCGCGGGCCTCTGGCCCGCATGGCAGGCGGGACGCCCGCGATCCCGAAGGCTAGCTCGCCAGCTCTCGGCTGCGCAGGAATTGGAAGAATTCGACGCCCTCGCGTACGCGGCGGCGCATCATTTCCGGGCTCTTGATCATCTCGGCGAGCAAGGAGGCGATCTTGCGTCGCCGGAAATAGAAGCGCCTGTAGAAGGTCTCGAGCGACTCGAAGATCTCGGTGTGCGACAAGTGCGGATAGTGCAAGGGTGCGATCTGCACGCCCCGCTCGTCGATGAGTTCGGCGTGGCCGAGGTCGAGCCAGCCGTTTTCGACCGCTTGGCGGTGCAGATAGGTGCCCGGATACGGCGCGGCGAGCGAGACCTGGATAGTGTGCGGGTTGATTTCCGCGGCAAAGCGGATGGTTTCTTCGATCGTCTCCTTGGTCTCACCTGGAAGGCCGAGGATGAAGGTGCCGTGGATCGTGATCCCGAGCTCGTGGCAATCCTTGGTAAAGCGTCGCGCGATGCCGATCCGCATGCCCTTCTTGATGTTGTTGAGAATCTGCTGATTGCCGGTTTCATAGCCGACGAGAAGCAGCCTCAGCCCGTTGTCGCGCAGCACCTCCAACGTTGCGCGCGGCACATTGGCCTTGGCGTTGCACGACCAGGTCACGCCGAGCTTGCCAAGCTCGCGGGCGATCGCCTCGGCGCGCGGCCGGTCATCGGTGAAGGTGTCGTCGTCGAAGAAAAACTCCTTGACCTGCGGAAAATAGCTCTTCGCGAGGCGAATTTCGTCGATGACGTGGCCGACGCTGCGCACCCGGTAGCGATGCCCACCGACGGTCTGCGGCCACAGGCAGAACGTGCATTTAGACCGGCAGCCGCGCCCGGTGTAGAGCGAGACATAAGGGTGCTTCAGGTACCCGATGAAATAATCCTCGACCCGCAAATCGCGCTTGTAGACCTCCGTGACAAAAGGCAGGCGGTCCATTTCCTCCAGTACTGCCCGATCGCAGTTGTGCACGACCGCGCCGCTCGAATCACGAAAGCTCAGACCGTCGATCGCATCCCACGGCCGTCCTTCGGCGACCTCGAAGATCGTGAAATCGAACTCCTCGCGCGCGATGAAATCGAGAGCCGTCGAGGCCTTGAGGCTGTCCTCGGGTTCGACCGCGACCTTGGCGCCGACCATCCCGATCTTGAGCCTCGGGTTGGCGTCTTTGAGCGCTTCGGCGACCCTGACATCCGAGGCGAATGACGGGGTTGAAGTATGCAGCACCGCGAGTTCGTAATCGCTCGCGAGCGGCAACACGTCGTCGAGCTTGAGCCGCGCCGGCGGGGCGTCGACCAGCTTGCTGCCGGGAACGAGCGCGGCCGGTTGCGCCAGCCAGGTCGGATACCAGAACGAGCGGATCTCACGTTTGGCTTGGTAACGCGAGCCCGCGCCGCCGTCGAAGCCATCGAAAGAGGGCGGGTGGAGGAACAGGGTCTTCATCATCGGGCCTTGTCTCCGTCGGCTGTCATGTGCCCGTGCGCTTCGACGCGAAAAAATTCGTCCCGCCAGGAGACAGTTCGCCCGAAGAAACTGGCGATGAACACAGCAAAGGATAAGGCATCCCGCACTGCGAGCAGCCACGGCTTGGCTGGCGGAAGACCCAGCATATCTGCGATCACCCGCGCCGTGGCCCCTCTGAGAACGCAGGAAATCACAAGAAAGATCAGGGAGGTCAAGCCAAATCCGGTCGCCGCGGCGCCGAGGACTGCAATCGCGACGGCATGTGACAGGATCGACCCGGCGAAACCGGCAGGTGCGACCGTCCGCTCCGTCCGTGCCCAACGCAGCTCGTGCCGCCACAGCGCGATAAAAGTCGGCTCCGTGACGCGCGCCTCGACGATGTAAGAAGAAAGCACGACGGTGAGTCCCAAAGCGCGGACCTGTTCCCCGATTCTGTGGTCGTCGGCGAGCTCGTCCCGAAGGCGCTCGAATCCGCCGATGCGATCGAGGGTCTCGCGGCGGAGCGCGATCGTCGCGCCGAAACAGCCGCCGCCGACACCCAAGGCTGCGCCCACCAGCGCGCCCGGTAGAAACCAGAAATTGATGTGCATCGCGCCGAGTTTCGCCCAGAGGCCCGCGTCCGGCACACCCTTGTAAAGGCAGGTGACGACCCCGGTCTTCGGGTCACCCAACGGGGCGGTGACTGCCGCGAGATGATGCCGCCCGACGTGCATATCGCTGTCGGCAAGCACGATTATGTTGTGGCGCGCCGCTTCGAGCATGTTCTCCAAATTGGCGACCTTGCGGTTGGAGCCTTTGGCGCGCGGATTGACGACGAGCGCGATGTCGCGGCCCGGCAGGTCGTGGATCAGGGCGCGGGCGGCCAACAAGGCGCCGTCCTCGGCATCATTGACGCCAAGCACGATCTGCACGGCGGAGTAATCCTGCTCGGCGAACGAGCGGAGGTTCTCATATAGGCCCGGCTCGTCTCCATGCAGCGGCCTCAGCACCGATACCGCCGCGGGATGATCCGGCCCCCCTCGTCCCCTCGCGCGCTCGTGGGGCAGCGGACGGGAGCGGGCGTGCCGGGTAAACCGTCGAACCGCTGCCACCGACCCGATCAAAAATACCCAGGTCGGGAGCAGCACGACGAGGAGAGCGAGATTCAGGCCCATGGCATGCTCAGGCACCCGATTTTATTGCGATGATATTCACCAAAAATTGTCTCATTCACATGTATCCTATCGAGGACGCGGCAAACCATGGCAGCAGCTTTCCCTGAACCAGGGTACAACCAATCAGCGAATTTGCTGCTGATTCGCTGCAGATTGCGCAGATGGTAATCTTTGGCTCAACTCGCAGTTGTCTTTTAGTCTTGCTACCTGCGCGCTCATCCCAGTCACGATGCTGTGTGCATTGCGCGAGGGATTGTGTCAGGGATGAGGTGCGTTCATATAGTTGATGCGGATGCTGCCGGGTGACGGCTCCGGTTCGTTTTGGTGCAGCAACGAGGCGGTCTGATGCGAGTGGTGCTAGCCCAGCCACGAGGCTTTTGCGCTGGTGTCGAACGTGCGATCGAGATCGTCGAGCGCGCTCTCGAAAAATACGGCCCGCCGATCTTCGTCCGTCACGAGATCGTTCACAATCGTCACGTGGTCGAGCGGCTGCGCGCCAAGGGGGCACATTTTGTCGACGAGATTGACGAGATACCGGAAGGCAGCGTCACGATCTTCAGCGCCCACGGGGTCGCCAAAGTGATTGAGAAGCGTGCGGCGAAGAGGGGGCTCCCAGTCATCGATGCCACCTGTCCGCTGGTCTCTAAGGTCCACATCGAGGGCCAGCGCTACGCGAACCAGGGCCGTGAGATCATCTTGATCGGGCATGCCGGGCATCCGGAAATCGTCGGCACGATGGGCCGGATCACCGGCCGCGTGCATTTGATCTCCGCCCCCGAAGAGGTGGCGCGCCTCAAGGTTACCGATCCCGACAAACTAGCCTTCATTACTCAGACGACCCTCAGCGTCGATGATACGCGGGCCGTCATCGAAGCGCTGAAGGTCCGCTTCCCGTCGATCGTCGGTCCCGATACAAAAGACATTTGTTACGCAACGCAAAATCGTCAACGAGCGGCACGCGAACTCGCCAAGATTGTCGATGTTGTACTGGTTGTCGGCGCGCCGAACAGTTCGAATTCGAACCGTCTGCGCGAGATCGCCGGCGAAAGCGGCGTCCCGAGCTATTTGATCGAGGATGCGCGCGCCCTGGACCCGGGGTGGATCGAAGCCGCTTCAGCGATCGGCATCACCGCTGGTGCCTCCGCCCCCGCAGAACTCGTGGAGGAGGTCATTGCGCGGTTGCGCGAGTTGACGGCGGTGGAACTTTCGGAACTGCCGGGCGTCACCGAAAACGTCCGCTTCCGGATGCCCCCGCAGCTCGCCGACCGTCCGGGCTGAGGCCGGATTTTAACAGAAATCAGCTGAGGCTTTCCCGTGGCTATTCCATTGCGCCAAACGATCCGGGTCGGCGCCTATGTGGTCGCTCAGCACCTCAAAGGCGTCCGCCGCTATCCGCTCGTCTTGATGCTCGAGCCGCTGTTCCGTTGCAATCTCGCCTGCGCCGGGTGCGGCAAAATCGATTACCCCGATGCCATCCTCAATCAGCGCCTGAGCGTCGACGATTGCGTCGCGGCCGCCGATGAGTGCGGCGCGCCGGTGGTCGTTGTCGCTGGCGGCGAGCCGTTGCTGCATCGTGAGATCGACGAGATCGTTCGGCGCGTGATCGCCAAGAAAAAGTTCGTCTATCTCTGTACCAATGCGCTGTTGCTCGAGAAGAAGATCGAGCTATTCGCGCCGAGCCCCTATTTTGCCTGGACGATCCACCTCGACGGCGATCGCGACGATCACGACCGCTCGGTCTGCCAGAGTGGCGTCTACGATCGTGCGGTCGCCGCGATCAAGCTGGCGAAGCAACGCGGTTTCCGGGTCAATATCAACACCACGCTGTTCGACGAAGCCGAACCGGTGCGGGTCGCGCGCTTTTTCGATGAGATCACCGAAATTGGCGTCGACGGCATCACAGTGTCGCCGGGCTACGCCTACGAGCGCGCGCCGGACCAGGACCATTTCCTCAACCGGCGCCGCACCAAGGAGCTTTTCCGGGGAATCTTCAAGCTCGACCGGAGCCGTCGCTGGTCGTTCAATCAGTCAAGTCTGTTTCTCGACTTTCTCGCCGGTAACCAGTCGTATCACTGCACGCCTTGGGGAAACCCGACGCGCAACTATTTCGGCTGGCAACGCCCGTGCTACCTCCTGGGAGAGGGCTACGCGAAGACCTTCAAGCAGTTGATGGAGGAGACCGACTGGGACGCGTACGGAACCGGTAATTACGAGAAATGCGCCGACTGCATGGTGCACAGCGGCTACGAGGCGTCGGCTGTGATGGATGCCGTCCACCACCCGTTAAAGGCCGCGGCGGTCGCCGTTCGTGGCGTTCGCACCGAGGGGAAGATGGCCCCGGAGATCCCGCTCGGTCGGCAGCGGGCGGCGCAATACGTCTTCTCACGCCACGTTGAGGAAGCGATGGCCCGTCTAGGCGGCGCCGACAAACACGCTCAGAGCCCGAGCGGGGCCGACTAGCGCCGACAGCGCCCTCCTGGTCTCGTGCGCCAAGCCGATCAGCCCAGCGAGCTGAAATGGTCGCCGCAATACAGCGGCGAAGATACGCGAGTGGTTGAGGGTGCCGTCCGCGGCGAGCGGGATCAACGATGCCGGCGGGAGATCGCGTCGTGCCGTGTCGGCAACCGTGCGCAGAACGAGGAACGGGATACCGAGTGCCGCCGCGACACGGGCGACAATCTCGCTCTCGAGGTCGACGGCAAGGGCGCCGGTGGCCGCCCAGGCGCGCTGCTTTTCCGATCGCGTCGCGAGGACCGCAGAGGCGGCGAACACGGGTCCTTCAACCGCGCCGATACCACTAGCGAACTCATTCAGCCTGGTGTGATACTTATCATCGACGGTCCAACGCTGCCGCTCTGACACGACGTTGCCGGAAACGATCACGGTGCCGGCCGGAAGCCTCGGCGCCAGTCCACCGGCAATGCCGAAGCTGACGAGGCAGTCCATCCCGGTAGCCGCGGCCTCGATAAGAGCCTCCGTGCGTTCGCGATTACCCGCCCCGACGACCACTGATAATCCGGCGGCGCGCGCGATCTTGGCCTCGACTGCAAGGCCCGAGATGCACAATGCTCTGGCAGGCCGCGGGTCTGTCCCTACCAGATTCGGCAAGGTCAGGCCCTCCCCGTCAGTTAGCAGGTAAAGCGAGGCGGCCGCGAAATTCTGGCGCCACCGCGACCGGCCCCTCGCCCCTCATCGGGATCCAGCCGCCGGTCAGATGCCGAATGAAACCTGTTCAGAATTTCCTACCGTGAGCCGGCGATAGCGGGCGAGAGCCCAGAGGGGAAAACAGGCGCGATATCCGTGATACCGCAAGTAGAAGACGCGCGGGAAGCCGACCGCGGTATACCACGGCTCGTCCCAGTTGCCGTCGCGGTCCTCGCTATCAATCAGGTAGGCGACGCCGTGCGCCACCGCCGGATGGCCCACCTCGGCAGCCGCCATCAGCCCTAGCAAGGCCCAGGCGGTCTGGGAAGGAGCGCTATAAGGCGCATCACCGTGCGGCGCTCCAGGACAGTATGATTCACCGCCTTCTCCCCAGCCGCCGTCACTATGCTGTCGTGCGAGGAGCCAAGCGACCGCGCGCCGCACCTCGGGGGAGCGGGGCGCGATGCCGGCGGCGTTGAAGGCTGCCAGCACCGACCAGGTCCCATAAATGTAGTTGGTGCCCCAACGGCCGAACCAGCTGCCGTCAGGCTCCTGCTCGGATCGCAGATAGGCGATTGCCGCAGCCACAGCCGGGTGGTTGGGCGGATACCCGGCTTGGCTCAGGAAGCATACGCAGCGGGCGGTGACATCCGCGGTCGGGGGATCGAGCAATGCGCCATGATCGGCGAACGGGATATGGTTCAGATAATAATGGGTGTTATCGGCATCGAACGCTCCCCACCCGCCGTTGCGGCTCTGCATGCCGATGATCCATTCGGCAGCACGATCGGTCGCGGCGCGATAGCGTGACGAGGCGAAGCGATCAAGAGCAAGGGCTACCGCCGCCGTATCATCCAGGTCGGGATAATGGGGGTTATCGAACTGGAAGGCCCACCCGCCGGGGCGCAAGTCAGGACGGGTCGCCGCCCAATCTCCGATCACGTCCAGCACCTGTTTTGTCTCGAGCCAGTCGAGGGCCCGTCCGATCGTCGGCCCGAGGCGCCGATCATCAACTTCCATCAGCGCGTGACAGGCGAGCGCCGTGTCCCACACCGGCGATAGACAGGGTTGACAATAGGGGCGCGCTCCGTCGAGGACGAGAAGCTTGCGAAGCGAGGCGAGCGCCGTCGCGTAATCGGGATCATCCGGCTTGCGCCCCAGACAATCGAACATCATTGCGGCGTTCGCCATCGCCGGAAAGATGCCGCCGAGGCCATCTTCGCCATTCAAGCGTTCGGTAACCCATGCGACAGCCTTTTCTATCGCTCGCCGCCGCCGGTCCGGTGGAAAGAACGCCTCGGCCGCTCGCAACAATCGGTCGAGCATACCGAAAGCCGTTGCTAACGGCGACGCGGTCGGGCCCCGGATCCAATCCCGGATTGTCTCCGGGGGCTCGGTGAAAAGCTCGCCGATCGTGACACCGAGCGGGTTGCGAGCGCGCGGGCGCTGCGCCATGACCACGAGCAACGGCACGAGAACAGTGCGCGACCAGTACGACACTTTGGCGATGTGAAAAGGAGACCAGCGGGGAAGCAGCATGATCTCGACGGGCATAACAGGGACCGCGCGCCACGGAACCTCGCCAAACAAGGCGAGCAGGATGCGCGTGAACACGTTGCAGCGCGCCGCGCCGCCGCGGGCTAAGATCGCCCCCCGCGCCTGTGCCATGTGCGGCGCATCCGCGGGGTCACCCGCCGCCTTCAGCGCGAAATAGGCCTTGACGGAGGCGCTGAGATCGAGGGCACCGCCATGGAATAATGGCCAGCCGCCGTCAGCACCCTGGTTCGCACGAATGTATCGGGCAATCCGCGCATGCAGCTGCGGTTCAATCCGCCCGAAATAATGCTGGAGCAGGATGAACTCCGACGGGATCGTCGCGTCGGCCTCCAGTTCGAAGACCCAATGTCCGTCGCCGTGTTGCAGCGCGACCAGCGACTCGCTGGCCCGGTCAATCGCCTCGTCCAGCTGTGCCGCGCGCACCTGGCGACCCAGCGTCGGTACCGCGTTCGGTGATACTTCATTCATAGTGGGGACGGTGCAATCTGGCCCGCTGCCATGGAGTTGAGTTCTTGACGCGAGGCACCGGTCACGAGCCGTGCCGCGGCAAAGCCCGATCGGATAGCCCCTTCGATCGTTGCGGGCAAGCCGGTATCTACATAATCGCCTGCGAGTAGAAGGTTTCTCCATGCCGTAATCTGCTGCGGACGGCGTTTTAGCTGCTCGGGGCTCGCCAGGAACGTTGCCCTACGCTCTTTCACTATCCTCGCCGGCGGCACCGGATCTGCGGGGAGCCGATAGGCGAGCGCGACATCCTGCCAAAACAACCGGCGCAAGTCGGGTGCGGTAGCGTCGACGATTCGGTCAGCAGCGCTGACCGTGACCGACAACGTTTCGCGCTTGCGAAAGATCCATTCCGCCGTGCCGCCAATGACGCCGATAAACAATGGCGCCCCTCCCGGTGGATCGCATCGGAAATGAGCATTCACGATTGGCGAGTAGAACTCCGGAACGGTGAGCGCTGGAACTAGGCGTGCGGCGATTGCCGCGGGGACGGCGAGGATCGCGCTGTCGCCGTCGCCGAGCCTGATCGAATCCCAATCGAAGACGAGTTCCGAGACCCGATTTCCTTTAAACGTCAACGCTTTAAGACGGGAACCGAAGCGGATTTCAGCGCCATCGACACGCAAGCGCCCGAGTGCCGGCTCCACGAATGTCTCGGAGAGGCCGATCTGGGGGACGAGCGGGCAGCATGCCACGCCGCCACGACCAAGCGTCTCGATGAGGATCCGCCAAAAGAGTTCGGCCGAAGCCTGCTCGGCGCTCGTGTTCAAAGCGGCGACGACGAGCGGCCCCCATAAACGTCGGAATAAGCTGCGACCGGGATTTAGTACGGCGGTGACAGTCTTTGACGGATCCACCCGCCGTAACGAGAGTACAGCACAATATTCAATCGCCCAGGTCTCTGGTACGCGTCTGTTGGAGGCGAAAATCCACCAGGGTACCGCCCCGTGATTTAGTCGCACCGTCCAGCGCTGTTTTGCCGCGATATCAATAAAGGGAAAAACGGCCTCCACTGGACCCTCGAGCGTTGCCAGCGCCCCGATCCGTTCGACATAAGCGAGCGTGTTATTGTTGCCGGAAAGAACGAGGTGGTTGCCGTTGTCGATCCGGCAGCTGAGTTCTGTGTCGAAATAAGAGCGGCAGCGCCCACCAGCATGCGGGGCGGCTTCGTGCAGACACACGGGGCGACCGGCAGCGGTAAGTTCGACCGCCGCGGCGAGGCCGGCGAGCCCGGCGCCGACGATATGCACGCGGCCTGGCGCGGATTGCGCTCGCATGGTCACACTCTCTCCGCCGGGTCGCGCGGGCGAGAGGTCGGGAAGACGCGTGTCATAACAAGCCGTGTCGCAGTACCAGCCAGATCTTCAGCGGTTTCGCCAGGCTGATGCGGGCCGCGGGATCGCGCCATTCCGTCTGCCGCAGGGCGCAGAGCGTGGCGCGATAGGTCGCCGCCATTACTGCCGCCGGCCGCATTGCGCGGCGCGAGCATCGCGTCATTGCCCGCGAGGCATCGCGGAAGTGGTCCTCGGCAATCGCCGCGAGGTCACGACACACAGCCGGCAATGCCGGATGGCGCAGAATGGCAGCTGGCTGGGAGCCTCCAATTCCGTGCCGGTCGAGCAGTTCGCGAGGCAGATAGAGGCGCTTGCGGGTCGCATCCTCGTCAAGGT
>Ga0318575_10000220_pt1 | contig 12177 bp, 8 predicted proteins | sample GRESIP089b5f23_FD_203671 | JGI IMG/M metagenome (GOLD analysis project Ga0318575, IMG submission 203671) | Tropical soil microbial communities from Luquillo Experimental Forest, Puerto Rico - GRE.SIPMG.089b5f23 | ecosystem: Environmental > Terrestrial > Soil > Tropical forest > Bulk soil... | reverse complement strand
GGATAAAGGCCGTGCCTTCATCCACGGTCATGCGCCGGATCGCCGCGGCCAGCTCCTCGACGATGATCGGGGCCAGTCCCTCGAGCGGCTCGTCGAGCAACAGCAGTCCGGGATTGGTCATCAGCGCACGCGCGATCGCCAGCATCTGCTGCTCGCCGCCCGACAGGTGATTGCCCCTGCTCGCGCGCCGCTCGTTCAAACGCGGGAACAAGCGATAGACCGCCGTGAGGTCCCACCGCCCCGGGCGTGAGCCGACCACGAGGTTTTCTTCGACGCTCAGCGAAGGGAAAATTTCGCGCTCCTGCGCCACCCAGCCGAGGCCGTTGCGGGCGCGCCAGTGCGGCGCAACGCGCGTGATGTCGCGTCCGCGCCAAACGATGGCGCCGCGACTGACGCGGGTGAAGCCCATGATGGTGAGGAGGAGCGTCGACTTGCCGACACCGTTGCGTCCGAGCACGGCAAGGCTGCCACCGTGCGCCACGGCGAGCGTGATGCCGTCGAGCACGACGGCGTCGCCGTAACCGGCGCGCACGTCGTCGAGCGCGAGCAACGCCTCAGCCATGGCGCGCCCCGCCCAGATAGACCTCGCGCACGCGCGCGTCGGCGGCGATTTCCTTGGGCGTACCCTGCAGCAGAATCCGTCCTCCGACCATCACGATGATACGATGTGCAAATCGGAACACGACGTTCATGTCGTGCTCGATGAACAACACCGCAATCTCCTGCGAGAGGTTGGCGATGACCGAGAACAACTCGGCACTCTCCTGCTGCGGCACACCGGCCGCCGGCTCGTCGAGCAGCAGCACCTTCGGCTTGGTGGCGAGAGCGAGCGCGATCTCCAACAGCCGTTGCTGGCCATAGGCGAGCTCGTAGGTCGGCCGATAGCAGCTCGCGGCGAGCCGCAGCGACTGCAGGATCGCATACGCCTCCTCGACCGCGTCGGCATAGGCGGGCAGCTTGCGCCACCAGCTGCCGGCGTAACCGCGCCGTTCGCACACCGCGAGCGCCACCGCTTCGAGCGCGCTGAGGTGGGGAAACAACGTGTTGATCTGAAAGGTGCGCACGAGGCCGCATTTGACGCGCTCCTCGGGCCGAAGCGCCGTGATCTCGCTTTCTCCGAGAAAAATCTGCCCTTTGTCCGGCTTGAGCATACCGGTGATCAGATTGATCAGCGTGGTCTTGCCGGCGCCGTTCGGCCCGATCAGCGCATAGCGCTCGCCTGGCGGCAGATCGAGCGCGATATCGCTCGCAACGACGAGCGAGCCGAAGCTCTTGTCCAAGCCGCGCGTCGACAGCGCCGAGGTGCTCACGCTCGGCTCCGTCCGGAGCGCACGAGCCGCGCCGCTCCGCCGAGGATGCCGTTCGGCAAGAACATCACCACGGCGACCAGCAGCGTTCCGATCCAGAAATACCAGTATTGCGGATTGATGCCGGAGAACTGGTCGCGCGCCACCATGTAGATGATCGCGCCGACGAGGCCGCCGTAGAGCCGCCCCGCGCCGCCGAGGATGAGGATCACCAGCACGTCTGCCGAACGCTGAAAGCTCAGCGTTTCGAGCGAAACCGTCTCCGTCGTCTGGGCGAGCAAGGCGCCGGCGACGCCGGCCATGACCGCCGCGATGGTGTAGACCTTGCGGATATGTGCGGGGCTCGGCGCCCCGATCGCAGGCATTCGGATCGCGTTCTCGCGAATTCCGCGCAACGCGAGACCGAACGGCGAATTGATCAGTCGCCGCGCCACCAGGAAGAAGACGAACAGAATAGCGAGCGAATAGGTGTATGCGGTGGTGCCGTAGAGATCGAATTGGAAGACGCCGAACAGCTTCCACATGCGCACGCCCTGCAGACCGTCGGCGCCGCCGGTCAACCAACTCGCGCTGTTGGCCGCCTCGGCCAGCAACAGGCCAAGGCCGAGCGTGATCATGATCAGCGCGAGGTGGCGGAAACGGACGATGATGAAACTCGTGAGATATCCGAGCACGCCGGCGGCCGCGGCGGCGATCACCAACCCGGTCAGCGGCTCGCCCCACCCCCATCTTGCGGTCAGGCCCGCGGTGTAGGAGGCGAAGCCGAAATAGGCGGCATGGCCGAGCGACACGATACCGGCATAACCGAGAATGAGATCGAGCGATAACGCGAACAGCGCGGTGATGGCGATCTGGCTCGCCAGCACGAGGTAGTTGGGAGTGAGCACGAACGGCAGCAGCGTCGCGAGCCAGAACGCAATTTCCACCGGCCGCCAGCGGATCTGCGCCTCGAGATAGCGTTGCGGCTCAGCGACCGCGGAAGACGTTACCACCTAGCGTCTCCCGAACAGGCCGACCGGCCGCCACATCAATAGCGCCACCATGACGAAATAGATCAGGAACGCGCCAAGCTCGGGAAAATAATATTTGCCGGCCATGTCGCTGATTCCGAGCAGGCTCGCGGCGACGAACGAGCCAGCGATGGAGCCGAGCCCGCCGACGGCAACCACGATCAAGACGTAGATGAGATAGGTGAAGGCAAATGCGTGATCGAGCCCGACGATCTCGATGGCAAGCGCGCCGCCGAGACCCGCAAGCCCGCTGCCCAGCGCAAAGGTGACGGCGAAGACGCGGTCGACGTCGATGCCCAGCCCGCGCGCCATGCGCTGGTTGTCGACCGCGGCGCGCACCTTCGCCCCGAAGCGGGTGTATTCGAGCGCCGCGACTAGCACCGCTGTGATCACGATCGACACGCCGATCAAGAACAGGCGGTAGACGCCCAGACTCTGGCCCCAGACCGAGACGCTCCCGCGCAGATACGACGGCAGGTTCACCGGCTGCTGGATGGTGCCGTAGATATACGCCGCCACCGCGACCGAGACGAAAACGATGCCGATCGTCAGCAGGCACTGGTCGAGATCGCTCGCGCGATAGAGCCGCCGGTAGAGCACGCGCTCGAACGCCACGCTCACCAGCGCCGCCGAGAGGAATGCCAACGGCAGACTGGCCAAGAACGGCCAGCCGAGCTCGTTCGTCAGCGTCACGGTGACAAAGCCGCCGAGCATGGCGAAGCTGCAGTGCGCCAGGTTGACGAAATTCATCATGCCCAGCGTCACCGATAAGCCCACCGACAGGATGAACAGCAACATCCCGTAAGCGAAGCCGTCGAACAAAACTCCGAAGGCGGAGGCAATCATGCCGGGGCCCAAGCGATGGTCAGCATGATCGCTAGTTCTTCATGCCGGCCTTGAACGGATCCTTGACGTTCTCGACCTTGTCGAACTCGACGTTGACGATTTGTCCCCCGACCTTCTCCACGCGCCGGATATAGACCGTCTGGATGACATCACGGGTCTCCGGATCGATCGTCATCGGGCCGCGCGGGCTCTCCCAATTCATCCCCTTGGCGGCATCGACGAGACTTTCGCCGTCGGTCTTGCCGCCGGTCTTCTTGAGCGCCTCGTAGATCACGTGCATGCCGTCGAACGCGCCGGCGGAGAACATGTCCGGATTGCGTCCGAAGGCATCCTTGTAGCTCTTCACGAAGGCCGCGTTCATCGCGGACTGATGGTTGTAGTCGTAATGGAAGGCGGTGATGATGCCGAGGCCGGCTTCACCCATGTTTTTGAGCGCGTCTTCCGACGTCAATTCGCCTTGTCCGAGAACCTTGGTCTTCTTGGGATCGATGCCGCGCTCGGCGAGCGCTTTGCCGATCGCCGCCGGCTGCGGGCCGCCGGGCGTCCAAATGTAGATGGCGTCGGCGTTGGCGTCCTTGGCACGCTGGACGAAGGCGGAGAAATCCTGATTCGCCACCGGATAACGCGCGGCGCCGATGACCTCACCGCCGGCATCCTTGAATCCCTTGTGGAACGCGGCCTCGCCGTCATGCCCGGGGCCGAAGTCGGACACCATCGTATAGGCTTTCCGGATGCCGCTCTTGTAGGCCCAGCTCCCAAGCGTCTGGTTCAATTGCGGCACGGTGAACGACGTGCGCACCATGTACGGCGATTTTGTCGTGATGATCGCGGTCGCCGCATTCATGTTGACCATGAATTTCTTCGCCTGCGCCGACACGTCGCCGGCCGCGAGCGCGTTGGGGGTCAGCGCAAAGCCCACCAGCATATCGACGTTGTCGCGCACGATCAGCTCCTGCGCCAGCCGCTTGGCGATGTCGGGCGCGATCCCGCCGGTGTCCTTGCGGATGAGCTCGATCTTCTTGCCGGCAACCGTGTCGCCGTGCTGCTTCATGTAGAGCTTGATGCCGTTGTCCATTTGGGCGGAGGGATCGGCGAACTGTCCGGAATAGGCGAGGATCACGCCAACCTTGATCGTTTGTTGGGCCTGCGCCGACGTGACGGCAAGAATTGCTGCGGCAATATTGGCAAATGCAACGAGAGTTTTTCGCATGGTTGTCCTCCCCTGGAGCGTCCAAGACCTACCACACGTTTCAACGGCCGGGCACAGCCACACTGCCGCGCCGCGCCCCGCGGGCGGTCGCCACCGCAAGAGCTCGCAAAGGCTCGCGAACTCCGGATCGGGACGCTAGCCGCCGCGCGCGCGGGTCGGATCCTTGACGTTCTCGATCTTGTCGAACGGAACGTTGACGAGCTCGCCGCCGACCTTCTGCACCCGCCTGATATAGATCGTCTGCACCACGTCGCGGGTATCGGGGTCGATCGACATCGGTCCGCGCGGGCTCTCCCACTTCAACCCCTTGGCCGCCGCGATCAAGGCATCGCCGTCGGTCTTCCCGCCCGTCTTCTTCAGCGTCTCGTAAATGGCGTGCATGCCGTCATAGCCGCCGATCGAGAAGAAGTCCGGGTTGCGCCCGTGCATTTCGTTGAACACCTTGACGAACTCGACGTTGAGCGGGGCGTTGCTCTTGTAGTCGTAATGCCACGCCGAGATGATGCCGAGGCCGGCGTCGCCCATCACCTTTAGCGCCTGCTCCGCCGTGGTCTCGCCCGACCCCAGGACCTTGGTCTTGTTGAGATCGATGCCGCGCTCGGCAAAAGCCTTGCCCAACGCGGCCGGCTGCGCGCCTCCGGGTATGAAGATGTAGATGCACTCCGGATTCATGTCCTTGGCGCGCTGGACGAAGGCCGAGAAATCCGGATTCGCGACCGGGAAACGCACCGAGCCGACGATCTCGCCGCCCGCCTCCTTGAACGCGCGCTGAAATGCCGCCTCGGAATCGTGCCCCGGACCGTAATCGGTCACCATGGTGTAGCATTTCTTGAGCCCGTTCTTGGCCGCCCAGGTTCCGAACGTCTCCATCACCTGCGGCAGGGTCACCGACGTGCGAATCATGTACGGCGACTTCGTGATGATCACCGAGGTGGCGGCGTTCATAACCACCATGAACTTCTTCGCCTGCGCCGAGACGTCGGCGGCGGCGAGCGCGTTCGGGGTGAGCAGGAACCCGGCCAGGATGTCGACACCGTCACGCACGACCAATTCCTGCGCGAACCGTTTCGCGACATCGGGCGCCGGGCCACCGACGTCTCGGCGGATGATCTCGATCGTCTTGCCGGCGACGGTGTCGCCGTGCTGCTTCATGTAGGTCTTGACGCCGTTGTCGAGCTGGATGCCGGCGTCGGCGAATTGGCCGGAGAGGACGTTGATCAGCCCGATCTTGACGGTGCCTTGCGCGCTCGTGGATGAGACGCCGAGCAGCAGCGCGACGGCGCAGCCAAAACCCACGCGTATTCGATTCATAATCATCCTCCCGGTGCTCGCTGCCGAACAACTGCAAAAAATTGTACTCATGAAAGCTTGCGCGGTCGAGAAGTTCGGCGGCCGCGGGCGGTGGGCACCGCCCCACCGTCGGCATTGACCTGTCCACCCGTCATTGCCGGGCATAGCGCGTCGGAAGACGCGCGTGAACGCGCTCATGACGCGTCTCGGACAATGGCCACCGGGACCAGAGCTGACGAATTTACCCGAATGCGGCATCGACGAAGTACGTCGAGACTTACCCCCGGGAAGGACTTGGTTCCCTCGGGCATGCGCTTTCCAAATCGTTGTGGATGATCGAAACCGCTGAAACCATAGGGGGTTAGCCGTGAGGTCCGGAACCGCTCGGACCTCACATTTCCGCCGCATCCGGCATGCTAATCATGGGACGGTCGATCGCGACAAACGCCATGCGCTTTCTCTTTGTCGTTGGCTTCCTCCTCCTGTTCTCGACCTGGGGCGGACACGCTGTCCACGCGCAGCCCGCAACCGGCGCCGCACCGCACATCGAGTGGGAAGTCAAGAACCGATTTCGCCTGTTCCGCAACGAGGCCGACTTTCAGCGTCACGTTGCCGCGGCGCACAGCGGTGGTGTGCTCGCGGCCGAGCGCCGCCTGGCGAGCGAGAGCGACGGCCGCGGCTGGGCGCGCGACACAGTCGAACGGGTGTGCGTCGACCGCGCGGGCAGGCTCTTGGAATTCTGCGATCGCGACGGGGAACGCGAGAGCTATCTGGCGCCGCGCGACCACCCCGTGGGCGTGACGCTTGCCGGAACCTTGCCGGTCAACGAAGGTTGCGCCTGGACCTTCGACGACGGCGACGGCCACCCGCGGCAAGTGACCGGTGCGTGCGATGAAGAAGTGAAGGCTCGTCTCGTCAGCAACCGGCCGACCGTCGCGAGCGTCGACATCATTTTGCCCGACGGTACGGCGCTGCGATTGGTCAGCGAGATCGTCGTGCGCGATGCGCTCATCGCCGGCATGGGAGATTCGATCGCGGCGGGTGAAGGCAATCCCGACCGGGCGGTGCGGCTGTCCGACCAGGGCTTTTGCTTCAAGCGCTTCGGCGGCGGTGAATATTACCGGCCTGGACGGGCGGGCTTCAGCGGCAACAAGTCCTGCGCCACGATGGCGAACGACGACACGCGCGCCGGCGAGTGGGCGCAGCAAAGCGCGCGCTGGCTCAGCGGCCCCTGTCACCGCTCGCTCTACAGCTATCAGATGCGCACCGCGCTCGCACTCGCCATCGAGAACCCGCATCTCGCCGTCACGTTCCTTCCGCTCGGCTGCTCGGGCGCCACCGTCAATGCCGGTTTCCTCAACAACCAACGGGCGCGCGAGTGCCCGAGCCCGGGCACCAGCGCGCCCTGCTCGGGGACGGTGCGCGCCCAGATCGCCGAATTGACCGAGCTCCTGGCGGCGGCGCGCCGCCACCAGACGGATCGCAGCCTCGATCTGGTGTTGCTCACCATCGGAGCCAACGACATCCTGTTCTCCGGGCTCATCGCCAATGTGATGATCGAAGCGGGAGCGGAACGCAGCCTGCTCAACCGCGGTGGCATCCTTGCTTCGGTCGAGGACGCGCAAAAGGTCCTCGACCGCGAGCTGCCGGGGAATTTCGCCAAGGCGCGCGCCGCGCTCAAGCCGCTCGTGGGCGGAAATCTGTCGCGCGTCGTCTACGTCAGCTATGGTAACCCCGCGCTTGCCGGCCCCAACACGCCCTGCCCCGGTGGACGCGACGGCTTCGACGTGCATCCAGCCTTCGCCGTCGATGGCGAACGATTACGCCAAGCCGTGAACTTCGTGTCGCAAAGGTTTCTGCCCGAGATCAGAGCGCTGGCGCGCTGCGAAGACGGCAGGAGCTGCCGCGACCGGTCGAGCGAGCGCATGACCTTCGTGGATGCTCACCAGCCGGCTTTTGCGTCGCATGGCGCGTGTGCGCGCGCGGACGACGATCCCATTTTCGATCGGGAATGCTTTTCGGGCAAGGGCGAGACCTTCGAGAGCAGCCTGACGAAGGGCGCGACGGATCCCATGACCTGCGGCTATCCAGCGAGCGAATTCCGTCCATATGCCTCGCGCGCGCGTTGGATCCGCACGGCCAACGACAGCTACTTCACCGCGCTGACCTATCCCGAAGGATTGCCCGCCCTGCTGCAGCCGAGCGATCTGCACGACGCCATCTGGGGCGTGTTCGCGGCGGTCTATGGCGGCGCCGTGCATCCGACCGCCGAAGGCCATGCCGCCATGGCGGACGCGGCGCTGCCAGCGGCGCGCGAGGTGCTGGGCCTGCCGGCGCCCTCCGCGCTCGTGCACAGCGAGCCGTTGGCGCCGCTGCCAACTCTCCTTCCGCCGCGACTGCCGACGTCCGGGCGGTAGGTAGGATTCCCCGGACCGTCAAGCGCGTTCACGCGCGTCTTCCGACGCGCTATGACGAACGTGGCTAGCGCTATGGCGTTTCAAGCGACGCCGAGCTTCTTCTGCAGGCTGGTGGAGGAGGTCGTGTATTGGAACACGAGCCGCTTGCCCGGATAGACGTAGTGGTACGCCTTTTGCGCCATCAACGCGCCTTCGTGGAAGCCCGACAAGATGAGCTTGAGCTTGCCCGGATACCAATTGATGTCGCCAATCGCGAAAATGCCCGGCACGCTCGATTCGAACGCCGCGGTGTCGACCGCGATATATTCGCCGTCCTTCATCTCCATGCCCCAATCGGCGACCGGGCCGAGCTTCATGGTCAATCCGAAGAACGGCAGCAGCGCGTCGCAGGCGATTTCAAAATTCGAACCATCGTTGCGCTTCACGATCGCCTTGGCGATCCGTCCGCCCTCCCCTTCCAGCGCCGAGATCTGACCGAGCACGAAATCGATTTTGCCTTCGCCGACGAGCTTCATCATCTTGTTGACGCTATCGGGCGCGGCGCGGAACTCGCTGCGTCGGTGCACGAGGGTGAGGTGACTCGCCATCGGCGCGAGGTTCAGCGTCCAATCGAGCGCGGAATCGCCGCCGCCCGCGATCACGATGCGCTTGTCGCGGAGCGCTTCCATCTGCCGGATGGAATAGAAAACCGAGGCGTCCTCATAGGCCTCGATGCCCGGAATCGGCGGTCGTTTGGGCTGGAACGAGCCGCCTCCCGCCGCGATCACGATGACCTTGACTTCGAAGACCTGCCCACGATCGGTTTTCACGCGGAACAGCGGATCGCCGACCCTCTCGATCGTCTGCACCATCTCCTGCAGGTGAAACGTCGCCCCGAACGGTTTGATCTGCGCCAGCAGTGCGTCGCAGAGACCTTGCCCGGTGACGTAGGGCACGCCCGGAATGTCATAGATCGGCTTCTCCGGATAGAGCTCCGCGCACTGACCGCCGATCTTGTCGAGGATGTCGATCACGTGCGCCTTCATGTCGAGCAGACCAAGCTCGAACACTGCGAACAGCCCGCATGGTCCCGCGCCGATGATCAGCACGTCGGTCTTGATCGGTTCGCTCATTGCGTTTTCGCGGCGCCTCGCTTGCGGCTACGTCCTGATATGGGTGATTGTCGCGGGAATGTGTAGCGGCGCGGCCGCACGGCCGCTAGTGTTCCGACTCTAAATGTGGTTTTTGGATTTGAAGTTCCTACGTGAGCTCACCGCACACTAGGCCTGCCGCTCGGGCGTGCGCACCACCAGGCCGTCGAGCTCGGCCGTCACCTTGATCTGGCACGACAAGCGCGAATTCGGCTGCACGTCGTAGCCGAAATCGAGCATGTCCTCCTCCATCGGCGAAGGCTCGCCCACCGTCGCGCGCCACGCTTCATCGACATGCACGTGGCAGGTGGCGCAGGCGCAGGCGCCGCCGCATTCCGCCTCGATGCCGGGAATGCCGTGCTTGATCGCCGTCTCCATCACGGTCGAGCCGAGCTCGCCCTCGACCGTGCGGGCCGTGCCTCCATGGTCGATATAGGTGATTTTCGGCATGCGATTGGGCGGGACAACTGGGCAATACGCAACGGCGCTGGCGTCCTATAGCTGCTGGCGCGCGCGCGCGCCAGATGACGCCCGACATCGACCGCGCGCACGCAGGGGCCACCTCCAACCGGCCGCGAGACCCTGCGGCGATCACATCGTCGATGGCGGCGGCGGCACGGCTCGACGTGCCATGGTCACGGACGGCTATGGCCGTCGAGCGCTGCGCGCCGCCGCGGGCTCGGAAGGCGGCTCGCCGCCAAGCACGCGGTAGCCCGCGGCGGTGAGCCGGCAGACCAGCCAGTCCGGCTTGATGGGGTTGTGCACCCAGGGAGTGGCCCAGCCATGGGCCACGCACGATTCAATGGTCTTCTTCGATACTTCGCGGCCATCCCGGTCGAACAGCGGGAGCTTTCCGCCGGCTTGCGTCAAGCCGCGCTCGAGATAGCGCCGCTGCGCCTCGGTCGGCCGTATGCCAGTCGCAAGATGACCGGACAAAATCTCGCCCGGCGGGGAGACGTGGGCGCTATCCTTGCCCTGCGGTGCCCGACCCATGGTCAGCCTGCCGTTAACGATGATTAAAGACGCCTTAACAAGCAGTTTCCTTCGGTATGCCAAGCCGATAGGATAGCCCAACGGCGGTGAATTGTCTGTGCGGCGCGTGACTGCCGGCTGCCCGAGGGGGTTCCGGAGGGGATCTCAAGGCTAAACGCGCTCGTGGCGCGGTCAGGATCCGTTCCTGCCGCCGCTCTAGTCCAGCGTAATACGAGGCGACGACGGACATGGCAAACACTCCGAAGAAGATCAAGGATCCCACGGAAGCGGCGCTTTCGGCGATCCAGGATGCGCTCTCGGCGCGCGACGCCGTGGAAGCCTCGGCGCGCGACGCTGCGGAGGCGGAAGCCGCCAGTCCACCCGCCGCGCAGGTCACACCGCCCGAAGAGCCCAGCTCGGAGCCGACGTGGCGCACCTTGCCCTCCGCCACGCCCGACGAAGCGCCCCGCCAACCGGAAGAGTCCCGCCAACCGGAAGAGTCCCGCCAACCGGAAGAGCAGAGCTTGCTGCGCCGCGCGGCCAACGACGACCGCGAATCCATCGGCCAGATCTTGCGGACCCTGCAGCGTCGCCCGGCGCATACGTCCTACGTCACCGCGACCGTCTTCGCCGGCTTGTGGGTGTTGGCCGGGCTCGTGCTCGGCTGGATGTATCTGCCCGAGCTGCAGTCCGCGCTCGGACCCACCGGCCTGGCGGCGCCGGTGTTGGCCATGCTCGCCGTCGTTTTCTTCGTGCCGATCATCTTCTTTTACGTGCTGGCGCACATGGCGTGGCGCTCGCAGGAGCTGCGGCTGATCACCCAGTCCATGGCCGAGGTCGCCATGCGGTTGGCCGAGCCCGAGACGGTCGCGCGCGAGTCGATCGTCACCGTCGGCCAGGCGATCCGGCGCGAAGTGACCGCCATGGGCGACGGCGTCGAGCGCGCGCTCGCGCGCGCCGCCGAGCTCGAGACCTTGGTGGCGAACGAGGTGTCCGCCCTCGAACATGCCTACAACGACAACGAAGTGCGCATCCGGGCGCTGCTGCAGGATTTGGGCAGCCAGCGCGACACCCTCGTCGGCCAGGCCGGGCAGATCCGCGACGCCATCAACAGCGTCCACCTCGATCTGGGCCACGATATTTCGCAAGTCAGCGAGCTCGTTGCCGAGCAGGTCGACGACGCTTCGCGGCGCATCACTCACGCGCTCTCGGAGAAGGCCGAGCACATCACGCGCGCGCTCGGCAACGCCGGCGACACGATGATCCAGACGCTCGGCGAGCGCGGCGGCGATCTGCTCGCCCGCCTCGAAAACACCAGCCGTGACACCGCGCAGGCGATCTCCGCCGCCAGCGACCGCCTGAGCACGACCCTCAATTTCAAGACCGATCACATCGGCGACGAGTTCACCGAGATCACCGCCAATGTCCAGCGCACGATGTCGGAGCGGCTCGAACAAGTGACGGGGGATTTCGCGCAAAAGTCTGCCGAGATTCTCGATCTGATGAGCCACCGTTCGCAGGAACTGACCGACCTCGTCATCGATACCGGCAACCAGCTCGCCGAGACGATTTCCAGCCGGGTCGAGGAGGTCAACACCACGCTCAAGAACACCGGCGATTCCCTCGTCCTCGATCTGAGCCTGCGTGGCGGAGACGTGGTATCCAAGCTCGAGCAGACCGGCGCGCGCATCACCGATACCATCGTGCAGCGCGGCGACCGGGTGACCGATCAGTTCCACGAGACCGCTGATGCGCTTGCCGACGTGATCGCCGGCCGCGGCGAGGCGACGCGCGAAATGCTCGCTGCGCGGCTGCAAGCGTTCGAGAACATGTTCAATCAGGGCGGCAGCGAGCTCGCCGCCATGATCGCCAGCCGCGGGGACGCCGTACGCGAGCTGCTCGCGGCCCGGCTGCAATCGTTCGAAAACATGTTCAATCAGGGCAGCGGCGAGCTCGCCGACGTCATAACCAGCCGCGGCGATGCGGTGCGCGAAA
>Ga0318575_10000198_pt1 | contig 12597 bp, 10 predicted proteins | sample GRESIP089b5f23_FD_203671 | JGI IMG/M metagenome (GOLD analysis project Ga0318575, IMG submission 203671) | Tropical soil microbial communities from Luquillo Experimental Forest, Puerto Rico - GRE.SIPMG.089b5f23 | ecosystem: Environmental > Terrestrial > Soil > Tropical forest > Bulk soil... | reverse complement strand
CGGCCACGAGGGTGTGCCAACTCACTCCAATCTCGGCCGGGGCAGCCAGTACACCCTTGATCAGAGCCTCGACAGCTTCGGGGTCGTAAATCGACCCCGCTTCCTTCAACAAGCGCACGAGCTCGCCCCGGTCCGGTTCGGATATACCTGACCTCATTTACTGCTCCTCTTTCCCGCTTCCCGCGCGTTTTCCAGTTTCATTGCATGACTGGATTGCAGCAATGGAGTTGGAGTTTCCGCAGCGCAGCACCATATTTTGTGCGGTGCAGCAAAAGCGCGCACAGGAGTATAAGCCATGTCTATGATAAACCTGATCATTTCAATCTGGAGAGCCTTTTCAGACTGGCAGCGCCGGGAACGGGCTTATGACGAGCTCATGACGCTCGACGATCACGCGCTTGCAGATATCGGAATTCACCGTTCGCAAATCGGTGCCTTTGTCCAGGGTTTCGACGCGTCCGGTCCTCTCGCGCCGGCTCTCCCGTTCCCCATCCGGGAGAAATTTGCCAGGCGGAACGAAGCCTCGGCGGTCTAACGCCCGGATCGAATTTAAAGATGGGGGCTTCGGCCCCCATCTTCACGTCCGGCTCAGCGACGCCGTCGCATGACCAGCGTCGACCAGCCGTCGATCACGAGCCGATGATCAAGGAAGATGCCGCAGCTGCGGTGGGGAGCGAACACGATCGGCTCTTGCCGTCGCAGCAATCCCGATAGGACTGCACGCCCGCCGGGGGCGAGCGTGCAGGCGAGGTCGCGGGCCATTTCCGCAAGCGGGCGGGCCAGGATGTTCGCGAAAATCAGGTCGTGACGTGCCTTGCGCAGTGCGCGGTGGCGATAACCAGACGCCCTGCAGATCTGCACCGAGCTCGCAACACCATTTCGCGCGACATTATGCCTGGCCACCCGGACCGCCCTGGGATCGATGTCGGCAGCGAGGACGTTGCGATGCAGCAATTTCGCCGCGGCAATCGAGAGAATGCCGGTGCCGGTACCGATATCGAGCGGTTTACGAAATCGCCGACGTCGTGCCAGCCGGTCGACGGCCAAGAGGCAAGCGCGGGTCGATGGGTGCTCGCCGGTGCCGAACGCGGTGGCGACATCGACCGCAATCCCGATCGTGCCGGCCGGCACTAAGCCGCGGTAGTGTGAACCATAGATGAAGAACCGGCCGGCGCGGAGCGGCGGGAACGCCAACTGGTTCTCCGCGAGCCAGTCACGGTCCGGCAACCTGTCCTCGACCATTTCGAGAACCGCGCCGCCCGCAGCGGCGGCGGCAAGTGCCAGCTGCGCCCGCAGCTCCGGGCTCAGCAGAGGCGATCGCGGATAGGCCTCGAGCCGCCACTCCTCCGGCGCGGTCTCGAAAGCCGACACCGCGCCGGCCATCTCGTCGAGAAGCGAGAACACGACGTCGACCGCATCCACACCGCGGACCCGCGCGCGGAGGCGCCACGTGCCAGGCGCCATCACGCGCGTTCGACGAAGGCGTCCATGACTTTCTTGTCGCCGGCCGCGTCGAAGTGGATCGAGAGCTTATTGTCTTCGACCTCGGTGATCGTGCCGTAACCGAATTTCTGGTGAAAGACGCGGGCGCCGACAGCAAAGCCGCCGACCCTCTGTACTTCCTCCCCGCGCCGCGGAACCGGAGCACTGTTGACTAACACCGGGCGCCGGCGCGGATTTGCCGGTTGCCAAGGCGTCGAGGCCACCTCGGTCGCGCTTGGCCAAGCGGAGTCCCAGGACGCACCAGGCTGCAATCCGAGTTCTGCGACGATCTCGACATGGTCGAGCGGCAGCTCGTCGACAAAGCGCGAACGGATCGTACTCTGCCACTGCCCGTGGATGCGCCGGTTGGCGGCGAAACACACGTAGGCGCGGTGCCGGGCTCGAGTCAGCCCGACATAGGCGAGCCGGCGCTCTTCCTCGAGCGCCGCGAGCCCGTTTTCCTCCATCGCCCGCTGGTTCGGGAACAACCCTTCCTCCCAGCCAGGCAAGAACACCGTGTCGAATTCGAGCCCCTTGGCGCTGTGCAACGTCATCAGATTGACCATGTCGCCGCCAGCCTCCGCGGCATTGTCCATGACCAGACTGACATGCTCGAGAAAGCCGCCGAGGTTCTCGAACTCGGCCATCGCGACGACAAGTTCCTTGAGATTCTCGAGCCGACCCGCGGCATCGGCCGAGCGGTCCGACTGCCACATCGCGGTGTAGCCGGATTCGTCCAGCACTACCTGCACGAGGTCGGTATGAGATACGCGTTCGGCTCGGGCACGCCACCTGTCGAGAGCGATTATGAACGCTGCGAGCGCATTACGCGCCGCCGGTCTCAGCCGATCGCCGGTGATCAGCACCCGCGCCGTTTCGACGAGCGGCAGCTGCTCGGTTCGCGCGAGGGCGTGCAGCTCCTGGACGGTGGCGCTGCCAATGCCACGCCGGGGCGTGTTCAGAATGCGCTCAAACGCGAGATCGTCCGCGGGCTGGTTTATCAGGCGCAGATAGGCAAGGGCGTCGCGGATTTCCTGGCGTTCGTAAAATCGCGGCCCGCCGATCACGCGGTAAGGCAGCGCCAGTGAGATGAACCGCTCTTCGAACTCTCGGGTCTGAAAACTTGCGCGCACCAGGATCGCGATTTCGCTGAGCGCGTGACCCTTGCGCTGCAAGATCTCGATCTCGTCGCCGACCCAGCGCGCTTCGTCCTCAGCATCCCATACCGCGCCTACGCAGACCTTGTCACCGCCGCTGGCGGCGGTCCACAGGGTCTTGCCGAGCCGACCGCGGTTCTGCGCAATCATCCCGTTTGCCGCGCCAAGGATATGTGAGGTCGAGCGATAGTTTTGCTCGAGCCGTACAATCGTGGCGCCGGGGAAATCCCTCTCGAACCGCAGGATGTTGCCGATCTCAGCTCCTCGCCAGCTGTAGATCGACTGGTCGTCATCTCCGACACAGCACAAATTACGTCGCTTCTGAGCTAAGAGGCGGAGCCACAGGTATTGCGCGACGTTACTGTCTTGGTATTCGTCGACGAGCAGATACCGGAAGCGCCTCTGGTAGTCGGCCAGGATGTCGGGGTTGCCGGTAAAGAGGTTCAGGTTGTGCAGCAACAGGTCGCCAAAATCGACCGCATTTACCGTGACCAGGCGTTCCTGATACTGGCGGTAGAGATCGATCACCCGGCCGTTGGCGAAGCCACCAGCATCAGCCGGCGAGATTTTTTCCGGGCCCAGGCCGCGGTCCTTCCAACGCTGGATCTGCGCGAGCAACAGGCGGGCGGGCCAGCGCCGCTCGTCGATGTTCTCCACCTGCAGGATCTGCTTCAAGAGCCGGATCTGGTCGTCGGTGTCGAGGATCGTGAAACTTGACTTGAGCCCCACTGCCTCGGCGTGGCGGCGCAGGATGCGCGAGGCAATCGCGTGGAAGGTGCCGAGCCACACGCCCTCGGCGGCCCGTCCGATCATGCCCTCCAAGCGCTCGCGCATTTCGCGCGCCGCTTTGTTGGTGAACGTGACGGCGAGAAGCTCTCCGGGGAGAGCGCGGCCGGTCGCGATCACATGGGCCAGTCGCGTGGTCAGCACACGAGTCTTGCCGGTCCCGGCCCCCGCAAGCACCAAGACGGGTCCATCAATCGCTTCGACGGCGCGACGTTGCGCCTCATCGAGGCCGGCGAGGTCAAAGGTCCCGGTATTCGGTACCCGGCCGAGGGCAACGGCATCGGACATGGCTTGCATGATATAGCAGCAAGTTGGAGAAGGTGCAGGTACCGCGACCGCCACGTGCCACCCATTCCCACGAGAGCAATCGTTACCCCCAATGCACGCCGCGATCGTTCTTCTGATTCTGATCTTTACCTATATCGGCATGGCGGCGGGGCGGATCGCGTGGCTTCAGGTCGACCGCACCGGGATCGCGTTGCTCGCCGTCATCGCGCTGCTCGCCAGCGGGCAGATGACGCTCGACGATTTCGGCAGCGCAGTCGATCTACCGACCCTGGCCTTTCTGTTCGCTATGATGATCATCTCGGCCCAATTCGCCGAATCGGGGTTCATTGATCTCTGCGCCCGCACCATCACCGAGAGCCGGCGAGGTGTCGCGACCCTGCTGGCATTGACGGTTGCGATCGGCGGTGGGCTCTCGGCCATTCTCGCAACCGACATCCTGATTATCGCAATCTTGCCGCTTCTTATTGCCGGAGCACAAAGCCGCGGCCTGGACCCGCGCCCGCTGGTCATTGCGCTGGCCGCCGCGACCAACGCAGGCTCGGCCGGCACACTGATCGGCAATCCGCAAAACATCTTGATCGGGGCGCTCGGCCGTCTCGATTTTTGGACCTTTCTGGCGATCTGCGCCGTGCCGGCAATGTTCACTTTGGTCGTCGTGTTTGTTGTCGTCTGGCTGCAATGGCACAAGCGCATCACCCGGAGCGTGCTCGCCGCAACGCTCGATCCGACGCTAGTCGCCGTTCACCCGCTCGATCGCAATCAGACGATCAAGGGTGCGGTGGCGCTGCTGGCGCTCCTCATACTGTTCGCCACTCCGCTGCCGCGCGAGATCGGCGCCCTGATTATCGCGGCCTTGTTGCTGGCGAGCCGCAAAATTACCAGCCGCCGAATGATCGCGGCCGTGGATTGGCCGCTGCTGCTGCTCGTGGCGTGCCTGTTCGGCATTACCGGCGCACTCAACCACGTCGGGATTGCGGCCCAGACACTTGATTTCCTGACCGCGCACGGAGTGTTGCCCGACAGCTTGGCGCTCCTGACGCCATACGCCCTGGTCGCGAGCAATGCGATCGGCGGGGTGCCGAGCGCGATGCTTTTTCTGGAGCTATGGCCGACAGCGCCGCCGGGCGTGCTTTATGGCTTGGCACTATTGTCGAGCCTCGCGGGTAATCTGCTGTTGACCGGGAGCCTGACAAACGTGCTGATTGCGGAGCGTGCCGATCAGATGGGAACAGGGCTAACCTTCCTCGAACATGCCCGCGCCGGAGTCCCGATCGCAATCCTGTCGATTGGCTTCGCGGTATTCTGGCTGGCGCTGATGCGTACTCTGCCGCCCGTACCCCCAGCGTAGTAGCCCGGGCAAGGAGGTCCCCGTGTCGATTCACCCGCTGCGCATCGGTACCCGTGGCAGCCCGATGGCACTGCGTCAGACCATGCTTGTTCGCGACCGGCTCGCCGCGGCGCGCCCTGATCTTGCTGCACCTGGAGCGGTCGAGATCGTTACCATTCGAACGAGTGGCGACCGCGTTCAGGATCGTGTGCTCGCCGAGATCGGGGGCAAGGGCCTCTTCGCCAAGGAGATCGAGGAGGCGCTGGGTGCCGGCCGGATTGACCTGGCGGTGCATTCGCTGAAGGATTTGGAGACTTGGCTCCCGGACGGACTCGCGATCACCTGTGTGCTGCCGCGCGACGATCCGCGCGACGTGTTGGTGTCGGCGACTGGTGCGAGTCTTGCCGCATTACCCAGAAGCGCAAGGGTCGGCACGGCTTCGCTGCGCCGCCAAGCGCAGTTGCTGCGACATCGCTCCGACCTCCTGGTCGTGCCAATCCGCGGCAATGTGGACACGCGGTTGCGCAAGTTAGAGGCCTGCGAGGCCGATGCGATCGTCCTGGCACTGTGCGGCCTCGAGCGCCTAGATCTGACGGGGCGCGCGACCGAGATCCTGCCACGCGAGGTTATGCTCCCGGCAGTCGGCCAGGGTGCGCTCGCGATCGAATGCCGCGCCGACAATGAGACGGTTCGCCAATTACTCGGACCGCTGCATGATCCGATCAGTGCCGCCTGTGTCGGTGCGGAGCGGGCGATGCTAGCGGCGCTGGACGGTTCCTGCCGGACCCCGATCGCCGGACTTGCCGAGGCCGCGGATGGCCGGCTGATGATCGAAGCGCGGCTGCTGAAACCGGACGGCAGCGACGAGATCCGCGGCCGGCGCCAGGGCGCGATTGTCGATGCGGAGGCACTCGGCACTGAACTGGGCCGGGAATTACGGCGCCGCGCCGGCGCTGGCTTCGGGCTCAGCTAACTTGGCACTGCCTTCGGGCCGAGCTTTCCGCCCCCCTCGCAGGCTTGCGCCCGCAGCCAGTCTTCTGCCGAGTGCCGGCCTTGATAAACCTCCGAATACAATCCGACCGGCCACGTCAATACGAATACAACATTGTTGATGATATCCGTGTTGCGGTTTGGGCACGGGCCCGGGAGCAGAAAACCAACTGCCAGCAGCGCGATGCCGATCGCGAAATATAGGCCGACAATCGCGCGCATAATCCGCCGCGCTACGACGTAGAAGGCTGGCAGCGCGACGGATCCCCTCTTGTGTGGCTCACTCGGCGGCTTGCGCGAGCGGGCGGATCGCAGCGCGCATCTGCATCTCATAGGCGTCGCGCCAGGCGATCTTGGCGTCGGTCACAAAGTCACCGCTGCGCACTTGGGTGTAGATCCCCGGCTCGTCGACACCGGGCGGGATCTTGCCGTCTTTGGCGAAGACGCGTGCCGCGCGCAACAGGCGTCGGCGGGTGCGGGCGATCATGATGTCGCTCGGCCCGAGATTCTCAAAATCGTGATCGGTGATCGGTCCCATGCTTTCGGTCACCGCCTGGTCTTGGCCGTGGATGCTGGCGATGCCGGTAAAGCTCTCGGTCTTCTGCGCGACGCGGTCGATCATCCAGTCGTTTGACGGGTTCTGCGTCAGCCGCCAGCGGCCGTACCAGTCGGTGGTGTTTGGCAGGTAGTCAAAGCCGAGCCGCGAGCCCGGCACCATCTGTCCGCTCTTCAACGGGCGCATCGACGTCGGCGAGCCACGCCAACTCAAGCTCACGAACATCGTGTGAGTGTCGTCCATCGGAACCCAGGCGCGGGTGTTGACGCGGTCGAACGGGCCTTGCGGCGTCTGCGTCCAGAATGGAAACAGGAAATTGGCAAAGCGCCAATAGGTCTGCCCCGGCTCGGCCGGACGGTAGGCGCAATACATCGTACCGTAGTCGGTGTCGGTGATGTGATATTCCGGCGCCCGATTGGTCACCGTCCAGCGCATCAGGCTGTCCGGCGGCACGTCATCGGGCTGGACACTGCCGGTGTGCAGAAAGCCGAAATGCGAAGTATCGATGTCGCCCTCCAGCGCCTGCAGCCAGTTGCACTCGCGCTGCACGAAATTGATCTGCAGATCGGCCGAAGGCATCAGCGAGGCCTCGATCGCCGGCAATGGCGGCGCCTCCTTGCGCGCACCCATATAGACCCAGACGAGGCCATTGCGTTCCTCCACCTTATAGGCCTTGGCCCTGACCTTGTCCTTGAAGTCCTGATGCGGCGGCGCATTGGGCATGTCGACGCAATTGCCTTCGGCGTCATATTTCCAGCCGTGGTAGACGCAGCGGATGCCGTTCTCCTCGTTGCGACCGAGGAACAGCGACGCGCAGCGGTGCGGGCAGCGATGGTCCATGACGCCGACCCGGCCCGCGCTGTCGCGGAACGCGATCAGCTTTTCGCCGAGCAGCATCAACCGCAGCGTTGCGCCGTCGCGCTCGAGTTCGGACGACATGATGGCCGGGATCCAATACTGCCGCATCATCTCGCCCATCGGCGTGCCGGCGCCGACGAGGAGAAGATCGTCGCGGTCCCTCTGCTTGCTCATCCTGAACCTCCCTTATGTGCGACCGGCCTTGCCCACGGAGATCGAAGTCTTACCCGTCACCCCCGTGAAGGCGGGGGTCCACGGCAGACGTCGAAGCGTGGGGCTCTAGATTCCTGCTTCCGCGGGAATGACGTGGCCGGGTCAAGACCAGTAGGCAAAGCCGAGCCCAGTGCCCGAGCCGGCGGGGGTGCGGTAGCCGGGGACATAATGCGACCAGGCCATGTCGAGATGCTCGACTGCACCGCCGATGCTGATCCACATACGGATCTCCGAGCTGCCGGAATTGAGTTTTTTGCGCGGCAGCGATTGCAACGCTTCGCCGTCCTTGCGGGCTAATGCGTCGATGACACCGCGGTCGAGCTCCTCGTCGACGACGAAGTGACTGAGCCCGCCCGAACCGACAATGCCCACGCGCGCGTCGCCGGGCCAGCTCTCGACCGCCTCGCGGATCGCCTGGCCGAGCTTCCAGCAGCGCCGCGGCGTCGGCTGGTTCGGCGGGTAATAGGTGTTGAGGAACACCGGCACGACCGGGAGCACAAAGGCGTGGGCGTGACCTTCGCCGTGCCCGGGCGCCAGACCATTTGATGAGGCGACGTCGAACTCGCGATCGACCAGCTCACCGATCAGGTGCAGCGCCAGCGGCGCGTCGACCGGATAATCGCGCAGCTCCTTCTCCTCGTAATAGCGCGCGGTGGCGAGCCGCGACCATTCCGGGCCCTTGAAGCTGGGCGAGAGCGGCACGTTGCGGATCGTGTCGCCGTAATAGACGAGGATCGACGGTAGGTGATCCTCGTGGAACAGCTCCTTCTGGTCGTCGCCGATGATGATCAGCGCGTCGAGCTCGGCGCGGCGCACGCTTTGCTTCAAGCGATCCACCGCCGCCATGGCCTCGTCGTGGCGCACTGCAAAACGCTCCGGCGTCAATTCCGGCGCCGCTCTCGGGTCGGCGCGGGTCAGCAGTTCCTCGTAGGTGGCGGGGTCGCCTTCCTTGTCGAGAAACTCGCGCACCCCGTCGCGGTCGATAAAGCTCGGCCAGTCCTTGGCCGGAGCATTCAGCATCGGGGTGTGCGATGTAGCAACTCCGAGGACGATCTTGGCCATGACGCTTGCTCTCCGGTGCATTTGCCGCCGTGGCGGCGCGGCAAAATGGTATGGTCGACCGCCGAGCGCGTCAACTTCCGTGGGAGTTGCACATGTTGGATGTCGCCAGAACCAAAAAATTTGTCGATCAGTGCTGGGGCGACGAGGTCGTCCCGACCTTGGTCGAATACATCAAGATCCCAAACAAATCGCCGTCCTTCGACCCGGATTGGGTGGCGCGCGGCTACATGGATGAGGCGGTGGCGCTGTTCGAGCGCTGGGCCAGGGCAAGGCTTCCGTTACTCCGGGGCGCCACGCTCGACGTCCTCAGGCTGCCCGGGCGCACGCCGGTCATCCTCATGGACGTCCCTGGCGACGTGGGGACACCGTGCTGCTCTACGGCCATCTCGACAAGCAGCCGGAGATGGTCGGCTGGGCCGCGGGCTACGGACCGTGGATCCCGCTGCTTGAAGGCGACAAGCTCTACGGCCGAGGCGGCGCCGATGACGGCTATGCGATGTTCGGCGCGCTGAGCGCGCTCTTGGCATTGCGCGAGCAAGGCGCGCCGCACGCCCATTGCGTGGTGCTGATCGAAGCCTGCGAGGAATCCGGCAGCTACGACCTGCCCTATTACATCGATCACCTCGCTCAAAGGATCGGCAGCCCGGCGCTGGTGGTGTGCCTCGATTCCGGATGCGGCAATTACGATCAACTGTGGATGACCACGTCGTTGCGCGGTATCGCATCGGGCACTTTGGCCGTCCAGGTGCTCGACGAAGGGGTTCATTCGGGTGACGCCTCCGGTGTCGTTCCGTCGAGCTTTCGCATCCTGCGACAGCTCTTGTCGCGGCTCGAGGACGCGGAGACCGGGACGGTTCGTCCGGCGGAGCTCTATGCGCAGGTGCCGTCCGAGCGGGTGGCGCAAGCCCGACGGGCCGCGGCAGCGCTGGGCGACACGGTCTACACGAAGTTTCCGTTGATGCCCGGAATGTCGCCGATGAGCGAGGATCTGACCGACCTCGTGCTCAACCGCACTTGGCGCCCGCAACTGGCTGTCATCGGCATCGACGGACTGCCCGATCCGCTCAACGCCGGCAATGTGCTGCTGCCCTCGACTGTCGCCAAGCTCAGCCTGCGGCTGCCGCCGACTCTGGATCCGGAGAAGGTGGGCGATAGCGTTCGCAGGCTGTTGGAGAAGGACCCGCCCTATGGGGCGCGGATCGACTATGAGCCCGGACCGGGTGCCGCTGGGTGGAACGCCCCGGCGTTGTCGCCCTGGCTCGAGCGGTCATTGCAGCACGCTTCCGAAGCCGCCTTTGGCGCGCCGCCGGCTTATATGGGCGAGGGTGGCAGCATTCCGTTCATGGCGATGCTCGGCGAGAAATTCCCGCAGGCGCAGTTTGTCGTGACCGGGGTGCTCGGTCCGCATTCGGACGCGCACGGCCCCAATGAATTCCTGCACATCCCGACCGGCAAGCGCATCTCGGTCGTGATCGCGCAGGTGTTGGCCGACCACCACGCGCGATTGGTGCCAAGCTAGCTCGCGAGGTTTGCCCGATGACCACGACCCCGGTCACCGTCGTGACCGGATTCCTCGGCAGCGGCAAGACGACATTGATCAGCCGCCTTCTGCGCGACCCGCGGCTCGTAAATACGGCGGTGATCGTCAACGAGTTCGGCGAGGTGGGGCTCGATCACGCGCTGGTCGAGCCGATCCGGGGAGAAGTCGTGCTGCTGGCCCAGGGCTGCCTGTGCTGCGCACTGAACGGCGATCTCTCGGCCACCCTCGAAGGGCTCGACACCAAGCGCGCCGCCGGAGCAGTGCCGGATTTTGATCGCGTCATCGTCGAGACCACAGGTCTCGCCGACCCCGCACCCGTCCTTCAGACGATCCTCGATCGACCCATGCTGCTGCGCGGATATCGCCTCGGCCATGTCGTGACGACCGTCGATGCGGTGACCGGCGCAGCAACGCTCGACCATCACGGGGAAGCCGTGCGCCAGGTGGCAATTGCCGACCGCCTGCTCCTGACAAAGCCCGATCTCGTCGAGAAAGAGCGGTCGGATGCGCTGCGCCGGCGCGTGCGCGACCTCAATTCACGAGCGCCGATTTGGTTCGTGAGCCACGGCGAGGTCGATCCGCAGCCGATTCTCGCCGAGGAGGAGGCACTCGTCGGCATTGAGCCACCCGCGGTGTCGCAGGATCGTGCGTCTCTCGGACCGGGACACGCGCAGCGGATCGCCACGATCTCGTTGGAGTTCCCGCAACCGCTGCCCTACGCCGGGTTGCGGGAATGGCTCGGCGATCTGGTCGGCGCGCACGGCGAACAGCTGTTGCGGGTCAAAGGGATCGTAGCGGTCCAAGGACAGGACCGGCCGATCGTCGTTCACGGGGTGCAGCACCTGTTCCATCCGCCCCGGCAGCTCGCGAGCTGGCCGGCCGGCCTTGCCCGATCGACCCTCGTCTTCATCCTCGACGGACTGGATCCTTCGGCTATTGTCGACAGCGCCGTCTCCGCGGGCCTGCTGCCGAACAAAACAATATCGCAAAGGGAGGAGATGACCCATGAGCACCGATAGCGCCCACGGCGATCAAAGTTCCGATTGCGGCACGAGCGGGGCGACGCGGCGAAATATTCTCGCCGGCGCTGGCGCGGCGATGGTTGGCTGGGAAACCGCTCCCGACCTCGCCGATCTGGTCATCCCTGCGGCCCGAGCGGCGATACCGGCTCCAGGCAAGGACGAGATGGCGGTGACATTGCTCGGCACCGGTACGCCGGTCGCGAGCCCTGACCGCTTTGGGCCGGCAACCCTCGTCGAGGCTGGTGGCCTGACCTTGCTGTTCGATACCGGCCGCGGTGTCACGATCCGTCTCAACCAGCTCTATATCCCGTTCGGCAAGGGGATCGACGCGATTTTCCTCACCCATTACCACTCCGACCACGTCAATGGTCTGCCCGACATTTGGATGGTCGGCTATCTCACTGGGCGCGTTAAACCGATGCGGCTCTGGGGACCGACCGGGCAGCTCTACGGACCAACCGGCGTCTCGCGTATCGCCAAGAACTTGATGGAAGCCTTTTCCGACGACATTCGCATCCGCATGGCCGATGAGCATATTCCGGAGGCCGCGACGCAGATCGAAGCCCATGATTTCGGCAGCGACGGTGTTATTTTCGATCAAGACGGGGTGAAGGTCACCGCCTTCGAGGTCAATCATGGCCCGCTGATCAAGCCGGCTTTCGGCTATCGCGTTGATCACGCGGGGCGGTCGGTGGCGATTTCCGGCGACACCAAGTTTGACGACAACGTCATCAAACACGGGATGGGGACCGATCTACTGATCCACGAGGTCTGCGCAACGCCGGCGGCGCTGACGAGTAATCCGAGAATTAAGGCCATCGCCGACCACCATTCGTCGCCCGAAGATGCCGGCACCGTATTTGCGCGCGCCAAGCCAAAGCTCGCGGCGTTCAGCCACATTGCGCAGCTCGCTGGACCCGGGGTCCCGCCAATGAGCCTGGACGAACTCACCGCGCGCACCCGAAGCAACTACCAAGGGCCGCTCGTCCTCGGCGAGGATCTGATGCGCTTCACTGTTGGTGATGCGGTGACGGTCCATAAATGGGACCCGCAGCGCAACAGCTACCCTGACTGATTCGAAATCTGCACGGACCCAACGAATTCCTGCATATCCCGACCGGCAAGCGCATCTCGGTCGTGATCGCCCAGGTGCTGGCCGATCACGCTGCGACCTCCCGCCAGGCTTAGCTGGACCCGTCGGCACGTTGCGCCGCCCGCCTGCTATTCCTTTCACGGCCTTCCCGGGCCGGCTTCGCCAGCCAGAGCCGCTCAACGGTCGGCGCGCCAATGTGATAGCCCTGCAGATAACTGACCCC